>Ga0315899_10007632_pt1 | contig 11626 bp, 10 predicted proteins | sample LakEriMetagenome_2_FD_203518 | JGI IMG/M metagenome (GOLD analysis project Ga0315899, IMG submission 203518) | Freshwater fungal communities from buoy surface, Lake Erie, Ohio, United States - Buoy 4 MA112 | ecosystem: Environmental > Aquatic > Freshwater > Lake | place: USA: Lake Erie, Ohio... | reverse complement strand
ATCCCAACATCATCACGGCATCCCTGCGCGCTGTTCTGGCCGCCGCCGAGCGTCAAAGTACCGCGGGCAACTGAACTCCGTCGGCCACCGAATCAGCGGGTAGGGTCTTCTGTATGCGCGTAGTTGTTGACTTTGATGTGTGTGCTTCGACGGGTGCCTGCACCCAGACCGCACCGGAAGTATTCGAAATCGATGGGAAGGGATACCTGATCATCAAGATCGAAGAGCCGGGCGAGGAACTGCACGACAAGGTGCGTGAAGCGGCAGAACTCTGCCCCACCGCCGCCATCACCATCGAAGAGTGAGCTTTCTCGCTTCGCTAAGCCGCCGGTGGGAGTCCACCGGATCGATGTTGTGCGTTGGTCTTGATCCCGACGTATCGCGCTTCCCGGCCCCCTTTGCAGGACGGGTCGACGCCATGGCCGATTTCTGTATCGCGATTGTCGATGCCACTGCACCGTACGTTTGTGCGTTCAAGCCCCAGATCGCCTATTTCGCGGCAGTTGGTGCAGAACCACAGCTCGAACGTGTCTGCGAGCACATTCGTTCGGCCCACCCCAACATTCCGCTCATTCTCGATGCCAAGCGTGGCGACATTGGCGACACGGCAAAGTTGTACGCGCGCGAAGCGTTCGAACGGTACGGGGCTGATGCCGTGACGGTCAATCCATATCTCGGCACCGATTCACTCGAACCCTTTTTCGCCCACAGCGGCAAGGGCGTGATCGTGCTGTGTCGCACATCCAACGCCGGCAGTGGAACCTTCCAGACCCAACTGATCGACGGGCATCCGCTGTACGAACACGTTGCCCGTCGCGCGGCCGACGAATGGTCGCAGATGGGCGAAGTGGGTGTGGTTGTGGGAGCCACGTACCCGGAAGAACTTGCTCGTGTGCGGTCCTTGGTCGGCGACATGCCGCTCTTGGTGCCGGGTGTCGGCGCTCAAGGGGGCGACGCAGAAACGGTGCTGCGCGTCGGGCGAGCCAGTAATGGCTATGGGCTGATCGTCAACTCATCACGGGCGGTGCTGTACGCGTCAGATGGCGCCGACTTCGCCGAGGCGGCAGCCCGAGTTGCGAGTTCGACTCTTCCCACATGAGTTGGTCGGTTTTTCGGCGCGAATAGTTGCGAAAACTGCACACCAGCGCGCCGAAAACCCTTGGGGTTAGGCGGAGAGGACGGCGACGTCCAGGATGCCGGGGGCGGTGCGGAGTTCGTCCACCACGGCGTCGGGAGTCGGAATGGTGGTGGCAATCACCATCATCGCGGTTCCGGCGGCCAACGCCTTGCCCACGTCCATGTCGGCGATGTTGACGTTGTGCTTGCCCAACAGTGTGCCGACAACGCCGATGACGCCGGGTCGGTCGTCGTTGCTGACCACCAGCATGTTGCCTGCGGGCGGCACGTCGGTGATGTGGTCGTCGACGGTGACCAAACGCGCCTCGCGGCGAGGGCCCACCAACGTGGCCGAGATGTTGTGGCCGTCGGCTTTGAGCGTGACCAAGTTGACGTAGTCGGCATTTGTGGACGTGGGTGAGTTGGCTTCGCGCACTTCGCACCCTGCGTTCTGCGCCAACTGCGGTGCATTCACGTAGGTGACCTGTTCACCGGTGAGCGCACCAAAGAAGCCCTTGAGAGCACTGAGGGTGAGAATCCGTGTGTCGTAGCCGCCGATTTCACCGGTGGCCGAGATCTCGATGGATGACGGGGTCTTTCCGACCAACGAGGCAAAGAGTCGGCCGAGGCGTTCAGCGAGCGGGAGGAACGGCTTCAACGTTTCGTTTGCGTCGCCAGCATTCACGTTGACGGCAAACGGCACGAAATCACCGGCGAGGGCGAGCTGCACCATGTCGGCGATGACATCGCCGGCTTTGTCTTGCGCTTCGCGTGTGCTGGCTCCGAGGTGTGGAGTGACCACGATCTGCGGGAGTGTGAACAGCGGCGATTCGGTCATGGGCTCTTTGGAGAACACGTCGAGCGCCGCACCCGCAATGGTGCCGTCTTTGACGGCTTCGTACAGCGCGTCTTCGTCGACGATGCCGCCGCGGGCAACGTTGATGACGCGCAGTTCGGGCTTGGCCTTCAGGAACATTTCGCGACCGATGAGACCCACGGTCTCTTTGGTCTTGGGCAGATGCACGGTAAGGAAGTCGGATTCGGCCACCACTTGGTCGAGCGGCAACAACTCGACGTTCATCTGGCGTGCACGCTCGGCCGAGATGTACGGATCGAATGCGACGATGCGCATGCCGAATGCCGCGGCGCGCTGCGCCACCAACTTGCCGATACGGCCGAGGCCCACGATGCCAAGGGTCTTGTCGAGAAGTTCGACACCCTCCCACTTGCTGCGCTCCCAGCGTCCCTGCACAAGTGCGGCATGCGCCTGGGGCACGTTGCGCGCCACCGACAGCAGCAAGGCCATTGTCTGTTCAGCAGCGGAGACAATGTTGGACTCGGGTGCGTTGCACACCATGACGCCACGGCGCGTGGCCGTGTCGACATCGACGTTGTCCAAACCCACGCCTGCGCGACCCACCACCACGAGATCGGTTCCTGCGGCGAGTACCTCGGCGTTCACGTCGGTGGCCGAGCGCACGATGAGCGCGTGGGCTCCCTTGATGGCCTCGAGGAGCTGTTGGTGACTGAGGCCCAACTGGGTGTCGACCTGATGTCCGGCCAAACGCAGGCGGTCGAGGCCTCCCTCGGCGATCTCTTCGGTAACCAATATGCGGGCCATAGGTGGACAAGTCTGCCCCCACCAAGGCCCACACCGGCAATCGTTGAGCAGAATGTCAAAGCGCCCTGCAATGACTTCTGCCACCGTTCTGCACCCTGCACCCCGGGGGATTTAGGGTGACCCTGTGGATCTCAGCTCTTTGCCGGCGGTCAGCCTTGCCGGCGACACGGCCGACGTTCGTGTGCTGCGCCACGAGATGCGTCTCGTGGCCCCCGTCGTGGCTGCCCACGGGACCCACGAGAGTCGTCGCGTGGTGTTGGTCTGCCTGAGCTACGGCGACGCCACTGGCTGGGGCGAGTGTGGAGCCCCCGACGACCCCGGATACACCGGAGAAACCGCCGACGCCGCCGAAATTGCTCTTGCCCAGCGGATTCTTCCCGCTCTGGCCTCGACGGCGCGGCCCTTTGGCGCAACCGACGTGCGCGACATCGTGACCGCCGTGCTGCCCGATGCGGTGGCCCGACACCCCATCGCCCTGGCAGCTGCGGAGATGGCCGTGTTGGATCTGCAACTGCGTACAGCTGGGCTCGCCTTCGAGTCGCTGATTTCGGCGCCGAAGCGCGCCAGCATCGCAGGGGCAACCTTGGGCAACTCCGGCAGCATCGACGACTTGGTGGCTGGCGCGATCGACGCCGTGGATCGCGGATATCCCCGTCTCAAGTTCAAGATTGCCCGCGGCCTCGTGAACGAACTCGAACTGGTGGCCGCACTGCGCGACGCTGTGGGTGACGACATCATGTTGTTGGCCGATGCCAACGGCTCGTACGGCCCCGACGATCTCGCCACCATTGCCGCACTCGGCGAAATGGGCCTGAACATCGTCGAACAACCCTTCGCAGCCCACGACACCGCAACGCATCAAGCCTTGGTGGAGACCGGAGCGATTCGCGTGGCATTGGACGAAGGTGTCCGCAGTGCCGCAGATGCACTCGATGCGGTGGTGAACCACGAGGCCACCGACATCACGCTGAAGCCGGCCCGTTTCGGATATCTGCCCTGCCTCGAAGTGTTGAACCACGTGGCCGAACACGGTGCCGGTGTGTGGATCGGCGGCATGTTCGACACCGGAGTGGCGCGCTGGGCCAACGTGCGCCTCGCGTCGCATCCTTCGGTGAATCTGGCATCCGATATCGGCGACTCCGCGAGATATTGGGACCACGATGTCACCGACCCGGTGGTGGTGGAGGCCGGACTCGTCACGAGTCCGGGGCTGCGCACTGCGGGCCTTGCCGGCACACCGCTAGCGTGACGCTCATGTCGCATCAGTTTCTCTCCGAGGCATGGATTGTCGCCGCCCGCGAGATTCGCGAGAAGTACAAGGATGAAGCGCCCATGATCACGGTCACTGTCAAGGTGAACCAAGTGATCACCGACGTTCCGTTCGGCGACGGCACGGTCAAGAGTTACATGGACACCAGTTCGGGCGAGGTGGTGATGGAACTCGGCGAACTCTCCGATGCCGACGCCACCGTCACCACCGACTACGAGACCGCGCGCAAGATCTTCGTCGAGCAGGATCAGCAAGCCGCGATGCAGGCATTCATGGGCGGCAAGATCAAGGTCGTCGGAGACATCATGAAAGTGATGGGGATGCAAACTGCCATTCCGCAAACCGACATCACTCTGATTGTTGCCGCAGAAATCAAGTCGATCACCGCCTGAGAAATTCAGCGTGCAAGCGGTTGCACGCGCGCAGCACACACCACGCCCAGGCCCGCGGCAAAAGCACCGGCCAGCAGTGCATATCCGTAGCTCTCGACAACACCCTGCGACAGAGTTGCCTCGTGTACGGACACCATGATGGTGGTGCCGATCACGGCCCCCATCTGTGTCGTCAGCTGCTGTACCGCAGCGGCCGTACCGATGTCATTGGGGTCCACCGCATTGGCAACCAACCCCGACAACGCCGGTGATGCAATGCCCTGGCCGATTCCCGACAACGCAAGCCCCGCGATGATGACAAGATCGCTCGTTCCCACGCCGACAACGGACAACACCACCATCGAGCCGATGAGCGCCGCCGAACCCACCACCCCACTGCGGCGCTCGCCGGCGCGCAGGGTGAAGTAACTCGCTGTGGGCGCCACGATGGAGAAAACGAGCGGCCGGGCGATGATCAGCCAACCAATGTGTGACGTGGAATAACCGAGACCTTTTTCCAACAACTGCGGAACCGTGAAGAAGCCGCCCATGTAGGCGAAGTTGTTGAAACCCTGACTCATCACCGGGTACACGACATTGGTGGTGCGCAGCCATTTCAACGGCAACAGCGGTGCCTCGGCACGTTTCTCGACCTGCACGAACACCCAGAGCGCAAACACACCCAGAGAGAAGAGCGACAACACGGGAATGCTGCTCCACCCCCACGAGTTGCCCCGGTTGATGGCCAACAACAATGACGTGGCACCGATACCCAATGTGGCCGAGCCAGCCAGGTCGAACTTGACGTTGCGGATGCGCTGCGTTTCGGGAAGGAGACGCCACGCGATCAACACACCGAGAAAACAGATCGGCGCCTGCACCACGAAGATGATCCGCCAACCGATGGTCTCGACCAACGGCGCGCCCAGCACCACACCCAGCACCGGCGCTCCAGCGGTGGTGAAACTCCAGTAGCCCAATGGCTTCACGCGCTCTTCGGGTTCGAAGAGTTGATTGATGTACGCCATGGCAGCGGGCCCAGTGGCCGAACCCGCGGTGGCCGAGAGCGTGCGGAAGGCGATCATCGAAAAGGCATTCCATGCCACCACGGTGAGTGCCGCAAAGACACCCGCAAAGAAAAGGCCGAAAATGAAGAGCCGTTTGTGTCCCCACAAGTCGCCAGCCTTTCCGAAGGCCGGACCCACCACCCCGAAGGCCAACATCGGCCCCGTGAGTGCCCAGTTGATGGTGGACGTGTTGGAGTTCAGATCACTGGCTACGGTCTCGAGTGACACGACGAGAATCGTGATGGTGAAACTGACGGCGAAGAGACCCGCCAAGACAACTGCCAAGGTCGCCCATGCACGATTCAGACCGATGCGACGCGCAACGTTCCTGACGAGTTTCTTGCTGCGCAGCAGCGGCCACGGTACGACACCGACTTCGTCGACGCCGGGTGCGTCGCTCATCCGCCGTAGTACAAGAGGTCGACTGTGCTGCCCGCAGGCGCTTCGTCACCGTTGGCGACTTCCGTTCCCGCGATGCTGGCACCCTTCAACTTGCGGGTGTCGATACCCTTCACTTCGCCGATCACGAATCCGGCCTCGGTGAGACGCTTCTCGACTTCAGCCTTGTACAGGCTGATGAAGAACGGCAAGCGGACCAGTTGAGGTCCTTTGGAGATCCAGTAACTGAGCGTGCCACCACGGGGCACCGACTCGCCCGCCACGGGAAGCTGCCCTCCCACAAGACCCGGGTCAGAGGGCCCGAAATCCTCGGGCAGAACTGCAGGCACCAAACCGAGCTCGGCGATCTTGGCATTGGCTTCGTCGAGGGTGAGACCCACCAACTCTGGGGCGATGCGGGGTGCCGGGCCGTCGGAAACTGTGAGGTTGATGGCAGTTTCCTTGATCACCTGTTCGCCTGCCATGGCGGTGGGCTGTTCGGCAACGGCCCACGAGATGACCAGGCCCTGCGGCACGGTTTCGTCGTTGACCCTGGAGACACTGGGCACCAGACCCAACTCGGTGAGACGCGCCGTGGCTTCGGCCTCGGTCTTGGCGGTCACATCTTCCAGAACGGAGAACGTTGGCCCCTGCGAGACCACGAGGACGATCGACTCACCTTCTTTGAGCATGGATCCGTCGGCTGGCTCGGTGGAGATGACTTCGCCCGTTGCAACGGCATCGCTGCGACCTTCGCGGATCACCACATCCCAGTCGTTGCCAACGATGAGATTGCGTGCTTCGCCTTCGCTGAGCCCCACCATCACGGGAACCTGGTAGCTGTCCTTGCGCAGCGCGAAGTAGGCGAACACACCGCCGCCCAACAGAGCAACCACGGCAAGTACCGCGACAAATTTCAAACCGCGTCGGCGGGACAACTTCGCACGTGCAATCTCTCCTGTGGGATCACGATCCACTTCGATTGCATCGCCGGCGTCGGCAACTGCATCGTCTCGTGTTGCAACGCCCGTGTGCAATGGCCGGGCAATTTCACCCGTGGGCTCTCCTGCATCTCCGTGGTCGATGACACCTGCAACAACCGGAGTGGGTGGCACAAGCGGCGACAACAACTCGTCGAAGCCGATACCCACAACATCGACGGGAGTGGGCTTGGGAACTCGCTTGGCGATGGCCACCAATGCTTCGCCGAACTCACGTGCAGTGAATCGGCTCTCTGCGTCGGGGCGAGCGGCGCGCTCGAGAACACTGGCAAGCGGACCGAGGTCGGCGTTCACTGGCAACAACTTGTCGACGCGACCAGCCAGCGTGACGGCCACCGAGTCGGCGGCGAAGGGCACCTGCCCAGTGACGGCTTCGACCAGAACCAGCGCCAAGGAGTAAACATCGGTCTTTTCGGACACCACCCCGGCCTGACCCAGCTCTGGAGCCGCATAACGGGCCCGCTCGAGGTCGGCCTGGCCGATGGAGTCCGGGGACAGGACATCGAGGCCGCCCAGGCGCGCCCGGCGCTGGGCGTCGAAAACGATGCTGGCGGGGCGGATGTCGCCGTGGACCCAGCCGGCCTGGTGGATGGCGTGGAGGGCACGGCAGATGTCGAGGCCCACCACCAGCGCCTGCGACGGAGTGAGCAGTCGATTGCGATCGAACATCTCGCGCAGGCTTCCGCCGGGGAGGAGTCCGAGCACCGTGTAGATACAACGCACGCCGGCAATGTCGGTGTCGCCCCAGTCCATGATGGGAGCAAGCGATGGATGCTTCGTTCCCATGGAGAGTTGCAGACGATGCTGAATGGAACGCCGGGCTTCGACAGCAGACTTGCGACTCTTGCTTCCGACATCGATCATGTCGTTCAACGGCGTGAGCCGCACCACGACATCGGTGTTGAGACGAATGTCGGTTGCCTCGAAGACGCCTCGTGGTTCGCCGCCACTTGTCAAAGACGTGGCACGCCGGGCATTCAAGCGGTAGCGACCAGCAAGGACGAACCCCGTGAGATCACGCTCCGCTTCCATAGCGTCACAAAAACTAGCCCCGAAAAGTGACGTTTCGCCCCATGAAGTGCGAGAATGTCAGCGTGTCGAAGGCCAAAAAGTTAAACAAACAGGCACTTTTTGCCAGTCTTGGCATTTCTGTGGGCATCGTCCTCGTGATCGTGGGTTTCATGTCGGCCACCACCGGACGCGATGCGCTCAACCTTCCGGACCAAATCGAACGCATGTCGCCGGCCGACAACGAAAAAGTTCTGCGTCAATCAGAGATCACGGTGGACTTCATCGAAGGTTACGAAGCTGCGCTGATTCTGGACGGTGTCGAACTTCCCACCACTCGACTCGATGAACTGTCGGCGAATGGTGTGCAACCCAAGCCGAACGAGCAAGTTGCGCTTCCCGCCACCGCCATCTACGACCCGGGCAACTTCACCATCTCGTATCTTCCCCAAGAGGGAGGACTCGTCGAAGAGTTGCGCCAAGGCGACCACGAAGCAACCGTTCTCTTTTGGAAGATTCTCGACGGCCGCGACAAAGCCGTCAGCTACACGTGGCAGTTCAGCGTCGACTGACGCCGTGAACACAGTCGACTGACGCCGTCAATACAGTCGACTGACGCCGTCAGAGCTCGCCAGACTCCAGCAAGCTGAGAAAAGCCGCTTCGTCGAGCACCGGGACCCCCAGGGCCTCGGCCTTGGTGAGCTTGCTGGCACCGGGTTCGGCCCCCACCACCACGGCAAACGTCTTGGCACTCACGCTTCCCGGGCTTTTGCCCCCACGTTGCTTGATAGCTGCTTCAGCCTCTTCCCGGGAGAAGCCCTGAAGAGTGCCCGTGACCACCACGGCCTTGCCCACCAGAACCTGCGGCAATGACGTGCGCTCGACATTGCCGAAGTCGACACCGGCCTCGCGCATCTTGTCGACGAAACGCCGGTTGGCGGGATTGGCAAACCACGAGTGAATGGATCGTGCGATGACCTCACCTACTCCGTCGACCGACGCGAGATCATCGACGCTTGCATTTGCGATGTTGTCGAGAGTGCCGAATGCATACGACAGTGATTCGGAAGCTGCTGGACCGAGATGTTTCACTCCGAGTGCGGTGAGCAACTTGGGCAACGGACGACGACGCGATGCATCGATGCCAGCGAGAAGTTTTTGCGCACTGATCTTGCCGAAGCCTTCGATCTGCATCAACTGCTCTTCGGTGAGCGAGTAGATGTCGCCAGCGTCCTCGACAAAGCCGGCATCGGACAAGGCGAACACCGTGCGCTCACCGAGACCCTCGATGTCCATTCCACCGCGCGATGCAAAATAGATGATGCGTTGATCGCGTTGGTACGGACACGATGGTTCGACACAGCGAGTGTCTGCCTCGCCTTCGGCCTGCACCAACTCCGTTTCCAATGGGCACGGACACATCTCGGGAAACTGCCACGGTTCGCACTTCGCCGGACGCTTGGCCAATACCGGTCCGACAACCTCGGGAATCACGTCGCCGGCCTTGCGCACGATCACGGTGTCACCGGGCCGGACGTCTTTGACTGCAACCTGAGCCCGATTGTGCAACGTGGCCATTCCCACGGTGGAGCCACCCACAAAAACGGGCTGAAGCACCGCAAAGGGCGTGACACGGCCGGTTCGGCCCACGGAAATCTGGATGTCACGCAGAATCGTGGTGCGCTCTTCCGGGGGAAATTTGAAGGCAATGGCCCAGCGTGGTGCACGGCTGGTGAAGCCGAGGATTTCACGTTGCGCCAGAGAGTCGACCTTCACCACTGCGCCGTCGATTTCGTAGCCGAGTGTTCCCCGCTGCTCTTTCCATGCGTGGCAGAACGCGACAACATCGGCGAATGATCCCAACTTGACGATGGAGGGGTTGACAGGGAAGCCGAGGCCCGCCAAGTAGTCGAGCGACTCCTTGTGTGACGAGAAGGCAGGAACACCCTGCGTCTCGCCGAGTTGGTACGCCCAAAACGACAACTCTCGCTGCGCAGTGATGGCAGGGTTCTTTTGGCGCAGACTCCCGGCACCGGCATTGCGAGGGTTTGCAGGAACGGGCTCGGGTTTGCGGCCCGCTGCAACACGCTCGGTGTTCTCGACTTCTTTGGCGGCGCGCAACTTTTCGAATGCGGCAATCGGCATGTAGACCTCGCCCCGCACTTCGAGCACGGCAGGGGTCTCGCCCTTTTTCACGATCAACCGCTTCGGCACTGCGGCGATGCTGGCAACGTTGGCCGTGACGTCTTCGCCAACCTTTCCGTCGCCGCGAGTGGCCGCCTGTACCAGCTCGCCATTTTCGTAACGAATGCTGATTGCCAGACCGTCGATCTTCAGTTCGCACACGTACTCGGCCGTGTCGCCGTTCAGTCCCTTGACGACGCGGTCGTTCCAGGCGCTCAACTCGTCTTCGTCCATGGCGTTGTCGAGGCTGGTCATGGGCACCGAGTGCGTGACCGGCGCGAACGTGGTGAAGATGGCGGCACCCACGGTTTGGGTGGGCGAATCCTGACTGGCCAACTCGGGGTGTTCGGCTTCGAGTGTGGCGAGCTCGCGAACGAGGTGGTCGAAATCGGCGTCGCTGATTTCGGGATTGTCGAGGCCGTAGTAGGCCTGATTGTGGTGGGCGATCTGATCACGCAGGTCGGCGATGCGTTGCGCCACCGAATCGCGCTTTTTCGAACTGCCCTTGGCCACGGGTTCACGGTACCAATCGGATAGAACAGAGAACGCATGAAGCAGTCGCCCGCCACCGTTCTCTTGTGGGTAGCCCGCGTGGCGTGGGTGGCGTTGGCTCTGGTACCCAATGCCCTTGATCACACCAGCGCCGTCTTCGTGGGCGCCGCATGGGCGGTGTGGGCTCTTGGAGTGCTGGCCGTGGTGTGGCAAAGCCCACTGTCTCTCACCGCGATTCGCACCTTGGCTCCGCTCGGCGCCGGTGGACTCGCCGTAGCGTTGATTTTTCACGACAACCCCACCGACTCGGACATCGCATGGTCGCTGTCGGGGGTTGCACTTGCCGTTGCAGTGATGGTGAGTGTGTTCCTCCCCTATTACGCAGCCGTGCACATTCAGGCCTCCGCGTACGGTGCCGAAAAGCGCTTTCCTCTGCGTGTTCCCGTGCCGTTGGTGGCACCCATGATCGTGGCGTGGGCAACAACTGTCGGACTGCTCACCGGATCACTGTTTGCCCTTGCCGCCTCGGTGTGGTGGCTGGGTGCACTCCTCGCCGCGGCCACCCTTGGCGTGAGTCGCATCGTGCTCGAACGTATGCATCGATTCTCGCGTCGATGGCTGGTGGTGGTTCCGGCGGGCGTTGTGGTTCACGACCATTTGCTGCTGGCAGAAACGTTCATGGCCAAGGCCACCAACGTTGCGAGCGTCACCATCACCGGAGCACCCGGCGATGCCCTGGATCTCACTGCTGTGGCTCGCGGTGCGGTGATTGTCGTCCAACTTCGTGACACCGAAGACGTGACCCTGAGTCCGTATCTGGCCAAGTTGTTGGGGGTTGCCGACGTGGTGCACACCCGCGCTTACGCGGTGGCACCCACATTGGCGGCCCAAGCGCTGGCCGCACTCACCAGACCACCGGCCGCCACATAGGAATCCGTGGTGTCGTAGAGCACGGCACTTTGCCCCGGCGCAATGCGGCGATGCTGCTGGTGCAGTGTCACCTGAACCCGTGAGTCGTCGACGATCTCCACCGTGCATGGCATCGAGGCACCATGGGCACTGCACTGCACTCGATAGTCGCCAGCTTCGGGCGAACCGCCAGCCCACACCATGTCGCC
>Ga0315899_10007630_pt1 | contig 11627 bp, 8 predicted proteins | sample LakEriMetagenome_2_FD_203518 | JGI IMG/M metagenome (GOLD analysis project Ga0315899, IMG submission 203518) | Freshwater fungal communities from buoy surface, Lake Erie, Ohio, United States - Buoy 4 MA112 | ecosystem: Environmental > Aquatic > Freshwater > Lake | place: USA: Lake Erie, Ohio... | reverse complement strand
ATATATTATCATGTATAATGTAATGTGTGTGGGTATGTTTGTGTATTTTTTAAAATTTCAGGGGCAAGCCGGACGCGGAGCGGTGGCTGCCATGGCATATGCGGTCTTACAACAAAAAGCTGGTCAAGAAGCGGAAAGGCAACACTGTCACTGCCAGCGGCGGTGCTCAGGTCTCTTTTGACACTGTAGCATGTCTCTTTTGACACTGTAGTAGGTCTCTTTTGACACTGTAGTACGGAAAGGCAACACTGTGACTGCCAGCGGCGGTGCCAGGTTTGCCAAGCAAATGTACCGGACCTCTTTTGCTCCTTACTAGGTCTCTTTTGCCTCTATAGTAGGTCTCTTTTGACGCATACGCATACCTCAGGGAGGAGGAGGTGCGAGCGACAAGGCTACCAGTGCGCTGGATCGAAGTGACAAATTTGCTGCTGCTCTGAAGGCGGAAGCTGAGGTGATGGTAAAAATCGGCTGTATGCGAGAGGGAGAGGGAAGGAGGAAGAGAGAGAGAGGGAGGAGGGTGTAGAGAGAGAGAGAGAGGGAGAGAGGGGGGTGGAGAGTAAGAGAGAGAGGCCAAGAGATATATGTCGCACGTGTCCAGATCTGTGTGTCCTTAAGGTGTGCCGATGTGCGTGTCCCTACGGGTATGTATTCATCTCCTCTCACTCGTTCCCTCTCGCTTGCTTGCTCGCGCGCGCTCTCTCTCAATCCTTCTCTCACGCTCGCTCTCTCTCTTGTCCTCATGCAGGAGACAGCGCACGCACGCACACACGCACACTCACTCACTCACTCACTCTCTCTCTGTCAGGGCGGGGCAAAAGACGCGCCAGCAGCCACGGCCTCCCGAAGTAATAAAAAGGGCAAAAAGGGCCGCAAGTAGAGGGCGACATCCACTCTGTCCACGCCAACACGCACGCACACATCTTTCCTACGTTTCCCATGCCCCGTACCGTGACGTCCCCGTACCGTGACGTATGACAGCACGGGGCGCAGAAGGGGCGCACGAGATGCGGCGTGCGATGTGGATAGGTTTGTTCCGTTTAGCTCGTTTTTACTTCACTGCTGATAATAAACCGTTTCACGGCCAAAATTGTGATGAATCAGATTTCCATCCCGCAGGCACTTCGTCCTGCACCCGCATGCACGTACTCCCCACCCCAACCCCCCGCGCTCCCCCCTCCATTGGGCGAGAATCTCGTCGGACCGTGGAGCGTCTCCCACGCTCAGCATCCTCCTCGTTTAGTATCGTTGGATACAAATTAACTCCTCCTCTGTGTTTGCTACGAAAACGCCCTCGCCCCCCGTTTGGTGTGAAGAAAACCTCCTCCTACTTGGTGTAAATAAACCCTCATCCTGCGTGCGCGGTCGCGCTCAGCGTCCACCTCGTTCACTGCTTTTTGCTTTGAAGCCCCCCCCTCCTCCTCCTCCTCCCTTGAGCAAGCCTTGACATGAGCAAGGTGTACACGGGAAGAGAAGGCTAATGTGTTGCAAATGCGTTCAAGCGGTGTTCATAATGTGTCGCTACTTGACGTCAGCAAGGGAAGAGATGGCAGCCTGAAACATTCGCAGAGAGAAAGAGAGAGGGGAGGACAGGAGGATGGGGAGGGCAGGATGGGGGGGCGGACAGGAGGGTGGAGAGATTAAGTGAGGCACGAGGTACGGCTTGGTCTCTCTCTCTCTCTCTCTCTCTCTCTCTCCCTATACCCTAATCCCTAACCCCTAAACTCTATTCGTCAGCTGCGGAAAGCGCAAACACATGACATCTACCCCGCCCCCAACCCCACACCTCCCCACCCCCCACCTCCACCTACCCACCCACCCACCCATCCACTCAACCCTTGAACACACCCAAACAACAGCTCGCTTACTTACCCCTCACTCACCCACCCACCCGCCCAGCCACAACATCGAAACAACCTTTTGTACGTCGGAGATTTCGTTGCCGTCGACCACGGCCTTACAAATGTCTGATATGTCCGTTTGACCTGTGTGTGTGTGTGTGTGTGTGTTTGTGAGTGTATGTGTTGTGTGTGCATTCCAAAAATGTTTGTTTGTGTGTGCATTAGGAAGGGATTCCAATTGCCCGGAGTCCGTGCGCGGGCGACGCCCTAGACCCCCCGTTATGGCAAGTTCCAAATAAAACTCTCTTAACCTCTCCCTCTCCCTCCCTCCCTGCATTCATGAGAGAGAGAGAGAGAGAGAGAGAGAGAGAGAGAGAGAGGGAGAGAGAGAGAGAGAGGGAGGGAGGGAGGGAGAGAGAGAGGGAGAGAGAGGGAGGGAGGGAGAGAGAGCATAGATCATACGTATAAAGCCCAAAATAGGAGAGGGAGGGGGAGAGGAGTGTGCTGAAACGGCCGAAACTATCGTAACGAAATTTGATATTTGAAGAACTTCTTCATTTTTCATTTTTTTTAAAAAAATGAAAAACAATTTCAGAAGAAATTTCTAGAAGTTCTTTAAAGAAAAAAAAGAAGTTCTTTCATAATTTTATTAAAATTTTTTATAAAGCATCATAAATTTAAAAAACAAATTATTTAAGGGGTTTACAAGGGGGGGCCCTTGGGTGCCCCCTCTCGTGAAGTAAAATTTGAACAGGACGCAAATTTATGAAGTGTCACAAGGTGAGGACAGAAAAATTAGGACGTAACACGTATGTACATACATCCATACATCACATCCCACACAAACACAACATAGATACATACATGCATGCATAAATGCCTTCCACACATCATACACACACGCCGGCATCCACACGCACACCACACGCACACGCACGTGCACACGCACACAAACACGCACACGCGCTTTCGCCTCGAGAAGCGATCAGGAGAAATTCAAACAGAGACACAGACGCAAACACAGACACAGACACAGACACAGAAATAGCCAGACACCGGTGACCCTATTAGCGAGATAGATGAGCATGTGGAAATCGTTTAGGATAGAGTTTAGTGTGGTAAATGTGTGTTTAGTTTGGTACATGTGTGTTTAGTTTAGGACCGGTGAGCCTATTAGCGAGATAGATGAGCAAGTGGAAATCTCGCAGCTGCTCGTAAAAAGGCCTCATCTTATGACACGTCAAAATGTGCTTCACCTGCCGACAGCGTTTGTGTGTGTGGGGGGAGGGGGCGGTGCGGGTGGGTTAGGGTTAGGTCTTGGATGTGGGGTTTAGGGTTGCGGGTGGGTTAGGGTTTAGGGTTTAGGGTTTAGGGTTTAGGGTTTAGGGTTTGGGGTTGCGGGTGGGTTAGGGTTAGGTCTTGGATGTGGGGTGTGTTTCAGGGTCTCTCTCCATGATATACTATACTATATTTTAGTCATTATATACAGAACAATTTCTCCATGATTTGGACTTACACTTTTTTCACCCCACCACCCCCGTGTGTGAGAGTTGGACCTCGAGCGATGTCGTTGACACCCGGTTTAGGGTTTAGGGTTTAGGTTCGCTGTGTGTGCGCGCACAAACTGCCGCAGCGAGCATGCGAGCGCACGGGGTGTGCCCAGGGCACAGACCATTGTGGTGAAGTCGCCGGAGTTTGCGACCCGCCCTTGCGGCCACCTCTGGGGTTTAGGGTTTAGGGTTTAAGTTACCTCGAGCGGATTTTGGTTGACACCCGGGCGATTTTCTATATTAAACTCGGCCTGGAAGATCGGGCGAAGAGGGAGGAGGAAGGGGGGGCGGGGAGGCGGGACGGGGGACGGGGGAGGGGGGAAAGGGAGGGCGTCAAAGCTGGGCCATGCGATGCGCGCGCGCAGAAAATACGCGCACCCGAGAGCGCAGACGGGCAAGAGCGCGGGGTGCAATACACAGGGAGACATGACGCGCGCACACATATATTTTGACCATATTGTATAATAATAATAGCACGCACCCACTCGGAATTCCCACACACCAGCACATGCAGGCAGCAGGGCCAAGAGGGAAGCGCTGTTGGGGCGCGGGGATGCGTGCGCAGGTGCACCTCGCGCTTGCTGAAGAGCGGCGCCTCGTGTGTCTTGATCGGCACGGAGTTGATGAAGAAGTCGTTGTCCACCTTCTGCGTGGGCTTGCGCTCGACGAGCACGTCCTCTGAGGTGCGTGAGTAGCTCTTGTTGGGGTTTTTCGGCTTGTTGAACACGCCTTTGCCATACATGTCGGTGCACTGATCGCTCACCTGGTATGCCTCAAACACAACAGCCCCGGTGGTCTCGTTGCGCGTGATGATGGCGGACACGAGCGAGCGTGCGAAGTCGAACCCGTGGTCCTGGAGCGCCTGGGCGTGCTGCTGGCACGACAGGTAGACGTCGTCGCTGCTGAAGATGCACTTGCGAGGCCGCGCCGTGAAGACGATGCCAACTTTGCGCAGCCCCAGCAGCGAGGCCACGCGCTCGACGCGGGCCTCATCCGGGTCGGGCAGCAGCTTGTACGACTCCGCGTCGCCGTCCTGCGGCGGCTCGTATATCGTGTCGCAGAAGACGTTGCCGTGCTCCACCCGCCCGTACATGATCCCGACCCGGTGCTTGCTGAACTCCAGGTCTCCGACCACATAGCGCTGGAAGTTGCCCGCGGCCGTGAGGTCCACTGAGAGCGAGCGCGCGCGGACCATTTGCTGCGCCCGGATGAGGTACTTTGCCTCCTCCTCGAGCACCACGAGCTCGTTCGACCGGTACTTGGGGCCAAACTTGGCGATAAGCTTCTTGATGCGTTCGGCGCGCTCTAGCCGGTCGCGCAGCGGCTGGAATGTGTCCTCGCCGTCCTCGTAGTCCGCGGACGGGTCCGCCGTGCGGTTGAACTTGCGCCCGCCGCCGACCCACATGACCCCGCCGCGAAGCCGCAGCGGGGCGCCCGCTGGTGCACGCGACATGCGCTTGGTCGACCAGCCGTCGCTGCTCGTCGACAGAGCTGTCGCCACGCTCGCGCAGAGCAGCAACTGCCCTATGCTCGGCGGCTGAGGCCGCATTTTAATAGAGGCGTAGTAGGAGAGCAACTGAACTCGGCTGGCTGACGCAATGCAAGACCCTGCGGCCCGCCTGAATGCACGACCCTGCGGCCCGCCGCGTCGCCGGGTGCGGCGATGGACCGGGGTACGGTGCGCGCTGATGCTTGCGATGGTGTGCCGCAGCGCGGCCGTGTGCGGCGACAACATCCTGGACCCGCCAGACGAAGAGTGCGACGACGGCAACGTCTTCACCGGGGACGGCTGCAGCGGCAACTGCAAGACGGAGCGTATCGCCTTCCAGACCTTTTACAACAGCTCCGACTGCACCGGCAAGATTTGGAAGCAGCTCGTCTTTGACGATCGCGAGTATGTGCGGTCCAAGAACGCAAACGCGGAGATGAGGTTACGCTCAAAGCTCCGCCTGCTGGCACCGCGTGTCCCTGTGGCTTCCGCGCCGTGTGGTGCTGCCCAATGGCGCGCGCAACGTGGAGGCTAACGCATAGATTTCCGTCTCAGGTACCTCTCAGGGCGATGTCTGAGCGGCATTGAGTGCATCTGTCTTTCCGACGAGCCTACCTGCGCAGACGGGAGCGATACGGGCGCTTGCGTTTGCCTGGTACTGTGTTGTGTGCAACCTGTTAGAGCAGGGCCCAGGGTGCGGTCCCATTTGAGGCTGAACCGTGGCCCCTGCTGTGGGACCGTCACACACACGCCCACGCCGCTGCGTATCGGGACTGATCCCGTGCGAGGCTGTGGCTTGTGCAGCCGCCGTCTTGCGCCGACATTATAGCTGCCGGAAACCAACCGGCGCAACTGGGGGAGGTTTGCAGCCCTGCCACATGCATCGCCTTGTCTTGTGTGCCCGGACGCTCGACGGCGCGGGCAGCTTGGCGCACAGGATGCGCAGAGAGTGTCTTTCCGCTGTCGGACCGCGGAGCTCTTTGGGCACGCTTTTATCCATGACTTACTATCACCTGAGGCCCTTGAATGCAGTGCGCCCGCACAGAAAGCCGACCGCTCTTCTGGGCGGCGCGTGCGGCTCCACCCGCCGCAAACGCTGCTGACATCTTGACTTGACGCAGAACTTTCGATTGCCAATTTGTAGACGATGGACCAAAGGCGTTGGCAAGGATTCCAAAAACAAGTATTCGTACACGACCACGTGCATGGTCGATTTCCCGAAGTTGCCCACCGTCTCCGATTTGTCTGTGACAGGCGCATTCGTGATTACCAAGCACTGGCGCTTGACGTTTTCCTCTTCTCCCTCGATGTCGAAAGTTGCAGACACATACGCGTGGGAAAACACCCGGGCTCGTGCCATTGCTCACTCGAGCCCCGACTACTGGTCCGTGGTTGCGCAAAAGACGTGCGTCCCCTCGTATGCAACCTTGCTTCCTGATGATCGCGCCAACGGGCAGCTTCTGAACCTCATGAAGCCACAATTTGAATACCACGATCCGGTCACTCAACGTGTCAAGGTGGGGTGCCATGATGACTCATGCACCAATTGTACGGGGGAATATCCGATGTCGATGGCTACCTGCAACACCAGCGTCACATGCCAGGTGAGGAATTGTGAGGCATATGGACTGCAGGGCTTCGGGTCTTCGGCGTAGGGCGTGAGGCCTAGGGGGTGGGCTGCGTAAGAAATTTGTTTAGATCTTTCTTTCTCGCTTGCAAGTGCACACGCACTATCGCTCGCTTGCTCTTGTGCCCAGTCGCTGCTTTCCCCAATCTCTTATACAAGGTTCATGGAAACAGATGCTGTCACCAGGGAGGTGCTTTGCATGCTCAGGTGGCCTGTCGGCGAAGCCGCTCCAGGGCTTCGAAATTCATCCTGGTCCTCCGGCGCCTGCTGCCTATCGGTGTACCCCGTGCTCCCAAGGTATGTTGGCATATGTGTACTGCATGGATACACGCGCACGCACACGCATTTGAGCACACTAACGGTTACATGCACGCGCCTGCGCAGATTTGACGGCTCGTGTCCGCAAATCCTGATCATCTCCATTTCTGTGTCGATGTCGGTGTCGGTGTTCAACGAATGTCTCTGTCTGCGTCGGTGTCTGTGAGCAGCGCCGACAAATTACTTTTACGCCAACACCCAGTGTAGGACAGGACTGGGATGCGGTAGCTGCGGCATGGATTTGCCAGCGTGGCCAGTCGTCTTTTGGCCCGGACTTGCATGTGGCGTTTGTAATCAAAAGGACGCTCCCCCAACTGCGTATCTGCCCCCCCAGCCCTCTCAATCCCCCAACACCGCCCCCCCCGCACCGCCCCGTGTTTGACTGGCAGTGCCCAACTCAGACTTCGGAGAAAGACCAACGCACGGGAGTAAAGCGCTTGTCTCTAATATCTTGTGTGTGCGCCTGCGCGCGCGCATCCTGATTGTTTTGCGCGTATACTATGAACCTGCTCGTCGTACAAGTGATGTTTAAGAGTGCTGACTCGTTGTGTGTGCATGCTTTCTCGAATTCAAACCTGACTATGATTCTGTCCATGTCTGTCTGTCTGGCTGTCTGTCTCTCTGTGTGTCTGTCTGCCTTTCTTTCTGTTTGTCTGCCCCTCTGTCTGTCTGCTCTCTCTCTCTCTCTCTCTCTCTCTCTCTCTCTCTCTCTCTCTCTATCTCTCTCTCTCTCTGTCCCTCTACCTATTTCCTGCTTCGTCTTCAGTTGCGGAGATCAGCGCGAAGGCGGCGCCCCGTATTTCTGGTACGTACGGAATTGAGAGAGCGCGCACGGGTGCGCGAGCAAAGCAGAAAGTAGACTGATGTTCACTGTATGTGTATCGGTAGAAGTGATTATGTATGTGTGCGCATGCATGCGTGTTTGTGTTTGTGTCTGTGTGTGTGTCTTGTCTTTGCGTGCAGGGTCAATGCGCACGAGGACATTGCGCAAGGAGCGTTACATCCAGTGCAATCACAGCTGTTAGCGGCCGAGTTCTCTTCTTTTGGCAACGCCCACACACAATAGGTCAACTCGTTGTCCCATTACAGTGTAGTTTAGGGTTTAGGTCAGCTAGTTGTCCCATACAGTGTAGTTAGCGATAACACACGCAGGAAATGCACGTCGAAAATTCTTCCACTCGGATGGTGATCAGTGTATTAGTATCAACATCCGCCGAGGGCACCGACGCAAGTCATGGCTAGAACTGCTATGTCCGAATCCCTTCTCTTCCTCCTAAGCGATGCTGGCGTTGCGCGGTCGCGCCCAGCGTCCACCTCATCCGTCACTTTTGCTTTTGAATAAACCTTCCATCCCCCCCCCCCCTTTTCTCCTTCTCCTCCTCCTCCTCACCACCACCGCCACCACTGTCGCTCCCCATTCTTGAATTCCCGCATATCAGCATTGTCACACCCCAATCCCGGGGATGTCTATGGGGTTTGGGGTTTGGGTTTTAGGGTTTGGGTTTAAGGTTTAGGGTTCAGGGTTAGGGTTTATCAGCATTGCCACACCCCGAACCCGGAGATATCTGTAGGACGCCCTCCTCCCCAACACCATGGGATGTCAAGGGAAACAAAGGGCATTAGCGTGCCTCCGCGCAAGAATGTCCCGAGAGCGACGACGAGTCGCGAAACATTCGAGGAGAAGTGTCCCACGAACGCCTCGCTCCCTGCAAGCAGCAAAATGTCCACCATTATATCTTGGAGATGACGCTGGCGCGTTCTGAGGTCCGCTCGAAACAACCGTTGTTCCAGAAATATTTCCCGCCTTTCAATATCGTCGGCAGTTACGACCATAAAGTCGCGATCTACATCTTGACGCCAGTAGAATACGAGGTCCGGAGAGAGCGCCTGCATAGTCCCTATCGCATCCGCATTGTCGGTGGCGAGGTAGACATCATACAGTGAGTACGCGGACGCCAGCCGTTGCAAGGCCTCTGCAAATGAAGGCAGTGAGTGGCACTGCTTTCGGTCAGAGGTCACGGTATGTGCGATACAAAAGTCCCCGTTGCGCACGTGCACCGCAAGATACCGCCGCGGGAGCCCAATCTTATCCTGGGCTGCCGCGGCCGCGCGCCGCATCACAGCATTAGGCCGGAATATAAACCCACTCAACGTCGAGACGAAATGGAAAAGACTGTTCCGCCCACCCGCAAATTCCGCCAAGCCCCCCCTCTCGCCCTCCCCCCCTCTCCCCGCCTCCTCCAACGCATCACCCCCTCCTCTACCCCTTCTCCCCCCCCACTCTGAACATTTTGAAAATTCCCCTCCGATGTCCCATGGTAGCTGCTCCGCCTCCATGCGAGGATACACAAGAGAAGGAATTCCAGTAAGATTGCAGCGCGATAGAGGCTCCAGCGCACATGAAAAATCCCGTGCTTCACAACCACCATACACCCACTCTCCGACGAACGCTATAGGGCGTCTGTCACGAATCGCTCGTTGCAGCTGTAGGACCAGATAGAGTACAGTGGACCCCAGGCCATAGTTCATGAAACCTGCTGCGGCCACAGCTTCACACTCGTCTGTGTCCTGGAGCCCAGACAGGAAGGAAAAAACACGCGCCTCACACGATGCTGCCCGAAAACCCGGGCCTTGGGTATTGAAGGGCTCTAGCAGTGAGGTGCCCATCTCAACGAGGCATTGACGCGGGGGCATGTGCTCCAGCACGTGCATGACCTCAGGCTCGCTGCAAACACCCTCACAAACGGCCGCCCCTGCGTCGCACTTTGCCGGGTCCGCGTCGGCGTGTGCACATTCTAGTAGTACAGCACAAAGGAGCAGCAACCGCATGATGCGACCACACTGCGATGGATGCGTGGAGTATACTCGAGACATCTGAGTGCCGAAGCCGGCGGTGGAGCTGGGCGCCCAAGGCAGGGCGTGAGGACCGGGATCTACCGTCGCTCCTTCATTATTCCACGAACGCCTCCGCGATTAGCTCTCTAGAGAGTACTAATAATTTTTTTTTGAGGTGTTTGACGTGCGTGTTTCCATTGTGTTCCTGTAACCGTTTACAAATAAAAACCATTTATCAGGGCAGTTGGGAATGATAGAATGATGCTGTTGAATGCAGCTGCAGGCCGGAAGGGATTGGTGTGACGGGACGCGCGCGGGCCCTAGGCGGTAAGTAGGTAGGCCCCGCGCACGGGCTCTAGGTGCACGGGCTTTAGTTGATTGGCGCCCTCGGGAAGGGCAGTCGCCAACGGCAACGTCCTCCCCAAGCCGTTGTGCGGCGATCGCATCCTCCGGGTCGAGGAGTTGCCGCCCAGGCCTGGACGCCGTGGCACGCGTCCACGTGGAGTGACCGCGTGCGCCCGGCGAGAACGGCAAGCGAGCATGGCGGACACCAACTCCACTTCGCCGCCCCGCAGCCCCGACACACGGGTCCAATCGGGGCCGACGGTGTTCCGCAGCGACAGCAAGATGAGCAACCACACGATGAACACGATGAATTCGCGGCGGTCGAACACCTCCCGGCGCTCGATCAAAATCGACTTGAACAACTTCGATGAGAACCGGCTGGAGCCGCCGTACCTCACCTCGCCGCGTTCTATAGAGGCGTGCAGGAAGCAGGGGGTGCTGCCGCAGGAGCTGGTGCACAAGCCGCCCTCCTTCTTTGGGCAGGACAAGACGGTTCCGCCCCGCGTCGTTGAGCTGCGATACCAGACCTACAACACGGCGCGGAAGGAGCGCCTGCGGATCGTCATGGAGACGTACAAGGAGATGTGCCAGCCGCCAAAGATAGTAGAGCGGCAGGGCTCTGGCGAGGGGTCCCTATCGCAGCGCAGCTCCACTGAGGACGATGAGGCGAAGTTGATCGAGAAGGTCATGAAGCAGATGGAGTTCCAGAAGCAGAAGCAGAAAGACGAGGTGGAGACGATGCTGCTCCTCGAGATGCGCGCACAACGCATGAAGGAGAAGGCCGAGGCCAAGGACGCCGAGAAAGCGGCGCGGGCAGCCGAGCTCGCCGCCGCAAAGGCCCTGAAGGACGCAGAGTGGCAAGAGCAGAAGGCCGCCATGGAGGCAAAGAAGCGGCAGGAGGAGAATGAAGCGGCGTTGCTGCAGAAGAGGCTGGCAGACAAGCACATGAAAGACGAGCTCATCGCCAAAGAGCGAGCCGAGCATGAGGAAAAAGAGCGCAAAAAGGCCGCGGAGCAGAAGGAAGCCGAGATGCGCGCCAGGCAGGAGGAGCTCAAGGCAAAACAGGACGCGTACAACAGGGAGCAGCTGCGCTTGGCAGAGGAGCGCGCCAAGGAAATGGCTGAGCGAGACGCGGCCCGTCTAGAGGCCCGAGAAGAGCAGCGCAGACAACTGGAGGCGGCAAATGAGCGCAAACGTCTGGAGACCGAGGCGCGCATCGCTGCAGCCAAGCAGGCGCAGGCGGAGGCGGAGGCGGAGCAACTGGTGAAGTTTGCGGAGAAAGAAAAGAAGTCGCAGGAAAAGAGGTTGCAGTTCGAAAAGCTCCGCGAGGAGAAGCAACAGCAGCTGCATTCGCAGGCGGAGGAGAAGGCTGCACACATGCAGCGCGTCATGGATGATTTGGCCAGGAAAGGCGAAATCGGAACTGTCTCTTTTGACACTGTACTAGGTCTCTTTTGACACTGTACTAGGTCTCTTTTGACACTGTACTAGGTCTCTTTTGAACAGGAAAGAGCAGGAGAAATTGGAACTGTATGCCCAGCGAGACGCGGAAGCGCTGCAACGGCTGCGGTATGTGTGTGTGTGTGTGTGTGTGTGTGTGTGTGTGTGTGTGTGTGTGTGTGTGT
>Ga0315899_10007628_pt1 | contig 11630 bp, 3 predicted proteins | sample LakEriMetagenome_2_FD_203518 | JGI IMG/M metagenome (GOLD analysis project Ga0315899, IMG submission 203518) | Freshwater fungal communities from buoy surface, Lake Erie, Ohio, United States - Buoy 4 MA112 | ecosystem: Environmental > Aquatic > Freshwater > Lake | place: USA: Lake Erie, Ohio... | reverse complement strand
AGGCCCAGCATATACTGAAGTGCCGCCAGTTTTATTATCTGCAGTCGATGCAGATGGACGCACAACCTCGAATTATGACGAGTTGGTGCATGTAAAGGTTTACAGATTTGGCTCCAGCGACAGATGGGAAGAGCTCGATGCCTCAAGATCCCGCTCAAATGACACAAACTTCACCGCCAAGTCGGTGATGACAGTCCAGGGCCTGGCTCAATTCATTGAGCTATTGCCTTCGCCATCATCTGGTGCGTACCGATTCGAGTTTCAGTCGCCGGGGCTGCCAGGTCTTTCAATACCTTGCAACGTCTCACGCTCTAGAGATCTGCAAATGCGGGTAATTTTGCAACCAGCCGACGTTAGCGCCGGTATAGTGTCCGTTCCGAACTTGGCAGTAGAGATAATCGATGCTGATGGGATGGTCGAGCTCGACTGGAATCACACAGTCGTTGCAATCCTCCAATTTGCAGCATTAAGAAAGTTTGGGGTGGCATGCCAGAACTTCAGCACACGGCCCGCGGCGCCTCTCAGTTTCCCGGAATGGAACTTGACGGCAACGCGTTCTTGCGACGAGGCGTGGTGCAACAGTACATGCAATCAGAAATGCATCATCACAGCAGTTTCCTCTGCCGTGCTGATCTGCCAGTACCAATGCTATGTGGACTTTGTCAACAGTGATTTTACGAATTCATTCTCATGCCAACCATGCAACGAGACACAAATCGTATTTGCAAAGGCACACCATGGCGTGGCGCATTTCGAAAATGTCTCTTTCAATGGACCTGCAGGTGTTGAGTTTGTGCTCTTTTCATCAGCCAACCTCCCACTTGCACCTCATGTGTCCTCCCAGGCAATACATATTTCAGCCGGTTGTCCTGCTGCGCTACAGCTTCAGAATGTGTCGCGTCAGTGCCAGCCCCACGGTCCTTGTGGGAGTTGCGCGTGGAGTTGTCAGAGTTGTGTGTTCAGGGAGAATTACTTGTGCGGAAGCGCAAGGTTGCAGAACATGGTTCAGCACCCTATCTATCTTAGCATGGAGCCCATGGGCTCAATGCAAATACACGTGATGGACGCTTTTGGAAATCTGGCAGCAAGCGACGCCGTTCCCATTTCTGTGCAGCTTCTTTCTTCAGCAATCGCCCAAAGACCTGGAAAGGTGGTGGGCTCTGCGCCTTTGCTTTTTGGACAATCCACCGTGATATCACAGCAAGGAGTGGCTGAGTTCCAAGGATTGCACGTTGGCGTCAAGAACCTCCGGTATGAGCTCATTTTTCTGTCACCGAACTTAAAACATGCAACTTCAGGCTACTTTGACGTTTACCCTGGCGAAGTACACAGCATTGTGGTGGTTGAACAACCGTCAAAACTTACGCCTGCATATGCAAATTTCGCAAGGCAGCCAATAGTGGGTATCCGTGATCGTGGCAACAACACAGTAGGGGAACCCAACTTCATGATTCAAGTTTTGCTTTACTGGACATCGTCAAACGATACAGGCAGCGTGTTCGGACAGTGTGTTGACAAGGTACCGACGGCAAGCTACATCAACGGTACCATGAAAGTTGTAACTGATGTAAGATACGGAGGCGCGCGATTCACAGACCTATTCCTTGGGGCATCTACAGGTCACGGGTACCTCCTCTTTGAAGGCAACGTGGTCCCACAGATCTGTACCCACAATTGCTCAGACAGCTGCTCAAAGTTACAGGCACAAAAGTGTGGGAGAGAATGCGCCTTGATCGGAACAAGCGAGGACACAGTGCAAAAGTGCCTGAACGAGTGCCTGAACAACAGCGTATCCGGAGAGATCTGCCAGCACGGGAACCTGACGGTCAGGAGTGATGCATTTCAAATTCAGCACTCAGAGGCTGTGGATATTGAGGTTGAGAACTGTCCTGCGGATCTCACAGCCACTGTCGCGCTTGGATCTCCGACGCCGACAGTCCGTGTCGTAGACGTGCACGGAAACACAGTGCTCGACTCCAACATCACAGTGTCAGTACAGCTGCACAGCATACATGCGAGGGAGCAGACTATATCAAAATGCGACACGGAGATGTGCGCTTCCAAGTTTCGGCAGTGGTTCTCGCAGCTTCGAGCCACATTTCAATCTACATCGGGCCATGAGGCCGGTTTCCAAAATGTCTGGGAAAACTGGAAGGAAAACTGGAAACCCATTGCGTCATCCGAGGGCTATCATTTCGAAGGCGATGGACCTGAGCTTCCTCGCTGTGACAGTAACATCTCATTGGAGTGTAACTCAACGTGTCTGGAAACATGCGTAGGCGTGATGCCGACGGAGGACTGCAGGTTCTACTGCTCAGTTGACATGTGTTGTAACGCCCACGGAGTCGTTTCACCTGCATGCAGGACGAGCAGCCAGGCAACGTTAGTCGAAGAATGGCTGAGGTTGGATGCACCAGGAAACAGCACCAACCAATCAGTCTTGCTCAACGGTACATCAGTTGTCACACTAGGAGGAGTCGCTGCATTTTCGAGCCTGAGCCACTTGATGTTTCAGCAAGCCCAACGACGCTACATGCTAACCTTTGAAACTTCTCAGATCTGCCGACCAAATGAAACAATATTTGGTCCACATAATATCCACGTGGATGGCCGTACACATTGCCTGCCTGAGTACCGGAAAATGCGCTCTTGCAAGTTCAACGTAGTTGCGGGATGTGCGACTCAACTTGTCTTCAAGCAGCAGCCCTACTCTCACAGCTGCGGACAGTCTTGTGGGTGTTCAGGTCCATGTTTAAGAAAATGTGATCAACAGTTGCTAAGCGACGGTGCCCTCCGTCAGTGCCATTTGAATTGCACGACGTGCACGTTGAACTGCAAGAACCAACTGGATCCGCCCATATCTGTGTGTGTGGCAGACAAGGTCGGCAACGTTTTGAATACGCCTCTCAATACATCTGTGCAAGGTGCAATAGGATTTGTCGCCTTGGAAGCTGACTTCCCGTGCAACAAACAATGCGAGAAGAACTGCACGACGGTGCACGTTCTCAACTCGAACTCGGGCTGGCGCTTCAAACGCTGTCTGTTCGAATGTGCGATCTCCAGATTCCGGTACAAGACGGCGTCTGTACAGCTGGTCAGCTCGTGCTCGTCATTGTCTCACTTGTTCGTGGGTCCAGCAGGGACGTTCAAGCTTGTGGCTGCGTCGCAACTTGAAGCTGTCAAGGACACTGGTCATGGAGAAAGCTGGGAGACTGTGGATGTGTTGACTTTGACCAATCAAAGTTTCTTTGAATGCCGAGCTCCTCACAACGTTTCTTCGAATGCCCAGCCGGTCAATGACGACTGCAACAGCACCGAGACGTGTTCAAATGCATGTGCAGTACACCTGGCGAGTGGTGACCGCTCTGCTTTTGCTCTTTGTATATACGAATGCCTTTTCAAACCCTCGCCTTTCTCCAATGAAAGCATTCCAGCCCACTGTTCTAGAATGGATAACATATCACAAAGCAATGGCACTGAGGCAACCAGCGCGGCACAACCAGCGCCCCAGACGAAGCTCTGCCAGGCCTTACCTGTCGCCGGAGTGTGGCATGTTGAAAGTATCAAATTCACCATTTTCCCGGGGCTGGCTTCCAGAGTGCAGGTGATTGTCCAGCCGCGGGGAATCGTTCGTGAGTGTGTCTCGTCGCATATCTGGCGTGACAGCTGGGGCAATGACTGTGACGATTATTTGCTCCATCCTGCTTGGTGTGGATTTGAAAGGTCTCGCCAACTGTGCTGTGTGTGTGGAGGAGGGAGCGGCGAAACGGCGGCGGCGCAATCGAATATCCCCTTTGCGACGCAGCCGCTCGTGCAAGTGATGGATGCTTGTGGCAGTCCCGTCGCATTCTTTGCTGGATTTGTCACTGTCAACGCGACTTCGGCGGATAATGAGGCTTTGACTTTGGTTGGCGGTATCCGACTTGCACCCAACTCTGGCCCTGCCATGATTCAATTTACAGACCTGGCTATTTTGGAGGCCAGAAATGCGGTGACATTGCAGTTTTCTGTCGATTTTCTCCCGCAGTCGATGAGCATGAGCGAGTCATTGAATGTGATCAAGGGAAACGTTGCAAATGCAACTCTGGTGATCCATGTGCAGCCCTCATCGTCACAGGCAATGTCAGTCTTGCCAGCACAGCCGCACATTACGACGCAAGATGCCGGTGGCAACGACCTGGAAATTTACCACGCATCCATGCTGTCAACGTTGATAGATGCAAACGGAGAGCGCAAAGAACTCTTGGGCACCCGGGTTGTTCCAGTGGAAGGAGGCGTCGCAATGTTCACTGATCTCGGTGTTGATATTGCTGGTGCCTATTACGTCTTGGAGTTTTGCTTTTACGATACCCCTGTCAATGAGATTATAGGGCACCTTTACCTTGGTGTTCTTTCGAATTATCCCTGTGTGGCAACAAGCACGAGCGCAAGTTTCAACATTTCTGTCGGTGCTGCTTGCAAACTTAATCCAACACTCATAAGGGATCCCAAGTCTGATACTCTTCTTCTCAAGGCCGGAGAGCCGATTGAAAATTTAGATTTGCAAGTGCAAGATTGTGGAGGCAACCTTGTTCCCGACTACGCTGAAAACGCCACAGTGGAGTTGTATAAAAGGGAAGTGTCGGTGCATTTTTTTGACTGTTTTGGTAGTGGATCATGCTCGACGAATATGCCAGATATATCCGAGATTCTGCCAGCATCTCACAGTCTAGTAAAAGCGCTGCTGGACTTGGAGGTGGTGTGCACCGACTTCGATTACGTTACAGAGAAAATCCAACGCATTTCCGTGGGCTCTACTGCGCTGCGTGGGAACATTGGCCCGTGGCCGACTTGCTTTGGAAGGTGCATGCAGACTGAAAACTTGCTGTCGCAGTATGACGTCACCGCACTGGTGCAAAATGGTGCGGTGCCTCTGGTTGTGGAGGCCTCGAAGGATGTCGACCTGTATCCGTGTAATGGATACTCACTAGTCGTGCGTGCTGCGCTCACGGTCGTTGCTGCAGTGCCTTATTTCCCAGCACACATTCTCAAAAGTACTCTGTGTAGTAGCTTTGTATAGTAAATATACTAGGGCACTGAAATTTCAGAATTTGTGTCAGGAGCATGAAACAGCCGCCAACTTGATCATAGGTCCCCGCCAGCTGTCGTTCACTGGCTCTCAAGAGCTTTTCGAAACGTCAATCCGTACGACCGGGAAAGGGTACATGCTCTCTTTCCAAAGTCTGACAGGCTTGAAGAAAGGATCTATCTGGTGGATTCAGGTGTCATATGGGGAGCCCGCGCAGCTCAGCATCTCTCAGCAGCCCAGCAACAGCACAGGCGGCACGCCTTTGCTTTTGCAACCACGCATTGAAGTGCTGGATCTTGGAGGCGCACGAGTCCTAAATGCCTCTATATTAGTGTCTGCTGCGTTGGTTTCCGAGTACGCCATCAAGCTCGGCTACAATCCTATGCCCGCGAAGGTCCTGGGAACCACCACGGTGCAGGTCGTCAGGGGATTTGCAAGCTTCACGGATTTGGCCGTCAATGTCGCCGCACATGGATACTATTTCAACTTCAGCACTACCTTTATTACACCTAAAACTCGAATAAGAAGTGGCTCCTCAATTGTCTCAGCGCATGGCAATCATCTTTCTTCACTCACCAGCAGCTTTTCGATCCTTGCCGGCCCGCCTTCAGCGCTTTTCGTCATTCAACAGCCCCTCACTTGGACATTCGGGGGGCAAGCAATTCTCCGACAACCGTCAATAGCTGTGAGAGACGCTGGCGGCAATCCTACGTCTGCTTGTCCATTTCGAGTGTCCGCTCAAATCTCTTTCAACGGTGCAGTCTCGGGTAAGCTCTCCGGCAACACCACTGCAGCTTCGATTCCATCTGCGCATATCTTTGCCAACGAAATGGCCAACTTCACGGACTTGTCCCTTGATCACACTGGTGCCGGCTACATCCTGTCGTTTGGCGCGGTATTGAGTGCAGGCACACATTCTCAAAAGTACTCGGCGTGTACCACCACTCCTGGACGTCTCATTTAGTGTAAACTCTGTATATTAAATGCGCAAGGGCACTGACTTTTGAAAATTTGTGCACAGACTGTGGTGGCTTGCATCGAAGAGCTTCCGTAGAGTCTGTGGCCATTCACGTGCTCGTCGGCGCCGCATATCAGCTCATCGTCGCTCACCAGCCCACTGCCGGTGCGGCTGGGACTTTGCTACAAACTCAACCCATGCTGGTGGTGGCCGATCGTGGTGGTAATCTTGTAAAGGCTTCAGCCTTGCACCAATACTTGAATGTTTGCGTTTCCCTCTTGCCCACATCTAACGCACATCGTGATCGCAACAACAATGTCAGCGCCGCAACCCATCATACCCCCAACTGCACTGGCGAAGACGATCGTTTAACAGGAACTCTCCAGATCTCCAGCCAGCGCGGGAAAGCGTATTTCTATGATTTGGGCGTCATGATGATCGGCGATGCCTGGCGCCTGCAGTTTGTGGCAGAAGGCCTGCAAAATGCAGTGAGCGAGCCCTTTGCAGTATCACAGCCGGCCAATGCCTCTGAGTTGTCCGGGGGACTGACACTTGGACTGTCACTGCTGGTGTTCGACGCGGTTGAGCAACGGGCTTTGGTGCTTGTTCTCGCAGCAGTCCTGGGCGTAAACACATATGATGTCACGCTGACCAAAATAGTGGAGTTGCGAGTCTCACGCCGACGTCACCTCCTGAGCGAGGGGCTCGAGGTGTCTTTTCGTGTGGTGCTGCACAACACCCATCAGCAGCAGCGTGCGCAGGAGCTAAGTGCTGGTGACAACTTCGTGCAGGCCTTTGCAGACGCGTTGTCTGAGCTAGATGACGCCAACCTTTTTGCATCCAATGTCCTCCACCTTTCAGCACCAAGGATCCTCGATCTCAAAATGGTGGTTCAGGCGCCCGGGCTGGACGACAGCGAGAGAGACAGCTGGAGTGGGTTTTGGACTTGGGGGGATCGACGGGTGTCTACACCCGCGGGAATCATTTTCAAAGAATCGTCTGGTGACATGCAGATGCTCGTAGGGGCGACAGGGGCGAAGGAGAATCAAGGCTCGTCGAGTGCGCTTTCGTGTGCAGGTACCGGTAACAGGAGCCTCGCCGCTCTGGTCTGCTACTCAGATCTGGGCGAGTTCGTGGGAGTAGCATCTCTTCGAAAGACACGTGGGAGCCTAGGGGCGGTCGAGGCAGTAGCCACGCTTGTCTCGCGCCGCCACAGCCCCGTAGAGCCGGTTTTGGGCGCCGAGATTGTTTCCGAGATCATATCGATACCTGCTGTCGGGGACGCAGGAATGGGAAGAGGAAGTGTGCCAGTGGTGCAGGTAGTCGCCGTGTCGGATACCCGGGAGATATTGGCCGCAAGTGTGAGTCTTTTCCAAGTGCGGCTCAATGCCTCCAGCGGCAAGACGAGTCTGACAAAGGAGGAAACTCTGCCGCAGAGCCAAGGGGTGGTAGCAGTTGCTCACCTCAGTCATTTCGGGTATGAATATCTCATGAGCGTGAGCCATTACAGCCGAGATCTAGAAAGTTATGCGCTCCCCTCTGTGCTGTACCGTCTTCAGATGCAAAGCGCCACAGGGCCTCGCGCATGGCTGCCAGTGCAGACGTATACCACGTACGGCGCCACGCAGGTAGTTTCATTCCGGATTGATAGAGACGTCTTTCTGGCCATTTCCAACTACTACAACGGTAGCAGCCACCACGTGATGTCCGAGGTTGTACGCTTCACTGTTGTGGATGCGCAGGGGCAGTATACGCCATTGCCACTTCTGAACTCAAATCAGTCGATTGCCACAGTGGGAGCGCGGGCCGTGGCTCATTTCCACGGCGCGGGCTCACCCAAAGAGAGAGACGAAATGCTTCTCTTCACTTCGGAGCTCACCGACACGATCCACTTTCTCGTGTGGGACCGTGACGCTGCGCAGTTTGTAATGTGCCACCAACTTTTCCACGTCCGCCCGACGTCAGTTGCCGTCACTACAACCTCGAGCACGACGCACATGATTGGCATCGCCTCAGCTCTTCAGGACGTTGCTATTTTCTCGACGGCGGGGCTGGGATTATCACGTCAACTCGTGAAACTTCAAACCCTCGCCACGGGGCCGGGCCACTATCTCAGGGCCCTCACCCTGAGGGTTCACCTCATCCCCACTGCAGAATCTGTGCGCGAACTGGAGGACTTGAAGTGTTTTGCACATGTGGAATATCGCCTGCAGCATGAAGCTTCCGCGCCTCGCGACCTGTCCTCGGTTTTCTGCATCATGGGAAGGGATCAAGGGTCGCAGGAAAGCGAGTTGGACATCTTCTTGAGATTGCCCACACGGAATGCAACGTCTCTAATGTCAATAACATTGGATGACGGGAGCCTGATAGTTTCGGGCAACACGGATCAACCACAGAATGGGGGCGGCGGAGGACTGGACGTCTATGACGTGCGTGACTATTCGCTGACGAGGGAGGCAAACAATTTGAAACTGGTCGCTTCTATCTTGCCTTTTGAAGATGAGCTGCACATCAATCAGCGCTACACAGCGACAGTTCGTCTCCGCAATGGGGAGGAGAATACATTTGGAGGTGGTGGAGGAGCCTCCCCGCTCTTTGCTCGAAGCGCGTGTGCGTGTATCATGGGAGCTGATGGCAGTCTCGGGAATGCAATGACAAGCACCGGCGAAGGAAGCATTTCTTCGTTTGATGCAGCAGGTTTTGCAGTCTTCAGTAATGTATCTTTCACAATGCCATGTGTGGCACAGCGAGTTGTTTTAGTCAACCCCTTCCTCGAGTCTGTCAGTACCCCTCCATTCCGAGTCTCTCCACCATACACGCCGGGCTCAGCGGAGCTACCCGCCCTTTCCCGGCTACAAATTACACAAATTTCGAGCATTTCGACGGTCGTCCACTCTCCAGTGCTTGAGTCTGGGAAACCGTTTCATGTTTCCTTGCGACGCGTCAACTGCTGGGGGGAAGATGCAGCATGGCCGCTGCCCCCGCGCTCCATCACAGCAACGTCTCTGAGGCACGAGCTCCGGAATGCCGTGGCGGATGACCTGGACCCTGCAGGCGTGGTGCTCGACTTCCAAAATCTGGAGATCCGGGGCAGTGGAACGAACGTACTCCTTGAGTTCTCTGCCCCGGGGTTCCTCCCAGCCCGCACGTCTGTCGCCGTAGCCCAGTCTATGCATTGGCAGCAGCCGCTCGCTCAAACTACTACAACCAGCTCACCCACTGCCCACGAACTCCTCTCTCACGTAGTGGGTGCCAGTGCAGTTTCTTTCGGAGCCTTAGCGCTAATCTTCGGTGGTCGCCGAGGGCACGGGCTGGTGCCACGAACGACAGTGATTGATGCGGATGCAGACGAGGTTTACGCGCTCAACGTCTCGGGAGCGGAGCCATCTGCTCGATGGCAGCATGCTGCCTGCCGCACGGACGGTTCCATGTGGGTGCTTGGGGGCCTTGGCCCCGATAATTCTTATGCCGGAGGAATGTTTGAGTTGCGCGTAGAGAGTCGCAAATGGATCAACTGGTCCACAACGCTCCTGCAGCCTGCAGCACCCAGTCGCCATGAACTTGGCCGCAAATTTCACCTGGCATGCACGGCAGAATATGTCGTGGTCTCGACCTTGGAGTGCCATGACTTCTTGAATAATTCTGCTCGCAACTACAGTGGCGAAAAGCTCTGGTATCGTTCAAGACACCCTTCCGGAACACCGCCCGCCGCTTTTGAGAGTGGTGATTCCGAAGCGAATTGTAGTAACATGTCGGCTTCCGTTTACGTGATGCAAGTGCCCCCCACAGCATCACAACCCACGAACTTGTCTGCAAATGGCTCATGGACTCGAATTAATATTTTTGATGATGCTCCCGTTCCCCAAACGGGCACCCACAGTCACTCCTCTGGCTCTCTCCAGGGGCACCTGCTGAATCTGGCAGCCATGACTAGCGATGGCACAAATTCTCAAATGTACTCTACCGTGTCTTTGAATGGTAAATGTGCTAGGGCACTGACTTTTGAGAATGTGTCTCAGGTCTGGGCAGTTTCGTAGTGCTGCTCTCCCGAAACGAAACAGTGTTGATCTTTCACCCAGCTCTGTCTTTATGGCAGACCCTGGTGCCGTCAGCTGGTCCTAACGCATGGAAACCCTTAGGTGTTACATTAGGCACATGGCAGTCCACCATGTGTGTGAGCATGTTTGGGTCGCGTCTTCTGGTAGTAGAGCACAACAACGTTTCGGCTGGCGGGGCATCTGGTGTGCATATGTCAATGCTAGACCTCAATCTCAACGAAAGCAGTGACACCGCCGCAAACGCCAATTCACAGCCCTCGTGGATTCCAGTGCACCAGACGTTGCAGCGCACACGGATAGACCCATCGGTCCAAATGGCCGCAGCTGTGCTCAACGCAACGTGGGTGATCTTGCTTGCCGGGGATGCGCAGGATGTACACGCCACAGCGCCGGCATCCGAGGGTGGTGTGGAGCTTGCCTCGACACAAAACATTCAGGGAATCAAGTTTGCGGTTGAGAGCATTCCCCGGGAGGTCTACGTGGGTCTTGAGGTGAATGAGCGGCTGCGCGTCCAAGTCATTGCAGCAGGCGATGCCGTGCAAGCTAACCACGACCAGATTCTCGTGAGAATTTTGGCGCGTGACGTCGCCACAGGAAAGGATGTTGCTCTGAGCGGCACCACCTCTGTTTTGTCTGAGAGAGGCGAGGCCAGCTTCGAGCAGCTACGCGTGTATGCAAAACCAGGCTCTTTGATCGTTTTCCGCGCCAAGGCCTTTGGGGTGGCTGAGACGTTGTCAACCGAGTGCGCTGTTTTGCCGGGTCCTGTAGCCCGCATGCTTGAACCTCTGTCCCTGACATGGCCCCAGATTCAGCCTCAGGTTCCACCTTTATGTATATATCATATCATATATATACAATGTAATATGATATGATATAATGTAATATAATATAATATAATATATCCTCAGGTTCGTCTCTTCGATGCGCACGACAATCATGTGCTCGAGGATTCCTGGACCAGGCACCAATTCTGGAAAGTACTCCATGTAATGACTTTTATATGGTCAATATACTAGGCCACTGACCTTTGAGAACTTCTTGACTTTTGGCAGAGTGACTGCCAGTGTGCAACAGATGGCATCCGGTGCCTGGACTTTGATGCCTAATTCGCTTCGAGGGACAGTAGTCGAGCAAGCGGTGGCAGGCACCGTGATATGGGGCAACCTTTCAATCAGCCTCGCCGTGTATCCAAACGCTTCATCTCCGCGCATCGTGTATTCATCGCTTGGCTTACCCGACGCCAGATCCGCCTACACCCTGTGCCCTGCAAATACCTTCTCCCCTCAGGCAGGTGCAGCCTGCGTGCAATGTCAAAACGCGACGGCGGCAGCAGCAAGCAACTTCTGCTTCTGCAACCCCGGCTACTTTGGCAGGCATTCTGCAGAAGAAGCATGCCTCCCATGTCTCGCCGGCAAGTTCTCTACTACTGAGGGCGCCACTGCAATCGACACCTGCCTCGACTGCGTTGCGGGCAAGTACGCGGAGGCGGCGGGGCAGTCGACCTGCATTAACTGCGCCGCCGGCACGTACGCAGCAGGCACTGCTT
>Ga0315899_10007627_pt1 | contig 11631 bp, 9 predicted proteins | sample LakEriMetagenome_2_FD_203518 | JGI IMG/M metagenome (GOLD analysis project Ga0315899, IMG submission 203518) | Freshwater fungal communities from buoy surface, Lake Erie, Ohio, United States - Buoy 4 MA112 | ecosystem: Environmental > Aquatic > Freshwater > Lake | place: USA: Lake Erie, Ohio... | reverse complement strand
TGAACGCACTGAAATTTATGTAATAAATCCTCTAGATCCAGGACACAAAATTTTAAAATCATTTGATCATTTTGAAAATCTTACAGAAGAAAATTGTGTTCAACTTTTATCTGCCGATCAGCAGGTTTTAGAATTTATAAACAAAGAACACCCTTCTTTTAACACGGTTAATCCTGAATAAAATATAGGTGGATAAATATAAAATATGAGCAAACCTACCATAGATCAAGCGTTAGAACAGCTGGGTGCCGCAATAAAAGTGCAGGCAGCAGCTACCATTGACGTAACACATTTCCTACAAAATTTACCAAAACGTTCGTTATCAGGAGATCATGTCTCCGGTGGCAAGATTGTAAACTTTTCAAGCGCAGGCATCGACGATAAAGCCAGTAAAACTCAAATTACATTAACTGACGATGCAGCATCTATAACAAATTTAAAGGTAGAAACTGTCAAAGACAACTTAAAAGTCGAGGGCAAAGTCATTGCAGACAGCATGGAAGTTGCAGGTCTACTTAAAGCCAATGTTTTAGAAGTCAGCGAAATTAGAGCTGATGTAAAGTTAGAAAAATACAGTCCTTTGGAATTTAAGTCTACCGGCGAAGAATCAATCTACGGCAAAGGATTGTTATGGACAGGTACTGGCATTACCAAACAACTTGTTATAGCAGCAAATCCAGACAGATTGTTTTCAACTGAGCATCTAGACATTGCCAAAGATAAAGTATTTTCAATAGGTAATGTTTCGGTGTTATCTGAAAAAGAACTAGGCCCGAGTGTTATAAAAAGTAATATCAGAGAGCTAGGTAGATTACGCGGTCTTACAGTGGACGGTGACGTACAAATTAATCAGTACATGTTTTATAGTGCAGAATCGGATAGACTAGGCCTAGGCACAGATCAACCACATGCTGCTCTAAGCGTTGCCGAAGATGCTATAGAAGTAGTGTTAGGTACTAGAGAAAGCACAAGAGGCATGGTTGGCACATATGCAAGTATACCTTTTGACATAGTCACAGATAGTCGTCCTAGAATTTCCGTAGAGTCAAACGGAAATATTAAACTAGGTAACATTGCCCAAGCACCTATTCAAGTTTCAATTCACGGAAAGCTAGCAATTAGAGTTAACAATCCAGATCCAGAAGTTGATCTACACGTTAACGGTCCTATTCGTTATCACGGTCATATACATCAATATGCCGACACTCATCCAAGTACGGGCGAATTTATCAAGGGCGATGTAGTATGGAATACAAATCCGCAGGTCGGTTCTTATGCAGGCTGGATATGTACAATTAGCGGAAACCCAGGTCGTTGGGCTGCATTTGGAGCATTAGTTAATATATGAGCAACGTAGAACAAAAAATCACAGCGGTAACTGATGCGTTAAAAATTTTACTAGACGAACAGTTTCAAGAAGTAAGCATTGCCAACATTCCACACATTGAATTTAAAGTAAGTGGCAATGGTAATCTAGTAGGTAAAGGGTTAATCTGGACAGGTGCAGGTGCAACCAAACAGTTTATCACAACTACAAATCCAGACAGAATTTATAGTTCAGAAACTATTGATCTTGCCAAAGATAAAAATATCTCAATTAATAATGTTCCTGTTATCAGCGAACGAGAATTAGGTCCAAGTGTTACTAAGAGTAATCTAAAAGAACTAGGTCGACTACGTGGTTTAATTGTAGACGGTGATCTACAAATTAATCAGTACATGTTCTATGATTCTGCAACAGACAGACTAGGACTAGGAACCGATACACCAAATGCAATGTTTAGCATTTTAGAAAACGGTGTTGAGGTTATGTTAGGAACAACAGAGCATAGTCGAGGTGCAGTTGGAACATATGCATCAAACGATTTTGATATTGTCACCGATAATACTGCACGTATATCTGTTAGCGGTGGCGGTGATATCGAACTAGGGAATAGAAATTCTGGTCCTAGTAAAGTAACAGTTAATGGCAAATTAGGTATTAATGTATCACAACCAGACACAAGAGTTGACTTACATGTTGCAGGGGCTGTAAAATTTAACGATAAGTTACACCTAAGTGGAACAGAACCCCCGAGTGGTGGATCACACACTGTAGGCGATATTGTTTGGAACTCTGCACCATCAACTAATAGCTTTATTGGTTGGGTATGTGTTCAAGCAGGCGCTCCTGGTCAGTGGTTACCATTCGGTCAAATACAGCCAAGATAAATGCAATCATTAGTTTTGGGCAACGGCGAAAGCCGTGGCTCTGTCAACATTTCAAAAGCATCATGCATCAAGTATGGATGTAATGCTATTCACCGTGACTACTTTGTAGAACATCTTGTATGCGTTGACACACGTATGGTAGACGAAGCTCTTAAGAATCCAACAACACTCAATTCAAAAATATACACACGTACTAACTGGATACAGGAATACAATAAATGTTCAAATGTTTGCATTGTTCCCAGTCTTCCGTATACAGGCGAAGGACGGTCAGACGATCCGTGGCATTGGGGTAGTGGGCCGTATGCTGTATTAATAGCGGCACTGGAAAATACTGATGTGCATATGATAGGATTTGATTTACATGGCAATGACCATCTAGTCAATAATGTCTACAAAGGCACTGCTAATTATTTGACTCCAGACAAACCAAAAGTAGATCCTAGCTATTGGGTCTATCAAATAGGCAAGGTTTTTGAATGCTTTCCTAATACTCAATTTACAATTTATAATGTTCACGGATGGCAGATGCCGAGAGAATGGACATTGTCAAATGTTAATCTATTGAGCATAGCAGACTTCACAATGGCTGTGGCAGATTTGCAAACTTAATAAATATTCTTTATAATACACACACAGCGGACTTTTAACGTCATTCATCCCGCTATATAAACTCTGCATGTCGTCAAACTTGCTCATTCATTAAAGGAGACTAGAGATGGCAAAATATCTTTCAACAAAAACGTACGGCAACGACAGGGGTTTATCTTGTTGTTTTAGACAATGGCGTAGTCGCCACAGCCATTGTTCAACACTACACGGCTATTCAATCGGAATTAAATTAATATTTGAATCTGAAACATTAGACGATCGTAACTGGGTCATGGACTTTGGCGGACTCAAAGCATTTAAAGAGTGGAGCGAATACATGTTCGATCATACTTTGGTAATTGCTGAAGATGACCCACATTTGAATTTCTTTAAACAGATGGCCAATTTAGGAGATCCTCCTACTAGCGGCACTGGAACAGGACCTGAAGGTGCCCCTCATGAACGTGGAGCAATATGTGATCTACGTATTGTAGAAGCGGTTGGTTGCGAAAAGTTTAGTGAAACTGCTTTTATGAAAATGAAAGATATTCTAGAAACATTCCAACGCGGAGAATCTTACACTTTAGAAAATGGTAAAATGTTTGAGTGCCGTTATCCTGTAGGCAAGGGTGTTAAACTTCGTTCAGTGGAAGTATTTGAACACCAAGCTAACTCCGCAAGTTATGAGGCATAATTGCGTAGACTGTGGCACATTTGGGCAAAGGCCCTAGGAGAAAAAGCAGGTGCTACCGATCAGGAAGCTGATATGGTAGCACTTGTTCGAACTCTTATAGTATTGTGCTATATAATTACTAACCTGTTTATTATAGCAGGCGTTATAAGGCACTGGTAATGTTAAATGTAATATGCTTAAAACAATCTGTATAACATGATTCAGCGGCACTTAACTGTGCCACATAATTTTATCTGTTTTACTGATGACTCAGCAGGATTAAATGAAAACGTTAATGTAAGAATGCTGCCACCTATGAACATTCAAGGATGGTGGTGGAAGCCTTTTATTTTTAAACGTGGTCATTTTAGTCCAACAGATGTTAATCTGTTCTTTGACCTAGACATGGTCATTGTTCGTAACATCAATCACTTTGTTGATTATTTGCCCGGACAATTTGTAGGACTGGAAGATGTAGGCCGAGTATGGGGTCATCGTCCTCCTAAGTTAGGCAGTGCTGTTCTTCGCTGGCAAGGTGACGACTACGACAAACTTTGGGCAACCATTGAAGCAGATCCAACAATAACTAGAAGATTCCAGGGCGATCAAGACTATATTTGGAATGTGTGTCGACAAGACATACAGTTCTTTCCTGCAGATTGGATTAGAAGTTATAAGTGGGAAATTCGTAAACAAGACGAGCTAGTTAGACAGCATAGCGGATATGTGTTTAGAGACGTTGCAGATCCAAAGGTTCCAAAATCAACAGCGGTACTAGCGTTCCACGGCACACCAAACCCACACGAAGTAAAAGATCCCATCATTGTTGACAACTGGAAATAACAATGCTATACTAGCTTTTAATATTAATCCACCCGTTAAGGCTAGCTAATGAAAATCCAGTTTAATAAAGATACAATGCCCGACGAGTTGTATAATGCACTGTTAAAGCATTTTGTAAACGAAGCAGTTGGACTAGGTATAGAAGTCAACAAATTCACTGAGTTTAATAATTGGATAGTTGAATGTACTGTAAATGAGAAAGCGGCGGTGCATTAATGATTAAGCGTATAGGCTTTGCCTGCAAACTCATCGACGGTCCTAGCCAAATTGATGGCATTAAACAAACCGATAACTGCAAACAATATAATACCAGTACCACTACTGTTGCTTGGTTAAATAGACAATCGCGGGCCGTTGCTGAAGAAAAATTGTGGGAGTTGATGAAACACAATATCGAAGCATGTCGCCTGCTTGTTGAAAAGGTAGGCACGTTTGATGAAAATCTTAGAATGGTACGACTCAGTAGCGATATACTTCCTGTATATACTCAGCAGGATTGGAGCTGGTTTTGGCGGCTTCTCGATGTACGAGCCTATTGCGAAAGAGAATTTAGAAGGGTGGGAGATTTGGCTCGCCAGAATAACGTTCGCCTTAGTTTTCATCCCGGGCAGTTTACTGTGCTTGCATCTGAGTCTGACAATATTGTAGAACGATCAATTGAGGAGTTTGAATATCATGCAGACATGGTTCGCTGGATGGGATTTGGTCAAACGTTTCAAGACTTTAAAATCAACGTTCATATCTCGGGTCGACGAGGCCCCGATGGAATACGTGCTGTTTTATCTCGTTTGAGCACCGAAGCACGTAACTGTATAACAATCGAAAATGAAGAAATCACACACAATCTTAATACCTGTTTGGAACTTGCTGACGTTGTTCCGATCGTACTTGACATACATCACCACTGGATTAACTCGGGCGAATATATTGATCCTAGCGATCAACGTGTTCAACGTGTTATTGATAGTTGGCGCGGTGTGCGCCCTACTTGTCATTACAGTGTTTCTCGCGAAGATGTACTCGTTGGTCATTCCAGTATCATCCGTCCCGATCTTCAGACCCTCTTAGACGCCGGCTACAAAAAAGGCAAACTTAGAGCACATTCGAACTTCTATTGGAATAAAGAAGTCAACGACTGGGCGATTCAGTTTAACGAACACTTTGACATCATGTGTGAAAGCAAGGCCAAAAATCTAGCTAGTTTTGCCTTCGCTGATTGCCTAAAATAATCAAAAGAAAAGCGGGTTTAATCCCGCTTTCTTATATGCAAAAAAATTAAACTGCCTTTTTAGGTGCAGGCTTTTTACCAGCTGGCTTTTTGGCCGGTGCTGGTTTTTTTGCAAATTGCTGCTTTTTAGGGGCAGCTTTCTTAGGTGCAGGAGTTGGTGCAGGAGTTGCTGCCACTACTGGCTTGACCTCTTCTACTACAACTGGTGCTGCATTTACTGCTTCTACTTTGTATGGTACTTCAGCTGCGGGTGCTACTGGCTTTCCAAACATAAACTCTTTAATTGCTTTGAACATTTAAGTTCCTCCTTAGATTTTTATTTATTAGTACTTGCCCACCGGCAACTCGGTACTGGCTGGCATATCCCAAATACTCTTTCGCTCAACACTCTTTCGTTGAGCAAATTGTTTACTATCACAGTTACTACAGCAATGAAAATAATGATTGCTTAATCTCTTACTGCTGATCTTTTTAAGCTCTCGTTGAAACTCTGTACCACAATTGTCACAAATAAACAATGCTAGGGTTTTAGTCCTAGTATATTCGTGAATAGTGCCCAATTTACTAGGTCTTTCGTAGACAACCATTTTAGTTTCGCACTTAATATACATTATGTATTTACATTAGGCTTATAAAAAATTTGAATAAATATTAGAGTAACCACATTTATTGGAACGAAACATGACTAGAAAAGTAATTGACGTTGGCCTATCCAACAACGACGGCACAGGCGATAGTATTCGCGATTCGTTTAAGAAAGTAAACGACAACTTTCAAGAACTGTACGGCTCTTTAGGACTCGGCGAAAGATTAAGGTTTATTAATCTTGACGACTCACCGGGTTCTTATCTTGGGCAACAGGGAAAACTCCTAGTAGTAAATCAAGCACAAAACGGTCTATCGTTTAAAACCCTAACATCAGGTGCGTCAATGGCCATTGACGTTGACGAAAATGCTGGTACAATTACTCTAAGACCGTTAAATCAAGACGTGGCCAGCGATACAACACCTCAATTAGGTGGTGACCTAGATGCTAGATTCAACGGTATTAATCACAAGATTTTTAATTTGCCTAGTCCAGCAGGTCCAACTGAAGCTGTTAATAAAACTTATGCAGATACAAAAATATCTTTGGCGGGCGTTGATGCCATTGATCCAGAGACTGGACTTAATAATACCGCATTTGGTACAATGTCTGGTGCGTTGGTACTTTCAAGAAATCCACGAACTTCAGACGATGCTGACTACGAAGGGCTAATTGCAGCCACTAAAAATTATGTTGATCTATCAACCTTTAAGAGTACTGCCTCAATTTATGTAAATCTTGGAGGTGCCGATAACAGAGACGATATACCAGAAGATAAAAAAGGTAGATCTCCAGCTTATGCGTTTAGAACACTAGAACGTGCATTAAAAGAAGCCGAGAAAATAATTGCAGATAGTTTATATGAGTTAAGTGTATATCAAAAGAGATTAGTATACAATGACGGCATTCCGTGTACATTGACCAAAATTGAACCAGCACTAGATTCTGGTTCCGGCGGTGTTATTATTCCAAGAATGTCGGTTGACACATTTTCATTGAGAAATCCTGGCACTGGCTATAAAGCAGGTGATGTATTGCAAATGGGATTACCATCTAGCCCAGGTACAGGTAGTAGCCGAGCTAGCATACAAATTTTAAGAGTTAGTAACGTTAATGGATCAATACTTTCATACGAAGTTATTGGTCGCGGAAACTATACAGCATTACCGGGTGTTGTTGATGTTGGTACAACTTTATCAGTGGCTGTTACTGGCTCTGTTGGTGCTGGTGCAACATTTAATCTAACATATAAAGTATCAGAACTTAGTATTACACAAGCAGGTAGTGGATATGGTCCAATTAGTATTATCATCACAGGCGGTGGTGGTAGTGGTGCAGCGGCCAATGCAATTGTATCAAGTGGTACAATTACCGGCACTACATTGATATCTACCGGTAACGGATATACATCATTACCGACCATTTCTGTTTATCTACCTAGACTATTTGTATTCACAAATGGTGCTAGAACAGATTTTTCGTCATCGCTGGATACACTGGCTAGAGATATTCGCGAGGGGCTAGGTATCAAAGGATTGACATCTGGCGCCATTGCCGAAATACTAGCACATGATGCAAAATTAGATGATTCGTCAAGCGGGTATCCATTAGGCACAGGTAAGAACGAATTATTCGATATTGGTGTTATCAGCGGACAATTTATTGAAGGGGAAGAATTAGCCTACGGTGAATTAATTAAAAATAAAAACATAACAGTTCAAATTGAAACTGGCACGTTTGAAGAAAACTTACCGTTAAGAGTTCCGGCAAATATTTCGATCGTTGGTGAAGAATTTCGTAGAACAAGTATTCGTCCAAAGCCAGGTGTAAGTACAAGTCCATATACACAAATTTATTTTAGACGTGATCCAGTAATTGACAATCTAAGAGTCACTGGGTTGTTTGGTATTAATCAAGCGTTAAACACCACTGCGACTCCGAGTGCAAGAAGTGGTATAATTATTGTTACCCTTGGCAGCGGTAATACAAGTACCAATTGGCTTGGAAAAGTCTGGAAGACCAGTGCTCTACGTGGCGAAGGTATTATTACACAGATTATTAACAGTACGCAGCTTAGAGTTAAAATTCACGACCAATTGTCTAGTATATCCACTATTGGTAGTGGTGCAACATTTACAGCAACTATCTCCGGAACTACATTAACTGTGTCTGGAGTTAGTAACGGCACCATTGTAGACGGCATGGAAATTAATGCTGTGGGAGCAACTACTGTTGCAATTGGTACCTACATTATATCTCAACTTACTGGAACTACCGGTGGACAAGGTACATATCGTTTAAATCGCGGTAGCAATATCTTATCATCAACATCGATGTTCGGATCACAATGGCAAATCTATACTGTCAATGAGTATGGTTATCATTATCTTACAGATCCAAGTAGACCAATTTATCCATTAATTGAGAACAGCGGTAACAATATTAATGCTGCAACTCTTCTCGGATTAAACAAATTATTCATCCAAGAAGAAGTAATCACAAACGTTAATCTTACCTTTACCGGCTACAACGAAGCTCTCTGCAAACGTGACGTTGGTCTAATGATAGATGCTATCATCTACGACCTAATCTACGGTGGGTATTCTAGATCAGTTGAAGCTGCATTAAAGTATTATCAAAGTGCCAGTGGACTAATTGCACTAGGGTTAACTGGTAGCCAAGAAGCTGGATTTACTAATATTATTACTGGCAGTCAAAAGGCCAGTACGCTGGCTGCTATTGCTTATATCAATACTCTAGCAGAAAAAGTTGTTAAAAACGAACCAATTACTAGAACTAATACTAATGTCGAAGCTGTTCAAATTATCAACTTCTCGTTGACTAGAGAATCAACAGCGGTTGGTACAATCAGCGCATTGATTAATACAATCTATAACATGTTAGATAATCCAACCAATGTTAACTTTCCAAAAGATAACAGAGAAATGGATGTGTTCTTGATGAACGATGCTAACATCCTTAGACAAATTTCAGTACAAGGCCACGGAGGCTTTGCGCAGGTACTTGATCCAGAAGGACAGATCCTTAATAAGTCTCCTTACTCGCAGCAGGGTTCTATTTTCTCTGCAAGTAATAACAAACAAAGATTTGCCGGTGGCATGTTCATTGACGGTTATACCGGTAACCAACTGTATAGAGTTAGAAGTAAAACAACCGTTGGCAGCGAAGCAAACTATGTCTTTGAAGTTGACAAATTAGTTCGTAGACCGCAACTGCCCTGCACTTTTGTAGTTGAAGGCATTACCTATAAAGTTAATTATCTAAGAAATTATGTATTCAGTACAGGAGCAAATGGGTCTAGTGCTACATTAGTTTTAGATAGTTCAACACCATATACTAACACAATTGCCGGCATTATTACCGGATGCACCGGTAGTGGATCTGGATCAACTGCAAGAATTACATTTCCAACGCCTAGAGCTAGTGCTCCTTTTGTTGTTGGAAATAGAATTGACGTTAGTGGATTTGGTGGAGATGCCAGTGGTTACAACGGTATTCAAACCGTTACTGCATGTACAACTACGTATGTAGAATTTGCCAGTGGGGAAACAGATGCTGGCACAGGCGGTACAGTTGCGGAATCTTTTGAACTAATCACTGCTGGTTATCGCAGTATGTTGAGCAACGACTGGACACAGATCAACGACATGGGCTACGGACTATTTGTTACAAATAGTGGTATCTCAGAAGCTGTTGGTATGTTTACTTACTATTGTTACAATGCGTACTATGCGTCCAACGGTGGCGAGATACGTGCAGTTGGTGGTTCATCAGCACACGGAGTCTATGCGCTAAGAGCAGAAGGTGCAGATCCTAAAGAAGTACCAAATGCTGTTACCGTTGGTAGAGATTTTTCACAGACTGTTAATGTATTGTCAAGTGGACAATATAGTAATGCCAGAGGCGACAACGAGTTGTATGTAACAGGCTATACCTACGAACCACTGCCAGACAGTGTTATTGACGTCATGCATTACAGAGATGCAACCGCTGCTGCTGGTCTACAAATTACAGCAATTACTCCAAGTGGTTCAAAGACTAATTTAACCGTTGCTAGTGCTGAAACATTGTTTGCAGCTAGAGACTACATTCAAATTACCGGTATTAATAGTGGAAGTAGTTTTAGTCCGCTGTTTAACTATCAAAGAACTATTTCAACTTTTAGAATTGACTCCGTAACAACTAACACCATTGTTTTAGACTTTGTATCGACTAGTTCCGGTACACTTAATATTGCAGTAACTGGCGCAAGCTGGACAGGGGGGATAGCTACTGTAACCTTTGCTAACCAGACTGTTAACCCGTATGTTGTTGGACAACGAGTTATAGTTTCTGGAATATTAACATCAACAGGTTATAACGGCACATATAACATTACTGCTGTTACGCCAACTTCTATTTCGTACCCTGTGGTATCAAATCCAGGTGTTTACGGCAGTGCTGGTACACTAGCAGTCATGGCAGTGTTAACCGGTGTTAAACGTACATATTCACTTAACAGTCTAAACTACGGTGACGGTTCGAGTTTTGGTGGTATTCCAAACAACACCGCTAGATTATTCTTAGAACCACTTTCTACTCAACCTGGCGAAACAGGATTATACGCTGCACTTCCGACAGGCACACCTATTACAATTAGACAATCTAAGAGACTATGGCTAAATGGTGTATCAGATTTTTCTGCTGCTAAATCATCAACTGCACTGTTGTTTAATGCAGACGATCCGGATCTTGATGTCAACGATGTTATTACCTATGCAACTGACGAACTTGTTAATAGAACAACCGGTGGTAACAAAGAAGCGTTAGCAAGTCTACGCGAAGGGTATCGATATATAGAGATAACGGCCAAATCGGTACAACGACTAGTAGGAACTGCGTACTATGGTGCTGTTGGTGCAACTCGTATATCAATCAATGAGCTTACAGACTTATTTGATATTGCTAAGTTGAACAGCGGACGATATGCGTTTTTATGGTACGGTGTTGAATATGTTGTTACTGCATACACCGCAGGAGTTAGCGGAGTTGCAGCATATATAACTATCAACAAGGCTTTGGTAAGGGCAATTGACGGGTTACAAAGTGAGCTTACATTGTTTGTTGGTCCGAAAGTTGGCGAGCAGGCTTCTATTACTGTTGCAATATCTACACTTAGGGCCACTGCATTCGACTTATTAGATATTGGTTCTGGTAGCTATGCAGATACAAACTATCCAAACAATATCTTTGGATCACCAGTTAACCCTAATCAACCAGCCAATGAAGCTGCCGAGGTTGGGAAAGGTCGTGTTTTCTATACAACCATTGACCAAGAAGGTAACTTCAAAGTTGGTAAGTTGTTTGGTGTTAATCAATCTACTGGTGAAGCAACATTAAGTGCTAGAATTTCTTTATCTAATATTGCTTCTCTGCAATTATCACAGGGTGTGCCAATTGGTGAGTTCTCAGCAGATCCTAATTTTTCAAGTCCAAGTT
>Ga0315899_10007625_pt1 | contig 11633 bp, 8 predicted proteins | sample LakEriMetagenome_2_FD_203518 | JGI IMG/M metagenome (GOLD analysis project Ga0315899, IMG submission 203518) | Freshwater fungal communities from buoy surface, Lake Erie, Ohio, United States - Buoy 4 MA112 | ecosystem: Environmental > Aquatic > Freshwater > Lake | place: USA: Lake Erie, Ohio... | reverse complement strand
TCGAAAGCGGCCAGATGCTCATCGACACCGTCCGCCATCGCGAGCCTCTGGAGCTGGCGCTGGAGATGAATCTTCAGGCAGAGAAGTATTACCAGATGATCTGGGGGGACAAGGACACGTTCCGGTTTGCCTTTCACAAGTACGGGCGGCCGTTCACAATGATCCCGCACCCACTGCAGCTGCTGAGCATTCCAGGCCGACCACATGGGGACTTCGGCGTGATGTGCCAGCACGACTTCGAGGGGAATCGGCTGTTTCAGCACAGGAATCTGGCCAAGTGGGATCTGCTGGGGAACAACCCGCGGATCCCGGGGTATCTGTTCGAGGATGAGAGCCGCGAGTATCTCGCGCAACTCAGGGCGATGTGGAACGGACGGATCAACTGGACCCCACCGCGGAGGAATGGACATTCAGCGGAAGTGTGGGATGAGCGGAAGATGCTGGTAAAGGAATTTATGGGCGGAACGTGGCTGGCGGAGGATCGAAGACCGCGGGCACGTGGATGCTGCGGTCCCCAGGAAAAGTGGACCGTTGAACGTGTTTCCAAACCGTGGGGGAAGGAACTGATGATGGAGGAGGAGATGAAGATTGACGCCGCGAAGAAGGAGCAGTCGGATACACCGATGCAGACCGTGCCGAAGCTGGAAGGGGCGGAGGCGATCACGGAACGCCTGATGGAGCCGGTGGAAGCTCCGGTAACTGTACCGTTGCAGCCGTCCTGGCACGTTGGGCTTCAGTGCATGGAACTGGCGTTCGCCGCAGACAGCACGTTGAGCAAAGGCGCGTCGCCGCAAGCCTATTGGTGGGACCTCAATCATGAGGGCGGCGCGTGGCGGCTGAAGCTGTCCAACGATAAGGGCGTCGTCGCAAATTTGCGGCGGCGGGAGAACGGTGAGTGGTTGGGAACGTGGGTCAAGGCAAAGGGAGCCAAGCTGGTCCTGCGCCGCGTGGACCGCGTGTATGGGGAAGTACGGGATAAGGGCGTCCCTGTCTTGAGGCAGCGCACGGGTACTTCCGTGGTGAAACAACACCGCCGGGACAGCCCCGCTCAAACCATTCACATGGCCAACCACGCGTTTGGCATCGGGGACGCCATCACGGGCCTTTATGCAGCAGTCGGGGCAGCGGAATTGGGATACCACGTGGTATATCACACCCGCTACCCACGGTGGCTGGAACGGGCGTCGCATCCGCACCTGACGATCACGGATGCAGAGCCGCCCAAGGGGACGCCAGACATGGACACGGACCACGCCGAACAACTGCGCTACGCCCGGGACAAAGTGCGCTGGTACGCAGGACGAGTCGCCGGCAACCTGCCAGTGTGGAACGGGGCGCGCCCGAAGATCGACCGCACCGTTCACGTCCCTCGAGTCGATTTTACCCGCTACGTCGTCATTTCTCCATTCGCAGCGTGGGAGTCCCGCGACTGGCCGGAAATGCACTGGCGTCGCCTCGCCCATCTCCTGCGCGAGAGCGGACGGGAGATGGTCGTCATCGGCACCCCCCGGGAAGAAGAGCGGATCGCACGGACATTCGACAAAAGTTACGCCTACTGGGCCATCAAGCGCGACGACACGTGGGTGGAATGGGTCACTGACCTGATGCTGGGAGCGGAAGCAGTCTTGGGTCTGGACAGCGGCATGATCCACATGGCCGGTCTCCTCGGCGTCCCGGCCGTCAGCATCCACGCGCATCTGCCACCGGAAGTCCTGTTTTCGTGCGCCCCATCGGTGCGCAGCGCCGGAGCAAAAACTGCCTGCACCTTCTGCCGCTGGCAGGAGGATCGGGGATTCAACGAAGGATGCAGCGTCGCGTGTTCCGCCTTGGCCACCGTCGGGCCCGAACGAGTCATGGGTGAACTGGAGGCCGCCGTGACCATGCCGGGCCGCCGACAAGGTGAACAATCCTCGCAGAAGCGCGGCTGAGCAGAACACAAGCCGACTGCTCCGGCCCTGCCGATTGATGCGACCACCACCACATGCTGCCGCCATCGCCCATCCCTGAATCGAGCATCCCCAGGATCATCTGGCAGACATCCCGGACACGACAGCTTGTCGAGGAAGCACTAGGCTGCCGAGATCTCTGGCTGGAGCGGGCGCGGGGCTGGGCCTATCGTTTGATGGACGACGAGGAGGCGCGCGAGTTCACCCACGATTGCTACCCAGGTGAAGTGGCGGCGACCTACGACGCCTTTCCTCTTGGAGTGATGCGGGCGGACTTCTGGCGCGTGCTCATCGTTCATCACTGCGGCGGGCTCTACGCAGATACAGACACCGCCCCGTTGGCCCCGCCGTCCTCATGGGTGCGCCCCGATGACGGGCTCCTCATGGCCGCCGAGAATGACGTGCATCTGTGCAACTGGACGTTCGCCGCCGAGCCCGCGCATCCCGCCCTGGGCCAACTCATCGAGTTGATCGTGAGCCGCGCCGCCGGAGGAATCAACCAGCGCTACGAGCACTTCGTCCATCACCACAGCGGACCGGGCATCTTCACGGACGGCATCCGCACATGGCTCGGGCGCACGGCCGCTCACCCGCCGGACCTCGTGGCAGCGTCGGCTGCCGGCGAACTGCCGAAGGGCGTCCGAATCCTCGATGCCGCAGCGTTCAATGGCGGTCATGTTAAACACTTCTTCGCCTCGGTTTCATGGCCTGACGACTACGCCAGCTGGCGCAGCGAAAGGGACCGTCTGGCCACGGAACTGTAACGTCCAGATACGTCAATCGCCGGTCTTTCCACTTCTGAAGGCCGGGTCGTTGTACATCTTGAACTGCCGATACAGGGCAAAGCGGCGGCGACCGCTGCTCAGGTCAAGCAGCAGGGCGTCAAGACAACCCGCAAGGTCCATCCGCTGACACTTCAGGATAGCCGCCTTCTCCGCGCAGGACCGTCGATGGGCGTCCTCGGCTGTCGGGCGGGCGGCTTCCTCTCCCATATGATAGAGCTTTAGAGAGAGAATAGAGAGACGGTCGATGATCATCCCGGGCGTCTCCGAGTGCAGCGGCGCGGTGGCGACCAACGGCGGCAGCTCATCCATGAGGGCAAGGTCCATGCGCTCAACGCAGTCGTTCCGCAGCTGATTGTGACTGTCGATGCTGCGCTTGGCGAGAACGATACGCTCCATCCCGAGGTCATCCCGGCGCGCGACGTCCTCCTCGTGCCACAGCGAGAAGTTATGAAGATGATTCCACTGCACCAGCCCGACCATGCCGCCATCCGTGATCTCCGGCGTCGCCAGATGCCAGTGGCCGGTCCACCTGTCGTGAAGACTGAGAAGTTGATCAGCGGCGATCATGAGGTCACGATTGATGTTCTGCACCTGCTGGGATAAATGCTAGCCCCAAAGCCTGTTCATTCGTGATGATCCCTAAACGCTTCGCGCCCCCCTGCAATTGCCGCGCCAGCCTCAACAAGGCCGTCGTCCTCCCGGACCCAATAAACCAGCCCATCATGATGAATCGCGGTCTGACAGGTTTCTCTCGCGTCGGCATAACCTTATTGTTTACAGCCCACCCCGCCCAAGTGTAAAGTCGAAAACCAATGACGACCGCAAATCGTCAGGGAAACCAAATCAACATCGTTACACCGTTCAGACAATGAATACACGTCGTTCGTTCATAAAGACATCTTCCGGAGCTGCATTGGCATTCGGATCAGGGCTAACTGCAGCTGGCGCTTGGACCTACAATGACACCCAGCTCAATGGATGGTTCAGTGGAGCGACATGCACAGCAGCAGAACCAAGTTGCGCCCAATCGCGGAGCGGAGACGCGCAATGGTGGTGCAAGGTCATGTGCGCCGGGGAAAGCGGAAGCGGCCAAGGATGGGCCGTGTGCAAAACCTCTGACATCAGCAGCAGGAAGACATGGTGCGAGCAAGGAAACTGGTGAGGCGCGCACTTCGCCTGGCCAGTCGCTGATGACTCTTGCTTCATTGCTTTGAAAGTTTGAATTTCAGAAGTTGATGATCACTCGCCCGTCACGGTCTCCATTGCTCTCCATCATCGGTGGCGCGATCCTTGGTGCGGCCCTGAACTTCATGGCATCAGACCATCCCGGTTCCACTGGCAACGAAGGCAAAGGCAGTGTTGACCGCCCGCATCCCCGAACCCCAGGACAGCCTCCGCCACCAATTCGGAACCATGGGAACAACGATCAGAAAATCGCAGATGCGATCGCCCGGGAACTCCAGACTCTGTCCGGCCAGCCGGAAAGCGAGGCGCAATCCGAAGCCTTGAGAACGCGCTTCGCGGCGCTCTATCGTCGCGATCCGGCAATAGCATTCAGCATCATTGATGCACTCCCCGCGGCAGACAGGGCCACCGCCCTGATGAAACTGACGGGTCCATCAATGCGCGGCCAGCGTGCGTTCTGCGCGAACGAAGCGCTCAAGCGAGGCTACTTCATCGACAGCAACGATTCGCAGGCAGTGAAGTCCCTGATGCAGGACGCAGCCGCTCAGAACTACAATGAGTACCTTGCATGGCTCAAGGAAGCACTGCAATCCGACCACGCCGAGACTGTCGCAGACCACTTCGCCTATCCATTGCCACCAAAACCCAACGAAATAGCCGGGCTGTTGGACGTCTATCTGGGCCATCTGATGAAAGGCGGCACTCAGGGGAAGAGCCTGCAGGAGGTTTTGGTCTTCGCGCCTCTCGTTCCTGCCGACCAACTGAGCCCGATTCTTGCAAACCATCTGAAATCGGAAGGGATGCCAATCACCGGCCGTGAGGCTTTGCTGGCTCAGTTCTCAGCAATCCTTGCTTCGCACGAACCGGACGTCGCCAATGGATTCGCCAGAAGCGATCCAATGACATCAAAGCACGCCACGCAACTTCTGCAGGACCTTGCAGCCGCCGGCACGCTCGAAGAAGCGACTGTCGACCACCTGCGCAGCAACGGGCGTCTTTCCGATGCCCAAAAGACCGCCATCGCCAAGGGGCAACTCATCAACTCACTGAAGACAGGAGGAAGCTGGAAGGCCGCGCTGCAATCCATCGACGTCACGCCGGAATCTGCTCCATGGATCACCAAACAACTGGCGAGTCACGACGTTTCTCCAGCCGATCTGCTAGCAACCGCTCAGTCAACCCCCGGGGCATCCGGGGATCTGCTTCAGGAAGCATACATCGACGCATGGGCAAAGCTCGACGTCGTCGGTGCCTCAGCCCAACTCGCACAGCTCCCTCATCCAGCCGACGGTGCCGTCATGGCTGTCACCCGCGAGATCGAAAGCGATCCTGCTGCCGCATTCCTGTGGAGCCGGAAGCTGTCTGATCGGAGCACCCGAACTCGCGAATGCGACCGATTCCTTGCATTGCTTGCCCAGACCGATCCTGCCGCAGCGCAACAACTTCGGGAACAATACCCCGCGGAACCTTAGCATTGAATGAATTCCGCACTGTCAGGGTCTCGTGGTCGATGGGTTCATGCCTCTTTGGCTCTCCTCGCCGGTGCCATCTCCTGGTTCTGCACAGACCGAATCCGCACATATCACGCTCGACCCATGGACCATCCAGTCGGCAGTGGCCCACCGGAAGTTAAGCCAATCATTGCAGGCGGCACTCCCGTGGAAGTCCCATCCGCAGCGTCTTTCGACTTTTCCCGAGCTTCCACCGAGCCTCTCACTGCAATTCTGCACAGGCTCTTCACACTCCGCACCGCAGAGGACAGCCTCAAGGCATGGCGTCAGGTCATCATGGCCACCGCTGAAACCGACGCCGACAAGGCGTTTCAACTCATCAACGCCATGCCTGACGCCATCGCATGGGAGGCTCAGGTGAACATCGTGGCTGATGTGCTTGCGAGAACCGGTGCCGCCGGAGTAGCCAGCGCGCTCCGCAGTCACATAGCCCCCCGGCTGGTGATGGAAGGCATCAACCAGTTGAAACCTGGCGTGCTGCTGCCCTATCTTCAAAGCTATCTCAGCGCCAGAACCCACTGGACCAGCTGGGATGTGTCCGCATGGGGAAAGCTCTACGGAAAAGGGGCCGAGGACGAACGGAAATGCTGGGACCTCCTCGGGCCGCGTATTCATCAACTCTTGAAAGGCGGTCACCCCATTTCCGAACTGGCCTCCGGCATTCCTCCTGCCTACGCTGCTGAATTTCTCCGGGGCATTGCCAATCCTTTCACCCGTTCCACCACCGCCGCCGAATTGAACGCCAAAGCCGTCGGAGCCGCGGCATCCGACCCGGATAAGGTCAAAGCTTACCTCACGGAACTCGACATGGCAGCAGGCCGCAGCGAGAAGACGCGGGGCGTCACGCTTCTCGCCCAATCAAAAGCGTTGAGCGACAAGACCGGCTCGGCCGTCCTCGCATGGGTCCGTGATCTCGCCTCAGCCGAGCAAAAGGAAGCCGCCGTTGCCTCCGCCAGCTACGTGTTCTCCGATTCCCGCCTCCTCGAGAAGATCATGGCGGATCCTGACGCTCGGCAGGATTCCGTGATCCTCGAAGCTTCTTTGAAACCGCTCGCAGATAACCCCACGCTCACATCCGAGAATGTCTCCGGAATACTCGATCTGCAGGCAAGGGATCAAAGCGTGGCGGAAATACTGAAGAACAACGAAACATGGCAGGCCATCCTCCGGAAAGTCAGTCAGCCGCGCTGAATGGTTCCACCAACACCTTGGTTGCCCCGGATTTCATAAACAACGCCCGTTCCCGATCCCCCGCGAGCACCCCGCCAACTCACTCCCTGAAATCCCCAGAACAATCCCCACCCCCTTCCCGCTCCCCGATCCCAAGCCCTGGCCCCCTCACAAACCGCCTCCGCGACCCTTCATCGGCAGGCTCTTCATCATTTACACTACACGCCCGAAGATGTAAGGTCCAATACATTAATGACCGATGGCCGTCAGAAACCACCCACCAACCCGAGGGCTCTTCACCTCAGCAGGACGTCACCACCTTTGTTCATCAAACCTCATACCGGCATCTCCCCTTCCCGCGCCCCCAAGTTTCGTCCCTCGCTGACCACCACAAACCAAAGCCCCTCATCCTCGCACGTCTCCAAACCTCTCATGCCACCGCAACCGCATCGCAAAAACCCACTCTGACACACCATGCGCCTCGTCCAAACACCGCTAATCCTGACATCCTTCGCGATCGGATGCTCCGTTGGCGTGTTCGGTTTCACGGCAGGAACACTCGGAATGCCCAAACCATCGGCTTCCAGCATTGGCAAAAAGGAAGGACTCTCCACACCATTGACCAGAGAGGCGGCGTCGGAAACCTCCCTCAAAATCGGCAAGTACTTGCATGCCGACGCAGGAGAGTTGCAGGAAATCCTTCGGCAGATTCCCCCAGGCGAACGTCTCTTCGCCAAAAGAGACGGCGTCTTGCTCGCTTCAATGCTTCTAGAGCTGTCGTGGGACCAACGAACCACCCTGCTAGCCAATGAAGACCCTTACTCTGCTCTCCATAATCCTTACTCTGCTCTCCGTGTGGCGCGAGAAGAGAATCCTCTCGTGCTGAAGGAATGGCTGCACAATGCGATCGCCGAAGGACGGGCGGCCGAACTGGCAAAAGGTTGGTGGGACTGCCTTGATCCGCAGGGAAAAAAGCTGTTTCTCGATATCATTCTGCCGCTGTCTGCCGATCATCCGGAACTTCTTGACTGTCGGGGAGCGCCTCAGACCCTCGAGATCGCAGACGTCCCTCAATTGACTGTCGCTTTGCTCAGCCTCGAGAAACTGGAATCGTCTCAGCACGTCACAAGAGCCGTGAAGACCGCGGCCGAACGCATCGCCGCCCTCGATCCCGCACGAGCCGCAGAGTTCCTCGCGTCCACATCAAACCCGGACATCCGCGAAGCCCTCATGAAGCGGCTTCCCGCTCAGATCACTGACAATTTCCTTGCCGGGCTCCCGCCCGACCGCAGAGAAGGCGTCTTCGCCGCTCAGGCAGCGCGAGCCCTGACCAGTGACGCGCCGGTGGCCGAGGTCGCGGCCTCGCTCGGCAGAATGTCCACCACCGGCAAACTGGACTCACAAGTGAAGGAAGTCGTCAGCGGCTTCCTGGAACGTTCCTCCGACGCCGCCCGCGTCTACGATGCCGCCATCCTCGTCGAAGATGAAACGCTGCGCAGCACGTTCATCCAGCAAACCACAGCCACCCTCGCCCAGATCGATCCCCACGAGGCGTCCCTGCAATTGGATCGGGTCATGCAATCCGGGCACACCGTTCCCGACACCGCCATCGTCGCACTCGTCGGGCAGATCAGGAACGACCCGGAGGCCTGTCGCATCTGGGCCTCGCACCTCGCCGATCCCAAACTGAAACAGGAGATGCTTTCGAAGTACAACATTCCATCTGGAGGACCTGGCAAATGACACCCGCCCAACGAGCCCTTTCATCGAAGCTCTTGTCCGTGGTGCTCAGCGGCGGCATCGGGATCGGATGCGGTGTCCTCATCCGCCGGACGTTGCTCGACAGCCCGAAGGCTGACTCTGCGGCAGTTGCGACGGCAACGCAGCCCGCGAGGAAAGCCAAGGAGCATCCTCCCTTTTCCACAAAGGCGGACGAACCAGACGAGGTAGCCATGGCGAGACTTCTCCGGACCGCCAGTCTCGAAGAAAGTCTCGAGCTCATTCCTCAATTCGCCGGGAGCCTGTGGGAACTCCCCGAGAATCGCCTGGTCGAAGTCCTCAAGTTGCTTCGCACGGAGGCACAGTCCAACCTTCTCTGGCAAACCATGCTCACCGCAGCCGCGAAGCAGAATCTCGGACGCGCACTCGAACTCGCCAAGGATGCCCCTTCTGCCGCCAAGTCGGAATCCGCCATCCTCAAGGCGCTCGTGGAGGCCGGAGGACCCGACGACGCACTCGCCAAGTTGTGGGATAAGGACGCCATTCCCCTCCTCCTTGTCGGCATGGATTCGGTATCCATCAACCATGCCGAGCACCTGCTCTCGGGCTTGGATGGACGATTGAACGGCACATGGACCAGCACCCAGTTGAAACAACTCTTCACCAGCATTCGATCCGAGGACTTCCAGTCCTCCGCTGTCGCCAAACAGATCGCTTCGAAGGGCGTCGCCGGGCTCAAGAACATGGCCGACCTCCGCTCCGCATTCGGGACAGCGGCCAGAAAACACCCCGGCTCCATCAGCACACTCCTGCAGAGCCTCCCCCAGGGTTTGGCTCGCTCCATGGCCGAAGCCGCCGCCATAAAATCCTTCAAATGGGACAATCCCCATGCCCCAATTCCATGGGCCGATGACGGGCTGCGCTCCAAAGCCGCCTATGCAATCCCTATCGAATCAGACGCCTTCCACAAAGCCGCCACCGGTGATCCCGCAGGCGCTCTCAAATGGGCCCAGGAGCAGGCAACGCCGGAAGACCGGGAAATCGCCGAATCAGCCCTCTACCGACACCTCGCAGACGCATGGCCAGAACGCTTGCTCGACCTCGCCTTCGGTGCACCCAGTCAAACCCTGACACCGCAACAACGCGACACCGTCGTCCGCGAAGCCGTCGCCCGTCTCAATACCCGCGAGCTCTCAAGCCAAACCATTGAACGCCTCGCCGAACGGTTCAAAGATACCGCCGCGTTCACACAAGCCCTCCGATCCGCCGGACTCGAATCCATCGCCTCGCAACTTGGCGGGACCGATTGATGGGGGATCCGCACCCGCTTGGAAATGAACCGCAAACTCATCATTCTTGCCTGCATCTTCAAAGAAAGCGAACTCTGGAAGCAAGCCAGCGACGCCGACGCAGCCATCTGGGCCAATACGGTTCTAGCCGACGGCGAAATGGCGGCCTACAACGCATGGCTCGACTCGGCAAACCGCAACTGACACCCCTTCAGCCCCATGCTTCACGCGCGGTCCAGCCCATTGCACGCCGAGCGCAATCGTCCGACCCGGGCTTTCCCGCTGATTCTCTTCTCTGTCGCATTCGCAGGCGGCTGGTTCATCCGCATCGCCACGTCTCCATCGGACGCACGCGCCATCTCCTCAGCTGCGAATCCGCCCTCCTCATCAGGCACGGATATCCCGTCTTCATCGCTCTGGAAAGCAGAGCAGGCTGCCGTCTCCGCCATCACCGACGAACGCCTTCGTCACATGGCCGCCTTGCGCCTCGCAGAAAAGGTCTTCCGCCACGATCCAAGTGATATACCCCGCTTCGCCACCTGGATGCGCCAGTTGTTCCCCGAGGAATCAGCCCGGCACTCATCGGACTGGACGCTCATCAGGCCGGAGCGAAGATACAAGGACCCAGAGGCGCTGGACGCCATTGTCGCTCCCCTCGCATTTGCCGCAATGGTCAAGGATTCGGAAAACTTCCTCGAAAACGGGAAGACGCCATACTACCTCGCCGGACTAGCCGGCTCCGCGGATCCGCCACAGTTCCTCTCGATCCTCAACAGCGACATGTCCGATGCTTGCCGCGCCGGCGTTTTCGCCAATTTTCCTCCCGAGGCCCACGAGCATCCCGAGTTGCGCGACAGGCTCATTCAAGAGGTAGCAGGCGGGCAGGCATCCCTCGCCGCCATCCCTTCCCTTATCTTCCTGCTTTCCGCTGGCGACCTCAGTCCTTCAGATGCCTCGCGTGCCCTCACGGCGGCGGCTTCATCAAACCCGGACGGTCTGTCCAAGGTCGCTTCCAACGCCTTGATGCACCTCGCAAAGCGGGCACTCGTCCATGATCCCCAGGCCGTTCTCCAATGCTTGCCCGACACTGGCAGCGGGCGCGACTGGATTCTGAAAGCATGCGCAGGTTCCGCCGTCGCACCAGACCTCATCCCCGGTCTAACCGCTCACGAGCGCGCAGCCTATCTTTCCGAACGCCTTGCCCATGCCGGCAACCCGACCGTCGCCGATGTCTCTGTCGCAATCAACGCGATCGAAACTCTCCCCGGCCCGAATGCGCAAGGCGCGACCAAACGGCTCGTCGAATCCATGCTGTCCCATCAGGCCAATCCGACAGCAGCTCTCGAAGCTGCCACCGCATTCCAGAACCCATCTACCAAGTCGGCATTCATGAACCACCTCGTGAGCAGTTGGGTGAAAGTCGATGTCGTCGGTGCCAGCGACTCATTGTCAAAGCTGCCGCGGGGATCCCTGCCGGACGCCGCCATCGCCACTCTCGTCGATGAGATCCACGGTGACCCCATGGCCGCCATCGTGTGGGCCGAACGCATGAGTTCCCGCCCCTCCGGGCTCGCTGTCGCCCGCAAGGTGCTCGCCAACACCCCATCCCAACAACGGGACGCCGTCGCCGAGGCCATCGCGCAACTCTGGCCAGAGTGAACACCAACACACCGCCGCCCCTCAACTGATGCGCCGATCGACTCAACTCGTCATCATCTGCATGGCAGGTCTTGCCTCCGGGTTCCTCGCGCGAAATCTCGTCACCAAGGGATCCGCACGCGGCACCGTTAATGCCAGCCCCGAACCAGCCGCACACCCAACCACACCACGACAGATCCCCAGCGATTCAGAGCGCGCCATCCCCGCAAAGCTGCGTCAACTCGTCGCCACTGGCAGGATCTCGGAAACGCCGACCGCAGAACTCGCAGCCGATCTCCGTAGGTGGCTGGCCACAAATCCCAACGAGGCCATGGCATTCGTATTCCACGACCTTCCAGCCGAATTGTCCCTCTCCATCATCCCCGAACT
>Ga0315899_10007623_pt1 | contig 11635 bp, 8 predicted proteins | sample LakEriMetagenome_2_FD_203518 | JGI IMG/M metagenome (GOLD analysis project Ga0315899, IMG submission 203518) | Freshwater fungal communities from buoy surface, Lake Erie, Ohio, United States - Buoy 4 MA112 | ecosystem: Environmental > Aquatic > Freshwater > Lake | place: USA: Lake Erie, Ohio... | reverse complement strand
AAATATATCTTTCATCTTTCTGATTTACATATTAGACATGGAGATAAATTACAATCACGGTATGATGAATATAAATTAGTATTTGATAATACTATTATTTCAATTAAAAATAAGATAGATGAAGTACATATGAAATTTAATGAACATTTAATAATAATAACAGGTGACATTTATCATAATAAAAATGTAATAGGATCTTATGGTTTATTATTATATAGAACATTCATTCAAGAATTAACAAAATTAGGAAGAGTAATAATATTTCCAGGTAATCATTGTTTTGTCCAAAGTGATACAGAAATGCCAAATTTATTATATTCATCTTCATTTGAAATTGATAATTTAATAGTTTTAAATGAAACAAAATCATTTATAATTGATAATATAGGTTTTTCATATGTTGCTATTAATACAACATTGGATATTTATAGAAATAGTGGAAGAGTACAAGAATTACCAGAATTTCCTAAGATATTAGAAGATGTTAAATATAAGATTGGATTATTTCATGGAACATTTGCGAAAGTTAAATTATATAATGGCGAAGAAATAAGAGAAGATACAAAACCTTATCCACTTGAATGGATTAAGGATTTAAATTTAGATTTTATGTTATTGGGTGATATCCATAAAAAACAGTTATTTAATTATAAAAAAACTATATGTGGTTATTCAGGAAGTTTAGTGCAGCAAAATTATGGGGAAGATATTTTAGACCATGGTTATTTATTATGGCATTTAGAAAATAAAAATGTTGAAGAAATTAATATTTATAATAATATTGGTTATATAAATATTAAAGAAAATGAAAAAGAAGAGATATTAATTCGTCAGAATGGCAAATATGAATATTTATTGGAAGACGTTATAAAACAAAATAAAGAACTATTTCCACAAACACTTGAAATTAAAACTTTTTCAAAAATTAATTTTCATAATTTAAATATTTTATTAAAAAGTTATAATATTAAATTTATTATTATTTCTAAAATAGATGATAGTCCTTTTATTGCTGATTATAGAACAGATTTAAAAGATAATATAACATCAGATATATATAATAGTAATGAAATTTCATCTATCGTAAATGATGATAATATATTAACATATTTTAAAAAAATGCTAACTCCTAAAAAATATAATTTATTAGCATTGTTTATAAAAGATAAGAATACATTATTATTTGATGAAACACTAAATGATAATTTAATTATTGAATGCAAAAAAAAGAATTCAGAATTGAAACCATTAATAGAGTTATGCAATAAACAATATGAAATTATAAAATCAAAACCATCATTTTTAATTAGATATTTAGGATGGGAAGGTATATTATGTTATGAAAATACTAATTGGTTAAATATGTATGATATGGATGCTAAAACATTTTTAATAAAGGGTGCAAATGCTACAGGAAAATCATCAATTTATGATACTTTATTATTAGCAATATGGGGAAAAACTCCAAAAATGGATGGTTTATCATCTGGAATTATTAATTATAATAAAACTACTGCACAAACAATAATAGATATTGAAAGTGCAGGAACTATTTATAAAATTATTAGAACATTTCAAATTGATATTAAATCAAATAATATAAAAAAAAGTAAATCAGTCATTTATAAATATGTAAATAATGATGAAATAGAATTAATAGGTAGTGATAAATTATGTACTACAACTATAAATAAATTATTTGGTGATATGAATAATTTCTTATATTCGTCAATGGTTACTCAAAATTTAGATAATGATATTCTAAAATTAAACCCTGAAAATACAATGAAATTAATTGATAAATTTAGTAATGTTGAATATATATATAATTTACAAACTTTATTTAATACTGCTACTAATAAATATAAAGACTTTAAACGAACAATTGAAAATAAAAAACAAGTTTATGAAAAATTAATATCAACAAACAAAATAGAAGAATTATCAGAAGAAGAAATTAAAACTACTAATGATTTAATTAGTGAATTACAAAAACAAAAAGAAACCTTACAAACAAAATTTAATTCTATAATGATTGATATTAAAAATCCTAAAAATATTATAATACTTGATACTGATTATAATAAATTAATAAAAGAATTAGAATATAGGATTATTGACGATGAAGAATATGAATTAATATTAATTAAATATAATGAACTTAAATATTTATTAAAAGATGTTGATATTAAAATATTGAATAAGTTGAAAGATGATTATAAAGAAGAATATGAAAATGAAATATTATTAGTCATAAATAAACCTTGTGAATTATCGATTTTAAAAGATGAAGAAAAACTCCTTAAATCTTACTTAACTAATAATGAAAATAATGAAAATAATGAAACTAAAGATATAAATTTATTATCATCTGAAATAAAATTAAAGTTAAATGAAAAACAATTATTAGAAAAAGAACTACAAACATTAACCTATTCTAAACCTGAAACAATAAACAAACCAATTAAAGATGAAAAAGAATGTCTTATTGAAATTAATAAATATTATAATACAATTGATGAATTATACAATTATATTTCTACAAATACCAATGATAACAGTAATAATAGCAGTAATAATAAACCAATGATTACTTATGATGAATATAAATTAAATGAAAATGAAATTATTAAATTAAAAGAAATTATAAATAAAAATAAAAAAGAATTATTTCAAATTGAAAATAATTTTAAATTATGTTTCAAAAAACAACAAGAACAAAATGAAAAAAATATTAATATTCCTTCTACTTCAATTAGTTATAAAACTTCAACTACTGTTAAACGGTCTTTAAATACAATTAATATTAAAGAAATTGAAAATAATATTAAACGAGATGAAGAAATTTTAGAAAAATATTATAAAATACAAGATAATATATCTAAATTGGAATGTGAATTATTATCTTATAAACAAGAATTACTATTATTAACAAGTAAAGATGAATATAAATTCAATCCAAAATGCGAATATTGTTGTAAAAGACCATGGGTTAATCGTATTAATGAATTAAATATTATTATTTCTAAATATGATACTGATATTAAATTATTAAATGACTGTGTTGAAAATGATGGTAATAATTATTTATATTTATATGAATGTAATGAAAATAATAAAGAATTAAAAGAAAAATATTATTTATATATTGAATGGTATGAATATTATAAAAATAAAGAATTGAAAGATAAGATAACAAAAGAATTAAATGAAATCATATTATCAAAAGAGAAGTTAACTAACTCAATTACTGAAATTGAAAATAAATTAAGAGATTTGAAAGATATTAATCATATATTTAATATAATATCATTTGAATTATATGAAACTCTAATTAATAATAAAAAATATAATAATTGGAATACATGGAATATTCAATATAATCAAATTACAGATAATATTAATAATCTTTCAGGAATAATTAATGAAATTGAGAAAGATATTAATTATAATATGAATATTAAACCCAGAATTATTAAATATAATAAATTGAAAGTATTATATAATGAATGGGAACAAATTAATAATATTAAATTAATAGTTAATTCATATCATTATAACGAATATAAAAAATTAATTGATACTTATGATAAATTTAAAGAATATAATAAATTAGAAACTTCTAAATCATTAATAAGTGATAAATTAATATTAAATGACCAAATAAAAGACATTGAAAAACAACTGAAACAATTAAATGATAATTATATTAAAAAATCTACAATGGCAGGTTATAATAACGATAATAAAGAGGCTTATATTAAATTATGTGAAATGTATGAAAATATTAATAATATGTATGAAACATTAGAAGATATTTTAACTAATTTTAAAGCTTTTAAAATTGAATTATATGATAAACATATTTTAAATAATTTAACAAAAAGAGCAAATCGTATTATTAAAAGTTTATGTCATTCAGATACTAAACCATTTAAATTAGATTATTATATTAATGTGCTTAATGATAAAATTCATATAAATTGGTTGATTAATGATGATATTAATAATAATGAAAAGAAAATAATATCAATAACACAAGCATCAGGATTTCAACATTTCACAATATCATTAGCTTTAAGAATGAGTTTATTTAATAATAAAAATGAAATATTATGTAATCAATTATTTATAGATGAAGGTTTCGTAAATTTTGATAAATATAATCTTTCAATTGTACCTAATTTCTTAAAAAGTTTATTATTATATTTTAATAATGTTATTATAGTATCACATATTGATATGATACAAGATAATATAGATGATATAGCAGAAATAAAATATAATAAATTAACAGGTGTTTCTCAAATGACTTACAATAGTCAAAAGAAAACAATCACCAAAAAGACAAAAAAATAAATTGCTTTATTTTATTATATACATATATATATATGTATATAATAAAATGAAAAAATGAAATTATAAATAATTATATAATATATAATAATGCCTCAAACAAATACAGAAGTTCAAAGAAAATTTAAGGAAAGACAATTATTATATAATCGAGAAGAATACTTACAGAAGAAAAGGGACAATTATAAAAAATATTATAAAAAAAAATTTAAAGATGATATAGAACCAGAAGAAGAAATAAAAGAAGAAGAAATAAAAGAAGAATTTATTATATTAAAACCAGATAAAAAAAGACAAGCACCTCTCAATAAAACTATTATTAAGGATGAAACTAAAAAAGTTTATATAAGAAGTTTATCTCGTATTTATAATTCTTATTATCATAAAGAAATAGAATATGATTTTAAAGAAGAATTAATAAAATTATTATCAGTACAAAAATATAATATTAATCTTGTTAAAGAAGAATTTAAAGATATTCATAAAGATATTTATGATATAATTAAAAATACTTCAAATAAATCAGATATTCGCAATCTTCACGCTATTATAACTCGTATTAGAGGCTTTTCAACACTAGTTAAAAAGATAGCACCTTATATAGATGTTAATCAACAACAATATGCTATTGCTAGAAATAATAAAGAATTTACAGATATTATTAGACAAAAATATAATGCTTTATCTTTCAATAAAGAAGAAATTATAAAGAATTTGAAAAATGATGAAATAGGATTAACATCAAAAGAAAAATTATTATATGGTCTATTTACTTTATTCCATACTCGTCGTCCAGTAGATTATAATAGAATGTTTATAGTTACAGAACAACCTAAATATGAATTAAGAAAGAAAATAACAGATAGAAATAATTATTATTATGATGGTGTCTTCTATTTCTATATTACCAAAAATAAAGAAATACAAAAATATGATGTACCTCCAGAATTGCGTATTTTAATAGAAAATGAAATAAAATTAAGAAATGAAAATAATAAATATTTATTATTAAATAAAAATAATAAACCTTATACGAATACTAGTAAATTATCTTGTGATATTATGTTAGTCTTTAAAAAAATATATAAACTTTCAATATCTGCTGTTGAAATTAGACGATTATATGCGACTTATCTTAAATATCAAGTTAAAGATGGATATATGACAGAAGAAGAACATAGAAGAATATGTGATATGATGAATCATAGTTATGAAGAAAATTTAAAATATTCTTATAATATTGAACAAAAATAATACTTATTCATCATTATCATCAGTATCATCAGTATCATCAGTATCATCATTATCATAATTATTAATATAATCTTTAATATCATCTTTTAGATTATTTAATTTTTTTTCATTATTAATAATATCATCATAAATAATAACTAATGCTAATTTTGCAAAGAATTTTAATTCTTTTTCATTTGTATCTTCCGAATATTTGAAATAATTTTCACTATCCATTAACAATTCATTAAATTCTTCATCATCTTTATAATATTTTTTATATAAATGAATACAAGCAAATATATTATATCCATTATAATAATTTTTAGAGTTTTCAATAAAATTTTGGTTTTTATCTGAAGAAAATGATAATAATTTATTATATATAGTTGTATTAATTTCATTTAATAAATTATCATTAATAAATGTTGTAATATAATCATTATTATCAATAATTTTAGTTCTATCAATCTTTTCATTTATCGAATCAATAATATCTTGATGACAATCATCAAAATACGTATAATAAGGCATTTTTAATTAATAATAAATATTAATTATATTTCATTTTTTTATATTTTATTAAATGATAAAATAACATGATGTTTATTATTAATATATAAAAAGATATGATTAATGATAATAATATTATGTCATTATGTGATTTAGATGATAATAATAATGAGTTTATATATTTAATAAAAGAAAGAGAATTTATTAAAACAAAAGAACCTATATATAAAATTGGTAAAACTAAACAAGAAAAATTACAAAGAATTAAATCTTATCCAAATGGTTCAATATTATTATTATATATAATAACAAATGATTGTGATAAAAAAGAAAAACTAATAATACAAAAATTTAAAGAACATTTCATTCATAAAAAAGATATTGGCAATGAATATTTTATGGGTGATTATAATCATATGATAAATATTATATTATCTATTATTTCTATTTCTAATGATGATAGTTCTTTAATAGAAAGTTCATCAAATGATAGTTTAAATAGTATAGTATATTTTGATTATGATAATAAAATAATTAATTTTGATTATTCACATATTAAAGATATAGAATTTATAAAGAATAATAAATTAGAATATTATGAATTGTTTGAATTATATTATAATAAACTATTTGAGAATGAAAATAATAAAATAATTAAAAAAACAAATAAATCATATTCTAAAATTTTAACAAAAACAAATAAATGGATAAATAAACTTGATGAAAGTATATATCGAATACTAATTAATAATATTGCAAAAATATGAAATCTTTTATAGAAATTAATTTTAATGATGATATAAATGATTATAATGATTATAAAAATAATAAAAATAATATTGATATTATAAATATTTTATATAAAATATTATGTTTTTTAGATTTTATAATAAAAATAACATCTAAAAATGAGAATTTATTATTTAGAGATTTAAATAAATATATTAGTATTATTAATTATAGGAATTATTTTAATGACTTTGATAATTATTATAAATTAAATATAAAACAACTTAAACTTCTTTTTACTATATAAAAATGATTTAAAGAATTCTTTTTATTTATTCATCAAAAATAAAAATCAGAATAAAAGAACAATAGAATTAATAAAATATTTAGATGTAATGGCAATACCTAATAGATATTATAATACATAAACTATTTATTATAAAAATATAATATATCTATATTGAAATTATTAGTTAATAAATCAGATTATTATTGTTTTTTATATTTGAAAGTATAAATGATTAATTATTCCTTTTAACATATAAAAATTAAAGAATATAACTAATAAAATATGTATATATTTGAATATATAGATAATAATAAAATTTTAGTAACAGATAAGACAGTAGATTATGGAAATTCATCTTTTCAAAAAAATACTGAAATATGGGAAAAAGAATCATTAAATTATTTTTTTAATTTAATTAAAAAAAATGAAAAGGTTAATATTGTTGATATAGGTGCAAATGTTGGATTATATTCTTTATATGCTAAATATCTTCCTAATTCACAATTTTATAGTTATGAACCTTATAAATTTACATATGATTTATTAAATGAAAATATTAAACTTAATAATATAACAAATGTTAATACTTATAATATAGGATTAGGAGATAAAAAAGGAAAAACAATATTAAATGTGTGTTTATCTAATGATGGTTTAAATACAATGGGAACAAATCCATTAAGATTTAATGATATAAGTTCGATAGAAGTAGAAATAGATACATTAGATAATATATTTTATAATAATAATATTAAAGTAGATTATATAAAAATAGATACAGAAGGATATGAATATAATATATTAAAAGGAGGAGAAAAAACAATAAAAAAATATAAACCAATTATTCAATTAGAATATAATGAAACAAATATGAAACAATGTAATATAAATTCAAGTGACTTAAATAATTATATAATAGAATTAGGATATAAAAATCATAATTTAACAAGTGAAGAGTTAATAATTGTGCCAAATTAAAGAAAAGTATATTTAAAGATATATAACATATATTTTCAAATATAAATGTCAATAGATAATATTAAAGATTATTGGAATAATCAACCATGTAATATTAATCATTCATCATTACCTTTAAATACAAAAGAATATTATGATGAAGTGGAAAAAAAGAAATATTTTGTAGAACCTCATATAATAACATTTGCTGATTTTAACAAATGGAAAGATAAAGAAATATTAGAATTAGGATGTGGTATAGGAACAGATAGTATAAATTTTGCAAGAGCAGGTGGAAATTTAACAATAATAGAATTATCAGAAGTTTCATTAAATATATGTAAAAAAAGATTTGAAACATTTGGTTTAAAAGCAACATTTATTTGTGGTAATATTGAAATGTTAAATGAATATATAAGTCCAAATAAACAATTTGATTTAATATATTCATTTGGAGTAATACATCATACAATAGAACCAAAAAAAGTAATAAATGGTATATTTAATTTATTAAAGAAAGATGGAGAATTAAGATTTATGGTATATTCAAAAGTATCATATAAATTATTTTGGTTAATGTTAGAAAATAATATTAAAGATTTATCAGAAGGATTTAAATTAGTATCAAATGAATCAGAAGCTAAATCAAATTGTCCAATGACACATATATATAGTTTTGATGATATAAAAAATAAATTATTAGATGAAAGATTTAAAATCATGAAAATATGGAAAGATCATATATTTACATATGATATAGAAAATTATAAAAAAAATATATATATAAAAGATGAATATTGGAAAAATATATCAAATGAAAAAATAAAAGAATTAGAAAAAGAATTAGGGTGGCATACAATGGTTATTGCTAAATTATTCTAATTCTTTATATTCAAATAAATCATTATATTTATCTTTAAGAAATTTAATAATATAAGGTCTTTCATAAATAATAACTTTATTTTTATTATTTGCTAATAAAATAGCTAATTCTAATTTTTGAGATTGTTCTAAAATGTCAGAAGTATCTTTATAAGTAATATATTTAAATTCAATTGGTTTATTAGAATTTTTTAAATATTCAAATTGAAATAATAAATGAGAAGAATTATTTAAATCATTTATATTACATATATTAAAATTATAATTATTTAATTTACCATATTCATATAAAGCCTTATTATCTCTAGGTAAACAAGGACCACCATATCCAAATCCATAATTAAAATATTTATTACCAATTCTTGAATCACTACCAATAGCATTTAAAACAATATCAGGATTACAATTTTTATTAATGAGATAATCACCAATCATATTAGCATATGTGATTTTAGTGGTAATAAAACAATTAATAGATAATTTTGTAATTTCAGCTTCCAATAAATTCATCTTTTTATATTTATTTTTATCATTATTGATAAGTATTTTATTATAAATATTAACAATTCTATTATAATTATCATTATCATTATCATCATCATAATTATCTAAACCAATAAGAATAATATCAGGATTAATAATATTATTGATAATACTACCTTGAGCTATAAAAGAAGGATTATAACATAATGAGAAATTATTAGATTTAAGTTTATCTTTAATAGTATTACAAAACTCAGGTATAACAGTAGAATTAATAATAATAATTTTATTTTCTTTATTATTAAATTTCAAAGTTTCATCAATAAAAGTATTAATATAATCATGATTATATAAACCATTATCTAAAGAAGGAGTTTGTATATATGTAAAAATAATATTACAATTATTAAAAATATCATTTAAATTATAAATTAAAATAATATTTGATTTAAAATTAGTAATTAAATCATTTAATCCAGGTTCATTATAATTATAAGTATTATTTTTAATATTATCTAAAATATTTTTATTTATATCATATATAAAAACTTTATATCCAGCTTTAGCTAAAATAATAGCATAACAAATACCTAATTTACCAACACCAATAATTCCTAAATTGTTATCCATATATATATATTAAAAAATATAAAACCCTTAAATATTACAAGAAAATTTTATTAATATTATCTAAATTTGTATTATCTAATGGTATTACATGATTATTTTTAAATATAATAAAAAAATTAAGAATTGACATTGGTATTATGATATCTATATTTTAATAATTATTTAAATTATCCTACTTGAGAAATATAAATTTTATCTTTTAAATATAAAAAGTTTTTATTAATAAAAGTAGGATCTTTTGTATTAGGATGATTAATAAATATAAAATCTTGAGTTTCTAAATAGTTTTTAATATTATTTAAATTATTATGTTGTGTATTATCATATTGTAATGATTCAGGTTCAGCAGTAATATAAACAACTTTGTTTTTTAAATAATCTTCAGCACCAATTAAGATATCAAAATCAGAACCTTGAGCATCAATTTTAATATATTCAATATATGGAAATCTATTCCAATCAAAAATATCAAAAAAATGTTTAAGAGAATAAACAGGAACTTTAATAATTTCTTTAATTTTATCATTTAAATTATTATTAGGACAATAAAGACTAGATGTTCCTGGATCATTATTAGTACAATAGAAATCCATTTCTTTCATTTCTTTAACATTACTTAAAGCAACATTAATTAAAGAAAAATGATTATTATCAATATATTTATTTTCAAGAACATGAGTATGATAATTAACAATATTTTTATTTAAAATATTTTGAACATTATATATATTTGGTTCAAATCCAAAAACATATAAATCATCATTAATATTATCATTTTCAAACCATATTTGAGTATGAGGAGCACCATATGATAATCCAATATCAATTTTAATTCTTTTTTTATTTAAAGGAATATTATTAAAATCAATGTATTTATTCATTATTATATGTATTTAAAATATATATTTTATATATAAATAATGTTAATAACATATTATAATAAAATAAAAGAAGGTGTTGGTGCACAATATCAAAGAATAATATGTTTACTTGCAATTGCAAAAAGACATAATATTAAATATATTCATATACCAATAATAATAGATCATAATTATAATAATGATCCAGAATGGAATGAAAAATGGGATAAAATGTTTAATATAAATAAATTATCAAATAATGATGAAATAGATATAAAAGAAGTTAAATATACAGAAAAATTTAGATTAGATTTAGATTTAGATTTAGATGATAATAGTATATTATATCAATTTACATATCCATTTAAAGTATTTGATAGTAATCCAGATTATTATTTGAATAGTATAAAAAATGATATAATTAGAGTATATGATGAGAATAATTCAAATAGAATATTAATATATAATAAATCTAAAATTAGTATAGCAATTCATATAAGAGTATTTAATAAAAATGATGTGGTAGAATATTTTAACGATTATATTAATAATAAAACTTGTAGATTTTATATGACGTGTGATATGTATATAAGTTATATATCAAAATTAAAAAAAGAGTATTTAAATTCAGATATACATATATTTTCACAAAAAGATAATTTTGATATACATTATAAACAATTATATGATATTGAAAATATAA
>Ga0315899_10007620_pt1 | contig 11638 bp, 7 predicted proteins | sample LakEriMetagenome_2_FD_203518 | JGI IMG/M metagenome (GOLD analysis project Ga0315899, IMG submission 203518) | Freshwater fungal communities from buoy surface, Lake Erie, Ohio, United States - Buoy 4 MA112 | ecosystem: Environmental > Aquatic > Freshwater > Lake | place: USA: Lake Erie, Ohio... | reverse complement strand
TTTTGTGAAAGGATAATGGCACCAAACGTGGCTAGCCAAAGCAAAGGGAAAATGCGGTAAATGCGTTTTTTGAAAAAATTGCTCAGGGAGAATGTGCGATTGGAGAAGGCCGGCTGGTAGACGTGGTAAAGTGTGAGTCCGCTGAGCACGTAAAATATTGCCACGCCATAGACGCCAACGCGTCCCAGAAATTGATCGGATGTGAATACACCATCAATCCACAGCAGATAATGGTAGATCATGATCCCAAAGGCACAGAGGCCCCTTAAATAATCCAGTGAATACAGGCGTGTGTTCATGCTTATGGCCTGTAAGCTACACGGGCAATAGCTGCAGCTGAGGTCTCAAACCAATCCATTTCAAATAGGGTGGATGGCATGGAAGAATTTTTGGGCACACGTCCGCTAAGGTGATACTCGGTTAGTTGCGGATCGAAGATCTGCGCGAAGGTTTCGGGCTTGATGCCTCCGCCCGGCATGATGCGAATCTTGCCTTGGGCAGCCTCGTGCATGGCGAGAATGGTTTCCTTCCCTTCAGGTCCTGACTTCTTGCCACCGGAGGTGAGGATACGCTCGCAACCGCAAGAAGCAATTTGATCTACAGCCTCAATGAGGTTGGGTGTGCAATCGACAGCGCGATGGAAGGTCACCGGTATTTTGCCGCAATGCGCTACAAGTTCGCGTGTGAGCGCGGTGTCAATGAATCCGTTGCTGGTGAGCGCACCGAAAACAAATCCATCAGCGCCGGATGCACCGAGCAAATCGATTTCGCGCTTCATGACTTCCACTTCTTCTTTGCTGTAGGTGAAATCGCCCTCACGCGGACGAATCATGACATAGACCGGAATAGCAATGTGGCGCTTGACGACTTCCAAGAGTCCCGAGCTAGGTGTGATGCCTGCGGCACCCAGGGCTGAGCAAAGCTCTATGCGGCCCGCTCCACCTTGTTCAGCCTCAACGCAGGAGTGAACAGTGGAGGCAACAACTTCGATGAGATAGGGTGTAGCCATTGTGCATCAGGATTTACGGTTGGGCTGGCGCAGCGCGTAGATGCGCTCGATGATGTCAACCACTTTCAATCCTTCCAAGGCATTGGTCGTAATGGTCGAATGTCCTTGAATGGTTTCAACGACGTTTTGAATTACGTAGTGATGATTATTAGCTGAACCTTTATAGTGGCCGTAATCGTTGGCCGGATTGGTTGGTGCCAAAGCGGGCATGGTGTATCCGTCGATGTGACAGTATTCAACTTTATCCATGTACTGTCCGCCGACCTTCACACTGCCTTTGCTACCGATAATGGTAAGGCTGCTTTCCAAGTTGGTATCCCATACGGCGGTGGAGTAGTTGATGGCGCCCATGCCTCCGTTGACGAATTTGAAATTCACGAAACCGCTGTCTTCGAATTCTGTAGAATGCGGGTGTGTAAAGTCGTTGAATTTGGCCTGGATATCGGTGATGTCGCCAAAGAGCCAATACATGATGTCGATGAAATGCGAGAACTGCGTAAACAGCGTTCCACCATCCAAATCCTGTTGGCCTTTCCAACCGCCTTTCTTATAGTATCGATCGTCGCGGTTCCAGTAGCAGTTAAGTTGCACCATGAAGATGTCGCCAACGATTTTTTCACTCACGATTTCTTTCAGCCACGCTGAAGGTGGTGAGAATCTATTTTGCATCACGCAAAAGACCTGACGGTGCATTTGCAGTGCCTTGTATATAAGTGCCTCGCAATCGAGCTTGTGCAATGCCATCGGTTTTTCGCACACTACATGCTTACCGGCATTCAAGGCCGCCATGGCATGTTCGGCATGAAAGCCGTTGGGCGAACACACGTTCACGACTTCAATTTCGGGATGTGCCTTCAACATCTCTTCATGGTTGGTGTAGAAAGGCACGTCGAGGTCTGTCAACCCAATATCCGACGGATTGAGCACATCGCATACAGCAATCAAGTTGCTGGCCTCATTGCGTCGAACCATTTCAGCGTGACGCTTTCCGATATGTCCTTGGCCGATAACGGCAAAATTTACTTTACTCATTTTTTTGTTTTGTGGACGCACAGCGGTGCGTTTATTTTGGACGCACAGCAGTGCGTCCCTACAATCCTATAATCCTACAATCCTATAATCCTACAATCCTATAATCCTACCTTCCTCACGGCCCCGTCCTTCAACTCGTACCGTTCTCCCGTTTCCGGGCATTGGGCCATTCCGTCGGGGTCGAAATTGAGCTGATGTCCGTATTCACTCATCCAACCGCGCTGACGGGCCGGGTTACCTACCCAAAGGCTGTAAGGCGGAATGTTTTTGGTGACCACTGCGCCTGCACCAATGAAGGCGAAGGCTCCGATGTCGTGTCCGCAAACAATCGTTGCATTCGCTCCGATGCTTGCACCTTTTCCGACATGCGTTTTCGCGTATTCGTTTTTACGGTTAACGGCGCTGCGTGGATTGATTACATTGGTGAACACCATGGATGGTCCCAGGAATACATCATCATCGCACGTGACGCCCGTGTAAATGGAAACGTTGTTCTGGATTTTCACATTCCTTCCCAATACGACTTCCGGAGAGATGACCACATTTTGTCCGATGTTACAGTTTTCTCCAATGGTGCACTTGGGCATGATGTGAGAAAAGTGCCAAATTTTGGTGCCCTGACCAATCTGACATCCTTCATCGATGACAGCGGTCGGATGGGCGAAGTACGCTGATTCTTGCATGGTGATTAATGGAGGTCAAAAGTAATAGTTTCGATGCTGATGAGCGTTATTTCTCGCTGTCAAGTTGGCTATAAACCGAGTTGCGACTTTTGTATTCGGGCACCAGTTCCTTGAGTTTACGAACGATTTTCTCATTGTTCTGCTCATCGAAGAGTTGGACCAGCTCTTGGATTTGCTCAGCGATGTGGTCGTATTCATATTCTCTGACTTTGGCGCGAAGGATTTTCGGGTGATGCGTAGGAATGGTATTCTCTGCCGAGCTGAGCACTTCCTCATAGAGTTTTTCACCCGGACGCAAGCCTGTGTAGATGATTTCGATGTCTTTGCCGGGCTCTAGTCCGCTCAACTTGATCATGTTTTCGGCCAAGTCGCGCACTTTCACGCTTTCCCCCATATCAAAGGCGAAGATTTCGCCGCCGGAACTCATTGCGCCTGCTTCCAGCACAAGTTGCACGGCCTCCGGGATGGTCATGAAGAAGCGCGTAACGTCGGGATGGGTCACCGTAAGTGGTCCGCCTTCTTCAATTTGTTTTTTGAAGGTGGGAATGACAGACCCGTTGGATCCAAGCACATTGCCAAAGCGAGTCGTAACGAACGACGTTTGGCTGACGCGGTCTTTGGACTGCACGTAGATTTCAGCCACGCGTTTGGTAGCACCCATGACATTGGTCGGATTAACGGCCTTGTCGGTACTGATGAGCACAAAGGTTTCCACGTTGAATTCATTGGCAAGGTCGGCCATGATGCGCGTCCCGTTCACGTTGGTCAAAACGGCCTCACTCGGATTGTGTTCCATCAGCGGCACATGTTTGTATGCAGCAGCGTGGTAGATAATCTGAGGACGGAAGTGCGTCATCATGCGGCGCATGCGGTCGGCCTGACAAACGTCGCCCATCACAACTTCGAACTTGCCTTGAAGCCCTTTGAAGATGAGTTCATTTTCCAGCAGAAATATGGGCGTTTCGGCTTGGTCGAGAATCACGACTTGCTTGGGGCCGTAGGCGAGCAATTGGCGAACGAGTTCGCTCCCGATACTACCGGCAGCGCCGGTGACGAGCACCACTTTGTCCTTCACCTGGGCTGCAACGCCGGCGCTTTCGAGCTTGATGGCATCGCGGCCCAACAGATCTTCGATGCGGATGTCGCGGATTTGGCGCGCGCTGAGTTGGCCTCCAATCCACTGATTGACCGGTGGAATGTTGGATACGTGTGCATTGGCGGCGAGTGCATTGGCAATGAAGTCAGACTTCATTTTATGGTCGAGGCTCGGTATGGCGATAATGACCTCATCGATCTTACCCGTAGCATAGAGTTCGGTAAGTTTATTTCTGGAAAGGATGGATGCACCGTCGAGCGTTTTCCCTTGCTTGCTTGGGTTATCATCAATGAAGGCAATGACCTCCATTTCGGATCGTGGATCGCGGTCGATGGCTTGCTTGGTAATCAAGCCGCTTTCTCCGGCGCCGTATATGACTGCGCGCTTTCGAATTTTATCAGGGGTTTTTAACTCGAGGTAAATGACCTTCACGGCAATGCGGCTCACAATCATACTGAACAGGGTCAGCAGGTATTCCAGAATAATAATGGAATAGGGGATGAAGTATTTGCCGTCGTGGAGTTGGAAGCGCAGCAGATTCAGCAATGCGAACAGGCTGCTTCCGGCGGTGAGCACCGTGAAAATGCGCAGGGTATCCTGTGAACTAGTGTAACGAATGATTCCCGCGTAGGTTTTCCCGGCAAGAAAGAAGAGGAAGCGAATCGTCAATAAAATCGGCAAGAACGCTTTGGCCAGGGCGGCTTCGTCCGCCGGCGGGGCAAATTCAAACCGCACCAGGTATGCAATGAAATAAGCAATCACGCATACGACCAAGTCGATGATGAGAATAATCCAACGCGGCGTATTTCGTTGAGGAATAAACACGGTGCAAGGTAATGCCAAAGGGCAGGTCGGCAAAGTTAGCCGAGGAGCCACTCAACTTTCGTGTCGATTTTATGGTCAACCTATTATTTTTGGCCAAAACCTATTGACCATGATTCGATTTCGGCTGACCGTATTAGGCTTTATGCAGTTTTTTGTTTGGGGCGCTTGGCTCATCACCATTGGCACTTATTGTTTTAATGCCAAGGGATGGACGGGTGCACAATTTGGAGCCATTTTTAGTACGCTGGCGCTGGCATCTTTATTCATGCCTGCCATCACGGGTATCATTGCCGATCGGTGGATGCGTGCCGAGCGCTTATATGGTTTACTGCATATTTTCTATGGTTTAACGCTGTTTTTAGTGCCTCAGGTCAATGATCCCGATACGCTTTATTATGTGATTTTCGCGGCAATGATTTGCTATATGCCTACCATCGCGCTTTCCAATTCCATCAGCTTCAGGATTCTCAAGGATGCTCAATACGACGTGGTCAAGGCGTTTCCGCCCATTCGCGTATGGGGTACGATTGGATTCATTGTGGCCATGTGGACGACCAACCTCACGGGCAGTAAAGCCAATGCCAATCAATTCATCATCGCGGCGGTTGCAGCAATTGCATTGGGTATTTATTCATTCACCTTGCCGGCGTGTCCACCCCAAAAATCAATGAATAAGAAGGCCGGTTGGGCCGATCAACTTGGCCTTAGTGCTTTTCGCTTACTAGGGACATACCGTATGGCTTTGTTTTTCATCTTCTCCATGTTTTTGGGAGGAGCATTGCAGCTGACCAACATGTACGGTGATTCATTCTTGGATGATTTTAAGCGGTTCCCGGAGTATGCCGATTCGTTTGTAGTGAAGTATTCAACGATTATCCTATCGATTTCACAGATATCGGAAACGTTATTCATTCTTACCATACCGTTTTTCCTCAAGCGTTTCGGCATAAAGCAGGTGATGCTGATCTCTATGCTGGCCTGGGTGTTGCGCTTTGGATTGCTGGCCTACAGTGATCCTGCTGGAGGTTTATGGATGATTATTCTCTCGTGTGTTGTTTATGGAATGGCCTTCGACTTCTTCAATATCTCAGGGTCCTTGTTTATCGAGACTACTACGGATGCCTCGATTCGTTCGAGTGCACAAGGGTTGTTCATGATGATGACCAATGGCGTGGGGGCCTATTTAGGCAGTATGGTCAGCGGATTGGTCATCGATGCGTATTTCACGCATGGGGCGGGAGAGAAGGACTGGACCGGAATCTGGATTGCATTCGCCGGTTATGCCCTTGTTGTGGCAATACTTTTTGCGGTGATGTTCCGTTCCAACGAACGATCGGAAGCACCGGTAAGGCACTAACTTACGGTGCTTTAGCCGTAATTCATCATCGTGTACAATCGTTTCAAAACATACATCGTCCTGCACTGGAAGTGGTTGTTACCACTGACCATAGTGCTAGCGTTATTGTTTTGGTACCGCTATGACCTTGCCGATTGGGCAAGAAATCGATTAGGCATCGAATTACCCGAAAATCCACGTCCTTTCGGTGTCGATGATTTGGAGTGGTGTGAGCAGAATTATGGCGAGGAAATGCGCGAGATTTCGTCAGCGCTGGATGTGCCTTACGCTTACCTCATGGCGTTGGCTGTTTTGGAGTGCAGTGGCGAAAAGCCTGCCGGCCATCGTTTCGAACAGCACGTCTACAGAGAATTAATCAAGGTTAAAGAGGGGAAGCGGCGTGCTTATGAAGCCGTCAGACAGGAGCATTTGGCGGCGTTGTCAGAAGAGGAAATTCGGGACCTGGCCACCAGCTGGGGGCCATTTCAGTTGATGGGCTACAAGGCCATTGCCCTTGACGTGGATGTCGATGATTTGAGTGATGAGGAGGTTGCAGCGCGAGAGGGTGCACGCTGGATTCAGAAGGAGTACGGGCGTTTTTTGAAGCGTAAGAAATGGAAGGATGCCTTTCATATTCACAATACAGGCAAGCGGTTTCCGCTCAACGGTCACTCACGCACGCACGATCCATATTATGTTTCCGATGGTGTGCGATACATGAAGTATTACGAGTCGCGGTAGGCCTGCTTCCGGGTTCAAATTAGTCTTTGCGCTAATGGCTTTTGTCTTTATCTTTACGGCTGCCCAGAAATGGGATAATTGCCTAAATCAAACTTAAGCTTATGCGTCTTCTTTACACGATTGTTTTGGCGTTGTTTGCAACGCCGTTTTTCGCTCAATCCCTCAGTCCTTCGGTTATTGCGACGGCTGGAAGGTCATTTACTTCCCCTCAGTTCAGCCTGGACTATACCTTGGGAGAGACTTTTGTAACTACCCTTTCCAATGGGTCGAATATCCTGACTCAGGGATTTCATCAACCACAGGCAGGTGTTATCGTGGAGGGGTGTCTGGATCCCGAAGCGTGTAACTTTAATATTGAAGCGACCAACGAAGATGGGTCGTGTTACTTCCCAGGCGATAGTTGCGACGATGGTAACCTTCTCACACAGAATGACACAGTCAACGCAGATTGTGCTTGTGAAGGAGTTTTGGTGGAAGATGTTTTCGGCTGCACGGCAATCGAAGCCTGCAATTACAATCCGAATGCAACCATAGATGACGGCGCATGTGAGCTTCCCGGCTTCCCTTGCGATGATGCCAATGCGTCTACTGTAGATGATGTTTTAAGCGCAGACTGTATCTGTGAAGGTCTGCTTAGCGGCTGCGCAGCGGCTGCTGCTTGTAATTACGATCCTTCTGCAATTATTGATGATGGCTCCTGCATTTTCCCGGGTGATCCTTGCGATGACGGCGATGTGGCAACTGCTAATGATAGCTATGCTGCAGATTGTGCCTGCGAAGGAGAGCCTATTGAAGTCATTGAGGGGTGCACCGATGCAGACGCCTGTAATTATGACCCCACTGCAACGGTGGATGATGCAAGTTGCGTGTTGATTGGTGATGGCTGTGATGACAACGATGCAGGAACAGCAAACGATGTGATTAATGCAGATTGCGTGTGTCAGGGAGAAGAGGTTATTATCATCGAAGGCTGCACCGACGCCGGAGCTTGTAACTACGATCCAACCGCTACGGTGGACGATGGTACATGCTATGCTCCCGGAGACATTTGCACCGATGGTAATTCCTTTACCTTAAACGATGAGTACAATGCTGATTGCGTTTGCGTTGGAGATTATGCCGGATGTACTTCTGAATTGGCTTGTAATTATGACGCCGGTGCTTCCATTGAAGACGGCAGTTGTTTCTTCCCCGGCGATTCTTGCAATGACGGCGATTTGTTTACGGAAAATGACGTTTACACAGCTGACTGTGTTTGCGAAGGTCAGCCTATCTTGTTTAGTGGATGCACCGATCCGTTGGCGTGTAATTTTGATGAGAACGCAATCATCGACAACGGTTCTTGCTTTGCTCCCGGTGATGCCTGCAATGACGGTAATATTTTCACCGTTGATGATGTATACACGGCAGATTGCGAGTGTCAAGGCACGGATGTAGGTCCGATCTTGGGTTGCACCGCTACTGAGGCCTGCAACTACAACGCCGCCGCAAACATTGATGATGCATCGTGTGTTTTCCCGGGCGAACCATGTGATGATGGTTTGAGCGGTACGTTGGAAGATGCGTTGAATGCCGATTGCGTATGTGAAGGTCAATTGGCAGGTTGCACAGAACCGGCAGCCAACAACTATAATCCACAGGCCATAATCGATGACGGTTCATGCGAATTTGATGTGCTCGGTTGCACAGATCCTACTGCTGTTAATTTCAATCCGCTGGCCAATGTCGACAACGGTTCGTGCGTGTATGGTGTTCCCGGTTGCACTGCGACGGATGCTTGTAACTTCAATGCTGATGCGAATATTGACGATGCCTCTTGTGTTTTCCCCGGAGAGCCTTGTGATGATGGAAACGAGGGAACTGTTCAAGACGAATTAACCACAGATTGCACCTGTATTGGGTTGGTTGCGGGATGCACCATTGAAGTGGCGTCTAACTATAATCCAAATGCCGTTATTGATGACGGCTCTTGCGAATTTGACAACGCCGGTTGCACGGATCCCGATGCACTCAACTTCGATCCCGCTGCGTTGTTCGATGACGGAAGTTGTATTTACCCTATTCTCGGTTGCACCGATGCAGATGCCTGCAACTTCAATGCCGATGCGAATGTGGATGATGCTAGCTGTGTATTCCCGGGTTGTGGTGACGAAGCGGCTTGTAACTACGATTCAACCGTAGGTTGTAATGATTTTAGCTTATGTGAATATCCTACTGAATTCTATCTCGATTGTGCGGGCAACTGTCTCAACGACACCAACGATAATTTTATCTGCGATGAACTGGAGCCACAAGGTTGCACTGATGAAAACGCATTGAATTACGATGCGCTTGCAGTCATCGATGACGGCAGCTGTGAGTTCCCGACTCCCGGTTGTACGATTCCGGGCTCATGCAACTTCAATCCGAATGCAAACATCGAAGACGGTTCTTGCACTACTCCCGGCTGTAACGATCCGGAGGCCTGTAACTTCGATCCGGAGGCGGGCTGTTATGATGGTAACTGTGATTACGCGGTAAACTATTATGATTGCAATGGCATCTGCCTTCAGGATGAAAACAGCAATGGCATTTGTGACCAATACGAAATCTTCGGATGCACGGAACAGGATGCTATCAACTTTAACGCGAATGCAACAACGGATGATGGCTCGTGTATTTTCGGAGGATGCCTGGATGTTGAGGCATGTAACTACGATGCTAATGCAGACGAGGAAGATGGTAGCTGTATTTATCCCGGTTGTAACGATGTGAACGCCTGTAACTTTGATTCAGAGGCAGGTTGTCTGGAAGCAGGAAGCTGCATCTATGCTGCAACTGCATACGATTGTAACGGAGTTTGCTTGAATGATAGCAACGAGAATGGTATTTGTGATGAGTTCGATTCTTTGGGTTGTACTGATGAATTAGCTGATAACTACAATCCGAATGCAACGATTGATGACAGCACGTGTGTCTATATCGGCTGTCTCGATCCAACAGCGTGTAACTTCGACCCAACCGCATTGGAAGATGATGGCAGCTGTTCGTACCCCGGTTGTAACGATGCAACTGCATGTAACTACGATGCTACAGCAGGTTGCGACGACGGTTCATGCATCCCTTCAGGTTGCACGAATGCTGAAGCGTGTAACTTCAATCCTGCTGCCGGCTGTGATGACAGCTCTTGTACATTCCCCGGCTGCAACGACAACGCAGCATGTAATTTCGATCCGCTCGCAGGTTGCTTGCTCGCAGGCAGCTGTACCTATCCTGAGTTTGCTTATGACTGTTTTGGTGAGTGCTTATCTGATGGCAACAACAACGGTATCTGCGATCCATTCGATAATCAAGGTTGTACGGATCCTATTGCCGACAACTACAATCCATTTGCGCTGGAAGAAGATGGTTCTTGCATTTACATCGGATGTCTTGATGTGAACGCTTGTAATTTCGATCCAACAGCGTTGGAAGACGATGGTAGCTGCGCTTATCCTTCTGAGACGTGTCTGAACTGCGCCGGTGAATGTATCCTCGATGCTGACGCTGATGATGTTTGCGACTGCTTGGAAATTGAAGGATGTACCAATCCGGAGTCAGTGAATTACGACCCAGAAGCAACTGAGTTTGATGGATCATGTGTGTTGGGTTGTGATGATCCATTTGCGATTAATTACGATCCTCAGGCCAATGAAGATGATGGAACCTGTATCTATCAGATTCTGGGTTGTACCTATCCAACCGCTTGTAACTTCAATCCTGAGGCAACTACGGATAACAACACCTGTACGTTCCCCGGTTGCAATGATTTGGCCGCTTGTAACTACGATGCGACTGCAGGTTGTTTGCTGGAAGGATCTTGTGAATACCTTGATGAAAATAACAACGGCCAGTGTGACCTCTATGAAATAACGGGCTGCACTAACGGTGATGCATGTAACTTCAATCCGCTGGCGACATTCGACGACGGTTCATGCGGATTTGATTCAGAAACGGTTACGGAAGTTACCATCGGAAACAGTTACGACTGGGAAGGAACAACCTACACCGAGTCAGGGCAGTACGCTGTTACTTATCTGACTGCGCAAGGTTGCGATAGTGTTTTGATTTTGAACTTGACCATTACATTCATTTCAGAATTAAGCCTTGATCAGGTTCAACTTTGGCCAAACCCTGCTAACACTGAGGTTCAGGTGTTGCTCAATGGTCAAAGCGCTGAGCGTCTGGAAGTATTTGACGTAGTAGGCAAGCACATTGAATCGGTTCAGCGTACATCGAAACTCGATGTTTCGCGCTGGGCATCGGGAATCTATGTGGTACGTATCTTCACTCCAAATGCGGTGATTGAACGCCGCTTGGAAGTCGTTCGATAAGGTCTGATACGCATACAATCTCATTCAAAATGGCCAACAGCAGTGTTGGCCATTTTTGTTTGCGTTGGCCTTTGTTTGCTTTTTACATGAAGGTGTGCCGATGTACTGCCTTACATTCGTCACAAACCTTTTCAAAACACTACAACTCCGTGCAGTTATTCGCAGGTCACCGTGTTCTATCCGTGTTGATTGTGCTCATCAGCATGTGTTCCAGCGCGCAACTTCTTCAAGAGGTTTACATCGACGGCGGCCACAGTCATAGTTATGCCGGAGGAATATGGGGTGGAGGTGTTTCGATGGCTGATTTTAACGGTGATGGAAATGATGATGTTACGATGGCTCGAAATGGCGACAGGCCATTGTTTTTAGTCGGAGAAGATTCGTTGCTTCAACCCATTCAAATCCCATTTCCGCTTTCAGGGGAGATTAAGCAATTGTGTTGGTTGGATATCGATAATGACGGCGATCGTGATCTCTCCATGTCGGGTTTCAATATGCCGTTCATGATTTTCGAACGAATAGGGGAGGTTGAACTTGTTGTACTGGATACTTCCGGTGGTTTGT
>Ga0315899_10007619_pt1 | contig 11638 bp, 13 predicted proteins | sample LakEriMetagenome_2_FD_203518 | JGI IMG/M metagenome (GOLD analysis project Ga0315899, IMG submission 203518) | Freshwater fungal communities from buoy surface, Lake Erie, Ohio, United States - Buoy 4 MA112 | ecosystem: Environmental > Aquatic > Freshwater > Lake | place: USA: Lake Erie, Ohio... | reverse complement strand
TCTGCCATTGACTCCATCATGCCCACCTTGATACTCTCACTGGCCTTGGTCCAACATGCCACGTGTTTTTGCTTGAACACGGAAAGTTCCACACATTCACTGCAATCCCACAGGAAGCTCGTTGCTGAAAGCCCTCGAATCTGGTTCTGAAAGAAAAAAAGAGCAGTGAGCAAGTGGCTCGGTGCCCAGGCGAGCCCGAGCTCCACCTTCCGCATCGTGATGTTGAAGTCTGACTGCTGCTCCAATGCCTGCACCAAGGATCCCTCGTCTCCGTCAGACACCACAAGTTCCACCGTTGAAATGACGCCCTGGCCGGGGATTTTGAGGAGCTGGACAGGCAGCTCCTCGAGACCGTGAGCCTCTATTGGGTCTGCCACTCTTGTGGCAATTTGCTCCGGATTCACGTGGTCGAAGTCCATCTTGTTGATGCAGCGGCTGTAATGATGCAGCACATCCTCGACCAGCTCCTGGTTACGTCGCAGCTGTTCACCTGAAATTCGCATACCTATACGTTGTATCACGCTGTGGAACTGGTCGGGCGTCAACTGCAGCTGCTTGTCGGTCGGCATGATGTCGATCGTACGTTCGTACCGCATGATGGCCTCAATGCGCGCACGGTTGTCAAGTGCCTGCTGCCGTCGCTCCTCGTGCCTTTTCAAATCCTCCTCTTGGAAGCACAGATTCAGCCTGCTAGCCTTCTTCCGCTTGGCGTTGTGAACCCACTCGATGATGAAGCTTTCGTCTACTTCATTCAACTCGAGGACCTGCACATCCTTCCACTCGCTCGTACCATCCCCAAAGTGCCAGAGCGACCTGGCATCCACGGGCTCCCCGCCGTTGCTTTCCATCCATTCCTTTGCCGTCCTCGTCTCATATGTCCTGTCGTCGAAGTACTCCAACGGGAAAAAGCTGGGCATCACCGGCGGCTCGTACTGCATTTCCTCCACACGTGTGTCAGGATCCAGCGCCACGACCGCACGCTTGTGCGCATTCACGATTTCGTTCAGGTTCGTCGAGGTTTTTGGGATGATTCTGGTGTCCTGCATGTTGAGCGGGTCGTCCGACGAGCTTTTGATACCCAGGTGCGCCATCGCAGGCTTCTTCAGATTGAACTGCAGAGTCAGAGACACGCACGTGTGGGAGTCATGAGAAGCTGCACGTGTGCTCGTTCGGCGTCACGCTATCTGCGTCAGTCACAGGTGCACAGACTGTGGCGCAAGCAGCGGGCTGGGGCGCAAGCAGCGGCAGGAGCCTCGAGGGCACAGGAGGACGCGGAGCTCCCACTTTACCTGGGCCTGCTTCATGGTCATCTCGGGCGGCAGTTTCGCGGTGTACCGGTGCGCCAGCTTGTTCTGGATCTTGATCACTTGCGCCGCAGGCGCACGCGATTTCACCACCGGCTCGGCCTCCTCGCCCCGCCGGGCGCCGAGGCTGCTGGCATTCGATTCGTCACCGGTGCCCTTCCAGCGCTTGATCTGCTGCGCAGCCGCGACCTTTTTCGGCTTGGCGCTTGTGTTGACGAGGGGCACATGCACAGACACGTTCCACTGCCCGGACCTTGGCCCAGTCTTTTTGGGCGCCGCCGAGCCAAGCTGTGCAATCTTCTCCGCAAAGTCGACGTGGTTCTCGTCATACTGCTGTAGGCGTTCAAAGGACTGGTAGAGGCGCAAGGCGGCCGCGTCGCCCTTGCCCTCGCCGCTCATACTCCGTTCCTGCCGTCAGCCGCAACCGCCGGGCGGTCGAGCTGCCGAATGCCGCTGGCCCACCGTCCGGTCCTGCGCCCACCGGGCCACCCCGGCGGTGTGCCTCTGGTCGCCGCGACCGCACAGCCCCGGTCGCCGTGACCGCACTGCCCCACACTCCTCCCGATCGATCGGGCGCACACAGCTGCGCGCGACGGCGGTTGATTGGGCCGTTCGAACCTTAAAAAGAAACAAGAAAAACAAAACGTAACTGTGCCCCCGCAAAGTTGGATGCCACGCCGGATGGGCGTGCGGCTATACGAATGATTGCGCGACCGCGCGCGAGCACCCGCCAGCCGGTTCTGGGCGTGCTGGTCGCCGGCGCGTTCCTGGTCCGCAGCGCGGTCTTCTCACCGCGCTGCTGTGCCGCTGCTGTCTGGGCCCACCCTCCCGCGGCCGCTAGGAGGAGCTGCAGAACGAGCGCGACGATGGACGCAGCCCCAGAGGCAGTGATGCGAGAGCACGGTTCGCGATAATTTGCCTGCGCATGGGCACACGAGTGCGTGCCGCGCTGCGGCATGCCATAGGCGCGTGTGTGCATGTATGTGCGCGAACTTTGCGTGCCCCCGCAAAGTTGGCCGCCAGACCTGCCCTTCGTGCCTGACAGCCCTGCCGCCCCCGCTCCAGGCTTACGTGCCTTCATGTCGGCCGTTTCGGCCGTTAGCCCTTGCAAGCTCGTCAGGGACGCCGTGTCTGTGACGCACGCTGGCGGGCAGGCAGTGCTGCACATCGCGCAGCGCGAGAGCATGCCCGTCCCGATGGGCGTGCGAATGCTGGCCTTCGGCAAGGCCAGCATCCCCATGGCACGCGCTGCCGAGTGCCAGCTCGGCTCGGCGCTAAGCAAAGGCATCGTCATTGCGCAGCCGTCTGCCGAGAGCGCACCGGAAAACTGCGGCGACTTCAAGAGCGAGATCCTGACCGGGTCTCCCGGCAACTTGCCCGACGCTGCAGCGGTTACCGCTGCAGGTCGCGCGCTGGCACTGGCACAAGGGGCGCAGGATGGCGAAGTACTGCTCGTGCTCATCTCTGGCGGGGGTTCGGCCCTGCTCCCCTTACCAGCTCCGCCCCTGACGCTCGAGGACAAGCTCGGCAGCATCAAGCTGATGCAAGCTGCTGGGTGCGTGGTGTTTTGTGCTGCAGCATGATGCCTCAATGCCGTGCTAGCCCTCCTGGTGTGCACACCTTGACGACATGTGTATGGCCATTTGCGTCTGGGGGGCAACAGAGCGACAATCCAACAACTCAACATGGTGCGCAAGCACTTGTCTGCCATCAAAGGCGGCCAGCTCGCGGTGGCAGCGCATCCTGCCAAGGTCGTGGCGCTTGTGCTCTCGGACGTGGTGGGCGACGACCTGGACGTGATTGCGTCTGGCCCCACTGTATGCGACAGATCCACATTCGCCGATGCACTGGCAGTGCTCAAATCGCTCGGCATCGAGTCTCTGCCCTCTGCTGCCCTCAAACGCCTCCAGGTCTGGCGCGTGCCGCCCATCCAACCCCGTTTGCTGAGAGGGCGTGCTTGTGCTGCGTGCAGTTTGCGCCCAAGGCTCGTGCGATTCGTTTCTGATTTCTGGGTCTTGCGGATTGAGATCGGCTACAGTCCGGGGCGCGGGGCGACGCGGGCGTGCCAGAGACTCCGAAGCCCGGCGACACACGCCTGGCGTTCAGCAGCGCTATCGTGGTCGGTAGCAATAGAATTGCTGCGCAGGAAGCGCTGCGCAACCTGACTGAGCAAGGCTATGCCGGCCGTGTGCACACGCTGTCGCTCGGGGGCGATGTTGAGGCGGCGGCGGCGCAGGTCGTTGCTGTCGCGCGTAGTGAGCTTGCTGTTGGTGGGCCACGGTGTGTAATCTTGGCGGGCGAGACTACTGTACAATTTGGGGGGGCGGTGGCTGCAGGGACTGTTGGCAAGGGCGGTCGATGTTCGCACATGGCACTTCTCGTCGCACAAGCCCTTAGTGGTGTTCCCAACTGGTGTGCGCCCTTTTGCTCTGAGCCCGCGTGCGAAGCGGCTGATACTTACACACACACACACACACACACACACACACACACACGTCTGTACGGTGTTCTTACTCACCTGTGCTTCCCTAGAGAAATTGTGCACGCAAACTGCGGATAGAGGCTGCCTCAGCTGCGTTCTACCTGCCCGGATAGAGGCTGCCTCAGCTGCGTTCTACCTGTATAAGGCAGCCTCTATTATTCGCTTGCCCTAGCCTGCCCTAGCCTGCGTCCTTTGCAGGTGCCGACTGCTGAGTCGGCGCAATTGTGTTGCTGTTAGATAGGTGCACTTCGTGAGGTTCATGATGCTCCGTTTGGAGGCTGCAGGTGCCTTGTGTCGGCGGGCACGGACGGGCAAGATGGGCCAACAGACGCCGCAGGCGCGTGGGTCGACGGGGGCACCTGGAACCGCGGTATTCTTGCGGGCATCGACCCCCTCAAAAGCCTCGAGACGTTTGACACCTACGCATTTTTCGACAAGGAAGGCGGCATTATCCGCACAGGTTGCCACCTCAGCCCCACACCTTCCACCTCTGCCCTACACCCCTTGCCTTTGCGCTCTTTACCCTCCGACCGCCGGATGCTGCGAACCCGTGTCTGCTGTTGGGGGTACCTGGCGGCTGTCACAGGCATCAGCCGTGAGAGCAGGCGGTGCCAACATGTGCTGTGGTGCACGCAAAACAAGGCACGCCAGTGTGACACTGGCCGGTGTGACACTAGCCAGCTGCTGTTGGACGACCGCTGGCAGGTACATGTCTCAGAAGTAGTAGTCAGTTGAACTAAACACATGTCTCTGCTGTTGTACTACCGCTGGCAGGGCTGACGGGGACCAACGTGATGGATCTGCACATACTCTTGTGCCAGTCTCCCGCCCCTGCATCCTAGCCTGAGAAGTCGGCATCTGAGCTCCTTTCCGGTCCTTGCTTACCCTGATTGGCCCGTGATGTAGGCGGCTTGACGTATGCAGGCAAGATGGAGGTGTGGCCGGGGGTCCTTTGTGACCCCCGGTCTTGAGTTGAGTCAGTCAGCCTGTCGCAGGGTGTGCTCCTAAAGATATAGCGTTGTCCAAGATATAGCGTTCAAGGAGACTTGAGTTGAGTCAGTCCGAGAGCCAATCGGCTTCTGCGTCCTCCGGTTCAGCAACTACGCCTGTAGCAGTTCAATCAGTGCAAGGGCTGCTTCAAGCAGTGGTGGAGAGAGAGAGAGAGAGAAGTTTTATTGACAATCAAGAAGAGAGGGCAGGCGGGTTTTCATTTCTTTGTGTATTAAAAACCATTCTTCCTCCCATTCACTCCTCCTTCTCTCCCTGCCTTTCCTTTCCCTCTTCCTCCCTCTCCATCCGCTACACCAGGCCACTACACCTACACCTGTCCTGGACATTGGCACGTTTCCCCCGGCGGGAAAGCCCTCTTGCAGCGACGTCTGTGGGCTCGGACCCTAGCTAAATTGTAAATGATAAATTTTTGAGTACACAAGTATCTGGTCCGATCCACCTACGTCGCGACCAAATGAATTTCGTCAAAGTGAGCTTGATCTTCATTGCAAAATCCAATTTCGCCGACAAGAGTGAAGTGTGTTCCGTAGTCGTTGTCTCCGCTGGTTTGCACGATCCCCATCTGTATTTACAATTCCATTAGAGTCCACTTTTGTAAATCAAATTGTTCACAATTCCTCCTTGCAAGGCTCGGATACCGACAGCACACAACAAAGTGAATGAGTGGTACCTGCGGGTTGGTCCAGTCCCGGGCCACTGACCCTGCATTTCCTGTTTGCAAACCAATCTCAGTGCGCACATCACGCACGACACAAATGGGTTTGCGCATGAGAGTCCGAGGTGAAAAAGAACTATCAGCGAGATTTATGTGAGTGAGTGTGAGTGTTCAAGCTGCTGTTCAGTCACAAAGAAACCTTCTCTGGGTGGCATGAAGGCGTATTTGGACCTTTTGTCTATTCTCCACGAGTACAACATGCTCTTGAGACCTGCATTTCATTGTTACGTCAAGAGACAGAGACAGGGCGAGCGAGTATGTTCATAAGGGAGAGTGAGGACTAGATCGGTGCCGGATTCTGCTGGCGTGGGTGATGGAAGTATGATCAGCGCAAACGTACTTGCAAACCCGAGGCCCGAGTCCATGAGTTCGAGGATGCACGGGAAAACGATGCAAAGACAGTTCAGGAGCACTACCACCCACTGCAGTATCTGCAACTCGAAACTGGTGTATGGGTGTGTATGCTTCAGTGAGTGAATGTATGCGTGTGTCATGCATAATGTTTGGAAACAGAAAGAGATCGCGCGCGCAAGATGTAAGAAAGGGTGTGCAGGTTTTGGTTTAGTTCAACTAAACCAGATGTAAGAGTTAGTTTAGTTGAACTAAACCAGATGTAAGAGAGGGTGCGGGTGTGTGTGCATGTATGCATGTATGCATCAAGTCGATAGTAGAACGTATGTACAAATGTATGGATGTTAAAATGTATGTGCATATGTATGCGTGCATCTATACGAGCACCGTCGCGATTCTGGAGCTGTCTTTCTAGCTCTAGACGCACATGATGCGCCGGAACGCGGGCCGCACCCAGGCGGGTCGAACGCAGCGTGTGTGCACGTCATGTGCAGGTGAGGAGGTGCTGGGTGGGATCGGCACAGGAGGGCACCACCAAGCCGTGCTTAATCAAATTCAACAGGCCTCCAACATATGCCTTTTCGTTCGCAAATTCCTTAGTGAGATCTCCCGCGTCCTGCGTTGCGCCACAGAGAGAGAGAGAGAGAGAGAGAGAGAGAGAGAGAGAGAGAGAGAGAGAGAGAGAGAGAGAGAGACGTACGTGTGTTTGTTCCGACTGAGGTACATAAAACAAGTCACTCGTCAGCGAGGACACACCGGGCGGGGTTCAAGAACGTGCGCCCCTCCGAAGTCGGGTGGACAGTCGCCCGCACTCGCTCTCGCCGCACTCTAGCCCGCAGCCAAACTGGCCGCGCCTGTGTGTGTGTGTGTGTGTGTGTGTGTGTGTGTGTGCGTGCGCGCGCGCGCGCGTGCGTTTACCGAGGCATATCAGTAGTATATAGTGGAGCGTTCAGTCTTTTTTTGCTTCGCAAACATAACATAAATTTTTTTAAAAAAAAAATCCGGCGATGTAAATGACGAAGCAAATTTTAGCCTTTTTATTTTGCTTCAAGAGAGAAGCAAAATAAAAAGGCTAAAATTTGCTTCGTCATTTACATCGTCGGATTTTTTTTTTAAATTTTTTTTATGTTATGAAGTGTTTGCGAAGCAAAAAAAGACTGAACGATCCACTATATACTACTCATATCGCGCGGTGCTTGTGGGTTTTGCAGGGGGTATGAGGGAACCTTATCAGCGTTCCAAAGACAGTACTCTGCGGACCACCGCTGTTGCACCGTCCGTGACCTGCCATTCACATACATTCATACTTGCAGCGTTTCTCGATATTGCGAAGAAGAATGTCGCTCAGCCTAGTTCCAGCTCGGGACGTGCCTCAGTCATCTGAACAAAGCCGCGAAGTCACAGGCGTAGCGGTTGGTGGAAGAAACACTGGCGACAAGCGACGAGTGCCATTCGCGCTCGCATTCTCGAGGCTAAACGCCTGCGCTGAATAATTGTGTTTCTGTAAGAACAATAAAAGGACGATCATCACCCTGAACCTGGGTGCATCGTGCGTCGTGAGTCCGGGGGCGATCTCTGGCAAAACCTCGCTACACTAGGATTTCTATTATGATGGCTTCACTTCATTCAAAAACTCACCAGCAGCAGAAATGAAAACACAGAAAACTGATGTGACTGCCGGCATATAGAGTGGGAAAGCAAAAGAAAATGAACTTGAGTATTACAAAAAATTCTGTACCAGAAAATTCCTTCAAATAACGGACGGATCCACGGTCATTGAAAAAATAAAAGTTTGAAAGACGCATTCCGAAGACATTGAATACAAGTTTCAAGTTCGTTTCGAGAGTCAAAATGCACCGCACAGAAGATCATGCGCTCTTTTTCCACGACAGCGAGGTCAACAAGGTGCTACACAAGGTAATGGTTTTGGCCGCCGCGACAATCACTGATGATAACGATGAACGAGGAATCAAGGAATACCACTGTCACAGTGCAACGGCATTCGACGCTTGGCCGCAGCATCAACTGTGCACTAGTATGCAAGAATTCCAGCGGCACGTGCTACTCGTCACATGATTTATTCGCACATCTAAGCACATTTACATACATTGCGCATTTATGACCATCGGAAATGATCTACGTTTGGTATGGCAGCTCCAGGAAGCGGTAGAAGAAAGCCAATCTCAGCGTTCTCTCGGAACCGTGCCATTGAATGGGCACAGGGGGGCAGCAGGAGTTCGCTCCCTGCCTAAGGCCAGGTTTATGTTCCAAGACTCTCCTAGACAACGTATCCAGCACCGGCATGTGATCCAGCCCTTCCCGTCGCGCGACCCTGTGTTATTGAAGCCTCCTATTCGTGCAGAGTTGACCGGAGATTCGCCGAGCAGGTTCGATGCATCTGACGGACGAAACCATGCAACTCCACTCAGTGTCTGCTGCTCACGAAACCATGCAACTCAGAGTCAGTGCCTGCTGCTGGAACTGATTGCACTGCACGCAGAGTGCATTCCTGATTCAGTGACTGGGCGTCTGCTTGCTCTGATGTTACCATAGTCATCATGATCAACACGCGGAGAACATGCGCAATCGCCTAGCATGCATCCGTGACAGGCAGCGCTTGGTAATTTCATATCACCAGTGTCTTTCACTCCGACTTTGCATTCTCTTGAATCCTTGCCAATGGCCCTGCTGGATACCCAACACAATCACAGCACACTTGAGAGCGCATGTCTCAGTCTCTTTTACGCGGAGCAGCGAGGAGATGAAGCTACGTGCATGCAGCTCGACATATTGGTGCCGAGCGTCGCAAGCGAGCGCTTCGATCCGCCGCTGGAGCACCCCGAACCCAAACCGTCGCCATGCACGACCCAGCCACCAGCTGGTGGATGCCATCTAGATGACATCAAGGGCAAGTGCAACGTAGACGTGGGTCTTTTTGCTGGCACAGACCTCAGGCCCAGGAGCACCGTATCTGCAGACGGTGATGCCTTTATACAACGCTCGCAGGATTCGGCATTTAGGGCCCAGGCACTTGCAGCACCTCACTCCATTCGGTGGCACGGGCGACGTCCTTTTTTTGCTGGTCAATCTTCGTCCTCCTCTCTTTCACTTGCCCTGTAGCTGCTTCGTCCTCATATTCTTGTCTTTCCGTTGCCCTCCTTGAATTTTCTGTCGCTGTGTCGGTCACTGCTTCCTGCACTATTCCTCTCCTTGTGTGAAAGGACTTGGCTTGAGAGAGGGTTCCGTTGAGTGTGCAGGAGGGCTAGAGGAGGCAGCAAAGCAAGCGCAAGAGGTGCTCATTAGTAAGCCGGATGATGCATGGACAGGCACGCGAAGCGATTCGCTCATCTCTCCCCGCTCCTCTCCCGCACCGAGGCGCGTCAAAGGCGGGGACGCTTTGGAACGACAGCTTTGCGACAGCGTGATAGAACTCGAAGAACAAGTTGAACAGTTTGGGTCTTTCAGACCCGTGGGAATCACCCCACTCGATTTCCTTGGCAGCTACTGCTCAGGCAAGGCTGCAGCCCCGCCGCAGCGGCTGCTGGCACCAATGCGCAAACATTTACGACCGTGGACAGCGAGCAGCGGCATGAGCAGCCATGCTGGGCCTGCGGGAACAGGGCCGCCACAGCAGTACCTACTCGAGGACCTAGCAGGTCGTTGGAGTCGTTCCTCTCAGGAGTTTGACACTGCTGCGGAAGTCTGGTCGGGGCGTATCATGCACTTGGATTTCAATCGAGGTGATGCGGGGTGGAAAGGAGAAGGCGAGCGGGATCTGTTTGAGCCAACACCCTCGAGGCGTGCGGTCTTGTCGGCAAGGACCAAGAGCCTCACGCCGCGGCCGAATTCGAGCGTCACGCTCGCAGCCAAGCGCACCTTGTCAAAGACCCTCTTGGCACTTGAGAAACACATTGGCGCCTTTAGTTTGCACAGAATCTTTAAGGAGTGGGTGCGAGTCATGAGAAGAAGTCGTGCTTCTTCAGTGCCAGGCATGGGCACGAGCCTTAATGAGGCTTGCGCCCTGCTGCGCGCCCGCTTTGCAGACATCTTCAACAACAACTTCGTAAATGCGTTTATCTTCCTGGACGTCAACTGTGGCGGAGAAATCTCTGGCCACGAACTACGCCGGGGTCTCTATCGACTCAACCTCCATGAGTTGTGGCGATGCCCCGTGGAAGGTGCTCGCTGCTGCAGATACGACTGTGGGTACCGGCCTCCGGAGCCAGTGACCAGAATCGCTCCAAACTTGCACAGCTACATTCTCATAGACGAAAAGATGTGCTCGGAAATTCTTAGGCGTGCGGACAGGCAGGGAGCGTCGGGAGGCGCACACGGCATCGACCTCGAGGAGTTCCTCGCTGCGTTCGACCCATCGATATTTGCACAAAAGGGGATGAAGCACCAGGATGTGCATGCCAATATTGCTGACATGTACAGTGCTGCAATGAAGAATCGAGCGCAGATCATCAAGACTGGATGCGACTGGGGTACGCTGGAGGATTGGCGTCGACACGCAAGGGCAAAGGCATTAGCGGGCAAGCGCGACGTGTATGCTGCACTTAGACAGCTTGATGCCCTCAAACTTGCCCGCACCCAGGCCTTTGAGTCTCTGAAAAATATGCAGCTGCAGGGCTCAAAGTACGTGCATGAGAACACGGAAGAGCGAGACGCCTTGCTTTTGACTCTCACGTCCTCGATGGCGTCCTTTCGCAAGCACCAGGACACAGTCTACAGTGCGCTGCAAGACGGCTGTGTTTTCATGGTGCTTCAAACACCGCTACTAGACTACTTCCACATACACGTGCCGAGGTTAGAGCCAGGCGCAACAAACCTCGAAAGTGTCCTCGAGTCCTGTCTCGGTGCGCTCGAGACTCTGAACGTCGAGCAGCGCAAGCAGGTGTTGATCAAGGGCTATGAACCCCGCAGCGTCAGAGTGCGATTACCCCTGGAAGAGCCGCTTTACTCCTGGGCAATCGAAGAGTGGGCCACCAAAGACCTGGATCATCATGAAGCGCCTTATGGTGTGACTGCGGAAAACAATGTTGCAGTGGGCAATAATTCTGCAGGGGGGGTGGCTGTGGAGGAGGAGGTGATCCAGCGGCAGACATCCATTCTCATCAGAAACATACAGCAGCAGTTGCCCCAAAGCCAAGAGGATGTCGCTGGAGAGCAACCATCACAAACACAACAATCTGCGCAGCGCTTGCCCGTGCCGGACGTGTCGGAGGCGCTCCGGTCGCTTCATCCTTCCCCCCCTTCTCTCGTCGCCTTGTCACCTCCTCCTGTGTGTCTTTCCCCTTGGCCTCCGTCTCTGCTCCCCCCTCTTCCAGACCAGACGTTACAAGGACCCCCGCTTGACATGAAGCATGCGCAAGGTGAGCGTGTGAGTTCGTGTGAGTTTTCCTTTTGCGCGTGGTGTGTCACATGGTGGACAGGCAAAGGCCGCTGATCCGAGTCAGAGAAGTCTCCGAAGCATGTACATTTGCTTCGGTGACAGCAGGCACTTAGTGCGTGTGCACGACATGCCTGCCTGAGTTCGTGCATCAGTTCCAGGCGCTCATCACGGCAGGCCCGACAGCACGTCCAGTACCAGCAGCCGCACTTTCACAGATGCGAGCGGAACCTGGAGCAAGACTGGTGTGAGCCCTAGGCCCTACACTTCGCAAGTGCCCAGCCGGGCCACCAGCAGCAGATGGAGCGTAGGCGAGCCAGGGATGGATGGAGGGAGGGAGAGTGGGGGGGGGGGAGGGGGGGGGGGGAGGGTGAGAGAGAGAC
>Ga0315899_10007618_pt1 | contig 11638 bp, 6 predicted proteins | sample LakEriMetagenome_2_FD_203518 | JGI IMG/M metagenome (GOLD analysis project Ga0315899, IMG submission 203518) | Freshwater fungal communities from buoy surface, Lake Erie, Ohio, United States - Buoy 4 MA112 | ecosystem: Environmental > Aquatic > Freshwater > Lake | place: USA: Lake Erie, Ohio... | reverse complement strand
CAATGGTAACCCGAACCGTCAGGGAGGAAGCTGCAGTACACGTCTCATCGCCCATCAGCACGTACTGCGTAAGAACCACGCTCAACAAACCGATCGTCCTCGGCAACTGTTACCAGTGCATTCAACCGTCACTCCGCTGCTGCCTCGTTGACACTTCGGGTTACCACCATTCCATGGCCGCAGGCAACCGATCCAGCAAGGCCCACATGAGAGTAACCAACTGACATAAGCGATAGATATGCGTTACCGCAACGACCGAAAGAAAAAGGTCTAAAGAATCATTACAACCAAGACATAACCTGCTCGCGGGAAAGAGTTCCCTCAGTGGTCAGGGCCGGGATCGAACCGGCGACACATGGATTTTCAATCCATTGCTCTACCTACTGAGCTACCTGACCAACCCAACTCCTCAGTGGCTCTTAACAAGCACACCTGAAAGCGGACAAGAAATGTAAGCCCCCACCGGCGTTTTGTCAACCGACACATTTCGACTTCTTTTCCAACCACTTCGGTGGGATTCCTCCAATAAATCAGATACACTTAAAGGACTTGGGTAAAGACGGTACAAGTCAAAGCTTTCCCCAAACAATCCGCAACTTTTCCACCTTTTCCAATCCCCCTGCCTAACTATGCTCGGCTCGTTGAAATTCCTTACTTCCGCCTTGCTCGCCTTCGTCGCCCTATCCTTGCGGCCAGCGGATTGCCAAGCCCAGAACTTTTACCCAGATCATCCTGTCGTCAAAGAAATGGTCGATCGAGCGGTTCAGTACCTCTCCTCCACCAACCTGAAAGCCTCCGGTTCGGAATCCTTCGGAATCGAAGTCCTCGGCGCCTACACGATCTACAAAGTCGATGGGGACCCCGATCACCCCGTCGTCGCTCACGGCTTGAATATCTCCAAGAATTACGTTGATAAAATCACCAACGCTCAAGGCGGCTTCGAAGCCAAAACCGTCTACCATATGGCCGTCGCTTGTATGCTCCTTGCGAGCGTCTCGGTCGACAATTACGGCCCTCAACTCCTCAAAGCCCGCGACTTTTTCCTACGCATCCAACAAGGTGGCGGGGGATTCGGATACATCGACGGTTCCCATAAACTCGATAGCGGTGATATCTCCCAAACCCAATACGTCATGCTCGCTCTCTGGACAATGTCCCAAGTCGGGATCGAAATCCCCGAAGACCGAATTATGCGAACACTCGGGTACCTCTACGCCGCGCAAATCAAAGACCCACAAGGTAACTACCAAGGTGGCTGGCCTTACCAGTTCGAACCCGGAAACGCCGGCGCCCTGCAATCCACCAGCTCCCTGACCGCTTGCGGACTCTCAAGCGTCCTGATCGCAGGCGATATCCTCGGCGTCTTCCGAAACCGACTTGCAGAAGCTGAAGAAGAGGAAGGGCTCATCCCACCAGCCTTCAAACGTGTTATCGCTGAATCCGAAAAGAAAAGACGCGGTGCGAACGTCGACCGCCCACGCCTCGACGCGTGCGTGAATCTCGGCTTAGGTTTCAACCGAAAAAACCCATACCAAAAAACAACTTGGCACTACTACTACCTCTACTCCCTCGAACGCTTCGAATCCTTCCTCGAAATCGCGAACGGAAAACAAAATAAAAGCCCACCTTGGTACAACGCCGAAGTCGAACGGATGCGCGCCGTCCAAGGCCGCGATGGTTCGTGGGGCGGTGTCGATGCTCCCGATGTAGACGTCGTCCTCGGCCCCCAAACCTCAACTTGCTTAGCTACCCTCTTCCTTATCCGCAGCACCCAAAAAGCGATCGGTGATCTGAAAGAAGCGATCGCCATCGGCGGAAATGAACTTCCATCCGACCTGACCACCATCACCATGGTCAACGGAAAACCTATCTCGAAAAATGAAGCGACCAGTATCGATGATGCACTGAAAATGCTCGAAGATGATAAAAAGGCTCAAGGTGAAGACAGACTCGTCGCCGACAAAATCATTTTCTCAAAAGACCCCGCACGACGAAAAGATGAACTCAATCGATTCTCTCGCTTACTCCGTTCCAAAGACTGGAAAGCCCGACGAATCGCCGCGAAAGTCCTCGGCCGAAGCGATGATCTTGAAATGGTCCCCGATCTGATCTTCGCCCTCTCCGATCGCGACGTGGAAGTCAACCGAAACGCGGAAACCTCTCTGCGTCTGATCTCTCGTAAACTCGATAAGTACCACTTGCCCAAAGAAGGTGGTATCACCGATCAAGACCGCATTCGCGCTCAGCGAGAATGGAAAACTTGGTTCCTAGAACTTCGACCTGACTACATCTTCGTCGAATAACAGCCCGTTACATATCGATTCGTTTCATCCAAACTCCTCAACAAGAGCCTCCAATATGAGCTCACTCGCACCCAACGCAAAGTCAGACGCCAAAGAAGGCATGCTATACGTTGATGAATCCTCCATGAGGACCAACAAAGTCGAGCAAGTCTCCAGCCTGCTGATCAGCATCGCTGTTATGCTCGCCCTTGCCGTCGGTGCGCTATTCCTCCTGTTCCTACTCTCGATGAACTGGACTAGACCTCAAGAAATGACTCTGGAGGTCGAACGAATCGCCGGCCGAGGCGAGAACGCCGCCGGGACCGAACGCGATTTCGACCCACCCTCTGTCGACGAAGTCGAACAACTCACCGAACCGGCTCTCGAACAAACCATGCAAATGGTCAATGATGCTATCGCCGCAATCGCTTCGATGGATACCATCATGGCCAACGACGCAATAACAGGCGACCGCAACGGAAAAGGTGATAGCAGACCACCTGGGCCCGAAGGAGAAGGTGTCGACGGCGTTCATCGCGGTGAACGCTGGGAACTGAAGTTCACCGCCCGCGACCGAAAAGCATACGCAGGTCAACTCGATGCCTTCGGAATCGAACTCGCTGCCATCGGTGGCGGAATCACTTCCATCGACTACGCAACCAACCTCGCGAAATCCCCCAAAGGACGATCCGGTACCCGCGATCAAGAAAAACGTCTCTTCTTCACCTACGTCACTAACAACGCTTTGATGCAGTACGATAAAGCCCTTCTACAAGCGGCGAACGTAAATATCAAAGAACGAACCGTCCTGAAATTCATCCCCAAAGAAACCGAAGACCAACTCGCATTGGCCGAAAAAGCTTACTACATCGATAAACGAAGCAAAGACTTCCGCATCTCCGATATCGCAAAGACCATCTTCGAATGCAAGGCTTCCAAGAGCGGCAAATTCGAATGGGTCGTCATCGACCAACGCTACCGGAATAAGAACCCGTCGGTCAAATAAATCCCGTACCCCACACCACACCTCACACCGCTCCATGCCCTTCCAGGCCGTGCAACTCACACCGTATCATGGCCTTCCAGGCCGTGATACGCCGTTTGCCTCATATCTGAACTAACGGCCCAATAGCCGACGCACATACCGAGCAAACCCATAAATATCCTCCGGCGCATCGGGGCCTATCACCAACGGATTATGGTCCGGAGTGTTGACCAACCCGTGACTTCCGCCCACCAAGCCCGCATCGAGCGGTATCACATCCATCTTCATCCGAAACCCTAATTTTTTTTGCGCGACACGCATCATCGCGCGGGCCTTCGATGTGATAAACAATTCACAAGGGTCATAACCGGGTTTGCGATGGATATCGACCGTCCTCGCAAAATCGGGCGCAACACGATCATCAAGCCAATAATAGTAACTGAACCACGCGTCCGACTCAGCCAACGCTATTAAGTCGCCACTGCGTCGATGCCCCAAACTCAACTCCTCGGGTACCACCACCGCCGAAACCCCACTCTCCGCTTCCAACAAACGTTGCACCTCTGGTCGCAAGGCTCGGTCCGCCAAGTACACATGCGCTACTTGATGATCCACCACCGCAAAAGCTTGAGAATCTCCCGGCAGCATCATCTCACCAAAGGGGCCACTGCGCACCGCTAGTAACCCCGCTTGACGCAACACCCTATTGATCGCCACTGCTCGTTGGACAGGTACCAATCCATATTCCGAAACCACAATCGGGATCGCCCCGATCTGCCGCGCAGCATCAATCACTTCCCCCGCACAGCGATCCACTTCCCGCACCCGATCCATACTCGGTTGCTGATAACGCTGAAAGTCGTAATCCAAATGTGGTAGATAACAAAGCGTCAGTTCCGGTTGCTTCTCACGAAGTACCCTCGCTGTCGCATCGGCTATCCACTGCGTTGCTGGCAATCCAGCATTCGGCCCCCAAAAAGAGAAGAATGGAAACGGGCCCAAGTGACGCACTAAATCGCATTGCGTCTGATCGATGATGTCAAAAACCTTCGACCCATCACACCCATAATGCGGCTTGGGTGTCGCACTCCAACGGACCGGTGCATGTTGATTAAACCACCAAAACATTTTAGCGGTCTCAACCCCTTCGTAGAACTTCTCACCCTGAATCAAGCGATTCGACTGTTGCCAGAATCGCACCTCGGCGCTCTCTCGCTCATACCACCCATTCCCTACAATCCCATGCTCCGCAGGCCTCAACCCCGTAAGCAGCGTCGCTTGCACCGTACATGTCACGGCAGGCACCGGTGGTGCCCATGAGACAGCTTGACCTAACTCCGAAATCCGAGGCGCATAAGGAAGCAACGCAGGTGTTAACCCCACCACGTTCAGCACACACACTCGCTTCATGCTAACCCCTCAAAAGTGTTCTCGAAGAACGAATCATACGCAGCGCATTCAAGCCCCTGACGACTCCGCAAGCTTAAGCATGACACGCTGAGTAAACGGGTCGTTCGGCGCGATTCGCAATAACAATTTAATATACTCCCGGGCTCGCTCCATCTCGCCTGAATCAATCAGCAATTCGACCGCTCGTTTCAATAACGCTAAGTTCTCGCGATCCAGTTGCAAAACCAATTCCAAATTCTCTAATTCAACTTGCCGATCACCCGTCTCTCGAGCTACCTCCGACATCCAAACCGCTTTGCGTGTCCCTGTCCAAGGCAACTTGGAACTAGCCTCCATAAGCTTCTCACCCAAACGGCGATGCGTCTGTGGAAACAGCTCCTCAGTGAAAACCTCATTGAACATTTTTCTCAATACAATCGCATTCGAAGGAAAAACATCCAACGGAACCTGACCGTCCGCATACAACCCAGAGACCACACGGGCAACACCAATAGTCTCTCGCACATCGACCCGAATCGCCTGTCGCCATAGATCCTCACGATCGGTTTCATTGAGCACTTGATGGAACAACAAACTTGCGGATGTCAAATTGCCCGGCACATGCGCCGAAACTTTAGCTAGCACCCCTAGGAATGGCTCAAGCTTCTCTATCGGTTCCTCTACCCCCGTCGACACTCTTCCCCAAAGCAATCGCCAATCCAGCGGCGATGCTTTCCGCCCCTCGCGAAACCAACGATTCGCAACACGAATCGCCACTAACGATTCCTTTCCCCCAAGCGCCGAGAGCACTTGCTCTCGATCTTCTCCAACCGCACTCTCCAATGCCAGTCGCATCACCAACGGAGAAGTTTGATTCCAAGCCAATTCGCTTGATGCCGCCGGAGGACGACGCTCCCACAACTCCCGCCTCAGATCCGCAACGATCGACTGCCCAAGGAGCCTTAACATCGTCGGATTCTCAAAAACCATGCTAACCGGTGTCCCGTACGGACTTCTTGCAATGGCACCCTGCATCCAACGCTCCACTACCGCACCGGAACCTCCTTCTTCACTCTCACTTAAATCCGACCCTTGTGCCCCTGCAACCTTCGTCTTCCCACCAGGGAATTCAAACTCAGAATCGAGTTTGCGGTCAAGCGATTCCGCGACAGCGAGCACCCCGACGGTTCGCTGACCCACCAACAGAAACATCAAGCAGGTAAAGGCAAAGCCCACCCCCGCAAAGACTCGAAGAAGCTTGCTTCGAACAGGTACGTTGACAGACCGAGAATTTTTAGAACCCGACTCCCCCGCACGCCTATTTTCACTCCCCCTACTTTCACTACCCTGCCCCATCACCTTTTGTTTCGCCCTATGCGATTCCCACACCCCCCCTGAGATAACTCCGAGCATCAGACAGCTTGGGACATATACACCTGGAAGAATCCAAGCGAAATCGATACAAGCATGCAATCCTTGACTTATCAAGAAATACACACCGGCAACCTTCAATGGGAGATATTCTCGATACCCCCTCCCCACATATATTCGCAAAACAGAAACACCGGCTATTACACACGCAACGAGAACTAGCCCTGCACCGAACCATCCTAATGTGACCAGTATCTCGGCGACCATGCTCTCGGCATGGTAGTACCAACCAGGCCTCGAGGGGTTTTGAAACGGCAAAGCCGCAACGTGAAACGTTCCCAAACCCGAACCGAATAAGCCATACCGCAAAGCGGCTTGTAAACTGACACCCCAAATATACAGACGCCCTGCTTGCCGATCCTCAGAGATATCAATCGACTCGATACTCTCGATCCTCTGCACCGCACCTTGGTCAACTTGCAATATCACCATCAACAACAACGCGATGAGAATCGTCACAAACGCCGCGAGACTCAAAGCCCCTCGCCGATCCCCAGAACTACTCCCGGGCCAACACGATGCAATGGTTACAAACAAAGCAGCCAGTCCGCTGAGAAACGCCCCTCGCGAAAGGCTTAACGGAACACAAAAAGCCAAAAATAAAGTGCTGAGCCAGATCAATTGCGTACGGTAGTCCAAGTGCTCAATCAAGTTCTTTAGCCGATAACGCCACTGCGCCATCAGTGGCCATGTGTCTATCTTTCCCTGACCCGGCTCTCGGAGTACCAAATCCCAAAGCTTCATGAATCGATGCAACGAGACACCCAACGAAGCGGCTAAAGCAATGTTAAGAAACGCACCGGCGGAATTCCTCGATACAAAGACAGAAAAAGATGTGCCGTATCGTAATCCCAACGCATTCGCATTCGGTCTATTGAATGCCCCAATCACCCCGTAGGCACCCACCAACACCCCCAAAATGGTGATAGCAAGCAGAATCGACGGATAACGTTTGCGATGCCCCCAGACTACCGCACCTCCCCAAACCAACATACCGCAAAGAAAAAGACTGCTCGATGCACTCACCGTCGTCATCGGCTCGACACTCATCGCCAATTTCGACCCAGCCAAATCCCCAAGAAGATCGCTACCTAAAGCCCACTGCTGCATCGCGATAGAACGCAAAGGCCAGGGGGCCGATATTTCAGCATCCCACCACTGATATGCTTGAACCTGCGCGAAACATCCCAAAGCCAGAAATACCCAAGCCACTCCCGGGATCGGATTAGACCGGCCCGACTCTCCCAGCGACGACTCACCCAGCGACGACTCACCCAGCGTCCCGAGCACCCGCCAACCCAAAAGCAGCGCATAGGGAACCGCAACCCAGAATAAAATCCACTGAAATGACCAATTCGCCCCCGCATACATCCAAGGCGAGATCAGCAGCAAGGCCAATGTCCAGAACCGAATCCATCGATCCAAATTCCCCTTCTCTTCCCCTGACTGCTTCACAACTCCTCCTCTGGTAACCCCCCGCAAATACACAATTCGCAGCCGTTCCCCCACTGATCACATCTACCATCGATCCATCCCCCTCCCTAGCGCAACGAAAACGATGAATTCCCGTCACGAGAAAATGGAAAACAACAAAAAGGCGCAATTCCAGTCATCACCGCGACAATCATTAAATTCAGAACAACCCGAAGGCGATATTACGAAGCAGGGAAGTTAGTGCCCATCTGGAACTATACCCGAGCCTTGCTAGCAATACAGCAGTACGAAACGCTTTAAAGGGGATTCGTCGATGTCGATTAAACGACGAGAAAATGAAACCGGGTCGAACCTTTCGATCCGCAAACGCTGGAAACTAATCGCCGCCGTTTGCCTCAGCTTGGGAATCGCTTCCAGCTCAGGTTGCACTGCGATGACAGGTATCAATGACCTGTTCCGCTACAACAACGAATGGAACGAGTACATGATGGGCAATCGTGCCAACTCGCTTTCCATGAAAGCTTGGCACAGCAACAAACATTGCTTTGTCGATCAGAAATATATCAAAGACTTCAAACGTGGATTCCGAGCCGGATACCTCGCCGTCGCTGACGGTGGTGACGGGTGCACACCCGCATTCCCGCCACGCGAGTACTGGAACTGGAGATATCAATCCGCCGAAGGCCAAGCTCGCGTTGCAGCTTGGTTCGCCGGATTCCCACACGGTGCCCAAGCTGCCGATCAAGAAGGTGTAGGATCTTGGCATCAAATCCAAACCTCATCGGGTATTCAAAAGCAATATGCCGACCACCAGTTGATGCCTAACCAGTACAACGGTGTTTACCCAGTTCCAAAGTACGACTTGAACCGAAGCCTGCTTGACCCACGCGCCAATAACGCTGCACCGGTCGAGTTCTTCGACTCGGAAGTAGTCGCTCCACAAGTCTTACAACAAGGCGATGCACTACAGCAAGGTGTCGGCGGCGCAGTACAAAACGCTCTACCGAACACCGCAACTCCTCTCGCCCCAAACCAACCGTTGCTTTCTCCTCTTCCAGACGCCTCAGGAATCATCAATCGCCCTTAATTCTTCTCTGACCCACCTGGACTGAAAACCAATCAAGTCATCCTGAGAAGCAACAGCAAGCGAGGTAATCACTCATGAACAAATGCTGGAATCCAATGCGAAAATCACTACCCAATAAATCCGAAATCTGCCGCTGGGTACGAAAAGCCAGCACCGTCGGCTTAATCCTCCTTGGAGGGCTAAGCACCGGTTGCTCGACCATCACCCAACCCATCTCGGGTATCCCGGCAAAACGTCTGCCACCACAGTTCCTTGCTCAAAGCAAGAACAACTTGGTTCCTTTAGACCCTTCAAGGCTCTCTCAAGAACCACCTCGCGATTACCTGCTTGACGAAGGGGACATCCTCGGGATCTACATCGAAGGCATCCTGCCTTATGTACCACCCGATCGACCACCTGAGCCACCTCCAGTGAACTTCCCAGATGCGACGAGCCAACTCGATCCATCCCTCGGATTCCCGGTAGCAGTCATCAACGACGGTACGATCCAACTCCCGAACCTTGAACCGATCAAAGTTCGCGGTCTTACCATCGATCAAACTCGCGATCTGATCCGCAAGTATTACCTTGATTCCGAGATCCTCAAAGAATCAAGCCGCCTACAACCCATTGTCACCCTGATGAAGGAACGTACCTACAACGTCATCGTTGTTCGGCAAGATATGGGCGCAAGCGGAGGTGGAGCTGCTGCACAGGGATCAAGCAATAGCTTTACTCGCGGTGCCGATCAAAGCGCCACTGGCCGAATGGTCAAACTCAAAGCCTACCAAAACGACGTTCTCAACGCGTTGATCGAATCCGGTGGACTACCCGGGGTCAACGCACGAAACGAAGTCAAAGTACTCCGCGCATCACGTGCCGATCAACGCAGACGCGATGAGTTCGTCCAGCAGTTCTACCAACAATACTACTGCAACCCAGACCCATGCGGTTGCCCTCCTCCACTCCCAGAAGATCCATCGGTCCTCAAAATACCTATGCGGTTACCCCCAGGAGTTATCCCTAACTTCCGTCCAGAAGACATCATCCTCGAAGACGGCGATATCGTTTACATCGAATCCCGAGAAGCAGAAGTCTTCTACACCGGTGGCTTGCTCCCAGGTGGTGAATTCAAGATCCCTCGTGACTACGATCTCGATGTCGTCGCTGCGATGGCTCTGACCGGCGGCGGGATCTCCAGCCCTCAACAACGTGGCGGTGGAGGTGGCGGTATGGGCGGTATGGGGCAACTCTTCGGTGGTGTGCCACCAGGAATGCTCTATGTCCTTCGAAAAACTCCTTGCAACGGCCAAATCACGATCGAAATCGACCTTGCAAAAGCCAACGTCGACCCCCGCGAACGCATCCTTGTACAACCAGGCGATATCCTCATCCTGCGATTCAAACCAAGCGAAGAAATCCTGAACTTCGGTCTAGGAACCTTCTTCACCTTCGGTATCCAGTACGCACTGCGTAGCCTGTAAGAACTGCGTAGCCTGTAAGACCGGCGTAGAACGCAAAAGTAGGGCTTACGGCCCGAACCAAAAACAAAAAACGCCGACGAAACCCGTCGGCGTTTTTTCATTGAACTCCCTAGTTATCTCTATCGCTTCCTAGCGACCCACCAAACTCTTCGCCCTCTGCATGATGATCAGACACTCACGTCGCAATGGATCCTCTCCACTGGACTCATAAGCTCTCGTAAGCATCCGATCCCAATCCATTTCCGGTGCCATCGCACTTCGACGCATCAGTAATCCAAACTCCGCAACACTCAGCGCCCATTGCATGTCTCGCACTTCTTGCTCACCCTGAACGACCTCCCCTTCGGTCGGATCTTCTAAGACAAACTCCTGCTTCGTGCTGACCGACCCTTCAGGCGTCTTGCTGCGAACCTTCAATAGCAACCACTCCTTCGATATCGCAGAACTTACCTCCGCAAGCTCCTTGCGTGCCAAAGACTCGGCTACCTGCACTTCGTCCGACTTCAATCCCCCATTACCCTCCGAACCACCGGCATAACGAAGTCCATCGATGCTCCCAGGTACCGAACCCTCTTGCCCCACAGGCACAACTTCATACAAAGCCGTCACACAATGACCTGCCCCAATCTCACCAGCATCCTTCTTGTCATTGTTGAAATCCGCTGCAGCTAGCCGACGGTTCTCGTACCCTAGCAAACGATAAGACTGAACCTTACGAGGATTGAACTCCACCTGAATTTTCACATCCTTCGCAACCGTCATCAAATTCCCATTCAACTGCTTGCCCATCACTCGCCTTGCTTCCAACTCACTGTCAACCATCCCATAAACCCCGTTCCCCTCATTGGTGATCCTCTCCATCATCGAGTCGTTGTAGTTGCCACTCCCATATCCCAAACAAGTCATAAAGACATTCCCTTTTGCTTGCTCGCGAACAAGTGCAACCAACGCATCATTACTGGTTACCCCCACGTTGAAATCTCCATCCGTGCAAAGAATCACCCGATTCACCCCACCTTCTATGTAATTCTCTTTTGCCAATCGATAAGCCAACTCGATACCCTGGCCACCATTGGTTGACCCTCCAGACTGCAACTCATTAATCGAAGCCAAAATCCGCTCGCGCTGATCCCCAGTCGTACTGGGTAATACACACCCTGCCGCTCCCGCATACACCACGATCGCAACGCGATCTTCTTCTCGAAGCTGATTCGCTAACAGAGTTAAAGTCCGCTTGACCAAAGGTAACTTATTCGCATCTGCCATCGATCCCGACACATCGATCAAGAAAACCAAATTGCTCGCTGGCCGCTGCTGCGCCTCAACCCGCTTGGCCTGAATCGCTACTCTCACTAACTTGTGACGCGAATTCCAAGGACACTGAGCCATTCTCAAGTGCGCCGCAAATGGCTCGTCTCCCTTAGGACCCGCATACTGATAATCAAAATAATTCAGCCACTCTTCGATCCGAATCGATTCGGACTGTGGTACCACATTCTGCTCCAATACATTTTGCCGGAGCTTTGTGTACGAAGCCGTATCGACATCGATCGAAAACGTCGATAGC
>Ga0315899_10007617_pt1 | contig 11638 bp, 6 predicted proteins | sample LakEriMetagenome_2_FD_203518 | JGI IMG/M metagenome (GOLD analysis project Ga0315899, IMG submission 203518) | Freshwater fungal communities from buoy surface, Lake Erie, Ohio, United States - Buoy 4 MA112 | ecosystem: Environmental > Aquatic > Freshwater > Lake | place: USA: Lake Erie, Ohio... | reverse complement strand
TCGGCGGCGTTGTAGTTGATGCCGATCTGCCCGACCTGGATTGATCCAGCCGCAGGGAGCTTGCCCTGCACCGTGCTGCGTAAATGCAGCAACTTCGGCGTTGCCATGGCTATCTAGCCCTAAGCGCCCAACAGGTGGGCATTACCTACTCAGGTTAGGTCCAGGTGCCTTCATCTAAAACGGAGACGTTCACCCACTGGCCGCGGCTATTGAGTTGCAGGAAGTCGCCAGTGGTAGGGGAGGTCAGCGTGACATCCAGCAGGTCATCCAAATTGCTCACGGTGGAGCCGCCGCCACCACCACCACCACCGCTCAGGGTGTCAATTCGCGCCCAGCCACCGGTTGTGCCTTGGCACAGCAGCCAGTCACCAGGGTCAAATACGGCACCGCCCGCCAAACTGCTGGTAGAGCCGCCTGCAGAGGCAACAAAATACAGGCCCGCAATTTTGTCGTCGGCGGCGGGGATCGTGTCGCCGACCTTGAAACCCTCAGCAGTGCCGAACTGCGTAACGCCGGTGATCGCACCGGTTGCGGCGTTATAACTGCCGCCATAACGCAGGTTGCGGTTAAACAGCGTGCTGGCGCCGGTCTTCATCCAGCTATTGCCGTTCCAAACCGACACCTGGCCAGTGGACTCCTGCAGCCAAATCATCCCGATCGGGTGGGCGCCGACCCCTGTAGGTGGCACCGACTCCTGGATATAGGCAAAGGCGTAATCACCCATCATCTGCTGGGTGATGCTGCGCGCTCCAAATAGCGTTGGGGAAAGTACGCCAGATACAATCTTGGCTGCATCAAGCGCTGGAATATCTGCAGCGACTAAAGAACTGCCACCGCTAACATGCCCCGTTGCAGTAACAGTTACTTTTGCAAAAGTGCCGCCACCAGGAACTTTCTGCTCGTGATCAAGCTGGCCCGTGGCTTGCACTACCAGATCGCTGCCCGGCTTCACAATGCCAGGCGTGCCTGCTGTAGCCAACGGCAGATCAGACGTAGCAATCAAGCGAGTGCTAGTCGCTAAACCCTTGCTGTTGAATACTGCTAAGTGAGCTTCACCTGATGGTGTTACTGCAATATCATTATCAACTTCAATGCGGCCGCCCACCATCCGCAGGCCATCGCCGGAGACCTTGACGACGCCTTGCTCACTAGCAGTAGCTGTTGGCAGGTCTGCCCCAACAATTTCCCTTGCTGTTGTTGCGCCACCTGCTGTCGTAGGCCCGGCATAAAACAGCTTGGCGGCTGTCGTGTCAGCCAGCTCAGCCGATAGAGCAACACTGTCGCCAGCCTGGACCACACCGATCGTGACGTTACCGGTGGTGTCAGGCAGTACGACATTCACGCTGCCTGCCGACACCAGCGGCTGCCAGGCTCCGTCCCAGATATACGTCTTGCCACCCGCTACCGCTAACTGACCGATGAAAGCGCCTGTTGCGGGGAGGCCCGCGCCAATCACAGCAGTGCTGCTATCCGCCAGCTTGACAGCAGTGACAGACCCGTTGGCCAGCGCAGTCGTGTCAATGCTTCCCGGAGGCAGCGTGAAGTTCACCTTCGCGCTAGGGATGCTGCCGTCATCAATCAGGGCGACACCGCCCTGCACCAGATCCTTAACCGTGACCTTCTTGGTTTCCGAGGCCGAGAGATCAGCAACCGCCAGCGGGTCTGCCGCTTGCAGTAACGCCCCCGCAAGGGGTGGTAGCCCCGAAATCTTTAGGTCCACAGGTCGGTCGCCTTTGGCGCCAGTCTAGGTTGGGTCCTCTAGCTCAACGAAACCAGTGCTGTCCTCTAGCTCCAAGCGATCGGAACCCTCTTGCAGTAGATAGGCAGGTGGGGTGCCCATCCGCAGATGGATAGGCCCCGTTGTCACGAACTCAATGCGGGTTTCAATCGAAGTGCCAGGACTAAAAGCAAACGCCACGTTGGTTACCACGCACGCGCTCTCCCACCAAACCATTTGGCGAGTATCTCCGCGGTGGATATAAAACCGACCATCAAAACGAGCGCCTTGTTTCAGCCGTAGTACAAGCTGGGCAAAATAGTGAGGCTCCTCGATTGAGATCGAGGCATCAGGCTGCTGCGGATCGCAAAGCGATCGGGTGTAATCCCACAAGCAAGCCATTGTGCCTTGCCCGCTAATTAGCCCCGCCCCGTACTGTCGCCGATGCTCCTCGCCTAGCACTGTCGTATCAATCGTCTCTCGGCTGGTAGTCAGCTCCCAAGACCGCATCTGAGACGTGCATCGGTACGTGCTATTGCGAACTTGCACTTCAATCGGAATGCTACGGCTTGGAACCACCAATTCCAGCGCTTCAGCAAGGCTGCCGTTAAGCGCATCACCATAGTTGTTGTAAAGCCTGATGCCGCCGGCATCATCTATATGGATATACCAACGGCCGTCCGGCGCATTATGCCCCTGCACTAGCTCTAACTCGCTGCCGTCCTCCGTGCGAATCTCCATCTGATCACCCGTGATCAGCGCCTCAGGCTCAAAGTCAAACGAGAACCGGCGACGCGAAACATTTACGTCGTCAGGATCCAGCAATGACCCCAGCAGGCCATCACCGACAGCAGAACGGCGGATTTCGACTACGCCGCTATCGCCCAGATAAACGCTCACAGATTGACCTCAGTTGGGGCACCATCAAACTCAAACGCCACCTCAGCACTCAAAACTGATCCCACAGCCATCGACATTTGAATGCTGGTCAACCAGACTTTGCCGGTAATGAACTTACCTGCGGTGGTCCCGTCTGCCACACGCAGCTTCAGCGTTGCGGCTTCTGCTTCAGCTGCTTTGCCGCCGCTGCCCGCCTTTACAACCTTGCGAATCAACGTACTGGCGCTATTACTGCTCAGATCAGCCGGATCGTCGGCGTAATAGAAAAGCGAACAATTACCCGTTGTGCTACGCACGCCGGGGGTTGATGTCTTATCCGTATCTTCCAAGCTCGTAGTATCTAAAGTCGTCAGCGAACTGCTAAAACTCCACGCAGCAACCTTGGCCGCTTTCTTGCCGTCGATCCACAACTCGCCGTGTTGCCCGCTGTAGAAGCTCATTAGCCCACGATCACTCCAATCAGGTTAATACTGACGGAACTTCGGCCTGGTCGCACGCCCGTTACCTTCGGTGGTTCGGCGTAGCGGTACTGCCGCCGCACTCCGGCATTGAAGAACGTACCGGTGCCCTGCCACCCTTTTGCCACGGTCGTTTCGGCAGGCAGCGCAAACGTCCGGTAAGTGCCTTTCTGCTCGTAGTAGTGCTGAACAAATGCCTCGGCTGTCAGGTCCGGGATGTTCTCGTAGCTCAGCTGCAGCTTGCTGTCGGATCTGGTGTCGCCATAGAGAAAGCGCACCTCTGTGCCGTCATTGGCTTTGAACGTCCGCACCGGCCAGTCGCCAGGGTCGTAACTGCGGGAGGTTGGTGCCAGGGAAGGAAAATTACTCATACACCCGAAACCACTCAGGATGGAACACGTCCGCCACAATTTTAGAGCGATCAAGCACATCAACCGGATGGTGGCTGGCCGTGATGCTCACCAGCCCATCCTCCTCTAGCGTCAGTTCGTCCACCATGTAGCTGTTATGACGGCGCTGAATCTCCGGCACGTTGAACAGTGAGCCAAAAAGCGCCGGGTCCGTAACCGTGTTGTTAGCAATGGTGATGTCCTGCTCTACCACTGCTGAGCTGCCTGGCGTAAAGACGTAGGCGTGATAGGTGCCATCATGCACTTCTTGCACAGCAGTGACCTCGCCCGATGGCCCAATGGCCCCGTTGCGCTGGCTGGCATAAGGAGAAGCGACCGTATCCACGCGAATGTAATCGCCAGGTGCAAGGGCCAAGCCCGCCGGGATGGTTCTGAACTTGACAACATGATCAACTCGTCGCCGCAGGCTCAGCATGTAGCGAGCCACAGCAAATGCCTGCCCACGCTTGGTGCAGAACCCACTGAGGTCGATCTCTTCTTCGGTATAGCTATCGGCTCCCTCCTCCTCCCAGGCCACCACAATGGTGCGCTCTTCTGGGATGGCGTTGCGATGGCGGCGCTGATACTTTACCGCTGCCTTAAAGTTGCGACGGGCATCCTCATCTAAGTAAGACAGTTCGTAGCTTCCTTCAATAATGTTGCTGTCGTTAAAGTACGCCGAGAAAGGTATTGGCCCACGATTCACCGCGCCACTGTCGTCGCACGGAATAGCAGGACTCATGCTAAACTTGCCGTTCTTGACTACAAAATTGCATAGCTGCAATGGCGCAATCTGCGTGAGGTAGTTGCGCAGGTTTACCGTATCAGACAGTGCTGCGTCAAACGTCCAGAAGTTATTGCGCAAGAACTTTGCAGTCGTAACGAAGCTGGCCTTATCAATAATGCGGTGGCTTACCGCGCCCCCAATCCCGTCGCGCTCATTAGTGAGGAGGTAATAGCAGAAGTCGGCAAAATTATTGCTAGGACCAGTGCCCCCGTCTGCCAGCCGCTCTACATGGATGCCGTTAGGCAGCCACACTTGGATCTGTTGCACCTGTTGAATCTGGCGGGTGCTTTTGATTTGCACTCCCAGCATTGTCAAGTCTTCGTAGGTGGGGGTCGTAATCGTCTGAATAGATTCGTTTACATACGAAATGGCGTGTTCCGGCCCGCGTTCAGCGCTGTTGCTCATTTCTTGATACGCGGCAATCTCCTTGATCTGCCCCTTGGTTTCAAACCAGCGCTCATATTTGCCGTCAGGGCTGGTGTAGTTCGGCGGAGGCTCTTGATAGGTGTAGTCTTCGCCTAAGTAATTGATGCCATCTACTCGGAACTCGCTAGTGACACTTTTGCCAAGCCAGCCTGCCGTCTGTGCGTACCAGCTGTCAGTGACAGGGCGGGTATCGTAAAAGATGTCATTAAGCTTGGAGGTGCCTTTAGTCACGCTCACCACCGTGTAGGTGGGATTAAACCAGGTCTTGGCAGTGCCCCACTGCGCAAGCCACGCTTCGCCCATAAATTCAACGTGCGCTTTCACGTTGAGCACGATCGTTAGCCCAGCATTTGCGTCTACTACCGTAAAATTAGCGGAGCGTGTTGTGCCAAAAGTGGCGCCGCTGTTTTTTAGGTTGCCTAAGATCTGTTCTAAAAATCCTTGGTAAAGACCGCCATAGCCAGCAGGACCAGTGCTTTGCACACGGGACACTGCCGTCACAGTGCCAGACGGGCTAGTGTTTGATAGCGGCGCACCTTTGTTTTGGTAAACCTTCAACTCAAAGATGTTGTCAAGCGATTTGACATCTGCGTTGAACTGAAGGCGAAATGTGCCATAGTTTGTCGGCGCTTGCACCATGTGCTGTTTGCTGTTTGCGTTTAAGCAATAAACAACACCGTTGTCCGCCCAGCGGAAATTGGTAGAGCACTTTGGCAGCAACCTGAACATATACTCGTCCAGATTAGGGTGAAAGATGCGGATGTAGTTATAGACATCTACTGGCACTCGCCGCTGCACAGCAAAGGTCACCTCGCCAATGTTGTCCCAGGCTGCAGCCTGGTTGGCAGGACGCACTGCTAACACAAACGTACTGGTGCGGGGCAGGTAGCTGTTGACGGTGCCGGACTGAATGTTAATCCGGTCCTTGTCGGAGTCGATTAGCTTTTGCGGCGACGGCAGGCTGTTGAAGTTACACAGGTTGTTGGCCTGGTTCCAAACTTGGCTTTTAACACCGATCTCCGTAACCTCCGTCTTGCGACTGTTTTTGAACTTACCGATTGAGTAGCGATGCAGCGGGAACCAGTTAGCTCCTTTGAAATGGGATGGCGGCGGCTCTAAATCACCGCCTTCGGCTATTACATCATCTTCGATATTTCGGGTGCCAATAATGCCAATCCAGTTGTTTGCGCCGGTGATCGCAACGCAGCGCAAGCGAACTGTAACAATATTTTTCAGGGTCCATACGTCATCTGAGCGTTCTACAACTTCAAACAAGCTGCGGTTCATCAAAAACAGCTCGCCCAGTTGCATCGCGTCATCGGCTTCTGCCCGCAGTTGCTCGATCGTGCTGTTTAGATCATCGCCCGTTACGTCAGAACTGTTATCAAAGTCAAGGTTGTTCAGTTCGCCCCCAAGAATCTTGAAGGTGATCGTGTCGCCAATAGCAACCTGCACCTCCGTTGGCTGGGAGTACTCGTTCCCGTTATGCTTAGTGACTCCCATCTTTACGCTGTAAGCACGCCCGATACCAGGCATTCCATCCCAACGCCCATCGCCTTTCTTTCCAGCAATTTTGCGCCGTTCGTTCTTTAGGCGGTCTTTCGGATCATCCTCTTGATCCTCTAGCGAAGGAATGCTGACGACACGCCATGGAGCCCTAATATGACCGCCGTTGCGGATTGACTGGAACACCCCGAACTCTGCGTTATTCGTAGGTGTGTGAGTCATGCAGAAGCCGTGCTCATACTCCCCGTTCATTGTTGGAGCATTAAGCACATCCCCATTTGGCAGGTCAGCGGCTTCTCCATGAATCAGATCGCTAGCCAGCAGCCTGTTCTCTCCATTGCGATTTGCCCACCACACTGAATAATGTGCGTTGCTGGCATACGCCAACGGCTGTCCACCAATCATCAACGCATCGCCGGACGGGGGATCAATCCCCGCCTGCCCCACCACCATGCCAATCCTGGCGGTTTGATAGCTTCCGTTGCTGTAGGTGCGCGACCAGACCGTCAGAGGCTCAACTACCAGGCCACCGCTGCGGCTGACGCCTTCACCGCTTTCGTTCTGCTCGACATAGCGGCCAAACAGGATCGGCACTCGGCTGCCAAGGGTGGCTAGCTGAGGCGCACTGTCAAATCCATAAGCTGCGTTAAAACGAGTGCGGCCACGCTTATCAGCTAGTTTTTTCTGTTCAATACTGTTATCAACTGGCTTTGGCGCCAACAGAGCGCTAACTGCAGTTAGCACTAAGCCGATTGCCAGGTTGATCAGGATAGGGACAATAAACCCGCCCTGCACGTCAGGAATGTGCTCATATCCACTAGGTCGTGTTAGTGATCGCCGCCTTGCTTCATTGACAAAGAACCGATACTCCTGCTCCGAAATGCCGAGTGCCGCAATGAGGTCTTGCTCATACGGCAAAAGGGGGAGCTGGTAAGTAACGACAGTGGGAACCACTGCACACTGTTCCGTTGCTTGCAGATGTGCAGAAGGCCGCCGTTCCATACCACCGAAAATCCAACGGGTGCGGGAAGCACTATCACGTCACCATTGTAGGTGGGGTGGTCAATCCGGTAGCCCCACCTCAATAGATCTCGTCCCCATTGCCGAGGTTGCTGCTCATACCACTGCAACTTAAGCGGCGGGTGGTCGATGCCCATACGCTCCAGCACCGTCAGCACCAGCCAAATGCAGTCGGTGGTCCCCAGCACAAATGGCGTGCCGATTAGATCAGCGCAGTCGCAGCGTGCTGGTGGCAGGGATGGATCCGACAAGGCGTTGGTGCAGCGTGCGGGTTGGGACATCACCGGAGACGGCATCAAGAACACTGTTAAGCGATAACGACAAGGCTGTCTCATCCCAGCTGGCTGCTGACACTGCTCCTGCATAGGTGTACAGCGTCATCTGCACAGCCCTGGTATCAGGATCGAGCACGTTCACGTCAACCTCGGCAATCCAGTTACCGCGCATCGAATCATCGGCATAACCTCGGCTGATGGCGTCGTTTGGAAATACCAGCTGAGCAACAGCGTTGTCCGCCTGGCGGCTAGTCGTTAATCCTGAAAAGCCAAACGGGGCAAAGAGGTAAGTGGTGCCTTGATGGCTGTGCTGTTGACCAATGTAGAAATTCTGCAGTGCGATCGCCAAGTTATCCGTGGCGGTGTAAAGCCGCAGGTAGTGCCCAAGCGCAAGTGTTGTCATGAGAGGCCGATGCGGCGACGGGCGCCAGGCGATTGCCGCAGACGAGCAAGTGTGCGTTGCTCTCCTGCCTTGCTGGCTTGACCAACAATGAGCGGAATCTGATCAGCTTTGATGTACTGGCTGTCGTTGAAGTTAAGGATGCCGCCGGTGATGTTGATCTGAGAGGGCGCTTCTGCCATCCCTACACCACCTTCACCACCGCCGGTGGGGTCGGCACCATTCAGGACAGCCTCGCCACGAGCGCCGCCGCTCCAGCGGGCCATGGCGCTGCCCATTTTGTTTTCGGGGATGACGTACTCACTGTTGCCGCCCTCGCCGATGACTGCGCGGGTGGGGCCGGTGACAAAGCCGCCTTCTGCGTAAAGCTTGGGCATCTGCAGGGCGCCACCAAAGCCGCCCCAAGCGGAGCCACCAGAGCCGCCCCAAGAGCTACCCCCGGCAGCACCACCGGCAGCACCGCCCATGATGTTCATCGCCAGGCCGAGGATCTGCATCTCGATCCACTTGGCGATCATCTTGCTCGCCATGTCGAGGAAGTGGTTGGCGATGCTCTGGAACATCCGGGCCAGGGCCTCTTGGGCAGTCATGGCCCCGCTGGCTACCCCCTTGAAGGCTTCGCCGAATGCGGAGCCGATGGCGTTGGCGCCGGCGGTGATTTGGTTCACCGGATCTTGCAGTTCATTCAGCTGCCCTTGAACTTGGGTGTAGGCATCCTGCAGGCGCTGGCCAGGTGATTGGGCTTGCTTGGCACCCTCTTCGGCCTGCTTGCCCTTGCCTTCAATAATGCCGCGCTGCTCCTTAAGCAGATCCAGTTGCTTCTGCAGCTCCTCGGTCCACTTACCTTCGGTCTCCAACTTGATTTTGGATGCCTCAAGCACAGCTAAGGAGGTGTCGAGCTGCTCAAGTTGGGTAGCGACTTGCTCACGGATCTTGAGAATCTCCTCGGCCAGCGCAGGCAACGTGCCCTTTGCAATCAGTTCGGCGTACTCACGCTGGTAAGCAACTTGGTCGCCCTGCTTGGTGAGGATCTGATCAAGGGGAGCGTTGAGGTTGTCGATGGCCGCCTGAACGAGCTGGCCGTAACGCTCCGCTCGCTGCGTCTCGGTCATTGCCGCGAAGTCTCGCGTCAAGGCCAGCGCGGTGGTCTTGACGTTGATCAGCTTGGCGTTGAGCTGATCCATCGCGCCCATCAGGCGGGTGAGGTCACCTGTCCCTGGTGCGCTGAGTGAGTTGAGCTGCGAAAGCGCGCCGGAAGTGTCCACCGAGCGCGGCGCTCCTCCGGTCGGGACGATGTTGTTTGCTGCGGGGCCCGTTGCAATCGCCTTGCCGCCAAGGCGGGTGTAGGCGTCACCGGCGTTGCTGATGTTGGCGTCGCCGCTGTGCAGGTGGGGGCCAGTGCTTCTGCCGGTGTTACCCGTCATGGCAATGACCTGCCCAGCGTCGAAACGTTGGCCCTCTTTCAATACCACCTTGGACAGGTGAGCCCAGAACGCTTTGACTCCGTTCTCCAGCTGCACCTCGACGTAGCCTCCGTACCCGCCGGCCTCGTAGCCCACGTCGGTGACCTTGCCAGCGAGTGTTGTTGAGATCGGGGTGCCGACAGGTGCCGAGTAATCGACCCCGTTGTGCATCCGTCCCCAGCGCGGGCCCCTCTGACTGGTGACGGGGTACGCTCCGCTGCCGAGTCCTCGCACCGCTCCTGTGACGGTCTGGGTTTGCTGGAGTTGCTGGGCCGCCTGGGTTTCCAGTGCGATGGCCTCTTTGGCCTTGGCAATCCGGTAGTCCGCAGCCGCAAGTTGAAGGTCGTAGATGCTGCGCTCCGTTGCAAGCCTTGCCTTCTCCAGATCGCGCATGTAGTCAACGGACTGGCGCTGCAGGTCGGAGACCTTACGGGCCACCTCAAAGCGGAAGTTTTCGGAGGCCCGCTTCAGCTCCTCCATCTCGACCGTGAAGTTGCGCTCTTTCTGGCGAAGGTCGGCTTCTGCTTCGCCGCGACCGCGCACATACTCCCGCAGGCCCTCCAGCAATCCGTTGGCTAGATCCTGCCCTTCGCGGTTGCCGTTCACCCGCAGGCCAGCAAGCCCTAGGTCGGTGCGCTCCACCGCCAGCTGTGCTTTCTGCCGCTCGTTGTCGATTTCGATGCGGCTGATCTCTTGCCGCTTGCGGAAGATCTCGTCCTCCACGCTGCGGCGCAGGTCGATGTTGGCCCGCTCCAGGTCGGCCGCCCGCCGGCGGAAGGTGAAGACCTGGTCCTCCAAGCTGATGCGCAGGTCTTGGCCCTGCCGCTCCAACTGGATGCCCTGGCGGCGCAGCGCTTCGGCCCGCTCCGCAGCAGATAGCTGTGCTTCGGCCGCTTTCTGCTGTGCTTCGGGGGAGACAGCTGCGGGCGATAGCGCAGGTGTGTTGGCCTGGCGCCGGTACTTCTCCATGATCCGCGCCTCCTCTTGGAGGGCTTTGGGAGAGGTGCCGTAGCGCTGGTTGTTCTGCAGCATTTCCCTCTGGAACGCTGCCTGTTGCGTGGGGCTGAGGCCGGAGAGCAGATCCTTGACCTGCGCTCCAGCCTTGCCGCTCTCCCCGAAGACGCGAACCACGCTGGTGATCCAATCCAGCAAGTTCGCCAAGGGACCGGAGATAGCGGCCTGCATCTGGAGATTCAGCTCGGCCCAAGCCTTGGAGAGCCTGTCGGCCGCCGCGCCAGCAGCGGTCATGTCGTTGGCTCCGCGGCGACCCACCAGCTCGACCACCCGCTGCTGCACAACAGCAGCTGCCTCGGTGATTCGGCCCACCTCGATCAGCCGCTGGACGTAATACTCCTGGCTCTTGCTGGCCAGCAGGCTGGCGTCCTTGATCTTCTGGAAGTTGGTGATCGGGTCGCGCAGGGCCTTGCCCATGTCGATGGCGGCCGCCGCGAACTGATCGACCATTTGGCCGATGGCGCTGGTGACGATGCCGAACATCGGGTTGCCGGCCACGCCGGAGAGGCCGCCACCTCCAAAGCCGCCGAGGACGGCGCCGGGGCCCGCCCCGAACAGCAGGGGGAAGGCACCTGACACCGCGGCGTTGGCGAAATCAAATCCTCCTTTCCTTTTGCCCGCTCCGCCTGACTTGGAGGTGCGCTGTTCCAGTCGTTTGTCGAAGTCTTTTAGCGCAGCGGCGTTGGCCTTGGTGCGGGCGTTGAACACCTCGTCGATGCTGTCCAGCTCCATCTGGAGCGCATGGCGGATGGTGTCGCCACGCAGGTCCTCGTAAGCCTTCTCCTCCTTGAAGCGCATCTGGTACGCCTCTTGGATCTGGTCCTGCTCGATGCCGAAGGGGTTGGCTCCCTGCCCTTCCATCTGGCCAAGTGCCTTGTGCAGGCTGACCAGATCCGCCAGTTCGGCGTTGACCTGCTCCAGGTCGCTCTTCCACTTCTTGGTGTTGTGGTCGGCGGTCTCGATTTGCTTGGCAGTGATGCCGAAGGGGTTGCTCGCCCCTCGGGTTTCCATCTTTCCAAGCACCTCCTGGAGCCGCTCCATGTCGGAGGTGTATTTCGCCAGCGCTCCGCCCTGGATCTGGTCCTGAGACATGCCAAAGGGGTTAGAGCCTTGGCTGCCCATGGCACCCAGCACCCGCTGCAGCCGCTCGGCGTCGTCTGCTTGTTCCTTGAGGAAGGAATTGCGGCGCTGGGTGACGTTGTAGGTGTTGGTGGCCCTGGCCTCTACCGATTCCGAGCGGAGACCCTTGGCCTGGCGGACCAAGTCATTGAGAGCTTTCTGCT
>Ga0315899_10007616_pt1 | contig 11640 bp, 8 predicted proteins | sample LakEriMetagenome_2_FD_203518 | JGI IMG/M metagenome (GOLD analysis project Ga0315899, IMG submission 203518) | Freshwater fungal communities from buoy surface, Lake Erie, Ohio, United States - Buoy 4 MA112 | ecosystem: Environmental > Aquatic > Freshwater > Lake | place: USA: Lake Erie, Ohio... | reverse complement strand
TCTTCAAGAATTCCGATGGTCTTCTTCTTCTCATCTACTTCGTAGTGAGCGTCACGCTGCAACTTTGTCGCGATATTTGCAAACTCTACGTACCACTTAGTTGCCTTGTCAGCCGGTCCGCTGATAATCAAGGGCGTACGAGCTTCATCGATAAGAATTGAGTCAACTTCATCGACTACGGCGAAGAAGTGATCTCTCTGCACGCAATCTTCGAGAGACCAAGCCATATTGTCGCGTAGATAATCAAACCCAAATTCATTATTGGTTCCATAAGTAATGTCAGAGTTATATGCGTCTCGACGTTCTGCTGGAGTCATGCTGTTCACAATTACACCAACTGTGAGCCCAAGGAATCTATGGATACGACCCATCCACTCGCTATCGCGCTCGGCGAGGTAATCGTTAACGGTAACGACGTGAACGCCTCTGCCAGCTAAAGCGTTGAGATAAGAAGGAAGAGTTGCAACGAGAGTCTTTCCTTCACCGGTGCGCATTTCTGCAATATTTCCACGGTGAAGCGCCGCACCACCCATGATCTGAACGTCGTAGTGACGTTGACCAAGTGTGCGTTTAGCCGCTTCGCGGACAACTGAAAAAGCTTCAGGCAGGAGATCATCAAGGGTTTCACCATTTGATAAACGAGATTTAAATTCTTGAGTCTTAGCGCGAAGTTGATCATCGCTTAAAGGGGTAATGGAGCCTTCGAAAGAGTTGACCTTGTCGACGACCTTGCTTAAGTCTCGAAGGATTTTTCCTTCGCCGGCTCGCATGATGCGGTCGATAATCGAAGCCATGTTCCTACCTTCCAATAGCTAAAAATCTGGTCGGCCCTTTCGAGCCCCCTTATCGTAGAGGTTCTGCAACGCAGGCAGTTACAGCGGCGGAGACCACAATTCCCACGGCACGCAGGGCTCTAGCCGCTTCGCGCAGAGTCGCCCCAGTTGTGACCAGGTCGTCAACGAGTATCGCTCTCCCACTGATAAATCTCAGGGATACCAGAGCCCCCTCTAAATTTTCTGCCCGATCCTTTGCATCTAAATTCGATTGATCTCTGACTTTGCGAATATGGGTCAAGAGCTCTTCTGTCGGCAAACCTTCGCTTTCGCTAATCTTTCTCGAAAGAACTGATACAAATTGGCGACCTCGTTTTCGCGCAACGCTATTTCGCGATGGAATCGGAATTAGAAAATCACATTGACTCTGGACTCGAGCACCATGTAGAGAGTGTAGAAGCGCACTTTCCAAGAGATTATCTGCTAACTCAAGGCTATTCTCTTTAGCAGCAAGCAGAACCCGGCCCGCAATCGGTGAGTACGGTATTGAAGAATAGATTGGGAATGAGATATCCGAACGCGACCAAGTTTTTATTATTCGAGGATGCCAGAATTTTCTACATCCTGAACAGATAGAAATTCCGAGTTGATCGCACCCTAAGCACCGAACCGGAAAGATAAGTTCTCGTAATGAAGATATTGAATTCATCGAGCAATTTTGCTCTAGCTAAAGCGATAAGTTAGAGAGAAAAATTCTCCTGGGGGAAATCACTTGGTGTGACTTTTATTGGCCGCGCGTTGATGGTTTCTCCCGCTCTTAATGGCAAGGTAAGAACGAAATGTGCACCAAGTCCAGGTCTTCCCCATGCATCAAGCTCTCCGTTGTGTAGTCGGGCATCTTCAAGGGCAATTGAAAGGCCGAGGCCTGTACCCCCGCGCACTCGAGCACGAGATGGATCTGCGCGCCAGAATCGGTCAAAGACTCTTATCAGTGCAGATTCATCTAAACCTGTTCCGTGATCTCTTACTCCAATGCCAACTTCCGATTCTGTGGCGACGACATTGACTACAACCGGCTTTCCCTCAGAGTGGTCGAGCGCGTTTGAGAGGAGATTTCGCATAATTCTTTCAACGCGACGGATGTCGGCTTTGATGGTGACTGTTGAACTCCCCGACTCAACTTTGATTTCAGGGGATGTCAGTTCGCTTGCAACATCAAAATCTTTAGCGCATCGCTTTATGAGAGTAATGATGTCGAAATCCACTGGTTCCAAAATTGCAACCTCTGCATCAAATCTGCTGACTTCGAGTAGATCTTCCAGAAGACGCTCAAAGCGATCTAGCTGAGCAACCAGCAGCTCTGAGCTCCGAGATACTAGTGGGTCGAATAATTCTCTCTGGTTGTGAATGACCTCCGATGCCATTCGAAGAGTTGTGAGAGGTGTGCGTAGCTCATGTGTCACATCAGAAACGAAACGTTGCTGGACTCGGGATAAATGCTCAAGACGAGTGATCTGCTGTTCGATTGACTGGGCCATCTCGTTATATGAATTTGCAAGGCTTGCCATCTCATCGACAGATTCAACCTTCATGCGCTGGCTGTAATCTCCGTGGGTAAATTGGTTTGCTACACGAGCTGCCGCTCGAACCGGTCGAACAACTTGTCGAACTACTAGCCAGGTAATGAGCGCGATAAGAAGAATTAGTGCGATACCCGTCAACAAGAGAGAATTCTTGATGAGGTCCATTGTCGCACTCTGGCTCTTTAGCGAGAAGACAATATACATTTCATATCTTCCGCCTGTAGGAATTCTTATCTTCTTACCAACAAAGAGTGAATCTACAGTTGCACCATTGTTATAGCTTGCAAGGGCGTAGCCATATTGAATCTTTGAATTCTTCTGGACTTTTTCTCTTAGATCCTTAGGTATCGAGGTATTGCGAATAATGTTTGAAGACATCTCGTAGGAATTCGTATTGGATTTTGCACTTGGGGATTTCATGAAGATTACTTCTCGTCGTTCCTCATTAATTCCCTGAGTCGATGTGTTGACCACAAACTCTGCCAAAACTCGCTTGCGTTCGGCTACGGACATTCCTCCCGAAACAAGCATCTGATATTCAGCGTTAAAGAATGTATATCTGGATTCTGCTAAAGAGGAACTGAGACTTGTCGAGCGAATTCCATCTGCAAGTCTTGAGTACAAAGCTGAGCCTGTCAGCCATACAACGCCGACCGAGAGCAGAACTGTAGAGAGAATAACTTTCGTAGCGAGAGAGTGTTGAAGCGCGTAACGTATGCCCCTCATATTAGGCAGTGCCGCCCGCCTTATAGCCAACTCCACGCACTGTCATAACAATCTCTGGATGTTCAGCATCATGTTCAATCTTGGAACGAAGTCTTTGAACGTGAACATTTACCAATCGAGTATCTGTGGTTTGACGATATCCCCATACTTCACTTAAGAGCACATCACGGGAAAAGACTCGGCCTGGATCTTTTGCAAGAGCTACCAAGAGATCAAACTCAAGACGAGTAAGTTGAATATTTGTAGAACCTCTACGCACTTCATGGGCAGTGACATCGATGGTGAGATCGCCAATTAGAAGTAACCCAGTGATATCCAAGTTAGTTCTGCGAAGTCTTGTACGAATTCGCGCAACCAGCTCCGCCTTATCGCGGAATGGTTTCTGCATGTAATCATCGGCGCCTGCTTCTAGCCCGCGGACAATATCTTGGGTCTCGCCTTTTGCACTCAACATAACAATTGGGACCATCGACTCTTTTCGAATAAGTCGACAGACTTCAATTCCATCAATTCCAGGGAGCATGACATCAAGTAAGACGAGGTCTGGAGGATTATTTCTAAATACCTCCAGCACCTCATCTCCTCTACTTACAAGGTCAACATCAAAGCCAGAGCTCGTGAGAACAATTCCAAGCATTTCTGCAAGGTCTTGATCGTCATCGACGACCATGATGAGTGTCATGAATGATTAGCGGTTCTTTATGAACCGTGCTCCCATGAGTTGAGGTACATATCCTGTGCTGGTGTAAGTACATCGATTCGTCCACCCATTGAAATGAGTTTTAGTTTCGCAACTTCCTTATCGATATACGTTGGCACTTCATGAACACCTGCAGAAAGATTCTTTGCTTCCTTAACGAGATATTCAGCTGTCAGGGCCTGATCCGAGAATGACATATCCATTACTGATGCTGGGTGCCCTTCTGCTGCTCCAAGGTTTACGAGGCGGCCTTCTGCAAGGAGAAGAAGACGGCGACCATCCTTCATGACATATTCATCAGTTTGGTGGCGCATCTTTGCATTCTTCTTAGTTGAATTCTGCTCAAGCCACGCAACATCGATTTCGATATCAAAGTGACCGGAGTTAGCCATGATTGCGCCATCCTTCATTACTGCAAAGTGCTCATCACGAAGTACATCGCGATTACCCGTCACGGTAATGAATACATCACCAATCTTGGCTGCTTCGACCATCGGCATAACGCGGAAGCCTTGCATCATTGCATCGAGTGCTTTAGTTGGATCAATCTCAGTGATAACAACATCAGAACCCATGCCCTTAGCGCGTTCTGCAACGCCCTTACCGCAGTAGCCAAAACCTGCAACGACTACGACTCGGCCTGCAAGCAAGTAGTTAGTTGCACGGAAAACAGCATCAAGAGTTGATTGTCCAGTTCCATAACGGTTATCGAACATATGTTTTGTATCTGTGTCGTTCACTGCAATCATCGGGAAGGTTAGAGCGCCATCTTTAGCCATCTGGTTGAGGCGGATAACGCCTGTCGTTGTCTCTTCGCAGCCACCAGCAATATTTGGTAGCAACTCTTTACGCGTTGTGTGAAGCGTGTTGACAAGGTCGCAACCATCATCGAATACCTGGTGCGGTTCGATATCAAGCGCTGCGTTGATATGTGAATAGTAGCCATCGCGGTCTACTGAGTTGCGAGCGAATACTGAGATTCCATACTCGTGAACAAGAGCTGCAGCTGTGTCATCTTGAGTTGAAAGAGGGTTTGAAGCACATAGTGCGATCTCTGCACCACCTGCTTTAAGTACGCGCATGAGGTTTGCTGTCTCGGTAGTAACGTGCATGCAGGCTGCGATTCGTACGCCTGTAAATGGCTGAGACTTTTCGAAACGTTCACGGATTTGTGCAAGAACAGGCATGTTGCGCTCTGCCCACTCAATTTTCTTGCGGCCTTCTGCTGCAAGTGAAGCATCAGCAATATCGTGCTTTGGAATTGTTGTTACAGATGTCATTGAAATTTCTCTCCCTAATGTAAAAACGGCTGTTTTTTTCGCTTGACCTTCGGCGTAGGGCTCTACTGTGCTAGTCGGCTATGAAATTAGTTTAGTGGACTGCTGGAAAAAGAGTGAAATAGACCTAACTTCTGATGATGTTAAGTACATCATCACGGACCTTCTCCATGCGGGCTGGGGTAGAAGCCTCAACGTTGAGTCGAAGGAGGGGCTCTGTATTGGATGCGCGAAGGTTAAACCACCAATCTTTCGCATCAACTGTTAATCCATCGAGGTGGTCAATGACGACTCCTTCCTTGCTTCCATAAAGATCCTCGATTGTCTTCATGGAGTTACTTGAATCCTCGACAGCCGAATTGATTTCACCGCTGGAGTGGTATCGATTAAATTCCTTAAGTAGAGATGAGAGAGCTTTTTCGCTTTCGCCGAGCGCTGCAATTGCATGAAGCGCTGCAAGCATTCCGGAATCGGCTTTCCAGAAATCTCTAAAGTAGAAGTGGCCAGAGTGCTCTCCCCCAAATACGGCGCCACTATCTGCCATTAACTTTTTGATGTACGAATGTCCAACTCTGGATCGAATCGCAGTTCCACCATTCTCCTCAACAACTTCTTTCACTGCACGGGAAGAAATCAAGTTATAAATAATATTTGATGCTGGATACTTCTTTAATTCACGCGTGGCGATGAGAGATGTAAGCGCAGATGGATTTACAAGCGCACCTTTCTCATCTACAAGGAAGCACCTATCCGCATCGCCATCGAAAGCTAGTCCAATATCGGCTCCATGCTTCTTGACCGCTTTCTGCAGGTCTACAAGGTTTGCTGGATCGATTGGGTTTGCTTCGTGATTTGGAAAGGTTCCATCTAATTCAAAGTACATCTCAATAACTTCAGCGTTAAGTCGTTTAAATACCGCAGGGGCGGTATATCCACCCATGCCATTTCCGGCATCAATGACAATTTTAAGTGGTCGAATATTTGATACATCGACTAGAGCCAAAAGATGATCTACGTACTCATCCAATAGGTTCTGGCTCTTCTCCACACCAATATTGCGCATCGCCATCGCGGTGCCTTCACTGACAAAATTTTCAATAGTGACTAAGCCAGATTCCTTACCAATTGGGCGAGCCCCACTTAGGCAGAGTTTGATTCCGTTGTATGCCGCCGGGTTATGGCTTGCGGTAAACATAGCTCCAGGGAGATTTAACTTCCCAGATGCAAAATAGAGCATATCCGTGGACGCTAAACCGATCCTGATCACATCTAATCCTTGCGAAGTTACTCCTGCAGAAAATGCAGTGGCAAGCTCTGGTGATGACGGTCGCATATCTTCACCGATAACAACTGTTCCGGGTTCACGCTCTAATTCGATGAATTTAGCTACAGCGACTCCTGTTGCAAATGCAAAATCCGGAGTCAGCTCTTTATCGACCAGCCCACGGATGTCATAAGCCTTAAATATCGATTCGCCCATGTGAGTATCGTAAAGAGTTCTCTCTTAGGAAGGAACTGCACGTAGGTGCCCACGGCGACCTACGCTCGAATGTGACTGAGGCGTCGTAGCAGGGCTCTGATCAACAAGTGCACTTTGTGCGACTTCTCGTACTGCATCTGCGATTGCCATCAAATCATCGTCACTAGGTCCTGATGAATTTTCATCCACGCTCTGACGAATTACGTTCCAGCCATTTGGAACTGTAAGTCTCGTCGAATGTTTATCACAGAGATCATATGCGTGTGGCTCAGAAAAAGTTGCAAGAGGACCAAGGACTGCTGTGGATTCAGAGTAAATATAGGTAAGCGTCATCGATGCCACTGAAGAGCAGCTGACGCGAGAGCATGTGCGTCCTGAACGAAGGTGCGAACTCATGAGAATAAGGTTATCTGTGTAGAGGAAAAAGTTAGGGATTTAACACACTTATATCTGAAGAAGGAATCGAAGATTTTGTGAGCACACTGCCGGGGAGCAAGGGCAGATAACCAGATCCGCTCTTCGATGCAATCAAGGCAGCTCCAGATATGCCCTTGGAAATATTCGTCATTCTGACAGAACGAGTTGATGCTGGAACCGCATACGTTGCGATGTCTTCTCCACGAATTTCAACCTGCTTTGACGTTCCACTACTGGAGAGCAAATCTAAAGTCACTCTTATCTCTTTACCTGAAAATACGAGATTTGGGGCTAGGCCATTGGTCGCGAGTGTGAACGCTTCCAGATTAGGCACGGATGTACTCCAGATAAAGTCACTCTTTCCTTGTACTTGTGTCTGAGAATAGACAGAGCCAAGTATCGGTTGATCAGAAGTAATGTGGAGAGAGAATACTCCAGGAGCCATCTTTATCTTCATGGGTATCTCAATCACCCTCTGATTAGGAATAACTTTTCCATTGATACCAAGGGGCGCAAAGGTTCCATCGGTTGATCGAATTTCGGCACTGATTCGAGCATCAATGGCTCCTGGCACATAGAGCCTTAGCGTGTGAGGCGCTGGCACATTGCGATTAACCTGCTGAGGAATAGCTGGAATGTTCAGAGACTTTTCAGGGTTGCCGGTTGAATTAACGAGATCTCCGCCAAGTGTTCTTAGACCTCGACCTCGTTCATCAACAACAAAGCTATTTACGCGACCAGATTTCGGTTTGATGTGGATTGCAATTCTCTTCGAGCCAGGGGCTAGTGAGACAAGAGGGAGATTGAGATATGAATTTGCTCCAACAACAACATCGCGAGGAGTTACAGCTCCATTTTCAGTGAAGAGATTTACTGTGATTACCGCTTTTCCAAGTCCGCTATTGACCAGATTTAGAGATCCTTTTGAGGTGATATCGGCTGTGGCTCCAACAAACCATTGTGATGTGATGGGACCTGTACATGGCGATGCACCAGCCCAAACACCTTTGCGAGTTTGCCACACCACGGGAGTCACTTCCTCACTTTCAATTACCGCAGATTGTGAGGAGATTGCATATCGACTAATGCCAGCTGGCTTTGTCTTCATCGACTTGGTGCCGGTCTTGCGAATCTCAACGTCGCCGGTTGAAAGCGAGATAGCAGTTGATAACCCAGAGAGATTTGGAGGGCAGACCACAGATGGATATGCCTCATTAAATTTACTTGTTGACGTAGTTACATTAAGCAGATTACTGACAGCTATTGTGGCTACTGTTGCAAGTGCAATAAAGAATGCGCGTTCGGTTCTCATGCAAGCACCTTCTCTGAAATCTCGCGTTTTCTACGACCGCCAGGTAGCGCAAGTACGACAACTGTCACCAAGACAATCAGAAAGAAGGAGATCCAAGCACGCCTCAGAGTTCCGTCGTGGAAAACCGTGATCTCTCCAGCGTTGGTAACTTCAAAGGTCGGTAGGCCATTTACATCTTTAATCCGCGCACTTCTAAATCCATCTTGGTAAATCCTCCAGCCATTACTGAAATTCTCAGTAATGGTGACAGTGCCTGGTTCAGGAACGCTGGCTTTGATTCCTTTGTGCTCCAAGATTGAGATTTCACCTGAGTAATTTGCGAAGATGAGTTTGCCTGTCGGCGCAGTCACCTTCCAAACAATTCCAGCCTTTGTCGCAGAAGTGCGAGTAAAGCCTCCAAGACCATCAATTGTCTGAACAACTTCTTCCACAATGGGTCTCTTGAGGAATACATATTTTATGCCATAGGTTGCAAAGACATCACTGGATGTCACGCCCGTATTGTCAATCAAGCCTTCTACTGCCCTTGAAATAATCTCGGAGTTCTCTGGCGCAACATCGGCATCTCCTAGCGTTGCATCTGAGCCACGAGAGATGAAGTATGAAAGTGATGATTGCTGACCTGTTGTGACAGGTCGAATGACCAGAGTCTTCCCACTTGTCTCAATTGAGAGATAAGCAGGAAGGACTTTAGTTGAGCCGCTGCGAAGTGGAGTATCCGATCCTGCAGCAATCAACCACGAAGTTGCAGTCACGCTATAGGCAAGTGTGACAATTAAAGCTGCTGCGACTGAGTAATGGCGGAAATTGATATGCGATTGCTGCAATCGCGCACTTATCTTGTCGTACATAACAATCGCCGATGTAATTGCGAAGAGAGTTGCGATTGCCAGAAATACTCCTGGAAAGACTCGTGAGTTCAGAGTTGAACCGCTATTGGGAACAACCAGTGCGCTGGAGAATGTACCCACAAGAAGGAAGATGATTCCGGGTAGTGCAAATTTACGTGCCGCAGTGCTTGAGAAGAATGCGAAGAATAAAAATGCAGGAATTGGACTGATGCTCCACCATGGAAGGGAGCCAGGTCCTCCAGGGTTGGCAAGAAATGCCAAGTTTGGCCCTCCGCCAGGAATTGATAGACCGATCTCTAGGAAGAGTCTTGTGGGGTGGCGAAGCAAACCAAAGGAGTTAGGTGCGGCAAGTAAGAAGGGGATGAGGAAAAGTGCAGAACGTTTTGCTGCACGTTGAATGAATAGTGGATCTTTCGCATTGTTCTGAGATTTTTTGTAATCGAGAAGCAGTAAGAGAGAAGTTGCTACTAAGAGTGGTAAGAGTATGGATGGATTAAAGAGAAGCAGTAATCCGAGGAACAAGGCGTGGGAGAAGACTCCGCGCCAAGCCCACTTCTCAATCTCAACCCAGTGTTGAAGTTGGCGAATGAAGAATGGCAGAGCGATGAGCAGGATCAGTAAGCCAAGTCGTCCCGCATTGATTGCTGCGATTGCAACTGGTGACAAGGCATAGAGAAGCGATGCTCCCGCAGAGAGCCACCCATTTTCCGTGTATTTCTTAAAGAATCGATGCGCAGAGACCAGTAAGAGAAATGGTGCAAAGAGAAAAAGCAGCGAGATAAGTATTTGTGGATTTGCAAAGGTGATAACAGATGCAATTCCGACTAAGAGAACCCAAGCGGGGGTCGATTGGCCGCTACCCATACCTACTTCATGCCAACTTGAAATGTAGTAATTAATTAACTCTCTTGCACTATCTGGTGATTGCGCAAGAGCTCCACCGGATAAATCTCCGATTCGATGCCTACTCCAACCAATCGAGATAATTGCAAGTATCGAGGCAGCAATAATCATTGGTCGATAAAAAATTGTTCTCCAGGGAGCATGGGCTATAGGAGTTAATAAATCTTCGTCATCATCGATAGTGAGGTCACTAACCGTTGGGGAATCCTGAACTTTGGCATCTGGAAGAATCGTTGAACGTAAGAGGGCTATGTTGCGATTAAAGGAAGCGCGGATTTGTACAGTTCGCGAAGGAATAAAGGTCTTCACTACTCGCGAAGAAATAAGTCGATGCTGCTTTCTAACTTTTCTCGCTTCCAACAATTCAGCAGGGTGGATTATCAGAGTTGCAATTGCTAAGAGTTCATCAGATGCATAACCGGGAAGCTTCGCGAAGAGATACCCGATAGATCTAAGAATTGCGCCCGAGAGAAGTTGAAGGCTGAGCCATGGCAGAGCAAAAAGTGATGAGTTTGCCAGCAGTACATAGGCAGCATTTCGCCTATCCAAAAGAAGAGGTCTATGAAGAAGGGCACCCTCAACATCTACACTTCGACGTTCATTGCTCGATGCTTGAGCGTGGTAACCAATCGCATCTGAGACAGCAATAACAGAATGCCCCGCAACTCGTGCGCGCCAACCAAAATCAACATCATCTCTGAACAATTCGAGGTTCTGATCAAAGCCACCGAGCTCTTCAAAGATATCGCGACGAATAAGTGCGCCCGCTGTACTGACCGCCATTACTTCATGAATTCCATCGTGTTGACCTTGGTCATACTCCGCAGGTTCTAGACCAGTCCAGCGAGCGCCGTTAGTCGCGATGCTGATTCCTTGTTCGATGAGATGTGTGCGGTCGTGCCACCCTAAAAGTTTCGGTCCCGCAATTACAACATTTGGGCGATCTTCAGTTGCAGCTAGGAGCGCTTCGAGTGCACCAGGATGTAAAACGCAATCATCGTGGAGAATCCAAATCCACTCTTGGCTATCTGCAATCTGTGATGGAAGCTGTGCAACACCGTGAGCAACTGCGGCACCAAATCCAACTTCTCTATCGAGAGTGGCAACAGGAATGCGAGCGCCCTTAAGTAATTTGGCAGATGAATCAATGGATCCTGTATCGATTGCAACAATCTGATCTGCCTTGCGAGTCTGCGATGCAATCGATGCGACAACTTCGGGAAGCCATGTTGCGCCATCGTGAACGACAAGAATTGCCGTAACGCGTTGGGAACTCATAGGTAGAACCTACCTAACTGAAATGGCTGAATTCGTTGACTGGTATCGGGGGCTGCGATTACGCAGGGCGACGCTTGAGACGGCGACGCTCACGTTCAGAGAGGCCACCCCAAATTCCAAAGCGCTCATCGTGAGCGAGGGCGTATTCGAGACACTCTTGGCGCACATCGCATGAGAGGCAGACGCGCTTAGCTTCGCGAGTTGATCCACCCTTCTCAGGGAAGAATGCTTCTGGGTCTGTCTGGGCGCATAGTGAGCGCTCCTGCCAGGAGAGTTCAAAGTTCTCTCCGTTAGCTAGTTGAATAGTTGGTCCAGCAGTGGGGGCTGATGGCTTGCCAGT
>Ga0315899_10007613_pt1 | contig 11641 bp, 8 predicted proteins | sample LakEriMetagenome_2_FD_203518 | JGI IMG/M metagenome (GOLD analysis project Ga0315899, IMG submission 203518) | Freshwater fungal communities from buoy surface, Lake Erie, Ohio, United States - Buoy 4 MA112 | ecosystem: Environmental > Aquatic > Freshwater > Lake | place: USA: Lake Erie, Ohio... | reverse complement strand
GCGCACAGCTCTCGCACTCCCTGCCGTGGAGCAGATCATCGGATCGCGTCGAGCGCGCAGCTCAGCTGCAAGCTCTGGCGTTCCGTTGCTGTCCTTGGGTCAAGACATCGCCCACCCCCAAAACCCACCCACCCACGCATCAGTTACGACGACAAGATTTGAGCAAAAACATTCATTACAAAACACGTAACTACAAACTGAACTCATATTTTAATGAACTAAATTTAAGCCGAAGAACCACCAACGCCGCCAGACGAAGAGCCACCAGTGTCGACAGACAAACGAGCCATGAACATATCGAGAAGGATACGAACAATACCACGCCAGGCCCTTGCGCCAGGCAAAGTACCCTGTGGCGAGTTCGGCACGTGTCGCCCCTTAGCGCGTGGCGAGGAGGGATACAGCTGCAGCGATGAAGAGGATGACTCAGTGAAGACGCCCGCGATGAAGAGGATGAAGATGCTCGCGCGGAGCTCGGCCGCGCTCGAGCCGAGCCCGGCCGCAGAAGAGTAGCCGTGGCAGCACTTGAACGAGCAGCCAGAAAGCACACAGAGATCATTGATTGAGTTGATAATTGGACCCGCAACGTCGTCAACACAACATTTTGGGGGAGCGCATACTGCTAATTTGTCACAGGTCGTCTTCCCCGTGGCGTCAGTAATAAGACAAAATAATATTTGTACTCCCTTGTGTTTTTCATCGTATTCAAATTCGCCGCTTCCTCTCCCCTCTCTCTCTTTATCTTGTCATACTCGGCTTGTTGCATACAGTGTAAACCGTATGCAAACCCCTCAGGTGAAAATTATTTTAGGGGGAGGGGGATTTCGGGACCCGGCGCGGACCTCCACTGTGCTCCGGCCCAGCGCTGGCGCCCCCGCGAGGGGGCGGGGACAACGAGGGGGTGGGGTTTAGGGGGTTGGGAAACATAGGGGGTGGGGTATTTTGAAGACTCGCGACCGCTTCCACTCGGAGTGAAACTCGTCCGCCAGCAATGAAAGTACCTGCAGGATCTTGAACTGGCGTTCGTTTAGGAGCTGATATGTCACGTCATCAATGTGTGACCCTTGCTCCCAATCTTGCTTGGCCGTGTCAGCATGATCGCTCTTTGCGATTCTCACGCAGCTGACTGGCGTCCACCCCTCGGCCAACTCCTGCGGTCCACAAAGTCACAAAGCGGTCCACCTAATCCCAAAACTTTAAAACAGTTGGCCCAGCCAGGGTCTGTCAGAGGTGGGCTCGTGGGTGATGGCAGGAACCCTCTCTTCTGCGCTCTGCGAATCAGGACGACGTCACGAACATCGTGCTCACGCTGCGTCATGTACGTAACACCCGTACCCGAGGCAAGGGCGTGCCACATCATCACTTTGTGGACAGAGCCTGACACAGTCAGGCGCAGGTTTGGCACCTGCCGGATCTCGTCGGGCCCTCCCCGTGGCCAGAACGTGGGCGGAGCCGATGGGCCTTCCACCAGTCCCACCAATACTGTGCCCTGAGATCAAGCCTTCCACCAGTCGCCACGGTGATACACGGCAGGGTCGCGCCATACGCTGCCGTGCGGCTCGCAGAGCGCGCACGCGGGCGCGCGGGGCGGCAAAATGCGGGCAATTCTCCGGCGCATTCAACGAGCCTATGTGTGCCGCCATCGGTGCACGGGGAGCCGCGCCACGTCGGTTGCAGTGCGTCGCGACCATGCGTGACGTGTGAATTTCCGTGTTTTTCCTCGGAAAACTCGTTCAATGTGGGGAGGATGCAGGAGGTCACATTGAACAATTCGCAGCACGCAATTCTGGGAAGTGCGTGCACCCGTCACTTGTTCGGTTTGGCGCTCGCAAGGGGCAGATAGAATTTGTCGCAAGTTTGTTTCAGTCAGAAAAAGGGGGTTTTGCGTGTTTTTGCTATAAAAACTTTGTCAATATGGGGGCGATCATGGACATAAACTGGAGTCAATTTCACAACACAACTCCGGGAAACTTTTCCACCCAGAGGGGGTGCCGCTCATCCACTTCTTTGTAGGACCTAATCCCTAATATCTAAGACCTAAACCCGTTTGGCCCATCAACCTCCACCTGCGCTGCGGCCCGCGCCGGGACCCCCGCGAGGGGGCGGGGTCAACGAGGGGGTGGGGTTGATTAGGGGGTTGGAAACATAGGGGGTGGGGTATTTTGAAGACTCCGTGCCGACGACGGTGGCACCCTAACGCATCCACTTTTTTGTGCACTCACGAGTCTTTGATTTCCGTGACCGTGACCTCGGGAGTTAAAATCGCATTCAGCATGGTTTCACAAATCTGTCACGTCCCTGAGGTACTGCAAAGCCTGCGTAGACGACCTGTCCTTCTTCAACAAGAAGCAGCAAGCGGGGGACGCCTAAGTGATCGAGGGGAGAGATGGCGACCACTGGTGGCGCAGCAGCAGCCGGGTGTGCGCCCGTCCGCACGGCCTGCGCATTTCGACACGCGCGCCGCGCCCGCGCGCGCTGCTCGCCTCGTCCCTCCCTCGCACTGTGCTTCCCGCGGTTTCGCGTTTGAAAGAAATGCGCACAGCGCGAAGCCATTTAGCCGCCGCGCGAGCCGGTTTGGCGGCACAGGAGCAAGCACTGGACGCAGAGGGTGTTGTGCTCTGGGTCCTGGGCGTGAAGGCGCCGCTCTGCTGCCGCCCCGCCCGTCGAGAAACGCTCTCTCTTCGCCCTGCAGGGTAGCGCCTGCGGAAAGGCCGGCGCGGGGCACAGCGCAGCGAAGAAGTGGGATGAAAAGGGTTGGAGTCCACCGCCCGTGGCGGTCGTGCTGCTGCGGCGCCCGACTCGCAGCACGACCGAGGAATCGGCGCGTGCTGCGCCCTTGCTCGGTTTGCGAGCGGCGCTCGAGGTAGCAGGGCAAGGCCTGGCGTGTTCTGATTAGAGCGATCAATCGCGATGGTATTTTTGTGCAGAGGTGATGCCCCAAAGAAGAAAAAGAACCCCAACCGTCTCATCGTGGACGATGCGGTCAACGACGACAACTCGGTGAGGTGCCGCAGATTATAGCCACTCCCTTGCAGTGGCTGCCCGTGTTGGTCTGGGAAGCCCCGGCCGTGCTTTGTGCGCACGGGGCGGCCTGGCTCGCCATGCCGGCCTCAATAAATTGTTAACCTGCCTGCGGGTCTGACCCGTTGGCTCTGTAACATTAAGCATCTCGGGGCGCTCTGGCAAATGGCATGAGGACCACTTAACGCGCCGCTTCACTGCGTTGTTGCCCACGTCGACGGAATCTGCCCAGAGACTGACCGACTGACGGTGATTGTCAGGTTGTCTCATTGCACCTCGACACTATGACGACTCTGCAGCTTTTTCGCGGTGACACTGTGATGATCAAGGTCAGTAGATGGCATCCTCTCCCAGACTGTCTGTGAATCGACTAAAACACGGCGCAACGCTGAATCTCAATGACACACTCAAACACACACACACACACACACACACACACACACACATGCGTGTGTGTGTCTGTTTCTTTCTCTGTGTGAATGGATATGTATATATCTGCAATGAAGGAGACACGCAATGGCGACCTTGATCTGCGCGCGCGCTGCCAGCTCCAGGCCCCTTATAGAGCGAACGCATGACCCCGTGCTCGGGCGTCAATGCTAAGTTCCTAGGTTATCGGGGGGAAAGTCTAGGTTAGGCAGGTGCCCTTCGTTCCTCTCAATCTTCAAAAAAAAAAAAAGTCCTGCAAAATGCTGAGTTTACTCTTGACATGACTCTTGACACGAGCGCCTGGCCATCGTCTGAAGGGTAGATTCAGGGTTTTCAAGACGTGTTTTGAGATCCCAGCGGCACCTTGCTATTGTGTATTTCGATGTCAGCGGCATCTTGCTATTGTGTATTTCGCCCCGCGATCGCATGGCACCGTATGGCAGCGTACTTTTCAGCTCTGTAGGTTGGGAAAAATCAGAGTGTCTTGGCGTTTTAGGAGATTCACAAAAGTTGGCGCGGTGAGCAGGGTAAGAAGCGCAAGGACACCGTGTGCATCGTCCTAGCTGACGACACGTGCGAGGAGTCCAAGATTCGCATGAACAAGACTGTGCGCAAGAACCTCAAGGCTAGTCCTAAAAGTCCTAAATCCTGAACGTCAAGGCAAATCCTTGCCCCCGTTCTGTCTTCTTCGGTTAGGGTTTAGGGTTAGGTGCTGGTCAGACGCGTCCACGCCGGCAGCGCCGGCCGATGGCCCCACGATTCTGAGAAATGGAGTCTCTACCACATGTGTCCTGCACATGCTGTCTCTGCCACTGCAGTCTACTACCCTGCTACACACACAACACACACAAACACAAACACACCTAAACCCTCAAAAGTTCTTATGTTAGTCTAAACGTTTGATCTTGACCGCTACGTGCTGTCAAGATGAACAGTTCAACGCATGTTGAAGCAAGGCCTATGAGCTAGCGCCATCGTGCGCACAGCCTGCCCGCATTTAAGTCTCCGGTATACAATATAGATACATGTATACCTAAGCCTGACGCGTTTGAAATGGAGAGCAGGTGCGCTTGGGCGATGTGGTGCAGGTGACGCCCTGTCCTGATGTCAAGTACGGCAAGCGCATTCACGTCCTGCCCATCGATGACACCATCGAGGGTGTGACCGGTAACCTCTTCGAGACCTTCCTCAAGGCACGTTCCTCTATGCCCCGTGTGTGTGTGTATTGTGTGTGTGCACATACAACCCTAGACCCTAAACCGCAAGCTGCGCTCGCTGTCTGACGCTTAGATATACTTACATGCTTTCTCGCCGGAGGGGCGTCGACGTGCGTGCGAATTGAATCTGGGTAGTAACAACGGAATTCTGGGCAATCCTTGGCCCTGTCAGCCCTACTTCCTGGAGGCGTATCTAAACCCTAAACCCTGGCAGCCCTATTTCTTGGAGGCGTATCGTCCGGTGCGCAAAGACGATCTCTTTCTCGTGCGTGGAGCCATGCGTGCAGTGGAGTTCAAGATTGTGGAGGTGGACCCCGGCGACTTTTGCATCGTAGCACCCGATACGGTCATCTTCTGCGAAGGTGAGCCCATCAAACGCGATGACGAGGAGAAGCTCGACGACATCGGGTATGACGACATTGGAGGTGTGCGCAAGCAGTTGGCCCAAATTCGCGAAATTGTCGAGCTGCCCCTGCGGCACCCCGGGCTCTTCAAGGTGTTTGTGTGTGTTCATATATGTATAGATCTGAAAAGTCCGTGCTGCAGTGGCCTTGTGTAGTATCCATACCAGGGCGCTGGGTTTTGAGAACTTTTACCCGTGTAAAGGATTTACCCGAGGCGCCTCGTGGGACACACGCGGTGCCTCGGGACCCGAGGCGCCTCGTGTTTTTTGCGGGGGCTGGGGCTGACCGCGGGGGTTGGGGCCGGAGGAGTGGCTCACATACAACTCCGCGGCTTCGCCGCGGCGGCGCTCCAAGTTCTAAAAATCCCAAATATCAGTGCTTTGGTATGTTTCATTCTACGAAGTCACTCTATTCTGACTTTTGAGAATTGATTGATCTTTGACCTTGGGCTCTTGAAGGCGCTTGGCATCAAGCCGCCGCGCGGGATGCTCATGTTTGGCCCCCCGGGATCAGGCAAGACGCTGATTGCGCGCGCCGTTGCCAACGAGACGGGCGCCTTCTTCTTCCTCATCAACGGCCCTGAGATCATGTCGAAGATGGCGGGCGAGTCCGAGGACAACCTCCGCAAGGCCTTCGCCGAGGCTGAGAAAAATGCCCCCTCCATCATCTTCATCGACGAGATCGACTCGATCGCGCCCAAGCGCGACAAGGTCAACGGCGAGGTGGAGCGCCGCATCGTGTCGCAGCTGCTCACGCTCATGGACGGCCTCAAGGCGCGCGCCCACATCGTCGTCATGGCCGCCACAAACCGCCCCAACTCCATTGACCCCGCCCTCCGCCGCTTCGGGCGCTTTGATCGCGAGGTGGACATTGGCGTCCCTGACGAGACCGGGCGTATGGAGGTGATGCGCATCCACACCAAAAACATGAAGCTTGCCGAGGACGTGGACCTCGAGCAGGTTGCGCGTGAGACCCACGGGTTCGTGGGCGCTGATCTTGCCGCGCTGTGCACGGAGGCTGCGCTCCAGTGCATCCGTGAGAAGATGGACGTGATCGACCTGGATGATGACGAGATTGATGCTGAGGTCCTGAACTCCATGGCCGTGACCAACGACCACTTCCGCTCGTCGCTCGGCACTTGCAACCCCTCTGCGCTGCGTGAGACGGTGGTGGAGGTGCCCAACGTTACCTGGGACGACATTGGCGGTCTCGAGGCAACCAAGAAGGAGCTGCAGGAGACTGTGCAGTACCCGGTCATGTACCCGGAACAGTTTGCCAAGTTTGGCATGAACCCCTCGCGCGGCGTGCTCTTTTATGGCCCGCCCGGGTGCGGCAAGACGCTACTTGCCAAGGCCATCGCCAACGAGTGCCAGTCCAACTTCATCTCCATCAAAGGCCCTGAGCTCCTCACCATGTGGTTTGGCGAGTCCGAGGCCAACGTGCGCGAGATCTTCGACAAGGCGCGCCAGAGCGCCCCGTGCGTGCTCTTCTTTGACGAGCTTGACTCCATCGCGCGGGCGCGCGGCGGCGGCGGCGGCGACGCGGGCGGCGCCGGCGACCGTGTCATGAACCAGATGCTTACGGAAATGGACGGCGTTGGCGCCAAGAAGAACGTCTTCATCATCGGCGCCACGAACCGCCCGGACATCATCGACCCGGCCCTAATGCGCCCCGGCCGCTTGGATCAGCTCGTCTACATCCCGCTGCCGGATCAAGCTTCACGAGTGGACATTCTCAAGTCTGCGCTCCGCAAGTCGCCGCTGGCCAAGGACGTGAGCATTGACGAAATGGCCACCGCCACTGCCAAATTCTCAGGCGCAGATCTCACTGAGATCTGCCAGCGCGCTTGCAAGTATGCTATCCGCGAGTCGATAGAAAAGAGCATCCGCTTGCAGCGCGAGAGGGAGGCGCGCGGTAACGACGGCATGGAAGACGAGGAGGTGGACCCGGTGCCTGAGATCACGCAAGCACATTTCGAGGAATCGATGAAGTTTGCGCGCCGCTCCGTCTCCGATGCCGATATCCGCAAATACGAAATGTTTTCGCAAAAGCTGCAGCAGGTCTCGCCTCAGACCCTATTTGATGTGAAATCACTCACTTCGTGGGTGATTTGACGCACTTGGGTGATTTGACCCACTTAGTGGGCGATTTCACCCGATATCACCCACTTAGTGGGTGATTTCATCCACTATATTAGAGCTTGCGATGTGTGGCACGCCCGCTCTGTCTCTTCTCATCGTGCTTGAGCTGCTCAAGCACGCGAACTTGCGTCGGGCCACCAAAATTCCTTTGTGAAATTGTGGCATGGTTTGCGGAATCTCTAACTTCTCTCTCCGCTTCTTTTATCTCTTCCCTTCACATCTTTCTCTCCCTCTCCCTCTCTCTCTTCCTCTCCTCTTCTTAGGAACGTGGATTCGGAGGGACCTTCAAGTTCTCGGATTCGACTGGGGGTGGGGGAGGTGCGGCGGCAGACGCTGATGCTGGGGGTGGTGACGATGACGACCTCTATAACTAAGGTCCAAACCCCTCCTCTCTCGCTTTCTTTCTCTCCCTTCCCTTGGCCTTCATTCATATTAAGGAATGGTTTATTTACAAAAATGTTCATTTAGAAGCAAAGAGAGGGGGAAGGAGGGGAACGTGAGAGAAGAAGAGGGGGGAGAAGGGAATGCAAGTTTATCTCCATTCTTCACTCACTTCCCCCCCCCTCTCTCTGTTTCTCCGTTTCTCTCTCTCTCTCTCTCGCTCTCGCTCGCTCGCTCGCTCCCCCTCTCTTTCTCTTTTTCTTTCTCCCTCTCTCCCTCGCTCGCTCTCTCTCCCCCCCCTTACACCCTCCTCCCTCTCTCTCTCTCTCTCTACCAGTCGGCTGATTTGCGTGAGATGATCCTTGCGGCTCTTGGTTGGAATATCCGGTAGAAGATGTGTGTGGTTCACGAATCATATAGAACATGTTCTAGTTGGAATATCCGGTAGAAGATCCGCTCTCGCAGACGGTGGTGAATTAAGGTTGGCGCAATCAGTTGCTGTTGGCCGTGGACCGCCACCGCTTTTGCCGCTCCGTGGGGCTTGCCTGGGTTGTGAAAGCGAGAGGGTTGACTTGTGCAAAATGCCTTTCGAAGGCAAGCGAGGATGCTCGTGTCGCCAAACGCTCGTGGCCAAAGCACTCTTGTTGCACACGAGTGCCTTGCACTCGTATTGCACACGAGTGCCTTGCTCTCTGAAATTATTAGTTAGAAACGAGTTGCGATTGTTAAACGCATGAAAAAACCGCGCACTGCTCAGCTGCTAGGTTTTGTGCCCCATAATTCTGGATCACACGCCCAAGTTGCCATTGAAAACAAACATCTAAATTGCTATGCAGCTATTATCACATTGTAACCCAAAGTTTGAGTCAACTGGTTGTCCCTTATGAACCCCAACCAAATGCCAAAACTTTTAGCCGCAGCTCCACGACACATGGTCATTCAGCTTGGGTCAGCATACACTCTTGGCTCCTTCTTCACGCATTCGCAAAAGCGAGTGCCCAAGTACATTTCCTCCAGAAACTCTAAGCTCGCTGTGTAGAGCACTCTTCAGTATGTGTTGCTAATGTATTGCTAAAGTGTTTCGACACGAGTTCGTGGCCTGGCTCGCTGGAGCGTTCTAAGGAAACATGCTGAAAAGTGCTCTAGAGCACTTTTCAGCATGTTTCCTTAGAACGCTGCGGGCGTCCCCGGCCACAAATGTGCCCAGAGCTTAGGAAGCTTACTTAGGGTTTAGCTCACAGTTTACTTAGTGTTTAGCTCAGGGTGCAAAGTTTAGAGTTTAGGGTTTAGGAATGTTTACTTAGGGTATAGCTTAGGGTGCAGGGGATTCGGGCCGTCGGGCTGGAGGGGTTGCGTCTCCCTATTCCGCCCTTCGGCGGCGGCGGCGACACGTGCACACTTCTCACACGTTAACTCTTCTCACACGTGTGCGCACCTCACTCTTTATTCTCAGATTTACACTTTTGCCCCCTGTCCTCTGGCTATTGAAGGGCTGGGGTCTCAAAGGCAGGTGCAGGGGTCTCAAAGGCAGGTGCAGGGGTCTGAAAGGCAGCCATGCATGACATGACCACGGCCCGGAAGTTGGCCTGCGCTTTGCTCTCAGCAGCGATACGATGATCGAGCTCATCGGCCTCGCAGGTATGGATGCCTTCCAGGTACGGCTTTCCTGTATCCAAAGTAAGCCAGGTTTAGGGTTTAGGGTTTAGGGTTTAGGGTTTAGGGTTTAGGGTTTCCAGGTACGGCTTTCTTGTATCCAAAGTAAGCAAGGTGAGAGAGGTAGGTAGGACAGTCAATCCTTTACACATGCTTTACTGTATCATAGCACTGCATCACACCAGTTTAGTTTAGTGTGTACTAGTGACTAATCCTTTACACATGCTTTAATGTATCATGGCACACCAGTTTAGTATCACAGCACACCAGTTTAGTTTAGTGTGTACTAGTGACTAATCCTTTACACATGCTTCAATGTATCATGGCACACCAGTTTAGTATCACAGCACACCAGTTTAGTTTAGTGTGTACTAGTGACTAATCTACAGGCAAAGAACCTGTATCACAGCACTGCATCATGTGAGGGTCTAGGGGAAGGCTCCCCAGGAGGCGCACACCCATTTCCTCACACATCTTCTGTGCGCCCCCCGTTGTGGGAGGGAAGATGACGCTTTCATGCGCACACTTAGGACACACGAAGCCGGCCATGTTCTCCACCACGCCTATGATGGGCATTTGGACCTTACGGCAGAAGGAGACTTCTTTCCGCACATCCAGCAGGGACATTTCCTGGGGGGTAGTCAGCAAAATTGCCCCATCTGAATTCAACGCCCCAGCAAAGTCGTAGGAAAATCGTCAGCACAAAGAAAAAAATGAGCAAAATCACCCGATCTGATCCACCTCAAACTCTAAACCCTGAACCCTAAATCCTAAAAACCTAAACCTGGAGTCGACGCCCCCAGGTACTGGACTACGGACAAGTGCTCATCTGTCGTCCCGGGCGGGCAGTCAATGACGAGGTACTCAAGCTCGTCCCCCCAGTGCACATCCTTGAGAAACTGCTTGATCATCCCGTTCTTCTTCGGCCCTCGCCAGACCACTGCCTCGTCCTTGTTGCCCAGGAGGAAGCCTATGGAAATCACCCCCAAGTTGTCGAAGGGATATACCTGTGTTTGTGTGTTTGCGGTTTTAGGCTGAGGGTTTAGGGTTTAGGGTTTAGGGTGTAGGTCTAGGGTGTGAGGGTTGCGGCTGAGGGTTGAGGGTCGAGGGCGAGGGGTTGGGGTATACCGGGGACCAGCCGAGTGAAGACTGGTGCACGCTCTCGCCCTCTACGCCCATCATAGTGGGCTGGGAAGGGCCACAGATATCAATGTCGAGGAGCCCCACTTGCTTGTCCATCCCCGCCAGCGCCATGGCCAACTGCACGGCCCGAATGCACATTTCTGAGAACCACGCTCTGAAACGGAGCATGTGCGTGCGCGCATGGCTGCTCGCGTCGCCCGGCGCAAACCTGGGCAGAGAAGGTGCTCTTGCCGACACCGCCCTTGCCCGACAGGACGAGGATTTTGTGCTTGACATTCGCGAGGCGCTGCCCGATGATCGCGACGTCCGGATCGGGCTTGGCGGCCTCGCCGGAGGCGCACAGTTGCTGGTGCGCAGGGCCAGCTTGCTCAGAAATGTGCACTCGGGCCGTGCAGTTGGCCATGGCGCTGGCGGGGATGGACAAGCAAGGAGCAGCCACGGCACCTGGTTGGGACAGCCCGCGCATGCTGACGCCTTGCCGGCCTGCTCCGACGTAGTGCCGGGGCAATGCTCCGGCACCTCCCCGTCCAACCCTGCCATGTGGAGCTGAATTGAAACCGTGACACCCCCCCGGCCCGTGGGCACATTCAACGACATCTCTCGCAGTGCGAATGCTCACTGCATCCTTGACAGGGATGACAGCATCCTTGACAGGGCTGGCAGGCACCGCCAACCCGATCCGCAGCGACGTGGGTTTGGCGCGCACCTTCAGGCTCCTTCGGGGTGCGCTCCTAGAGCTCGCGGGGTACCTGGGGCGGCCGGGCACGTGGCTGTGGAATTTTTTCCTGCTGGTGGCTTTCGTGGTGGCGATGCTTCCGGCGTTCGTGCCTGTCTTCTTCCACTACCTCCGGTCCAAGCGCATCATCAAGAACATCACCTATGGGCCCTCAATACGCCACCAGCTCGACGTGTACCTGCCTGCCCTCGAGTCCATTGCGCGCCCCGGGGCTGTCTGTCCGGTTGTCATCTTTGTGTCCGGCGGCGCTTGGGTGATAGGCTACAAGATGTGGTCGTTCCTCATGGGATGCGTGCTCCAGCAGCGCGGCATCCTCTTCGTCAGCCCCGACTACCGCAACTTCCCGCAGGGGCAGGTGCCCGACATGGTGCGCGACGTGACCGAGGCCGTTAAGTGGTGTGTAACATATCATTTATTTACACACACACACACACACACACACACACACACACACACACACACACACACACACACACACACACGCACACACACACACACACACACACACACACACAC
>Ga0315899_10007612_pt1 | contig 11641 bp, 20 predicted proteins | sample LakEriMetagenome_2_FD_203518 | JGI IMG/M metagenome (GOLD analysis project Ga0315899, IMG submission 203518) | Freshwater fungal communities from buoy surface, Lake Erie, Ohio, United States - Buoy 4 MA112 | ecosystem: Environmental > Aquatic > Freshwater > Lake | place: USA: Lake Erie, Ohio... | reverse complement strand
AGTTTTAGGAGAAGACCCGACGAGGGCGCTTAGCTCAGTTGGCTAGAGCACCAGCTCGACACGCTGGGGGTCATAGGTTCGAATCCTATAGCGCCCATTTGGTTGTAAGTCCCATGCTGATGGCCACTTAGGCCAACCCGCTGGAACGGTTCTGGCGGCGCAGTTTCCCGAAAAATGTTGGCAGTCCTGCCAACAGGGGAGCTGCGCCCGTCATGCCACCCGTGTTCCAGATCAAATTCCACAAGTCAAACGGCCAAGCGTTCGTCCTTCACCAAAGGAAGCGGATTTACTTGGGCGCATGGTCCAACCACCCGGCAAGCCCGCCAGAATCGGTTGTGGCCCGTTTTCGGCAGGTTGTGGCCCAGATTGCCCTGGGTGAGGTTCCGGGCGCCCCAAATCGAAAATCCGGGGGCAAGGATGGCAGGGGTGAATTGCTGCTGTCCGAGTTGGCAGCTGATTGGCTGGCATGGGCGGCGGATCGGTACGCCAATCCCGAGACTGCCCGAAATTTGGCGTACAGTCTCAAGCCCCTGCTAGACCTGTTCGGCCCCGAGCCCGCTGGTGCTGTCGGTCCCAAGCGGATTGCCGAGGCCCAAAAGGCGATGGCTCAGGTTCATGGTTGGACCCGTCAAGGAATCCTGAAAGCCACCGCCAGGGTGCGGCAGATGTTCGCATGGGGTGTGGCCCAGGAATTGATTGACCCGATGCACCTGGTGAAGGTCAAGGCGATGCAGCCCCTGCGGCATGGCGCCATTGAAGCGCCGGAATCCCCTGGCATTGATGCGGTGCCGGTCGAGGATGTAGCGGCGACCATTCCCCACCTGGGCGAAACTGTCCGAATGATGGTCCGGGTTCAGTTGCTTACGGGGATGCGCCCCGCCGAGGTGTGCGCCATGACCGTGGCGGACATTGACCGGAGCAATCCCAGGCGATGGGTATACCGTCCGAGCGATCACAAGATGGCCCACCTGAAACGGGTCCGAGCCATTCCCCTGGTGCCCGAGGTTATTGCCATCCTGGTTCCGCTTCTCAGGGCCGATGGCAAACCGATCTTTTCCCCTGCCGATGAAATCGAACGGTGGCAGAAGGAGAAACGGGCCCGCCGCAAATCCAAGGTTCAGCCCTCCCAGGTGGACCGATCCAAGGCTGATCCCGAGCGTTGCCCAGGCGACCAATACGACACCCGAGCCTATCGCAAGGCGATCACCAGGGCTTGCAGGCGGGCCAAGGTTCAGCCCTGGAGCCCAAACCGTCTACGAAAGCTGGCAGCCCAGCAAATATGTGATGCGTTCGGAATTGATTCCGCCAGGGCATTGCTTGGCCATGCCGATTCATCCATCACAAAACTGCATTACGCCAAGTTGGAATTGGAAGCCGCAAGCAAGGCAGCCGAGGCCCTGGGGAAAACTTTGGGCGCCATTTAAACGGCCCCTTGCAAGACTGGCCGTGCCGGCGTACCATGTTGCTGCCGGTGCCATCGGTGCCGGCGACAATGTGGAAAAGTTACGGGCATGAAGCCTGTACTACCGGCAAATGAATTCCCGCTGTTCTTGCAGCGGAAGCATCCGAGCGACCACGGCGCTCATCGACCTGGGGGTTCCACACCCAGGCTGATGGAGCGCCGTTATGCGTTTCAAGGCCGAGAAATCCGCCGCCCAGGCGGTAATTGATCCTGTCCAGTTGATCGAATCCGAGGTGGACGCCGGGGCCAGTCTGACCCTGGTAGTGAAGCACCCGTTGCTGCGACATTTAAACCGTAGTCTGGTTTGCCGATGGTTACTTGCCGGGAAGATTCCGGCCATCCGGCTGGCAGGCCGGTGGTACAGCACGGATGCCCAAATCCGCCTTTTCATCCAACAAAGCCAGCCAAGTGCCAGGACGGCGCCGTCCGTTGAGGAACGGCACCAGAGGGCGACTGCCCGCATTGAAGCCTTGCGAAAGCGGGGTGCGAGGTGAAGACCCAAACAGCCTGCCCATCGGTTGAGCGTTTGCGGGAACTGCTGAACTACGATCCTGAAACGGGGGCGATCACCTGGAAAGTTTGGCGAGGCAGAAACGCCAAGGCTGGCCACCTGGCCGGCGCCATCAACGCCAAAGGTTATCGCCTGCTTTCCGTTGACGGCGTTTTGTATTACTCGCACCGTGTTGCCTGGGCGATTCATTACGGCAAATGGCCACCCGCCGCCCTTCAGGTGAACCACAAGGACCACGACAGGGCCAATAACCGGATCGGCAATCTTGAGTTGGCAACAAGTGCCCAAAATACATGCCACCGCCGAGGGGCCCAGGCAAACAACAAATGCGGTTTTCGTGGTGTTGACTTTGTCCCGTCCCGTGGGAAGTGGCGGGCCACAATCACACTTGGCGGCAAGGTAATACACCTTGGTTCTTTCCTGACTGTCCAGGAAGCCATTTCCGCCCGCATAGCCGGCGCTCATTTGCACGGCAATTTCCGTGGAAACATTTCCCACAACCAGCCAATACCCGAGCCCGAGCCGCCCAGGTGGCCCGAGATTCAGGGCGACCTATTTCCAGGCATCTGACCCGACCACCCCGCCAGGTGACGGCCCGGCCTGGCGGGATTTTAAACACGGGCCCGAGTTTGGAGTTTGTGACCGATGAGCGAGAGCCGATTTGATGCGGTGGTATTTGCCCGAGACTGCGCCGACCTGGCCAAAGCGGTTGAGTTCCACGCCAAGGTTACCCAGGGCATGCGTTCCAGCCAGGAACATGACCAGGCGAAGGCGGAAGCCGGCGGGGTGACCCTGGAGGAATACCGCCAGGTCCGATCCGTTTTTGAGCGTTGCCACGCCGAGGAACTGCGGGCGGAAACATCGGAATTTGACTACTGGGCGGAAAAGGATCTCCGACGAGGTGATGCCTGGGTTGAAGCTGCCGCCCTGAAGATCGTCAACCACCTTGCCGCCGTATCTCCCGAGGCGGTGGGAATCATTGCGGAGCGGTTTGCCAAGGGCCCCGGTGAATGCCCGGCGGAGTAACCACCACAGCCCTGGCCACCGGCGTCAAAAGGTGGCCCCAAACATTTAAACGAAGGGGGATGACATGCGGCGGAACGGGAAAAGCCAGGACGAGGTTTCCAGGCTGATGGGAGAGGTTCGCAAAATCCTTTTGACTGCGGCAGGGGCGGAGGCGTTCAGCCCTGACCTCCAGGCTTCCTGGAAGGCCTGGAAGGTGATGGGACCGGACGCATTACGGGTAGACCTGGCGGAGGGGCACTGCGTGGACATGGCGGGGTGTTTACGGATTGCCGAAGCGTTGATGCCTGGGGTGCGAATCATTGCCACCTATTCGGGTTCCAGCAAGGACACGGTTTACATTCGCAACGGTTCTAGGGGCTGGTGGGGATTCATCCCTCTACCAGGCGACAAATGGGAATACGGCGCCCCCGTTGCCCAGAAAGGCGCCGCCCAATGACCACCACCACCACCACCACCACCAGAATCTGGAACGCCTGGCGGGAGCCGTTACCACCAGGAACCCCAATTCACTTCATCGCCCCGGACGGCACCGTCCTAAAGGGCCCGGTTTCCCGAAACCAGGTTATCCGCATTCGATCCATGCCGGTATTGGGCCGCCAGTACAGGGCCCTGGTTCACTTCGAGGGCCGGGAGGTAGTGCCGCCCCTGATCGCCCTGGCGGATGACCGGGAAGGCCTGGCGGCGCTCCACCAGGTTGCCCAGGAGGTGCTGGCATGACCTGGACCGAATCCGCGACCGGGGCCTTCACCGCCACCGACGAGGGCCTGAATTTCGTTTTGGAGCCGGTTTCCTGGAGCATCTGGTCTTTGGAGCAAGCGAAGGATTCGGCCCGCTATTTGGCCGACCAGAAGCGATGCGGAGCCAATCCTTGGGTGCCCGGTTGCCAGGTGAAACTCTACTACCGTCCCGAGGGCCTGGACACGCCACCGCCCATCAAGGTCAGGGGCCGGCGTAAACCGGACAGTCTTGTTTAAACGATCCGACCAGGCGCCTTTTACCGGCGGCGCCGAGGGGTTCGGAGTTTATGCCATATACAAAGTAGCCGGACATTTTCGGCGTTTTCGAAATGTTGGAGTGCAGAAGGAGGCGAAACCGATGAGCGCAGGCGAAGACAAGTTGATCCCGGTCCAGGGCGTGGCGGAGTTGCGGCGCCTGGTGACGCCGGCGGCGCTGAATGCCTGGGCGAAAACAGGAGTGATCCCTGGTTGCCGCAAATACGGCCGTCGATGGTTTGCCAGGGAATCAGCGATCAAGAAATTCCTGGCAGATGGCGGCGCCTGTCCAGTGAAGTGACGCCGGCCGATTCCAGTTCAACTACTGCCGCCCCGAATGCAAGGAAGCCGGGGCGATGTTTCCGGCTAGCTGCTGGAAAAACAAGGCCCCGAGGGAACGACCAATTCCCCCGGGGCAAAGAAACGACGATGAGTGAATTTCTACCCATGCAAAGGACTACGGACAAGATAGCGGTAAATTCTGGCGAGAGCATCCAGGCTGCCGCCGACGAAATCCGAAAACATGATCCCAAAGGTTTGTTGGGCCTGGGCGCCATGTCGGAGAAGCAACGCAAAAAAACCGCAGGGACCACCGAGGAAGCCTTGGGGTTGCGCCAGTTGTGGTCCTGGTATTTGCGGAAAGGGGACGAGGATAGTATCGGGTTCCGTTGTATTCGGGACCACCAATGCCATTTTGTTGTATCGGATTGGATGAACTTCAAGGCCGAGGGCAAGGAAGTTCTGGACCATGTCAAACCGGGTGAATGGACCCCGCCACTAACCGAGGCGGAAAAGGCGATAGCCGCAAACCAGGAATGGGCCCACCTGGATGATCCCGTACAAGGGTTGGGGGAATGCGAATTCCCCGTGGACGCCGTGGCGGAAGATGTTATCCCCCGTGGCACAATGTTGTGGGAAATGATGCGGTTCATCCAGGCGAATGAAATCCGCCCCCAACCATTGTTCCGGGTTTCAGGTGCGTTGGCATGGGGCAGCAATATTTTTGGGCGGAAGGTAAAAACCGCCTGCGGACTGCGGACAAACTTGTATCTGCTGAATATCGGGCGGACGGCTTGCGGCAAGGATACTGCGGTTGGATGCCTGGATAATTCCCGCCTGCATTTTGAATCCAAACATGGGCCCGACGATTCCAGGGTGGACAACGGTTCCCAGGGCGATGCCGGTTTGGCCCGCTCCCTGGAAAAATGTCCGGCCCTGCTTTCCATTGTGGATGAGTCTGGAATCGAAATGGCCGAAATGTTGTCGGGCGAGGGGCAGTCTCACAAAAATCGTCTGGTTGCCTGTTACCTGAAACTATCGACGATACGGGATAAGGTTTTCCGCCTGCCGAAATATGCGAATGCGGAGCGTGACATTGAAATAGCGGCGCCGTGTTGGACCTTCATGGGGATGACCACCGAGGCCACCATCGGCAAAGCCTTGACCGGCGGCAATGTGGCCAGCGGGTTCCTTCCCCGGTGCCTGGTGTTCTGGTCCAAATCCTTCCCGGACAAGGTGGACCCCGTGGAGGTGGAACCGTCCTACAACCTGGTTCAACTTTCCAGGGCGTGGCGGGCCTGGTTCCCAAACGGTCAGACCCATGACCAATGGCGGGAGTTGCCTAACCTGGTCCGGTTTGAATTCAGCCCGGAAGCCAAGACGGTCCTGAAGCGGGCCCAGGCCGGCTGGGGCAAGATCGAAGCATCGGATTCCCCATTGGCCCCGATGTTCACAAGGGCGGAGGAAACCGCCAAAAAGGTGGCGTTGATTCTGGCCGCCAATCTGGTCAGGCCGGAAGAACTGGACCAGGGGCAGCCCGAGCCCATCCGCCCCCATCTAGTGGGCGCCGCCTGCGCCCTGGTTGACTGGTCCATCCGGTCCGCCTGCAAGCTGATCGAAGCCCACGCCGAGGATACCACCCAAGGGGCCCTGGTCCGGGCGGTACTGGATGCGTTCACCAGTCTGACCACTAAGGCCCAAGCCCACCAGGAAAAGCCCGAGCCCGGTGTTCCAGCCTGGAAGGTGCGGAAGAATTTCCGGAAGGTTGATGACCGTCTTTTTGACGGCGCCATCCGCCACCTCCGGGAAACCAAACAGCTTGTGGATGTAACCCCCTTGGACCGGAAAGGGGAGCTACTTTGCCCGATTTCCCTGGTTGGCCAAATCCCCCGAAATTGAAGCCTTGGGGGGTTCAACTCCCGTAAAAACGGGAACTCCCGTCCAACTCCCGTCCAACTCCCGTCACAGTAAGCCGTTTCAGAATAACGACTTACGCCAACTCCCGTACTCCCGTCCGGGGTCCGGGGGAGCGGAGCGTTGACCCGGGTTGGGAAGGGCAAAAAAAAATCGTGCGCCACCCGGACGGGAGTACGGGAGTTCAGAGAAAGAGAGTTTTTTTTACTATAAATACAGGGGTTTTGGGGCCAAAAGTTCTCCCGTCCAGGCAGACGGGAGTTGACGGGAGTTGCGGGAGTTCAGCCGCCGCCCAAGGAACCGTCCAAACCAGGGCCCGCCTTTTGCCCCCCGCCCAGGGAAAGCCCTGGTGCTGCCCCACCGCCGCCACGCCCCTAGTTAAAACGGATCACGCCTTTTGAGATCGCCCACCGCCACCACCAGGGCGAGGCCCCCGAGTTTAAACGCCCGCTAGGGTCGCGGATTCCCCCAAAAGGCCAGACATCGGCGCCCGCCCGGGTGAATCCTCATGCCTGGGGAAGATCGGCGGCTATAGCGCAAATTCGGGCCGTTTCCGGCGGGGTGGCGGGGGCGGCGGGGGGCCGGCGGAGTTTATGACATATACAGGGTAGGGACCAAATGAGACCGATGGGGACCACCGATGCAGACAGCGCCGATTGCCGTATCCCAACGAACCGCCGCCCAATCCCTGGGGCTTTCAAGGAAATTGGTGGCCGCCCAGGTAAAGGCGGGACAGCTTCGAACGGTGCCAGGTAGTTCCTTACTGCTGGTTGCCGATCTTGAGCGGGCTTACGGCCAGGGGGTCCAGGCCAGGATTTCCGAGCATCTTGCTGGCCGATTTGGCCGGAGCAGAGGGCGGCACGAGGCCTCGGCCTGAAACGAAGCGGCCCGCCAGGTTCAGGACTGGCGGGCCACCACGATTCACAAATGCACAAAGAGGCGGGAGCCGCCGCCAGACCTTGAGAATACCCATGCGACAAAAACTTGCAAGCGATGCGTTAGCGGCCGGGGAGTTTCCTGGGCGGGCCAAGCCTAGGCCTGAGCCTGACGAATACGGTGGCGACTCCGACTGGTTGGCGTTTCCGCCTGAGCGAAAGCCGGCGCCCACGCCCAGGGCCGCCCCGGTTGACCAGGCGCCAGGAGCCGGCCAGGGGGACGGTTTAAACATTACCGCCGCCGACTGGTCCGAGGCCAGTTCCAGGAAACATGACAGCCCGCCGCCCGGAAACCATGTCATGGTGGTCCGGAGCGCCTGGAGCCATCAACCCAGGAGCGGCGGGCCCAAGGTTCTGGCCCTGATTTGGCAAGTGCTGGAGGGCCCGCACGAGGGCAAAACGGTTTGGCAGGCGTTAGGGCTTCATGCCCGCCATGAGAACGCCAGGAAAGCCGCCATCGGATGGCTACGCCGGATTTGGGAAGCCGCCGGATGCGATCCGGCCAGGTTGCCAACGAAGCCGGAAGACCTGGCGGGCTTGGTCTGCACCGTGACGGTTTCCCACCGCCCGCATTGGCAAAATCCAGGTGAATTTGTGGCCGTGGTTCAGGGCGTTTCACCCGCCCCGGAGGTGGGCCCATGATCTCACCCCTGGCAAAGAAGAGTCCCGGCGTCCAATTCGATCCGCCCATCGAAGCCGGCGAGCTTGCTCGCCTCTGCGGCGTGACCCTGGAAGAGCTATACCGGCGGATATCCTGCCCGCATGGCGCCTGGACCTGCCGCCGGCCGGAGTGCAGTGACATGCTGGACCGGCAGCCCGTATACCCAGCCCGGTTGGCCGCCCATATCGCCAAACAGTTCAACCTATGCCTGTTACCGCCCAAGGGCGGAGAGCCCCGGCAGGTGAAAAAATTGCGGGCAGACCTTCACGCCATTGGAGGCCAATGCCATGAGGGATGAGGGCCCGAAAAAAAAGATGGGGCGTATCCCCAAGCTGGAGACATGCCCGGAAATATCCAAATTCTTGGTGGACGCCATTGCTGCCGGATGCCCAATCAACCAGGCATGTTCAGCCGCCGGTATTTCACTGGCAGCGTTCTGGCGATGGCTGGCCGAAGGGGAAAAAGCCAACGCCCGCCCAATCTACCGAAACTTCCGAGATGCAATAAAGCAGGGCCAGCGTGATCGGCTTTTGAATGCTGTTCAGGCCATCCAAGCCGCCGCCCCCCGCCAGTGGCAGGCAGCGGCCTGGTGGCTGGAACGCAGTTCCCCGGAGAACTGGGCTTCCCCGGAAACCCGCCTACGCCAGCGTGAGATTGAAGCCGCCATCGAAGACCTGCGGCGTCAGTTCCAGGCAAAATTCCCGGATCAGGATTTCACCAAGCTCCTGGACGATGGGGGCGATGCCGATGGCGTGTCTTGAGCGGATGGAAGCTGCCCGCATACACGCCTGGCGAAAACTCGCCCGAGCGGCCCTGGAGTGCCCGGGTGCCGAGACGGCCCTGCTGATACTGCTGGAAAAAAAGCCCGGCAAATTGGCCGAATTCCTGGACGCAAACGGCGACCAAATCTACCAGTTGCCGCCACACCTAGCGGGGCCGACTGATCCACCGAGTGTTTTTTCAGAGTGACCACTACCAGGAGGTTTTCAGATGATCCAGGGCAACCACAAAGGCGCCGGTTTTCAGGCGTTCAAGACGCAAGACGGCACGACCGGTATACAGGGCCACTGGCAAACGCCGGCGCCATTTCTTGCCCCTGACGCCGTCCGTGCGGACATCCGTGACCAGGTTCGACAGCGCCTGGTTGATAAAATTCCGCCCGACCTCATCGAAAAAAGAAACCGGGCCCGCCGATTGATCGCGGATTGCCGTCAGGATTTAAACGGTGCTACCCAGGCCCGCCAGAGCGCCGTTGCCGACCTTCAACGGTGCTGGGCAGATATTGGCGACCTGGCGGCAATCCAGGCCGCCGAGACGGCCGCCGCCAAAGCCGATGACCGGGTGAACGCTGTGGCGAACCGGCTGAATATGGCCCAGGAGAAGCTGGCCGCCATTTCGGAGGAACTACAGGCCATTTTGGACCTGGCCGTTTCTGAAATCAGCGCCGAGCCGGCCCCGATTTCTGAAGCCCACCTGGCGGCCGAGGCTGCCATCCAAAAGGCTTTCGACAAACATGCCGCCGCCCTGAGCGAAGCCGCCGCTGTCAAATATTTTTGGTGGAGCGCCACCCAGCGAAACGATGGCTCCCGAGACGGTTTCACCGACCTGGCCCGGCTGGTCCTGGCCGATTTTCAGCACGAGCCCGCCGGCGCCGACCAGGTGGAAGCCGACCAGGTTGAAGCCGTTGCCACCGTGGCGGAGTGACGCCGACAAGCCCCGGCCGCAACCCCTGGGATGTTCCCAGGGAAAATGGTCCCCGCTAAACCAAGACGGCCGGGGCCTTTTTCAAGAAAAGAGGAGTTTAAACATGCGATACCTGGCCGACGATGCCTGTACCTTCGACGGGACGATTGCCACCGATACGGCCGTCTCCATTGGCGATTTCGTCATCGCCACCGACACGGTTGGCATTCAGCCAGTGTCCACCCAGGCGACCGTGGCCGAGGCCTTGGCCGGTTTTGCCGGCGTGGCCCTCCAGGATAAGCCGGCCGGCATTGACCAAATCCGGGGGAATTCAAGGCCTGGCCGTATCCGGATCGCCACTGCGGGCGTCTGGGAGGCCACCTGCACGGACGCCCTTGAGATCGGGGACGCCCTGACTTTCCACCAGGGCGCCGATACCGTGGCCGCCCAGGCCGTGGCAAAGGTGGCGGAAGATGAAGGGGCCATCGGCATCGCCCTGGCCGCCAAGGATGCCGGCGCCGGCGTGGCAAGGTTCCGGCTTTTCGTAAAGCGGATGGCGCCGTGAAAAGCGCCGACGAGTTCCATTTCCTGGCCGTAAAGGCCCAGACAATCCGGCCGCCGTTGGCAAACCAGTTGGACGGCGAGGCCATCGGGCAGATTGTGGCGGGATGGCCAGAGCTACAGCATCGGCGGCGGCTGGTGGCAAGCTTCGAATTCACTACCGCTGCCCGGGAAAAGATTTTGGTCAGCCGTTGGCTTTTGCCCAGGGCCGATGGCGTGTTCCAGCTTGCCGATCTGCCCGAGGTGCCCAGGGAGTCGCGGCCCCGGGCGTAGGCGCCCCCGGGAAGGCCCCAAAAATGCGATTCTAGGCGTGTTTAAATCGCCGGAGGCCTATTCGCTCAGCCGGCGGACAATCGACGAAACCAGGCGATTTTCCTGGTGCCCAACGGCATGGTTCACTAGGTTTTTGACCAGCACCGGCGGCGGCCCCTGGGGCTCCGACTGTAGGGCCCTGGCGAGAGCCTTCCTGGCGCCATCTGCCCGAGGGTCCGGCGTCGATCCGGCGCCCGTGAGGTAATCGGCAAGCCTGCTCATCCTTGGGGCCGTCCATTTGCCAGGTTGAAAGCCCGAAGCCGATCCAGGCCAGAAGGCTGAGAGGCGTTGAGCCGGCCGGAGAGGCCCTGGCCCGAGCCCGAGGCCTTGACGGCTTCTAGGTTTTCCCTGGCCTTTCGGTCAGCGCAGGCGTCGAGGTGCTTTTCAAGGGCGAGGAGATTGGTGGCAAGAGGGCGGCGCATTAGTTTTCTCCAGGTGGCGTGGTCCTGGTGAATTCTACATGTAACGCTGGCGGCGTTCGTTTATATGCTGGCGCCGGTTACCTGGTCTTGTTCACGGGCCAACGCCCGTCCTCATCGTCCTCATCATCGGGTTTTGATGGCGGGCGCATGATGGCGGTAATCCGCAATTGCCGCCCAGGGTGTTTTTCACCCGTCCTGGGAGCAAGGCCAACTGTCTGCAAATCGCTGATTTCAATCACGGAGCGCCCAGACTCCAGGATTCCCAAGACGCCCAAGCCGGCGTAAACATGCCCCCGGTCGATCAGCGCATCCGCCAGAACCTGCAAGGGCAGGGTAGGGGATTGATCCGCCTGGATAGCCTTCCAAATTTGGCCGATCAAATCGCAGAAGTTGGCGCCCTTCACGATGGCGGCGATGGCGGCTTGCTCGTCTGCTTTTGTTCCCATCGCCAGCATCCTCCAGGGGGCCCGCCAAAGGATACGGGAAGGGGCCTGGAAGGGTTAGCCCAGGGGGAAAGTTCCGACCTGGAACCGGAGGTTTGGGGGGTGGGAATGCAGGGCAGCATGGGTGCCAATCATAGGGCGAAGGGCAGGGGCCAGACTGCCAACAAACTGCCAACATTTGGTTGAAACGGTGGCAACAAAGGCAACGCTACCAGCCGCAAAGGATTCCGCCCTGGGTGTTGCCAAAAAACTGGAATTGCCGTATTTTTAAGCATCGGGAGACTGATATGGGATAAGTGCCGTCGCAATTGTAGGTTGCCTCGACACGCTGGGGGTCATAGGTTCGAATCCTATAGCGCCCATAACGCCCCGGAGATTTTTCTCCGGGGCGTTGTTATTTCGCCCCTGTTCGACCCCGGGTTACCATGTACCCGGCTTTG
>Ga0315899_10007610_pt1 | contig 11642 bp, 6 predicted proteins | sample LakEriMetagenome_2_FD_203518 | JGI IMG/M metagenome (GOLD analysis project Ga0315899, IMG submission 203518) | Freshwater fungal communities from buoy surface, Lake Erie, Ohio, United States - Buoy 4 MA112 | ecosystem: Environmental > Aquatic > Freshwater > Lake | place: USA: Lake Erie, Ohio... | reverse complement strand
CCCTTTCCGCAGATGACACGACGAGCTGTCTAACATCACCGTCGCGCCCGCAAACCGTGCCGTCAGAAAAGCCGTGTCCGGAGTCTCCTGGTCGTCCTGAAAATGATAGCGCCCACCCCCGCACAGCACACGCTCCGGCGCCTTCAGCCCCATTCCCCACATCGCCAGATCCAGCATATGCACCCCGTTGTTCGCCAATTCGCCGCCCCCGTAATGCCAGCGCCAGTGCCAGTTGTAATGCACCAATCCATCCAGATACGGCCGCTCCGGACAAGGGCCCTGCCACATCCCCCAGTCCAGCCAACCAGGCACCGGCTTCCCGCCCGCAAGGCTCACCGCCCCCCGATCCGCATCATACCAGCACCGCGCACTCCGCACCGCCCCGATCACCCCTCCCCGCAACCGCTCCACCCCCTCACGCATCGCCTCAAGGCTCCGCCGCTGGGTCCCCAGCTGCACCTGCTTTCCCCACCGCGCCGCCGCCCGACCCAGCATCACCGCCTCCGCCCCATTGTGACTCCCCGGCTTCTCCACATACACATGCTTCCCAGCCGCACACGCCAGCACCGCCGCCGGCGTCTGCCAGAAATTCGGAGCCGCTATACTCAACACATCAATCCCCGGATCCTCCAGCAATCGCCGGAAATCCCGCTCCACCCGCGGCACCAAGGTCTGCCCGCCCGCCGCCACTGCCTTCAACCCTTCCGCCATCCGCCGCTCATCCACCTCACTCAACCCAACCACCTCCACCCCAGGCACCTTCATCCATCCCGCCACATGCGCCATCCCACGCCCCAACCCCATCACCGCCACCCGCAACCGATTCCCCGCACTCTGCCCGCTAACTAATCGAGTTCCCGCCACTATCCCCGCCACCCCACCGAAAAAAAAGCTCCGTCGCGTCGTCATCCCCACACCAGAACCCGCTCCCAACCCCGCCGCCACTCCGGATCAACGGATCCCCGCAAGAACGAAACCTCCCTCGTTTTGCAGTAGACGAACGTCCGAATGCCGCCAACGGTACGGCCACTCATCGGCAAGGTGCCTCCTCGCGTCGTGTCATGGGTCCGGCCTCCGCGCCGAAATCATCCAAAACCCCAACAGCATAACCAATCCCATGAAACTCCTCCCTCTCATCGCCCTCGGTACCGCCGCCTTCACCATGGTCGCCTGCGAAAAGCCAGCCGCAGCCAAAGTCGAAGACGCCGCCAAAAAGGCCACCGAATCCGGTAAAGAAGCCGTGAAGGCCGTCGAAGCCAAGGTCGAAGACGCCGCCGACAAGACCAAGGAAGCCGCAGCCAAGGCCACCGAATCCGTCAAGGAAGCCGGTGCCTCCGCCGTCGAAACCATCAAGGAAGCCACCAGCGAAGGCGCCGCCAAGGTCGAAGAAGCCGCCAAGGCCGTCAAGGAAGCCACCGCTCCTGCCGCCGAAGCCCCGGCCGCCGCTCCTGCCGAAGCTCCTAAGTTCTAATCAGACCCTCCGCGTCTGTCTTTCCGCCGGAGAGGGTTCGCCCTCTCCGGCTTTTTCATGCCCGCACACCCCAGCCCCTCCCCATGCGCGCCATCATCCCCCTCTCCCTCGCCCTCGCCGCCTCCTCCCCAGCCGCCGACTCCCCATGGTTCGCCATCCACATCGTCGACAACTCCACCAACCGCGGCATCCCCCTCGCCGAACTCCGAACCGTCAGCGAAGCCTCCTTCCTCTCCGATAACGCCGGCCGCATCGCCCTCTCCGACCCAGACCTCATGAACCGCCCCGTCTGGTTCCACGTCTCCTCCCCAGGCTACTCCCTCCCCAAGGACGGCTTCGGCTACGCAGGGGTCTGTCTAATTGCCAAACCCGGCACCTCCGCAGAAATCCGCCTCTCCCGATCCCAACCCGCTGAACGCATCGCCCGCCTCACCGGCCTCGACCGCTGGCGCGATTCCCGCCTCCTCAACCTCCCCGCTCCCTCCCTCCCCCCCGACCCCTTCGGCGTCACCGGCCAGGACTCCACCCAAGCCACCCCATGGCACGGCCGCATCTTCTGGCTCTGGGGCGACACCAGCATCGCCTCCTACCCTCTCGGCAACTTCAAAACCACCTGCGCCACCTCAGATCCCGTCCCCAACCCCGAAAACGGCTTCGCCTTCTCATACTTCCCCGATCCCGTCAAACCCGACCGTCTCCGCCCCATGATGCCGCGCGAAGGCCCCGGCGTCGTCTGGATGCAAGGACTCCTCAATGTCCCCGACCCCTCCGGCGCCGAACAACTCGTCGCCCACTGGGGCCGCTCCCCAGGCCTCGCCCCAGTCGTCGAACAAGGCATCGCCGTCTTCAACGAATCCCTCGGCATCTTCCAGAACAAAACATCTCTCCCCAAAGACGAATCGTGGCGATTCCCCCGCGGCCACGTCCTCCGCCACAACGATCACTTCTACTTCGCCTCCCCCCTCCCCCACACCCGCGTCAAAGCCGACCTCGCCAGCGTCTGCCAGCCCGACGCCTTCGAAGCCCTCCGCTTCAACGAACCCTCCAACTCATGGATCTGGCAGCGCCTCAACCCTCCCACCACCCAAAAGGAAGAGGCCGCGCTCATTGTCGCCGGAAAACTCCCCGCCTCCAGCGCCCGATTCCAAATCACCGACGCGACCACCTCCAACCCCGTCCTCATCCACGGTGCCAGCGTCCGCTGGAACCCCTTCCGCAACCGCTTCATCCTCATCGGCGTCGCCACCGGCACCAAAAACGATCCCTCCTTCCTCGGCGAAATCTGGTTCTCCGAAGCCCGCTCCCCCGACGGCCCATTCACCAAAGCCGTCAAAATCGCCACCCACCCGGCCTACTCCTTCTACAACCCAGTCCACCACCCCTTCATGGACCAGCAAAACGGCCGCATCATCCACTTCGAAGGCACCTACACCGCAGAATTCTCCGGCAACCCCCGCAAATCCCCACGCTACGACTACAACCAGATCCTCTACCGCCTCGACCTCTCCCACCCAACCCTCACCCCAGCCCTCACCCCCTAATCCCCACCACCCAGCCATCACAACACACCACCCTCCCCTCGCACAAAAGCGCAGGCCTCTTGCGTGCACAAGGGCGCTGCGTGCACAAGGGCGCAGGCCTCTTGGGGATGCAGGCAATGTGGGTCGATAGAAGCTTTCAAACACCTCCAACGGTGTCCGTCACCTAAAAGGAAGAGGCCGCGCTCATTGTCGCCGCACCTCACAAGGAGACAGGCCTCTTGGAGCATTCAGGAAGCGTCCACTGTAGCTACTCTGCAAGAAGTCCGCGGGCCGGCCGATGTCCGGCAGGATAGCTGGACGCGGCATTGGCGGACGGAGCTATTGGATGGCGTGTGGAATAGGGTTGGTCTACCCATGGGGAGGACCATGGGACAGAGCACTTGGAATGTGATTGGAGACACCAACTACCTTGTTATGGCGCCGTTCGTCCCTGTCCATTGCCCCTCTTGCTCAGAGCCAACAAGCTCTGCATCAAAACCCCAAGGCGACATAGAACCCGCAGCAACGCCGCCGTCGCATCGAGACACTAAACGGCACACTGCCCGCCCCCTTCGAATCAACGCCTCTCGCACGAAGCTGACTGCTTACAGGCGATACTGAAACAACCAGCCTTTATCCCTTCAGCCCCTGTGTACTCCGTCCACCCCTCTCACTCCCTCAACTGCCGCAGATTGTACAGATCCCGCCACTCCTTCCCGATTCGCCGCGCTCCAGTCTTCCGCTGCTCCCGACTCCTTCCGCCAAACCAATTCCGGTTCCGTTCAAACCACCCGTCAATGAACCCGCGGCTCCCGAGGATCACCCCGTCGGTCAGATGACGCACGCGCCTCATTAGCAATTCCGTCCGGATCCCGCCCTCTCCCTCCAGACGCGCCCGTGTCCTTTCGCTCAAACCCCGCCGCACCATCCGTCCGTCCTCAGCAACTCGTGATCTGCCCGCGATTCCCAGCAACCTCCGGTACCTCACCAATGCCTCCAGTTGCCTCCGCCGCCGCTGCCGCTCCGTTTCCACCGGTTCCGGCGCACCCAGCGCCCGACCATGCACCCGCTCGGCAGTCCATCCGGTAACTGTCACCAATCCCTCGATCGCTAGCCACTGCCCGGCCATCGCCTCTGCATACCCGCACCACCGGTAGTCCCCCGGATCACTCACCATTCCGGCCCGCACAGGATTCAAATCAATGTACGCACTCATCGTGCGGAGCGCCGTGTGGTCATCCTCCACGATGACACTCTTGTATCGCCCCTCCCACAGCGTGCCCTTCCGACCCACCCGCCGATTGTACCACTGCGAGAACCTTTGCTTCAGCGACTTTGCGAACTCTGTAAGCCGGAACATCCTGGCCAGCATCCGCTGCCGCCATTCTTCGATAACGGCCCCATTGCCGCTCTCCTCATAAAGCGCAAACTGCCGCGTCATTCCCTTCCGCCACGCATCCCCCACCGACGCCTTCCAGCGCTCCAGCACCGTTTCCAGCGGCAGATCATATCCCGCCGGCCGCCGCGGCACCCGCAGCAGGATGTGAAAATGATTGCACATCACACAAAACGTCAGGATCTCGACGCCGTGAAACGCGGCCAACGACCGCATCATCCTGACAAACTCTTCCTTTTCGGGCTCCCCGAAGATGTACCGCTGGTCGACCACGCGCGAACAGACGTGGTAAATCCCGGCTTCAGTCTCCGGCTCAGTGTAAACGCGTGGCTTAGCCATAACAGGTGCGGTCTTTCTACATCTGCGGCATCACCAATGTCAAGGATTCATTCGCGGCTGTTTCTATTTACCACCTTCTCGGGAATCCCTCTCACAGAGACCAAGCTCACGAGGAACCAGACCACTTGGCTGCGACAACTTCGCCATCCGCCACGCTCCTTGAGAGATCCGCTGTAAATGGTGCCTCGCGACAAAGAGGCCTGTCGACTTACACTTGTCGGGGTCCACGGGAACAGGCGGATGGACCAGACTGTCCCGAGGGCATCGGTGATTTCCCAACCCGCCGCCGGGGGTTTCTACTTAGACGTCATGCCCAGCAGAACGCCTGTGTTTCCCCGTAGGAATGCGCTCGCGGCGCGGGCCGCCCAAGAGCCTCCTGATCCGCCAAGCAGCATCTCCAGGGCTGAATCGACGCCCCACCGCAGTCTGAGCACCACCCCGAATTCCCAGACTCCCCACACCCACACGCGACGCCGAAAACCCCACCTCCCCCCACCCAACTACGCATTCCTGTGCCCCGATTGCAGCGTGACAGCCCATCCATCCCCGCCATCATTCCCAACCTGCACGCCGCTCCCGTTCCCACCCTGCCCGTTTCCCGCCACACCATGAACCGCTTCCTCTTTCCCGCACTCCTCGTCGCCATGTCCACCGCCCCGGCCGTCCCACCCACAGAAAAAAAACCCGTCACCGACGAATACCACGGCGTCAAAGTCGTCGACGACTACCGCTGGCTCGAAGACGCCAACTCTCCCGCCGTTAAGGCATGGACCGTCGCACAAAACCAATACTCGCGCAGATGGCTCGACGCCCGCCCCGATCGCAACGCCATCGAGAAACAACTCACCGCCTTCTACGCCAAAGACACGCCTTCCCACGGCGGCCTCGTCGCCCGCCCCGGCATCCTCTTCGCCCTGAAATTCCAGCCTCCCAAACAACAGCGCCTCCTCGTCTCCCTGACGTCCCCGGACAACCTCGCATCCGAACGCGTCGTCCTCGACCCGAACGAACTCGAACCCAAAGGCCAGGTCGCCATGGATTGGTTCGTACCGTCGCCCGATGGCAAACTCATCGCCGTCTGTCTCTCCGAACACGGCAGCGAAGACGGCACGCTCCACTTCTTCCGCACCGACACCGGTGAACGCCTGCCCGACCGCATCCCTCGCGTCCAGTACCCCACCGGCGGCGGCAGCGCCGCATGGCTCCCCGACAGCAGCGGCGTCTTCTACACTCGCTATCCTCACAAGGGCGAGAAACCCGAGGCCGACCTCAACTTCTTCCAGCAAATCTACTTCCACAAACTCGGCACTCCCGTCACCTCGGACCCCTACAGCACCGGGCGCGACTTCCCACGCATCGCCGAAATCGAACTCGAAACCTCCGACGACGGTCGCTGGCTCCACGCCGCAGTCGCCAACGGCGACGGCGGTGAATTCGCACACTACCTCCGCGAAACCAAAGACGGCGCTCCATGGCGTCAGATCGCCCGCCACGAAGATGGCATCAAAGCCATCGTCTTCAGCCACGACGGATCCTCGCTCTACCTGCGTTCCGTCAAAGACGCCCCGCGCGGCAGAATCCTCCGCACCGCCACCACCGGAAACCTATCCGATTCCGTCATCATCGTCCCGGAAAGCGATGCCGTCATCGAAGGCATCACCCTCACGGAATCATCCCTCTTCATCACCGATCTCCTCGGCGGCCCGTCCCGCATCCGACAGTTCACACTCGACGGCAAGGAGCCCCGAATCCTATCACTCCCCGAAGCCTCGGGCGTCGGCGGCATGCTCGCCACTGACAACCACATCGTCTTCCGCCTCACCAGCTTCGTCGCTCCCGCCGCATGGATGACCTGCGACCCAGCCACCGGCACCATCCGCAAAACTGCTCTCCATAACACCTCCCCCGTCGACTTCAGCGACATCGAAGCCGTGCGCGAATTCGCCGTCAGCAAGGACGGCACCCGCGTCCCCGTCAGCATCCTCCGCCGCAAAGGCACCAAACTCGACGGCTCCAACCCCGCCCTCCTCTACGCCTACGGCGGCTACGGCCACAGCATGCGGCCCGCTTTCGATTTCGAAAACCGGCTCTGGTTCGACCGCGGCGGCATCTACGCCATCGCTAACATCCGCGGCGGCGGTGAATTCGGCGAGGAATGGCATCTCGCTGGCAATCTCACCAGAAAACAGAATGTCTTCGACGACTTCGCCGCCTGCGCGCAGCACCTCGTCACCAAAGGCTACACACGCCCCGATAAACTCGCCGTCGAAGGCGGCAGCAACGGAGGCCTCCTCATGGGCGCCTTCCTCACCCAGAACCCCACCCTCGCTCGTGCCGTCGTCGCCCACGTCGGCCTCTACGACATGCTCCGCGTCGAACTCGACCCTAACGGTGCCTTCAACGTCACCGAATTCGGCTCCGTCAAAGACCCCGACCAGTTCCGCGCCCTCCACGCCTACTCACCCCTCCACAACGTCAAAGAAGGCACCGCCTACCCAGCCGTCTTCTTCCTCGCCGGCGAAACCGATGGCCGCGTCAACCCCGCCCACTCCCGCCGCATGACCGCCCGCCTCCAGGCCGCCACCGCCTCAAATCACCCAGTCATCGTCCGACTCAGCGCCTCATCAGGCCATGGCATGGGCACCGGCCTCAGCGAAAAAATCGCCCAGCAGGCCGATGTCTTCGCCTTCCTCTTCGACCAACTCGGCATGTCCGCCAGATAACCCAACTCAACCTGACCGTTCACCGCGGCGGTGTGCAGCGTCCCATCCATACCCATAACTAAAGATCAAAGCGACCAAAAGCGCGACCGCTCCGAATCCCACGTCCGGCACCGATCGGCATCGACCCTCCCGGCAATTGCATTGACCCCTCCCGCCGGAAAAATATCTCGAATCCCCCAACTCCGCCCGCTACGACAGAACTCCCGAAATCATCCCCAGCCTCACATCGCTCCCCATGAACCGACGCTCCAGCAATCCCGCCGCCCCGAAGCCGAGGCGCACCACCAGATCATGGCGCGAAAAACTAGCCGGTTCCAAGGACCTCCCGAAAGTCGTCACCCTCGACTCCGGCGCATCCCTCGCCATCCCCGCACCCTCCGAAGTGGATCAACTCATTCGCCACCTCGTCCTCATCCTCTGCTCCCTCGCCGCCACCATCGCCACCGCCACCGCCCGGCATCCCAACATCCTCATCATCGTCAGCGACGACCAGGGCTACGCCGACGCCGGCTTCCAGGGCAGCAAGGCCGCCGTCACCCCGCACCTCGACGCCCTCGCCAAATCCGGGGTCCGCTGCACCAACGGCTACGTCACCTATCCCGTCTGCTCACCCTCGCGCGCCGGCCTGCTCACCGGTCGCTACCAGGCACGCTTCGGCCACGACAACAACCCCGTCTACGACCCGCTCGACAACCACGAAGGCCTGCCCCTCACCGAAACCATCCTCCCGCAATTCCTCAAACGCGCCGGCTATCGCACCGGATGGATCGGCAAATGGCATCTCGGCTCAGCCCCCGCCTTCGTCCCGTGGGCTCGCGGCTTCGACGAATCCTTCGGCTTCATCGGCGGCGGTCACCGCTTCGCCAACTGGCTGCCTGACGAACGCCAGTACTCGCTCCCACTCATCCGCGACGGCAAACCCATCCCCGACGTCCCCCCGCACCTCACGCTCGCCCTCGGCAACGCCGCCGCCTCCTTCATCCGCTCCCACAAAGACCATCCATGGATGCTCTACCTCCCATTCAACGCCCCGCACACCCCACACGAACCCTCACCCGATCGCCTCGAAAAATTCTCCAGCATCCCTAACCCGCAACGCCGCAAATACCTCGCACAACTCAGTCTCCTCGACGACGCCATCGGTCTCGTCACCACCGCCCTGACCGACTCCGGTCAGCGCGACAATTCCCTCGTCTTCTTCTTCAGCGACAACGGCGGCCACACGCCCAGCGGATCCGACAACACGCCCCTCCGCGCGATGAAAGGCACGCTTTACGAAGGCGGTGTCCGCGTCCCCTTCCTCGTCAGTTGGCCCGCAAAACTCCCAGGCGGCAAGGTCTACGACCACCCGGTCTCCACTCTCGATGTCTTCGCTTCTTCCCTCGCCGCCGCTGACATCCCCATGCCCACCGAACGCCCGCCTGACGGGGTCAACATCATCCCCCATCTCGCCGGCGAGGTCTCCTCGCCTCCCCACACCAACCTCACATGGCGCATGCACGGCAAACAGTCCCTCGCCATCCGCGATGGCAACTGGAAGCTCATCCGCAACGGCACCAACCCACCCGAACTCTACGACCTCGCCACCGACGCCTCCGAATCCAAGGACGTCGCCGCGCAACACCCCGACATCATCACTCGTCTCTCGTCCACTCTCGACTCGTGGAACAAACAGCTCATCGACCCCGTCTTCCCAGGAAGCTCGGTCAAAAACGAGGACTGGGGCCCCGGCGGTGCCAATCAGCGCAACCGCCCGAAACCCAAGGAATCCTCCCCCAAACCTCCCGACGCCAATCCGTCCACCACCCCTAACTGACTCCTTTGCCATGCTCCGCCGTCTATTCATCTTCCTCCTCCTCGCCGCGTCGCCCCTCACGGCCGCCGAATCCATCGTCTACAAATCCACCGATAACCGCAAGCTCCACCTCCACATCGAAAAACCCACCGACTGGAAACCCACCGACAAACGCCCCGCCGTCGTCTTCTTCTTCGGCGGCGGCTGGGTCGGCGGTTCCGCTGAACAGTTCCTCCCCCAGAGTGAATATCTAGCAAATCATGGCGCCGTCGGCATCCGCGTCGAATACCGCACCATCCCCAAAGGCGATCCCGGCCCGCCCGTCGTCTGCTGCGCCGATGCCAAATCAGCCATGCGCTTCGTCCGCAGCCACGCCGCCGATCTCGGCATCGACCCAACCCGCATCGCCGCCGCAGGCGGCTCGGCCGGCGGCCACCTCGCTGCCTTCACCGCCCTCGTCCCCGGTCTCGACGACCCCGCCGACAACGCCTCCATCTCCTGCAAACCCGACGCCCTCATCCTCTTCAACCCAGTCTTCAACAACGGTCCCGGCCAATGGGGCCACCAGCGGCTCGGCAATCGCTTCCGCGATTTCTCGCCCGCCCACCACATCTCCAAAGCCGCTCCCCCGACCTGCATCTTCCTCGGCGATTCCGACAAACTCATCGGCGTCCCCGTCCTCCGCGAATACGAAGCCGACATGAAAGCCGCCGGCGCCCGCTGCGACGCCCACGTCTATCCAGGTGCCGGTCACGGCTTCTTCAACAAGGAACCCTATCGTTCCCAGACACTCACCGAAACCCAGAAGTTCCTTGTCTCGATCGGTTGGCTCAAAACCACTCCAACCAGCCTTCCCCTCAAGGTCTTCATCCTCGCCGGCCAGTCCAACATGGAAGGCCAGGCCGTCGTCGACCTCACCGGCAAGGACTACAACTTTAACACCGTCGCCTTCGCCCCAACCCGCTCCTTCGTCCGCAAACCCGAGGACTCCCCCAACCCAGGCCACGGCCACCACGAATTCGGAAACGCAGAAACCATCTTCCTCGTCGGCGACGCCCTCGGCAAAGCCATGCTGCCCCTCCTCCCGAAATCCCCGCGCTGACATCCCCCTCGCCCCATGTCTCCTGACGACGACTCCATCCCTTCCATCGATCCCTTCTCCCTCGAAATGGAGCTGGATACCGCCATCCGCACCAGCGACATCCCGCGCTGCCGCGAATTGCTCCACACATGGAGCCACACGCTCAGAAGCATCCCCGACCACCATCTCGTCTTCCTCATGGACGAAGCCATCAAAGCCGGTCCCGCTGCCGATCCCCTCCTCACTCTCCTCCTCGACGCCGGCGTTCCTGCCAACGCCATCTACGACCAAGGCGGCCCGGACTACCAGCACACTCCTCTCGTCACCGCCGCTCGCCACGGTCGCCTCGATCTCATTCAGAAACTCGTCGCCGCAGGCGCCGATCCGCTCTGGTCCAGCCCGATCGGCACCACCGCCCTCAGCGAACTCCTCCCGTCATCCGCTCCCGAGGCTCCCTTTCTCGACTCCACCGCCATCAGCGAGGTCCGCACCTGGCTCACCCAGCAGGGCCTCACCTTCAACCCGCTCTGCACCGACAGCCAGCGCAAGCTGTTCCGGGCTTCTGCTCAACCGGCTTCATGGCCCGACATCCCCGGCCTCCTCGCCATCGGCATCCCTCTCAGCGCCACCGGTTGGTCGCCCTTCATGCTCAAACTCGCCTATGGCACCGCCACCACCAACGATGTCGCCTCTCTCTCTCCGGATGACCTCAACCTCCGCGATGCATGCGACCGCACTCCTTTCCTCCTCGCCATCACCGCAGGCAATCTCGCCATCGCCTCAACTCTACTCGACCACGGCAGCAACCTCCACGAAACCGGCGACTGCGAAGCGTCCGCCCTCCACGTCGCCGCCAAACACAACCGCTGCCACCTCATCCAATGGCTGCTCGACAAAGGCCTGCCACTTCAAGCCAAGGACAAATCAGGCCACTCGCCCCTCCACTCATCTGTTAGCAGCAACTGCACCGATGCCGCACGCATCCTCCTGGATCTCGGTGCCAACCCCCGCGAATCCAACCGCCACGGCTACTCTCCCATCCACGAGGTACACTTCTCCCCCGACCTCGCCATACTCAAACTCCTCCTCAACGCTGGCGCAGACATCAACGCCGTCTCCGGCGGCGGTTCATGGCCACTCTACTCCGCCTGCGAATCCGGCAACGCTGCCGCCGTCGCCTTACTCCTCAGCTCCGGAGCAGACCCTGACCTCACCTCCTCTGGCGAAACCGCTCTCTTCGCCGCCGTCGCCAGCGACAGCATCGAATGCGTCCAGTTATTGCTCGATGCCGGTGCCTCCGTACACGCCTCCGACGGA
>Ga0315899_10007609_pt1 | contig 11643 bp, 6 predicted proteins | sample LakEriMetagenome_2_FD_203518 | JGI IMG/M metagenome (GOLD analysis project Ga0315899, IMG submission 203518) | Freshwater fungal communities from buoy surface, Lake Erie, Ohio, United States - Buoy 4 MA112 | ecosystem: Environmental > Aquatic > Freshwater > Lake | place: USA: Lake Erie, Ohio... | reverse complement strand
TTTTCGTCATTCTGGAGGGTTCTAAGCTCCTCAGAATGGAGTGATTCTAATGGTTTGAATCGTCATTCGCCTTTCCTTCCGGTACAAAAAATAAAATAAATTACGAACATGAGAGAGAGAGAGAGCGCGCGCGCGCGAGAGAGAGAGAATTCACGTGTTACCTGGCGTGTGTGGGGGGCGGCACGGCTAGGGGCGAGGGCATCAAATAAGTGCCTGAGAGGGCATCAAAAGAGTCTCTCAGGAGGGGCAAAGCCGCGCGTCGCCGATGGCGGGAGGAAGTTCGTGAGCAAGTTCTTGGCTCCCTCAAAGCATGTATGCGTTTGTCTCCGCGCGAACTGGAGCAAGGACGTGGCTCCTTCAAAGTCCGAGAGAGGGGGGAGAAAAACACAAAAAAAATAAGTTAAAGAGGGTGAGAGAGTGGAGAAGTGAGGCTCGTCTCGCATAGCGCGCATGTATGCGTTTTATCTGCGCGCCACGATCCCGCGCGCCAACTGGGGATCGTGGCGCGCATATAGCGTGGCAGTGCGTTGATTGCACAGAAGAGGCGTCCGATGGTGATGCATGTGTTGATGTTTTCGTCATTCTGGAGGGTTCTAAGCTCCTCAGAATGGAGTGATTCTAATGGTTTGGATCGTCATTCGCCTCCTACCACGCACACCGTGCTCGCCGTAGGGCACAACTAGAAAGGGTGCGTCGAGATCCACTCACACAGCCTGTCGGGAGCTCATCGGATGCGGCCGTTGTCGGCGGGGATGGTTGGCGCCGACTCCCTGGGTTCATAGCAAGGGCACAGCAGACAACAAAGAAGACAGGATCATGAGGGGTCGCGCCTTGTCTCCATCGTGTCTCCACGGTGTCTTCACTGTGGAACGACACCGTTGTCTAAGATACCAAACTGAACTACTAAACCACTCTCAAAGGTGTCTCCACGGCCTTGCACCTCCACACCCGGGCCGCCCGCAGGGGGGAAAATGGCGTGAAACCGAAGAAGGAAATGGATCGACCGGACGTGCATGGGGCCATCTAGTTGCACTCTGTACCCGGCCGATCAGCCCGCCGGGGCTGGCGTGAATTCACCCAGCAGGGATTGGTACGGCCGAGCGTGCAGGGGACTATCTAGCCTCTCTTGTACATCATGGACCCACGGGACAGGAACCACAATGCTTTGAAAGAGGCACTGCCGCGGGCCGTTAACTATGCGGCACCGCAGCGCGAGGCGCAACTAAGCACGAGTAAGTTTAGCGCTTGGCAGCCTTTGCCTGCCCTCGTTGCGCCTCAGGGAAAGCTAGTAAGACAGCGCCACAACGCAGCGTCTCTCTCGGCTGTCTGGATGACACGGCACAGGACAGCCGGACATACGTGTAATTCCGAGATCACAGCACGAGGGCTGAATGCGCTCTGCACGAGCGCATGTGCAGTTCCTGCAAAGGGATTCTCGCACTCAAGACGCATGCAAGGTCCCGACGAGCAGCCCCCCCGCAGCTGATCGCGCACCAAAGCATACCTTCTTCCACGCCCGTGGGTCGCTGGGGGCCGTCGTCCTCCGTCTTGTTGTTGCCTCTTACCTCCACCCAGGCTCGTCATACAGGCGCCTGCCCTGTCGAAAAAAAATTTGTCCCATTAATTATTTTGGGGCAATTAAGGGGCAATCAAACTTTGCAATGTTGGGCATTTGGGACTTTAGCCAGGGCTTGGGCGCCTGGTGCGACCCCGTTCGCGAGGGCGGGTGCGACCCTGCTCGCGAGTTCGTCGACGAGCCATGCAAGCCTGTTCGCGAGGGATGCTGCGGGCCCGAGTCGTTAAACCCTAAACTTTTGCACATGACCAACGACGAGATCCTGTCTTGGGAAGCGCACCGGGATAAGCTGGTAAGCTGGTGCGTGTGCGTGCTCACACACACGGCGCCTGTGGGGAGTCGCAGCCTTGTCGTTGTGACAGGAAGAGTAACGATGGCAGTTGGAGCGAGGACAAAAAGGCGAAGACAAAAAGGCTCGCGGGCGCAAGTACGTGGACGGCATTGCGCAGGTGGGTCTGGGCCATGGCACGCACCTCCAGCCCGTTGGGGCCAGCGCCTCCCCCTGCACGCGTGTGGTTTCGATGGCCGGCGTCGCTGTAGCGCGCTGCCACGCGCAGCCACTCGTTTTGCTGGATAATTCCGCGCTGTTGTGGCTTTTTGAAGATTTCGCTGTCTCCCGGCAGTTCACCCACTACGAGATGCGGCTCTTCAAGGCCATGGACGAGCTTTGCAGAAGAAAATTACAGCTTCTGTGGGATGCCCGTGACACCGCTGTTGTCGTCCTTTCGTCTCCAGTCGATCGACAAGACTTTACTGTGCAGGAGTCAGATGAGCGAAAGAGATTCAGAACGGACCCAAACAATTACAAGGTTCGCCACGTTGCCACTTCTGGCTCCACCCCCGCTCAGTGCCCGAGCTGTGTCTACCCGGCACGCTTTGTGTTTTCAATGGTTCCTCTCTAGGAGCAGGCCTCTAGCGCTGTAGACATACAGCACGCGACGGGAGTAGCAGCCTGAGCATCTCAAGGGTGTAGAAGCCTAAGTATATGGCGGGCTCTTATCCTTACAGCCGACGTGTGGCGCTCTTGTCTATCTTCGCGCGCAATTATTTTTCCACAGGTATTGGCAGTGAATGATGCTTTCTCTCACATCACGGGCCACAACCCGGCAAGCTTCTCCGGCCTCGGTGTCCTCTGGGGCAAGAGTACAGACAAGGCACGCCCTCCCAGATCGATCCCCTGGACACCTTATGTTCATCCCTTTGCGTCCTCTTGTCACATGCGGAGTTTTCGTGCATGTACATGCGTGTATGTGTGTGTGCGCGCGCTTACGTTTGCTTATTCGTGTCTGCAGGCGCAGCTCAAAAAATTGCAATTGTACATGAGCCGCAGTGTTGATGCCGGTTTTGAAAGGTAAGGGCGCGAGAGAGGAAATGCAAAACAGTTTCCACCCACTGTCACACAACAATGCAGATAGAGGGTATCAACACATGAAACGTCACGGTGTGTCTGTATATGCATCCTGGTGTGCAGCATGTACGGGTCTTCGACAGTCGCCTGTCAGGATGCTAGCTTATAGTCAAAATAAGCAAGCATCCCTGCAGGCGATTTAAAGGGTGGCGTAGGACAAAGGATGTCATAAAATTGCAGGTCAATCTCAGTGATTATACTTTACCCAAGATGGTTCATTCCCGAAAATTGACTCGGAATTCGTATGTTTTTCAGATCCTTTGCTACTACGCCATCCTATATCCATTTAATGCTGAACCCTGATTCCGAACCCTGAACCCTAAACCCCAAATCATGAATCCTTTGCTCCTACGCCATCCTATATCCATTGAATGCCATTCACTTGATGAGAATGTACGGAGTTTCCCTGTGCACACGCAAGTAAAACCTGAAGCATTCTTGCAGGACCTAAAACCTAAAGCATACCCTAAACCCTAATTCCTGAACCCTAAACCCTAAACCTGATAGTATTCTTGCAAAGCCAATGCTGACAAAGTGTTGCATCACGAACAGCGACCTGATAGTGTACCTGCTTAGAAGAACAGAGGAAAACCCAACACTCTGTCAAGTGACGTACATGCCACTTAGCGACGTCGCTGCCAACCCGCGCTTTCATTGTGTGTGAGTGATCCATGCACTTGAAATTACTCCCGCACATGCACGCACTCACACGCATGCTCACGCACACGGTTGCCCTGTACGAACAAAACTGAAAGGGCTTCTGTTCTCGAAAGCTTTCAGGAGCTTGGGTCACGAGGAAACATGACACCTGCGCTTGACACCATCTGGTGTCACACCTACGCGTGACACCATGTGGTGGGTGTCACAGATGGTGTCGCACCTGCGCGTGACACCATCTGGTGTCGCGCGCAGGGGCGCCTGTCAAGATGTTTGGTTCTTTGCCCCCCGGGATCGGGCTGTTGCCCTCACCGACTGTGTATGGATGGGTCTCCACTGATCTCTCCCTCCCTCCCTCTCTCTCGCGCGCTCTCTCCCTGTCTTTCTGTATGCATGCTTGTGTGTGTGTGTGTGTGATTGGATCAGGTCGTTCACGAAAATCAAGAACGAATCTTCAAGTTATCTGGAGTTGGAGCATAAAAGATTGGAAAACGACTTTGAATATAACACTCAAAAGAATTTTCTTATACAGCATGAAATTAATGTTGCTCGTAGCAAAGACCCTGATATACAGGCAAGATCCCTAAAACTTGCCTAAGTGCTGACTCTCCATGAGCGCCAGCGCAGATTCACGCACTCTCCTCACAAAAATGCACTCACATCTTAAACATGCTCGAACGCAGGCCAAGCGATTGGGTCGAAGTATCGAATGGAACCAGTTAAGAGAGCAAGAAGCAGAGCACAGGAGAAAATTGGACACTGCCAATTTTTTTGGTATTATACCAATCGCCACTCGCCCGCGCTTTGGATATGAAGTTAAGATTCGTGATCAATCCACAGGTTTTGTGCTCATATCTATGGCACTGACACGGACTCGGAGTCTCTAACCCTTGCGTGCTGGGTACGCACGCCTGCTGTGCAAGACCTACTCACTCACACACACAAACACACACACACACATCAACTGATCTGCAGGTTCGTCATCTATGTGCCTTGCGTGCTTGCGAATGCTCCTGCCTGCCCTTCACAGGAAAAATGAGGATGACGACAAGGAATCCACTCGACGAATTGATCAGTCGCAGGGGGACTTCAGCAAGGCCATCAAGTGCCACGGGCAGCAATGCGGTCGGCCAGCGCGACCCGCACTGCAGGCAGCTGCACCTCCGCGTCTCCAGCCTGTACAGGGGTTTAGGGTTTAGGGTTCAGGATCTAGGTTGTACCACCGCGTTGGCAGCATGTACAACACTCACCGTGCAACACACAAAACACACATCTTGCACTGCCTTGGCTGCTGATGCTGTTGCTCGCTCTATTTATCCACGCCTGTTCACTCCTCTTCTTCGCCGCATCATTCCTTGTCTGCCTCATGGCTGCGTGGGTTTGATTGTGACCCTTTCAGGGAAACCAAGGAGTATCAGCAGAAAGTAGAAAATACCCAGTTCACCGCACTACTGCCCTCTGACCTTGCCGACTTAGCTGCTATGAAACGTGAAATCAAAATGGTACTCGCTTGCGCTCTCTCTCTCGCTTCCCCTTCTCTCTCTCTTCTCTATCTCTCTCTCTCTCTCTCTCTCTCAATGAGACCCATTGAAGACCTCGGAACTCATTTCGTGCGACGACTTACACCATTCCCTCTCGTACCTTGACCGGGTAGAGAGAGAGAGCGAGAGAGAGAGAGAGAGAGAGAGAGAGAAGTTTATTGACAATCAAATAGATGACTGAAGGTCGGTAAGTACAACGCCTCTTTCGGGTGACACCGCCAGAGAGGATTGTACCTGGCCCTTACTTAGTAAGTGTTTTGTATGTGCACGTGTTTGCTCATGACATGTGTGCTTGTCAGCTTGTAAAGCCTTCTCAACTGTAGAAGAGCGCTTTTGTTGGACGAAAAGATCTTTCCGTGTCTTGAACCAGTCCCTAAACCAACTCTCACAACACCATATCAGGTTCACGTCGCACACTGGCACCCGAGCGATGCAGAACTACAGGACAAAATCAACCAATCCAGAGCACTAGCTGCGAAATTACAAGCGCAATATAAACAGTAGGGGCTCGAGTGAAGCCTTTAATTCGTCATCGGGATTGGGTAGGACTGACGAAGTCTCTGGCAATCAATTGGTGGCTTTGTCTTGTCATGCTTTTTGTACGTTACTGTAAAGAAAGAGAACAAAATCGGTGAAAAGCCCTCAAGGCACATCCCGAGCGGCAGCAACCACCTAGGAAAGCAGCTTGGTGAGAGCCTTCAGGATGTCCAGGAGGTGCTTCACCGCAGCTCCATCTTGCTCCGGATTCAACTTCAGCGCCTGTCGGTACAGGTCTTTCAGGGTTTCCTTCGGCACTTCCTTACTCCCGCCTAAAGACACTCCGGGGGGGAGCGAGGCCAACAACTTCATCAAACCCTTCAGGGCCTCAGCGACCGACACCCATGCTCTGATTAGGGCTACACACGCCTTGCCCTCTGCTTTGATCAGGGCCTTGCCCTCTCCTCTTTTGCCTGACGATCCTGGCGCGCCGCTGAAGCTGCCTGCCGCGCTCTTCTCAGCCTCAGCACCCGTCACCTCCTCCTGCAACGGCAACCGCAAAATACACAGCAGGGACTCCAGTGAAGCACGCAGCCCCTGTGAACCCTTGAGAGGCCCGCCCGAGACACGAACCAGGAGGCTAAGTTGCGCAGAGGCAGCGAGCAATGCGGTTTCGCACTTGACTTGATCCTCGCGCTGACAAAAATTCTGAAAAGTCAGTGCCCTAAATATACGTGCGATATAAAGTCACTACAGAGAGGACTTTTGAGAATTGGTTCTGGATAAAGTGTAGAGGACATTTGAGAATGTGTGCCTGCCCCAGGATCTGCTGAGGAAGAGAGCGCTTCAGATGAGAGGCGGAGGGCGGGGCAAAATCCGCTGCTGACCCCGCTGATGCAACTAGAAGGCACTTCCGCAACTGCCCTTCAGCGGCGTCGTAGCGGGTTCTTGTAACACATCCGCCGCCGACATGCAGAGTTGCAAAGTAGAAGCTGCCCAGCGACAAATGTGCCTGTGCGAGGCGCCATGCAGGGGCTCGCGATTCGCGGAGGAGGTCCATGGCTCGATTGCGCAGATCTACTACTAGTTGCGCGTCCTCTCTCGCCCCCTCACTGTTCCAGCTCTGGCTGCAGGCATCAGTCTCGAGCATAACAGCAAAGTCTTCAAAGGTCGTCGCCAACTCAGACTGTACCATCTCCCACACTGTCGGACTACCCTGCTTCTTCTTCAGCGCCCCAAAGGCGGCTTGATACATGGAGACAGCCTCCGCTATATGAGTTCGCGCGGCGTGTGTAAGCGTGCCCGCCTTCTCCTGCAGGTCGGCACTGCGCCTGCGAAGCAGCTGCGCCAGGTTGATGTTGAGCACCGCATGGTTCTCCCCGTCCCCAATGGATGCGAAGACGCCCTGAGCCGCGCGCCAGTGCCGTTCAGCCTCATCCATGTCCGACTCCCTTCCCGCCACTTTCCCAAGTTCGTTACGCACGTGACCAAGACGGCGCGAAGCAGCAACAAAGTCAACGTAGGACTGGTGGTATTGTAGGTACCCCCGCGCTCGTTCATAGTGTTCCGCGCACAGAGAGAGCGCTTGCACACGTGACAGGTCAAGGACGCTGCGACAACCGCACGGAGGAAACTGTGGCATGTGAGTGCACCCTGCGCGAGATACGGCCTCTCCTCGCCTTTCCCCCCTGCCTTCTTCCCCTTGTCCACCAACTCCCAGTCCTCCAGCCCCCCCGCCACTATCAGCACCATCCCGACCTTCTAACCCCTCCCCTCCTGGCCCGGGACCTTCAACATGTCCACTAGTCCCCTCCCCACCCCCCCCGCCACTCTGTCCTGGCAATTCTGTGGAAGAGGCTGGGCCTGCCATTCCATTAGCTACCTCGTCTGCCAATAGCCCGGTCCTGATGTCCCTTCGGGCGACTGCCGGCAACGTCTGCCCTTGATCAGGCCCACGCGAAACAGCATCATCACGCCCGTCAGACCGTGACTCCCAAACACCACTGTCTCCCACTTCTCCGCTCCCGCCATCCTTGCGTCCAGCTCCTCCAGCTCCTGCACGACGACTTGCGTCTCCTGGGCCACATGCAAGGTGCACAAGGTCTACAGTAGGTCTCTTTTCGTCTATAGTAGGTCTCTTTTCGTCTATGGTAGGAGGAGCCGCAAGCGTGGGTCGCGGGCTTGAGGCAGCGTCTGCCTCATTCGGAGCAGCCTTATTCTGTGCACCACCGAAATCTGCACCCACATTGCTTGCTGCAGCACCGCCGCTGCCAGTATCCACGCCCGTCAAAGCCTCATTCGCAGCCAGGGCCCCCGCCTGTGCCAGCTGCTGTGGTTGTGAAGGTTCAGATTTCGGAGTGGAATTTGGAGTGGCAGCAACTGGAGTCAGAGGCAAAGTGCCCGACAGTGCCCCTGAAAATGCGGGCACGTCGTGTGCGGAGGCCGCCCCGGGTTTCCTTCTTTCGTTGGCGCCTTCTCCTTCTGCACCGCCGTGGGCGGGGTGGGTCCGCAGGGCGCTTTTGGGTGTAGGTGGAGGGGTTGGTGGCGGTGTGGCTGCGGGAGTTCCGATGGGCGTCCCTGCCGGTGTAGGAGGGGCGGTAGGTTGGCGCTCCGCGGCGGAGAGGATACAGTCTCCCAATAGACAGCGCAGGCGCGCCAATATCAGCGCGTCAGAGCATCCCAGGCCTGTGTAAGGGGCGGATGACCGGGGCAGGGGCTGCGCCCAGTAAAGCGCATTTGATAGCATTTCCAACGCCTTGTCCCACTGGCCCTTGGAAGTTTGCACCTGGCTGAGGAACGCAAAACACTCAATCGCTTTTCGCCGTACGCGCACCAGCATGGCCATCAACAGCGCGGGCCTATTCGCGGAATTTGCGGAACTTGCAGAATTCCCGCTCGGCAATGTCCTGTAGACGCACCCTAACGCCTTGGACAGGTGCCCTGCTGCGAGTTCAGCATCGCGCCTCTTGTCCGACGACGGCAGGACAAAGGTGTCAGCATGTAACGACGGATAGCTTTCAACACAGCCGAGCGGGGTTTGACGGGCTAAGTCTTGATCGAGATCTACCACTGGTATCGATACGTATGTGTCCGCGATACAATCGTGGACTTGAGCGAGAAGAGACGCATGCACGTCTTCGTCCAGGAGAGTCACACTCTGCAACAGCAGCTCCCGTCTCCTTGCGCGCGCCTCGGGCGACACCTGCGACGCAAGGCGAGCAGCGGCACGGATGCACAGCATGGCCACCGGAAACGCAAACTTCTCCGGGACGTGCGAGCGACGTGTGCCCGCCGACGCCTCGTCGTTTGCGCCGGGCGGGGTGTGAGAAGAGGAGGAGGCGTCAGCACCGAGGTTGGCCGTGAATTCGTGGAGGGCTGACAAGTTGTATAATTGCAGGCGCTCGTCTCCGCGTTCTTTAAGCAGCCAGTAGGTTGAGGCTTCCGTGGTGCAGTTCGTGTGCAGCCATTTGAGCACCTGTTTTCCGCATCGCTCTATGCGCTCGGGCGAAAACTCAAAGCGCGAGAGGGCCGGGAGGTCTTGGGTGCGCTTGAGCATGTAACCCTGGATTACTGCGTCCTTGTGCCAGCACATGAGGACGTGCGGCACGCTCGCCATCACGTTGTCCAGCCACATGTCCAAGAAGCCTGCGCGCGACATGATCTCTGGATCGCGCACGTAGAGCGAGACACAGGGCTGGCCGGAGCTGGGGTGGTCCAAGACTACTACGTCGGATCCCAAAAGCATCCGCAATGAGCCCAACCGAAACCGGCACATGCGCGGCGCCACAGGCACAAACCCGCCCACCCCCTCCCCACCAGCACCGCCGACATCCACCCCACCCTTGTCCACATCCTCCTCGTCTGAGGAGCTCTGGGCGTGTGCCCACTGGGAGTCGGCCCACTTGTCCAGGACATTTCTGCCAGCCACGCAGGTATCCGAAGACGAAACAAAAGACTCACTCACTCCCCTCACGTGCATAGGAGCGGGCGACGGAGGATCAACAGAGGGCTTTGAAGCCAACACGGGTCCGGGGGTCTCCAAGGGAAGCTGCAGGCCGCCCGGCGCACCAGCCAGGCCGCCACGCGCCCCCGCAGCAATCAGTTGGGAGTACAGGAGATGTTCGAGGTTGAGGGTGTGCTTCTTCCCTGCTGTGTGCGCATTCTTTTTGCCAGACCGCTTGCGCCTGCGCCGGGCGCCTTCTTCTCCCCCCTCTCGCGCCGGGGCTGTCCCCCCCTGGGCCTGCCCCCTGGGGGGCTCCTCAATAGGCTCCTCCTGCAACTCCTCGGCATGAAGCGACGGCGAGTCGCCGGGCGCGTGCGAACACCCACCCACACCGCTCCCTCCCCTGCCGTCTCCTCCTCCTCCGCCGCCGCCATCACCACCACCACCACCTCCTCCTCCTCCTCCGTCTCGGTCTCCTGGGGCAGACGCCTCTCTGCCACACCAGCTTTGATTTGCTGCTGGTGGGGGCTGATCGATGAAGAGCGTCTCGCCTACGCGGTGCACCGCCAGTGATACACGCTGGTCAGAGTATGGCATGGCCAGCAGCTGCTTTAGGCTCCTTGCGGCGGCGATCACCTCGAAGTCACACGAGTCGTCCTTGATTCCTCTGTTAGTGGGTCCCATGCCGCCACGGAGACACGAGGTCTCGCTCCACAGCCCCCCCCACATGCCGAATTCCTCAGACGCACCGGGGGCAGCCCTGGCGTCCCAGTTTACAAAAGTGTCGTCGGGGCAGGAGCGAGGATATCGCCAGCCCATGGCTTCGCTCACGACTCCCACGTCTTCGGCGCTGTACGCCTGGCACAGTCCGCCTGCCGCGTAAACCGCGCCCGCGCCATCCCCAAACAGAGCACACATTCGATTATCGCTCTCCACATGCCCATAAGAGGACGGCGTGACGGAGACGGGATGCAGGCACGACGCGGAGACCGGCGCAGGTGCGCCAGCAACGTGTCCCCAGGCCGCTCCACCACCCACCAGGGCACCATTGTTGTGCCAAGGGTCGCCTGTGCCTGCCGCGGGCGCCGGCAGCGCGGAGAGGTCTGTGTCGGGCGGCAAAAGGAACGACGGCAGCAGCGAGGCCGCCTCGCTGAGCGTCACGTCTCTGCAGGCGGCAAGGAGGGCGTGCACAGCAAGCACCCATCATCATTCACACACGCGTGTTGCGTGTTCGCGCGGGCCTGGCCGCATGCGCGTGTTCGAAACAGCGGGGAGCACGCACGTACCCCGAGTCGCCAAGATCCTGGCTTGTGACGAGCCTGCGGTCCTGCCCGAAGCAGATGCGGTCGCCGCACCCGCCCCGCCACTCGTAGCCCATCTGCTGTCAATCGGCTGGTCAGCCGCGCCGCTGCTCATCCACGAAGAGTGGGGAGCGGGGGTATCTACACACCTGCGACTCGTCCTGGAGCTCAAAGTCGGGCAGCTCGTACTGTGCTGAAGGCTGTAAGAGGGGATGGGGGAGCGCGAAGAAGGACATCCCCGCCTTCGCGCCGGATTGCAGACCGAGAGTCCACTTTAACTGTTGTCGGTTTACGGGACCCCTCCAGGACCCTTTTTAAATAAAAATTCGGGATTGAAGGGTGAAATTTTCTTTGCGCCTTGCAGGTCAAACTGAACGATTTGTACCAAGGGAACCAACAAGTTGACTTAAATACTTTATTTACCAGTACTGTACCAGTTAAGAAGGATTTCCGACCTTTTTTAAAAAAGGGGGGGTGCGTCAGACCATTTGGCAAAAAGGGGGGGAAATTCGCGCCCAGGAGAATGTCTTTACGAAGCCGACATTGGCTGGTCCGACATGGGTCAGCTGTCTGCGCTGCATGACTGGTCTGCGCTGCCTGACTGGCTCGATGACAAACACGTCGAGCTATTGCCTGTCACCGAAGAAGGCGACGACCGCGAAACAGGCTCACCGTCCCTCGTCACAATACCTCCATCTGCTTCTCCTGCGTCGTCTCCGCGCGCAGAGGTGGCGAGCGTG
>Ga0315899_10007605_pt1 | contig 11645 bp, 10 predicted proteins | sample LakEriMetagenome_2_FD_203518 | JGI IMG/M metagenome (GOLD analysis project Ga0315899, IMG submission 203518) | Freshwater fungal communities from buoy surface, Lake Erie, Ohio, United States - Buoy 4 MA112 | ecosystem: Environmental > Aquatic > Freshwater > Lake | place: USA: Lake Erie, Ohio... | reverse complement strand
CTCTGATCCTGCCGCCGAAGGAATCGCCATTGCAGCGGAGCAAGTGATCACCTATTCGGCGATTGCCCAGGGGGTGCACCTCATGGCCGTAAAAGCAGAAGAGCGCATCCCCAAAATTCTTCAGATAGCTGGAATTCCACCGATCAATACAGAAAAAGGGATTCCTGCGGAGCGATTAGCTAGCCTTGAGAGCAAAATTAGTGCCCAGCAATTCAGCTAGAGCTTTTTGCTGGGGAGACGGTGAAATTTTGTCCTGCCGACGCACATCCGTAATCAACCAGTCGAGAGCAGCTTCCTGCAAATCGAAATGATCTCCATTGCGGTCTACGCAGTAGCGACCATACACGAGCTTTTCGACCAAATTAACCCCAGGGCCAATACGAGAATAGTCAAAAATGATGGAGTTATCGATGGTTGCCCCTTCACATATATGGCAGCTTGGTCCAATCATTGCCGGTCCGATAATTGTTGCACCATCTTCAATCTTGGTCATCCCACCAACGTAGACGGGGCCTTGGACGTTGATTTTATCCCAATTTGCAGCAACATTTAATCCCGTGTAGATGCCTGGCTTCACTTCGATGCCTGGCACCTGGACCTGGCGAACATCGCCTTGCAGAACGCTGCGGATGGCTTGCCAATAATCAGGGACTTTACCGATATCAACCCATTCAAACTCCATAGGAAGGGCATAGAAAGCTGCACCGGCACCCACAAGCCTTGGGAAGAGATCAGAACCAATATCAAAAGGTTCGCCGGAAGGTATGAAATCGAGCACCTGGGGCTCAAAAATATAAATACCTGTATTGATCATGTCACTCGCTGCTTCGTCGATATCTGGCTTTTCCTGGAAGGAGAGCACCTTGCCATCATCATCGGTCACGACCACACCGTAACTGCTCACCTGTTCGCGAGGCACACGCTTGGTAATCAAGCTGGCCATGGCCCCTTTGGCTTTGTGCCGCCGAACAGCCTCGGTGAGATCCAGATCGATCAGAGCATCGCCGCAAAGGACAACAAATGTGTCATCAAAAAAAGGCTGAAAATCCTGAATTCTTTTAATTCCACCAGCCGAACCCATGGCCTCACCGATCAGCTCTCCATCCTCAATCCGACCCTCAAAGCTGTAGGCAATGTGAACACCAAATCTTTGGCCGTCACGGAAGTAGTTTTCTATTTCTTCTGCCAAATGCGAGACGTTAACCATAATCTGATCAAAGCCGTGCTCCTTAAGAAGCTCCAGAAGAAACTCCATGACTGGCTTCTGAAGGATTGGGATCATTGGCTTGGGCGTGGTATGGGTAATCGGGCGCACCCGGGTTCCCTTACCAGCCGCGAGAATCATCGCCTTCATTCGCAGGCATGTTTCAAATGAATCTCAACACTTTACGTCCTCCCTCAGGCGGCGATCACTCCCGGAGCCGGCAAGGAAGCTGACCCCTCTTCAGGCACCGCCGGCTCTCTCTGCCCCATCACGCTCCACAAGCGGCGGAGGCTGAGGGGCCCAAACAATCCACCCTCCTGCTGCAACTCCACCTTGCCCTGGGCACTCAGAAACAACAGCGCCCAAAACACGCCCACCCGATCCTGATCGAGATCCTCCGATTCATGGGCTTCACTCCAAGACGCCCACGCCCCCACAAGCACCTCGAAATCCAGCCAGGAATGGCCCTCTCCCGGCCAAGAGGTCTGGATGAAGCGGTTGAGAGCCGCGGTGGTCTCTGGCAGCTTTTCCCGGTGGGCAAGTGCGGCCACCTGTGCAATGGCTGCTCGCTCGCTGTAGCGCCGCCCACCTCGTTGACGGGGCCGGCGACCCTCCTGCTCCAGTTGGTCGGCAATGGTCTCCAGCTGCTGGATCAATTCACCCAGGCTCACTGGACGCTGGAGGGGGGGAGGAGCCACGGGACGCCGGAAGAGCTTGCGTTCTGGCCGCTGGGGCAGGGGGGCCAAAGCCAGTCCTGCCTCCAAATCGTCCTCTTCCATCAGCAGAGCGTCTTCACACTCTGGTTCTGGGGGGAAGTTGGTGCGCTCCAACAGCTCAGCTTTCAAACCAACCAAAACGGAGGCGGCCAAGAAAGCCTCACTGCTCTCCGCAAGATCCTGCTCAAAGCGGGGCTCTGGCGGGAAGGCCAAGGCCGGCAGAGCGATGCGCTGATGCAACCTGTCGAGGAAGCCATCAATGACAGCGATCACGTCGACATCCCAAGGATCGATTTCTCCTCGCTCAGCGGCATCCTGCAACATCCGGATCGCCATGCGGGCGCCCGCTTCGGCCACAGCCACCCGTTTGAATCACGATGCCCTCAAGGTACCCTCCCCTTGGCGGTCACACCAGAGGCAAGGGCTGACAGGCCGAGAGTTCAAGAGTTGGTTGGTGGAGCTGTGCTTTCACCAGCTGCCGGGAGTAGCCCCAACTGGGCATCCACTGTGGCCCGATACCGCTGCAGATCATTTTCAAGCTCCTGAATCCGCACCCGTTGCGCCTCCTGGTCGCCCTCACTCTGGAGCGTTTCCACTTTGCGCACAACGCCGCTCCACACTGCATAGATCCAAGCTGCCGTGGCGCCCACCCCTCCCACAAGAAGCAACAAGGCCGCGAGGGGGAAGGTGAAGCTCAGACCAGGCAAGAAATGCACCGTTGTTGCCGTGGTGTTTTCCAGTGTGAACATCACCATGGCCAAGCCAAAACTGAAAATCAGCAGGAAATTGAGCTGACGCATGGCGCGAATGGGAACGGTGCTACCGGCTTAGGGGCTGGGTAGGAAGCTTGTCAATGGAGGTGCCTGGATGGCTGCAGCGGGCAGGCCAGGAAGGGATTGGACGGGACGCAATACCCGTTGCAGTGGAAGGGGTCCGACTTTTGCGAGAGAAAGGGATTCTTGGCGTACCAACGTCTCGATCGAAGCGCGGTAGCTATCGGTCATGATTCGTGGATAGAGACCAATACCGATGATCGGGATCAATAAACAAGAGATCACATAGATCTCGCGTGGCTCAGCATCCACTAATTTCGTGTGGGATGCAAGCTCAGCATTTTCCTTTCCAAAGAAAATTTCCCTCAACATCGAGAGCAAATAAATCGGGGTGAGGATGACCCCGATCGCCGCGAGGATCGCAATGATGACGCGGAAACTCAAGGTGTAGGCCTCACTGGTGGAAAATCCAACAAAAACCATCAATTCGGAGACAAAACCACTCATTCCTGGCAAGGCCAAGGAGGCAAGAGAGCACACCGTCCAGAGGGCGAACATTTTTCTCATCTTTTGACCCACACCTCCCATCTCATCCAATTGCAACGTGTGGGTGCGGTCATAGGTGGCACCCACAAGGAAAAAGAGACTGGCTCCAATGAGGCCGTGACTGACCATTTGCAGCATTGCACCGCTGGTTCCCAAAGCGCTGAGGCTGCCGATTCCAATCAGCACAAATCCCATGTGGCTGATCGAGCTGTAGGCAATTTTTCGCTTGAGATTACGTTGGGCGAAAGAGGTGAGGGCAGCGTAAATTATGTTTACAACACCTAGAACCACAAGTATCGGGGCGAATTTTACATGGGCATCAGGAAGAATTTGTACATTAAACCTAAGCAAGGCATAGCCTCCCATTTTCAAGAGAATGCCTGCCAAAAGCATGTGCACGGGAGCTGTTGCCTCTCCATGAGCATCGGGCAACCAGGTGTGCAAAGGCACGATGGGAAGCTTCACCCCAAAGGCGATTAACAGAGCAGCATAACAAATCACTTGAAAACCCGTGGCAAACTCTTTTGAGGCCAAGGATGTGTATTCGAAGCTTGGCGTGCCCCCTCCGTAAAAACCCATCGCAAGAGCCGCAAGCAGAATGAAGAGGGAGCTGCCGGCGGTGTAGAGAATAAATTTTGTTGCGGCGTATTGTCTTTTCTTCCCCCCCCAGATGGCCAGCAAAAGGTAGACAGGTATCAATTCAAGTTCCCAGGCAAGGAAAAACAGCAGCATGTCCTGAACGGCAAAGACGGCGATTTGCCCGCCATCCATCGCTAGGAGCAAGAAGTAGAAGAGCTTGGGCTTGAAGGTCACCGGCCAGGCCGCCAAACAGGCCAGGGCGGTGATGAAACTGGTGAGAAGGATCAGTGGCATCGACAGCCCATCCGCCCCCACCGACCAGGCCAGCCCAAGTTCCGGCAACCAAGACACCCGTTCGACCAGCTGCAGGGCGTCGCTGGAGGGGTCATATCCGTTGAGGTACGCCCCCACCGTCAGGAGAAACGTCAGCAAGGCCACCCCAAGGGCGAACCAACGGACCTTGCGGCCGTCCCCGTCGTCAGGAACGAAAGGGATCAGCAAGGAAGCCCCTATGGGCAAGAGGATCGAGGCACTGAGCCAAGGGAAGGGCACGGACAGAGCCAAGCACTAAGCAGAGTGTAGAAATGCCAGACGGCTTCGAAAGGGGGAGGTGGGGGTTGTCACACACGTATGGGTTGGCAGGCCATGCCTGGCAGGTCATCGGTTTGCTTAGGAGGCAAAGGCTCCAAAAAGAACAACCAAAGCAATCACTCCGGCAAAAACAATTAGGGCATAAAACTGGGCACGGCCGGTTTCAAAGTATTTGAGACCCTCTCCACTGCCAAGGGTGAGCAATCCAGTGAGATTAACAACCCCATCAACAACTTTTGAATCCACATCCAACACCTTCTTGGCAAGGTTGCGGCTTCCCTGAACAAATAGCTTTTCGTTGATGGCATCCAAATACCACTTGTTGGCCAAAAAGTTGTTGAGAGCTGGGAAGCGCGCTGCCACCGCTTCGCCCAGATCAATGCGATGGAGGAAATAGGCCATAACGGCCAAGGAAATTCCTGCGATGGAGATGGCCACTGAAGCTCCGGCCAGTGGCAGAAATTCCCCCCAAGAAAAGTGATGGGCCATCTCTGCAGCCTCATGGGGATCGAGAGCCCGTGCAAAGCGACTGTTCCAGGGAGTGCCGAGGAGTCCGATCAGAACAGAGGGCACAGCCAAGACCACAAGGGGAGCGGCCATCTGCCAGCCCGATTCATGGGGATGATGTTGGCCGTGGCCATGGCTCTCACCATGGCCGTCATCCGAGCTCTTGCCAGCAGCAGCGAGGAGTTGCGCCTGGATGGCCTTGTCATTGCCGCGAAAGCTTCCCTCAAAAGTGAGGAAGTAAAGACGAAACATGTAGAACGCCGTCATGCCAGCGGTGAAGAAACCTGCCACCCAGAGCAGCGGATAAGAGCCGAACGCTTGACCCAAAATTTCATCTTTGCTCCAAAAGCCCGCCAACGGAGGGATGCCTGCAATGGCAATGCAGCCAATCAGGAACGTGATCGCTGTGATGGGCATGTAGCGCCGGAGTCCCCCCATCAGCCGCATGTCCTGGGCGAGAACTGGCTCATGGCCGACCACCTCCTCCATGGCATGGATCACCGATCCTGAGCCGAGGAACAGCATGGCCTTGAAAAAAGCATGGGTCACCAGATGGAACATCCCGGCCACGGGGGCCCCACAGCCCATGGCGAGCATCATGTAGCCCAGCTGGGAAACGGTGCTGTAGGCCAAGCCCTTTTTCAAATCCTGTTGGGTGAGGGCGATGGAAGCCCCCAGAACGAGTGTGATGGTGCCTATCACGGCAATCACCAGCTGCACGGTTGGGAAAGGGGCATAGACGGGCTGGAGGCGGGCCACCAGGAACACGCCCGCCGCAACCATGGTGGCGGCATGGATCAGAGCGGAAATGGGGGTGGGGCCTTCCATGGCGTCCGGTAGCCAGACGTGCAGAGGAAACTGGGCAGATTTGGCCATTGGCCCCATGAACACCAGCAGACAAAGAATCACGGCAACGGCTGTGCTCAGCCGGCCATCAGCGACGGCTTCCTGCAAACGCACCCCGATGGTTTCAAACCCAAAGCTGCCCGTGGCCCAAAACAGGCCCAGAATTCCAAGCAACAAGCCAAAGTCTCCGACGCGGTTCACCACAAACGCTTTCTGGGCTGCGTTGGCGGCGCCATCCCGGTCATACCAAAAGCCCACGAGCAGGTAGGAACACATGCCCACAAGCTCCCAAAACACGTAGATCTCAAGAAGATTTGGGCTGATGACCAAGCCCAACATCGAGCTGCTGAAGAGGGCCAAATAGGTGAAAAACCGCACGTAGCCCTTGTCATGGGCCATGTAGCCATCGGAGTACACCATGACCAACAGGGCAATGGTGGTGACCAAAGCGAGCATCACCGCCGCCAATGGATCCACCCGATAACCCATTTGCAGGTTGAAACTGCCTGCACTCGCCCAGTCGAACAGCACTTCTCTGGGGGGCGACCCCGCCAATTGCTCGGCCAAGACGGCAAAACTCAAGACGGCAGCTGCCCCAACGCACGTGATCAAAAACAAGGCCACCGGCTTGCGGAGGCGGTTCACGGTTCGGTTGAAGCTCAACAGGCCAAGGCCGGTTACACAGGCCCCCAACAGAGGCAGCAGGGGTATCAACCAGGCCAGGTCAGCAGCAGGCATCCCCAGAGATCATCGCTCGTGGAGTGTAGTAAGGATGGCGCGTGGATTCCGCAGCTCCTGGCACCTCAGCCCAGCCAATGGGCCAAAGCTGTTCTGGAAAAAGCCGTGCTTGCGCTGCCGATCCAGCGGTGAGCCCACCACAGCACTCCAACGGCCACCAGGATGCCTAGCTGGGACGGCCTGACAAACTCCATCAGCTGAAGCTGTTGGCGCCCATCCAGAATCGCCTGAAAGGGAAGGATTGAGGTGGTCGCACGCAGTTCTTCAAATGCCTGGCCAAAGCGTTTGTGCAAGCGTCGATCGCCATGCCAGACCGCAAATGCATGGTGGGCAATCAATCCCAAGCAGGTGACGGCCATAAAGCTGGTGCCGATCCACAGCAGATGGGTGGCGCACCAAAGCACCTGTCCCACGGCCTGAGGATGGCGGCTGACCCGCATGATGCCCGTGGAGTACAAACGCACCTCGGGTTTCAACACAGATGGAATCTCGAGCAAGTTGTAGGTGGCGGGGTAGAGGAAAAAGAAGCTCACCGCCGTGCCTGTCCACACCAGGGGGATCAACCAAGGTTGATCTTGGAGATTCCACAGGCGAATTCCGTCATACCGGTGGCTAAGGAAGTAAGCAATCAGCAAGGTTGCCGCAGGAATGCTCACTGCAGCAAAGAGAAGCCGCCAAGCCCGTTCCCCGATCCGCCCAGCCCCCCATGCCCTCATGGCGGCTCCCCCGCTGTGCAACACAGCGAAGCCCAACAGCAGCGAGGCCATCACCCAACTGCTGTGATGCGGGGAGGTGCCCATGGAGTGCCCGTCGTGAAGCAGTAGTGCGAAGGCAGTCTGCCAACCGAGACCCCCCTTAAAGTTGGCAAGCGACTGCCGTTCAGCCATCGGCCAACCCGAGGACCCTTCCACGGACCCACCAGAGGACCACCAGAGCCCATGGCAGATCTGCCGTTCACACTTGATCAACTGCGCATCCTGCGTGCGATTGCCAATGAGGGCAGCTTCAAAAAGGCTGCCGACAGTCTTTATGTCACCCAGCCGGCTGTCAGCCTGCAGATTCAAAATCTTGAGAAGCAACTGGATGTGGCCCTCTTTGATCGAGGTGGCCGCAAAGCCCAGCTGACAGAAGCGGGCCACTTGCTGCTCAGCTATTGCGACCGGATCCTGAGCCAATGCCAGGAGGCCTGCCGAGCACTGGATGACCTTCACAATCTGAAGGGAGGATCTCTGATCGTTGGTGCCAGTCAAACCACGGGCACGTATCTCATGCCGCGGATGATCGGTCTGTTTCGTCAGAAGTATCCGGATGTGGCGGTGCAACTGCAAGTGCACAGCACCCGCCGTACCGCCTGGGGCGTCGCCAATGGCCAGGTGGATCTGGCCATCATCGGCGGGGAATTGCCTCCAGACCTGAATGATCTCCTTCAGGTGGTGCCCTACGCCAACGATGAACTCGCCTTGGTGCTGCCTCCCAAGCACCCGCTATCCCGCCTGCCAGAACTCACCAAGGAGGATCTTTATCGCTTGGGGTTTGTCTGTTTGGATGCACAATCCACCACGCGCAAAATGGTGGATCAGCTCCTCTCTCGCTCGAAGCTTGATGTGGGGAGAATGAAGATTGAAATGGAGCTTAATTCCTTCGAAGCGATTAAGAATGCTGTGCAATCTGGGCTAGGCGCCGCCTTCTTGCCGGTGGTCTCCATTGAACGCGAACTGGCCTCTGGAAGCTTGCACAGGCCCCAGGTGGCGGATCTTCAAGTGCGCAGGCAGCTCAAGTTGATCAGCCACCCCGCTCGCTACTGCTCTCGGGCGGCGGAGGCTTTCCGCAAAGAAATTTTGCCTGTCTTTGCCAGCCCAGATAGCCCCCTCAGGCAAAACGCCGCCCCCAAAACAAACGAAGCAGCAGGACCGGTGTTGACCCCATGAATTCGGTTGGGATCAGAACTGATCCCCTTCTGGCGTTACCCCAACCGAATCATCGGCTGCCCCGGCCGCACCCGGAACCTGGAACTTGTTGCCGGAGATATCCGTTTGGTAGACACAGCGCACAATCGGTTTATCGCGAATCGAACCGATGTAGGCAAAGGTGTTCATCCTTTGCTTGCATTCCCGCATCTGCTCAGCGGTGACCGCACCCTGTTTTTGGAGCACAGCCCAGTTTTCCCTGCGGATGACACAACCAGGTTGCAGCGTGGGTTGGGTAACAAAGCTGCTGCTCGGGTTCATGGTTGTGTAGAGCTCAATATCCATCACAAAAGCGCTGGCTCCCCACTGCTTGCAAAACTCGGGATCGGGCACGGCCATGTCCAGTTGCTGGCTACTGGCGATGTTGCCTTGATTGCCCTGGGTGGTGCTGGTGACTGCACTGCCGATGCCGATGCCCACGACGAGCACGCCGGCCAGGAGGGCCACGGTTGCCACGTTCAAGCCGCCTCCGCCAGACCCACCACCCCCGCCCGTCCCGGGGCCACGGGAGCCACCACGATCGGCCATCCCCGGACCGTTGCGGAAACGCGATTCGCGCTCAGAGCGGTCAAAGGCTTGGCTGCGATCGTCCCAGCCGCCGTCTGGATCACGGGCTGCACGCCAGCCACGCCGATCTTCGGGATACCCCCCTCGCTGTTCTGGTCTGGATCGGGTCACAGGGATTCAGGGCTGCGGGGTAGGCCCATCGAGTAATTGAGCACACGCGAGTCTGGGTTGTAGCGCAACTCGCCAGCCTGTAGCAGTTGACGGATGACCCCCTCCAGTTCCGAGCCGATGCGGCGCAGGGTGTAGTCCGTCAGATCCTCTCCTGCATGGGCTTCCACCAACTCCCGAAAGCGGCTCTGCACTTTGCCCACGACGGCCTCCTCCCAGAGGAACTCGTTGTCCGGGTCAAGATCGAGGGTGAGCTGGTCCCGATCAGCCACAAGATCACCGTTGTCTACCCGGGCAGTGAAGAGGCGCACGTGGCGGGTGGTGGACTTCAGGAGAGTGTCGGCCATCGGCTGGAGGGGCTCGCAGGGGGATGGAAGGTTGGCTGGAACTCTAGGGAGGAGCCCAACATCTGCGTCTGGTGCTGCAGACCGATAAGGTTGCCCCCAGTGTTTAGGTCACGCCATGCGCGTCGCCATTGCAGGAGCCGGGCTCTCTGGCTTGTCATGCGCCAAATACCTTTGCGATGCCGGTCACACCCCTGTGGTGTACGAGGCTCGCGAAGTGCTGGGGGGCAAGGTGGCCGCCTGGCAGGACAGCGAAGGAGATTGGTACGAAACGGGATTGCACATCTTTTTTGGTGCCTATCGCAACATGCGCCAGCTCTTTGCTGAGCTGGGTATCGAAGACCGTTTGCAGTGGAAAAGCCACTCGATGATTTTTAATCAACGCGATGTGCCGGGCACCTACAGCCGATTTGACTTTCCCGACCTCCCTGCACCGATCAACGGAGTGGCGGCGATCCTCTCCAATAATGACATGCTCACCTGGCCGGAGAAAATCGCCTTCGGATTGGGCCTGGTTCCAGCCATGCTGCGTGGACAAGACTATGTGGAAGCTTGCGACCGTTATTCCTGGAGCGAATGGCTGAAGCTGCACAAGATCCCTGAGCGAGTCAATGATGAAGTCTTCATGGCCATGAGCAAGGCCTTAAATTTTATTGGCCCCGATGAGATTTCCAGCACAGTCGTGCTCACTGCTTTGAACCGTTTCCTCCAGGAAAAGGATGGTTCTAAGATGGCGTTTCTTGATGGCAATCCCCCCCAGCGGCTCTGCCAACCTCTTGTGGACTACATTCTCGCCCGCGGTGGCGAGGTGGTGATGGAGCGAGCTCTCCGTGCCATCGAGCTCAACGATGACGGGACTGTGGCTGCATTCAAGCTAGGCGGCAAAGGGGTGGCCGCGCAGAACGTTGTGGCGGATGCCTACGTGAGTGCGCTGCCGGTGGACCCCCTGAAACTGCTTCTCCCAGAAGCCTGGAAATCATTGCCTTACTTCTCTAATCTATCCGGGCTCACTGGCGTGCCGGTCATCAACATACATCTTTGGTTTGACCGAAAGCTCACGGACATCGACCATCTCTTATTTAGTCGCAGCGATCTCCTCAGCGTCTATGCAGACATGAGCAATACCTGCAGGGAATACGCTGATCCCGACCGCTCGATGTTGGAGCTTGTCTTTGCCCCAGCAAAGGACTGGATTGGTCGATCAGATGAGGACATCGTTGCCGCCACAATGGACGAGCTGAAACAGCTTTTCCCACAGCATTTTGGATCTAATCATCCTGCAAAGCTGCGCAAATTTGTGGTTGTCAAAACACCACTCTCTGTGTACAAAACCGTACCGGGCTGCCAGCAGCTTCGACCCAACCAGAAATCTCCCATTCGCAATTTCTTCCTGGCGGGCGATTACACCATGCAAAGATATCTGGCCTCAATGGAAGGGGCGGTCCTCAGTGGCAAACTCTGTGCGGAAGCCATTGCAGAGTGGGCCACCTCTGGCCCTCCATCTCCAACCTTGGCCGGCGCAGTCGCAGGAGGGTGAGCGCGGTGCGCACCCCTGCTCCGATGGTCTCCCCAAGAAGCCAGGCCAACCTGGAGGACGCCTACGAACGGTGCCGTCAAGAAACGGCTCAATGGGCCAAAACGTTTTACCTGGGCACGCTGCTGATGCCTCCCCAGAAGCGTCGGGCGATCTGGGCGATCTACGTGTGGTGTCGACGGACAGATGAGCTCATGGATGGCCCGCAGGCGCTGGGCCTCCCGGCTTCCACCCTGCTATCGCGCCTCGACGCTTGGGAAGAGCGAACCCGAGGGCTCTTCGAAGGAAAAACGTCTGACGATCTCGACCGAGTCATGGTCGACACCATGGAGCAGTTTCCCCAACCCCAGCAGGCCTATCTCGACATGATCGAAGGCCAGCGGATGGATGTGAGGAAGCATCGCTATGCCACGTTTTCCGAGCTGGAGCTTTACTGCTACAGGGTGGCTGGCACCGTGGGCCTGATGAGCCAAGCCGTGATGGGCCTGGATCCTGCCTACACGTCTGCGCCCTGGAGTGAACGGCCAGATCCCAGCCAGGCCGCCATCGCTTTGGGCATTGCCAACCAACTCACCAATATCCTCAGGGACGTGGGTGAAGATCGCGAGCGAGGACGGATCTACCT
>Ga0315899_10007600_pt1 | contig 11646 bp, 11 predicted proteins | sample LakEriMetagenome_2_FD_203518 | JGI IMG/M metagenome (GOLD analysis project Ga0315899, IMG submission 203518) | Freshwater fungal communities from buoy surface, Lake Erie, Ohio, United States - Buoy 4 MA112 | ecosystem: Environmental > Aquatic > Freshwater > Lake | place: USA: Lake Erie, Ohio... | reverse complement strand
ACGTTTCCACACATGTATCGCAGAGATTTTTTCGATCAGACCGAAGTCTATACCGCCAACCTTCATAGATGTCCTGCAACCCTTGTTGCCATGGAAGCTTTGGAGAAAGCCATGCGCACCAATTAGTGCGTAAAGATTTTGAATATTTGTTAAGGCATTTCGCCAAAGGTGGTTTAATTTTGAATAAACTTTAGGAAAGTGGAATTGGATCGCGTTGTTTTATCGCCTGCTCAGAAATCGTTGAGAATTAATCTCAATAAAGATATCTACGGAACGTTTGCAGAAATTGGTGCTGGACAAGAAGTCGTGCGTCATTTCTTTCGTGCGGGCGGCGCAAGCGGCACCATTGCGAAGGCAATGAGTGCTTACGATAAAGACTTCAGCGATGCGATTTACGGGAAGGAAGAGAAGGGAAGATACGTGTGCAAAGCACGCGTAGACAACATGCTCAATCATGAATATCGTTTGATAGAAGAACGATTGAATCGCGAAGACCACCCGACCAAAGAATTTTTCAGTTACGCAAATACTTTCGCAACCATTAATTTCCAAAAGACCATTCAAGGTCACGGCTGGATGGGAGTGAAGTTTCAGACAGCTGCGAATAGAGAACCCAACGTTGTAATTATTCATGCGCGTTTGCATGAAAGCGATGTATTGCTCCAGCAAGCCACTGTTGGGAACTTAGGAGTGAATTTGCTTTACGGTTGTTTCTACACCTTCAAACAGCCGAAAGAATTATTGCTTTCGTTGTATGACAATTTGAATCGCGATCAGGTTGAAATTGATACCATTCAATTTTCAGGTCCCGATTTTGAGAATGTGGACAACCGTATTATGTCCTTACAATTGGTGAAGAACGGAATGACTGAAGCGGTTATCTTCTCTCCAGATGGAGAAAACTTGCAAGCTGCAGATGTTCTATACAAGAAGCATATTTTGGCGTTACGCGGTTCGTTCAGGCCGGTGACGAAAGTAAACATTGATATGATTGCGAAAGGCTTGAAGATGTTCGAGGCCGATCGTAAAGTAGATCCAGAGAAAGTTCAGGTATTGTTCGAAATAACCTTGAATAACTTACGTTCAGAGGGAGAGATCGATGAGCAAGACTTCTTAGATCGTGCAGAAATTTTGTGTTCTCTTGGACAAACCGTATTGGTTTCAAACTATTCGAAATATTACAAGCTGGCAGAGTATTTCACGAAATACACCAACGAACGTATGGGTATTATCATGGGTACAAATATGTTGGTGGAATTATTCGACGAGAAGTACTACCGCAATTTGAACGGTGGGATTTTAGCTGCATTTGGAATTCTCTTCAGCAGAGATTTGAAGATATACTTGTACCCGTGGTTCGACGAGAAGACAAACACGCTCTATACAACAGAGAACTGTCCTGTTCATCCGCGCTTGTTGCCGCTGTTCCGCTACATGGTGGACAACAAGCGCATTGTTGATATAGCTGAATACAATCCCGATGTTTTGTCGATTTATTCTCGTGATGCTCTAGAGCATATTCAGAATGGACATGAAGGTTGGGAAGGAATGGTTCCGACGTATGTTGATACCTTAATTAAAGAAAATAAATTGTTCGGGTATGATCCAGAGCAAATTCCGAATCCAGATTTCACGCCTCCGGTTAGAACGAAATGGAGTGAGTCTTTGAATTCAAATTAAATAGAAAATAATTAAATAGATATGTCATATTTTTTCACATCAGAGTCAGTGTCTGAAGGGCACCCAGATAAAGTAGCCGATCAAATTTCAGACGCGTTAATTGATGCGTTTTTGGCGCAAGACCCCGAGTCGAAGGTGGCTTGTGAAACATTGGTTACAACAGGACAAGTTGTTGTAGCTGGAGAAGTGAAATCTCAGGCTTATGTAGATTTACAAGATATTATTCGTGGAACCATTGCAGAGATTGGGTACACGAAGAGCGAGTATATGTTCGAGGCGAATTCGTGCGGAATTTTATCTGCTATTCACGAGCAGTCTGCCGATATTAATCAAGGGGTAGACAAGAAGAACAAGAAAGATCAAGGTGCTGGTGACCAAGGAATGATGTTCGGTTACGCAACGAACGAGACTGACAATTACATGCCACTTCCTTTGGAGTTAGCGCATTCATTGCTACGTGAATTGTCTGCTATTCGCAGAGAAGGAAAGCAAATGAAATATTTGCGTCCAGATGCAAAGAGCCAAGTAACCATTGAATATTCAGACGATCACAAGCCAATGGGTATTTCAGCGATTGTGGTGAGTACGCAGCACGACGATTTCGATAAGGAAGCGAAGATGTTGGCGAAGATCAAGGAAGATGTTCGCACGATCTTAATTCCTCGTGTTATGAAGAAGCAACCGAAGCGCATTCAGAAGTTGTTTGATGGGAAGTATGCGTTGCACGTGAATCCGACTGGAAAGTTTGTAATTGGTGGTCCTCACGGAGATACCGGATTAACGGGAAGAAAGATTATTGTTGATACGTACGGTGGAAAGGGTGCACACGGTGGTGGAGCATTTAGCGGAAAAGATCCAAGTAAAGTGGACCGTAGTGCAGCTTATGCAATGCGTCACATTGCGAAGAACTTGGTTGCAGCTGGTGTATGTGAAGAAGTGTTGGTTCAAGTGGCTTATGCCATTGGTGTAGCTAAGCCGGTAGGTTTCTATGTGAACACTTATGGAACAGCGCGTGTAGCTATGAACGATGGACAAATCGCATCTTTGATTTCGAAGAATGTTGGAATGACTCCGTACGAGATTGAAACGCGTTTCAACTTGCGCACACCTATGTACAAGGAAACAGCGAGTTACGGTCACATGGGAAGAACTCCTGAGACAGTAACGAAGACGTTCAAGATGCCAAACGGTCAAAAACCGAAAGTGATAAAGGTGAATTTATTCCCTTGGGAAGAAACGGCAGAGACCTCGAAGAATTTCAAAAAGATATTTGGAATTAAATAATAAAAAAGCCCTCGAGAGAGGGCTTTTTTGTTAATAGGCAGTTCGTTATGAATCTGAACTGAAGGAAGTCCATTAATTTTTGTCTGGATATACTCAATCGATCTGCTGTATTGTTTGGATAAATAGATATTAGATGAGTTAAGGGTAATAAGTGATTTCTTTAGTTTCAGTGTTTCTTAGTGGACCTTTTTCATTCGGACTTTCTGAATAGTAGGTTCTTTTTTTAATCCATTCTCCCTGGTCGTTGTAATCATACTCAGTAGTGAATTTTGAGTATCCATAGGAATCGTCATGCGTTTCTTCAATCAAATTGTTTTTGTCGTCGTACTTGTAAGTGTTGTTTTTGTCATTTTGATATAGGTTATTTTCCTTAGGTTTTTCGATGTCTTTAGTGCCGTCCTCATTGAAGTACACGATGGATTTTAGTTTTTTATTTTCGTCATAAACGTATTCGTGCTTATAGGTAAAAGAGTTTGTGAATTCCTTTTTCGAAAGTTTGCCTTCTGCGTCATAGAAACAGGTAGTCTCATAAAGCGGAATATTATTACGGTCGTAGGTAATCTCTTTCGATAATTGATTGCTGCTATTGTAAGTATATACCACTTTTGAATTATACCCTGAGGCAGAATTTATTTTGTTAAGTTCAATGACATTTCCCGATTCATTGTAGGTGTATTGATTGTGAGAAGTAAGGACACCTCCTTTGTCGTAATAATATTCGTCTGTTATCTTTTCGTTTTCATTGTATTTGAATACTGTTTTAGGAGCAAGAGCTGTTGGATTGTCATCTGTAATGGTCTCCTCTTTAATTTTTTTTTGGCCACCTTGTTTTTCGTCGGTACTTGAAGTGTTGTCTGAACTTCCACTCGATCCGCAACCGGAAAGTAGAAATGCCAGTGAAAGTATAGAAATGCAAAGGATTTGTAGTCGTTTCATTTTTTTTTAGAGTCATTTTAATTAGTTTGAAAAATTTTGCGTTGATTTTACCCAAAAGAAATCTTCCCATTCGGAGTCAATAAATTGATAGGCCCCACAGCCAATAAATTTGTAGGTAGGGTCAAGGATGTTGCTTTTGTGACCAGGAGAATCCATCCATGTAAGGAGTAATTCGTCGGCTAGTTCCCAATATGTTGGGTTTTGCTTAGATAAATAACAGATGTTTTCTCCAATACTAGAGTATTGCACGCCAACAGCTTTTATTCTATCTCGCATGGATTTTTTACCTGCAACAGGACTTGTATGTGAAAAGAAATTGAAGTTAACCATATCCTTGGAGTGGTTGAAAGCAGCCTTTTCAAGAGCAGCGGAGTGAATGAATTCTTTTCGTCTGTACTTGATTCTCTCTTCATTTGTTCTGTAGAAAATTGCTGCGCTAAGTAAGAGATAATCGATCCTGTTAGGGTCAATTTCTTGATTTACAATAGGAAGAGATTTAAAACTAGTTGAATTGTAATTATTGTAATAGGCTTCACTCCATTCGTTCAATCTTATTTGGGAATTAACGAAAACACAAGAGAGAATGGCTATTAATATTAATGCGCTCTGTTTCATTTGAAATGTGGGGGCAAGATTGAGCATGGAATTCCAGAATTAAAGTTAGAATCATTTAGTTGTCAGGCTCATGTCCGAACCAAACTACTGCAAATCCCTTATAAAGTCCTATACCGACTGCATTCCAAGATTCATCCAAAATGCCTTGATTAATTATAACTGCATTGTGACCGGAGCTTTTTTTCCATGAATCCAATGCGTAGATAGCGGTCATGTTAAAGTCACTGCAACAGTCATTTGATCCACAAGCAATTTCGTAACCCTTGCCTTTGTATGAAGTTAATTCCCGCGGTTTGGACCACATCAATTCTGCTTGAGTATGATCGGGCGTATAGCAACAGGCTGTCCAGGAACCTTTGGATGACCAACTATGTGCATTGCAATTCCCCATATCGGGTTTGTTTTCGGTCAAATCTTTAACATGGGTTTGAGCTACGAGTGTGAGTGACTCTGATAATGGAATAATAGGTAGTCCCTGTTCTTTTCTATATTTCATAAGAATATCGTATAGCACTTTTTCTTCATTGGTTAATACTTGAGAGTCCGAAATCATTGAAAAAAACAACATGCAAAAAGTAGTTAACGTGATTTTCACTTTCATAATAGCAAAGGGATGAAGATTTTAGTATTTCAAGATAGTCATCTTACATTTAATCCAACGATTTGGGGTTGAATAAATTTTATCGCAAGTAAAAAGTAGATTCACTCGGTTCACCATAACCAACAACTAATCTTCCTTTAAATAATCTAAAACCGAAATTACTTCCGTCATCTGCACTCATTCCATATAAATCTGCGAAAGTGTCGTAAACTGTAATGTCAACATTAATAAAATAGAATGTAGCTGCATTTTTGTTTGTAACGATTATGCCGTAAGTGTTGTATGAAGAAATATATCCATATTTTATTGTTAAACCATTTTCGGAATTGTAAAATGATTTACCGTCCATATATGACATTACATCAGTCTCGTCGCTGAAGCTACTTTGAGCTTGTGCGTATCCGAAGGAAAATAAAATTGTTGCAATAAGTAATAAGTGTCTCATGTGGTTTTTTAGTTAATGTTTAAATAAAAGTACACATAAAACATCTTAATGCTCATTTAAGAATTGATAATAGTTGAAGAAATTTTTAATTTCTTCAATGCCTTGTGCCTAGATGAGCCCTCTGGAATTATTTGACATGGTTTAAACTAATTTAAATAGACTCATAAATGATTTCTTGAGAGAAATTTGCTGGGTGGTCAAATAAAAAACTAAAACACAGCCTTTACCGTGAAAATAACCATGAGAGTCTCACCGTCTTGAACGAAGACAGCTCTGACTTGTTTGTTTTTTGGGTCGAAGATGTAATAATAATCATTGCCCACATCACTAGTTACATCATAGGTCCAGATTTCTTTATCTGCGTCATATTCCTTAGATGTAACAAAATAGGTAGACTTTAAAGATTCTGTGGTGTGCGTGAACATGGTTTCGTTTTCACTGAGCACAAACAAGGAACTTTCTTCATACCCTTCACAATTTTCAAATTCTTCAGAGTCTGGATTCCAGTGACAATATTGTCGGTAGATACAGCTAAATGAGACTTGTGCATTAATCACCGAGCAATAGAAAAAGCCGAAGAACAAAAGGAGTAATATCTTTTTCATAGATTTTGGAAAGTTTTATAAATATAAAAAATTATGTTCTCAGTGGATTATGGAAATGAATAAACATTTTATTTTTTAGATCACGAAGTCAAGTCTGGGCTTATGCTTTTTCAGACAACACAAAATACATTTTCATGAGTCCTTTGCCCTTCACTTCAATGTCGCCGCGATATTCACAGGTGAAGATGTCTTTTACTAATTCGTAGGTAGTTTCGGTAATATTCACCAGGCCCACTGCGCCGCTGCTTTCCGCTCTGCTGGCTGTGTTCACTGTATCGCCCCAGATGTCATAGGCGAATTTTTTGGTGCCGACAACGCCGGCTACTACCTCACCTGTATTGATACCGAGCCTGCATTCATAGAAGGGTTCGCCTTTAGCAATGCATTCGTTCTTGTAGGCTGTCATGTATTCTTGCATAGCCAAACCAGCGCGTATAGCATCTACAGGATTTGTGTCATTGGCTATGGGCAGCCCTCCGGCACACATGTATGCATCGCCAATGGTTTTGATTTTTTCAAGATTGTATTTTTCAGTGATCGCATCGAAAGCGGAAAAACATTTATTCAATTCTTCAATCACTTCTTCAGGAGACATGCTTGCGCTTCGCACCGTGAACCCTTTGAAGTCTGTAAATAGCACAGAAACTTGTGGGTAGTGCTTTGCATTTGCTCTTCCCGTTGTTTTCAGTTCATCAGCAACCTCATCGGGCAAGATGTTGCGAAGGAGTTTATCTGACTGCGATTTTTCATCTGCTAAGGCCTCATTGGCTTCGAGCAAAGCAATCTTGAATTTTATATTTGAAATGGTAAGTCGGTAGCGCGTTTCAATGAGTACGAACATGAAAATGGCTACAACGATAAGCAGCAGCCCACCGTTTATAAGAGCCTCTTCCGTATTCAACTGGTGATTCATTTGAAAAAAGTAGCAAGTAGCTGCAACAGAAGGAATGATAATAGCCAAAGAGTAATACCAATTCCACAAAACAAACATTCCTCCTCCTATGAATAAGGCCAGGTAATTCAGTGAATGTCCTGTGAAATCTTCAACATTGATCACACTGAATGTGTATGCGTTTTGAAAGGAAATGAGCAGAAAAGGTATAAAAATCAGCATTTTGGAATTAATGTACTTGTACTTGTGTGCCAACAACGCCAATGCAGTAATTACTGAAACGCTTAGGCGCAACGACATAATTTGCGAGAAGGCATGCGGAATGTTGAAGTAGTCTGTAATTCCAAAAACAGGGTCGAAAATTATCGCAATCCACGCACCGTAGATGTGGTATTTTTCAGAGGATTTTTCTAAGTCCTCTTTCCAAATTAATTTTGATGCGGTCATGGTTTTTGCATTTTTACATAAGCACTAAAAATAGTTCAAAAAGGTTTCTACAGGAATAGGCTGTTTTGAAGTGTGCCATGAATGGCATTTTAGTCTCTCAATCGAACCTTCAAACCAATCTGCGTTGAAAAAACATCCGTGAGGTTAGGTGCTATAAGTCCTCGATTGTGTTCAGGGGCAGTGTTCATCTTTTAAACCAAGTAGCGCCCGTATTCCGCCTTATTCCATTGATAAACGATACCCAAACACCCTGAGATTAAGATGGTGTATACAAGCGGCGCATTGTGAATGGACCTGTAATATTCAGAATTGTGAATGAGGATCCACATGGTTGTGGAAACAATGCCGGCGAGGACAAGGCAACGCGTAAGAATAACGCCCATGTAATTATTCAATCGCTTCATGTCGGAAGGATATTTAAACAGGGTAGAGGTCCAGGGCTCCTTTTTTCCGAGAAATAGATACCCCACGAAATGACTGAATGAATATCCTTTCTTCTCTGGAAATAGATTTATGGGTCTGTAAATCCGGACGTAAAAAGTGAAAAGCGCATAGGCAGTCAAGATTGAAAGAATAACAATCAATACGGTCCAAGATGAAACTCCGCCTACTGTAACCAACGGATTGGCTTCTTTCGAGAGGTCGGGCGTAAGGGTATGTGTGCAATACGCGTCGTAACTGCGCGAGAAAAGTATCCACGCTGTTACGGAAATGAACTTTATGTTTTTGGGTAACGTCATAATTCTTTCAGATTTACGCCTCGCAAAACACTTTCAATTCCTTCAATGCATTTGGAAAAGCTTCGCTCATGTAATCAACGAATTCGTCTGCTGTGTCAAGGTCAACAGTAACTAAAGTGGTACCGTCTGTTTCATTGAACGAATAGTTCTCGAATCCATTCGCCCATTTTTCGACTTGAGGACCAGTGGTAATCTCAATATCGTTCTGAACTAAACCGTAATGACGAATAGAAACAAACTTATTCGGAATTAAATCGAAAATCTCCGACACCATACCCGCTTTCTTTCCTTTTTCATCTGTTCCTACAAATAACATTTTGCTTCCCTTTGCCCAATTTCCTTCATAACTCGAAGTCGGATTGAACTTCGCCGTCCATTGTGCGTATGTCGATTTATGACTAATGCCCAACATGTTGTCATAGACTTTATTTGCAGGCGCATTGATGTGAACGGTGAATTGTAGTTTTTTCATGGGTTATTTTATTTTGTAGTTGTTCAGAGACTCGCAAAGTTAAAATAGTTGCTTTTGGGGGATGATTTCATTCTCATAACGTAGTAGGAATAAAATCTCTGATTTTCCAATTGCAAAGCAGGAACAACGCAGTTTCAACAACGTAGTTCCGAGTTATTCACAAAGTATCTTCAACCCAAGTTGTAAAACTTTTGCCCCCACAATCAATCACTCTGAACTAATTTTGAGGTCCTTCTTGAACCGAAAACCTATGGCAAACGACAATAACTACAAACCGAAAAATCCACGCAAAGACAGAGTTTCCGCCATTCGCGACTTCATGCCTGCGAATGAAATGGGGAAACTTCCGCCACAAGCTATTGATTTAGAGGAAGCGGTTATTGGTGCCATGCTGCTCGAAGGAAAATCGCTGAATGCGGTTATCGATATCCTGAAGCCCGAGTCTTTCTATAAAGAACAAAACGGAGATATCTTCGAGGCAATTCGCGATTTGTTCGGAGCCGGGCAAGCTGTAGATATTCTTACCGTTACGCAGGCCCTTCGCAAATCAGGGAAACTCGATTTCGTTGGAGGCCCGCTATACATCTCGCAACTGACTAACCGCGTGGCGTCAACTGCAAACATTGAAACGCATGCCCGTATCGTTTCGCAAAAATTCATTCAACGCGAATTAATACGCGTTTCGAATGACATCATTAAGGCAGCCTACGACGAAACTACAGATACTTTCGACTTGCTCGATAAAGCCGAAAGCAACATCTTCGAAGTAGCAGAAGGTAACATTCGTAAGTCTTCCGATAAAATGAGCACCCTCGTGAAGTCCGCTATGGACGCCATTGAGGCTGCGCGTAAGAACGAAGACGGTGTGAGTGGCACACCTACCGGATTTAACGCTGTGGATAAGCTTACTGGCGGATGGCAGAAGTCGGACATGATCGTTATCGCGGCTCGTCCGGGTATGGGTAAAACGGCTTTCGTATTGTCCATGGCGAGAAACGTAGCAGTCGATTTCAAGCGTCCAGTTGCCGTATTCTCTCTCGAGATGTCTGGAGTTCAATTGGTTCAGCGTTTGATCGCGAGCGAAACGGAGATCAATTCAGAAAAGCTTCGTAAAGGACAATTGAAGGATTACGAATTGACGCAGCTTCACCAACGTGTAACAAACCTTTCAGAAGCTCCAATCTTCATCGATGATACACCCGCACTTTCAGTATTCGAATTGCGTGCGAAATGTCGTCGACTTAAATCGAATCATGGAATTGAATTAATCATCATCGATTACCTTCAACTCATGACCGCTGGAGACAGTAAAGGCGGAAACCGTGAACAAGAGATCTCTACCATCTCTCGCTCGATTAAACAAATTGCGAAAGAACTCGATGTTCCTGTAATTGCCCTTTCGCAATTGTCACGTTCCGTAGAAACGCGCGGCGGAGACAAGCGCCCGATGCTTTCCGACCTTCGTGAATCCGGCGCGATTGAGCAAGATGCCGATATCGTTGGTTTCATCTATCGCCCAGAATACTACGGCCTTACCGAATTCAACGACAACGAGCGAACGCCTTCGCAAGGTCTTGCAGAATTAATTATCGCGAAACACCGGAACGGTGGACTCGATAACATTCGTCTGCGATTCATCGCGAACCTCGCGAAATTCGCCGATGTCGACGGTTATAACTTCAACAACGATTTCATCGGAGGATCAAACGAAGCCCGCACAGTGCCAGCAAACAATGCCTTCCTTGACAGCGGAGCAACCACCATTACCGTGGCTTCGAAGATGAACGACGACTTCGGCGATGATGAAGACTTTACGTTTACGGGTGGGGAGGAGTCGCCGTTCTAACAACGAGGGTTCTTAGAACGAGGGTCTTTCAGACGAGGGTACTTCGAACGAGGGTCCTACGGACGAATGATGAATTTTCGTTCCAACGATGTGTTGTTATAATTCGCATAAAGCAAAAGCATTCGCTCATACTTTCCTTTTAATGATCGAAGTGAAATGCCTTCGCTCTGAGAGATTTTTCCGTTTACAGCAATGGTAATTCCATTGAATCCAATGCCGCGAGCATGCTTCTTTTGAAGCTGTTTTATTTCTCCGAAAACTTTCACGTAATAAGATTGGTTGTATTGATCGTCGACCCAAACAATATAGAGCGAATCGTTTTCAATCTTGTAGGTCAACAATTGAGGAGCATAGCTCTCTTTTAATTTTTGATGGAAGATTTTTTCCTTTCCCAATACATCAATACTGCTCCACGAAAACGATGGCCACACATCGTTCAACTGCCAATACAACGTTCCTCCGCAACGCGGATTGCTGCGCTGAACCTCAATGGCGCGACACATGCCTTCCGATTGCATTTCCTGAGTGAGTTTCGCGTATTCCTGGGTTGGAAGTTTGCTCGCTTCCGGATACCATTGCTCGGTGTATTGCTTCATGAGCGCAAAGCCGCGTGCGTTCTTCTGATGCAATTTTATTCCTTCCGAATTCATGTCGTAAGGAGCAAGGGGCGACATTAACTTCAATACATCTTCACTCGGAAAACTCTGCATGCCGAACTCGCTCATGAATCGAGGCACCTTTGTTTCCAAAACGGAAAACGGTTGCTCATCGTGCCAAAGCCCCCAGTAATGAGAATCACCCACATTTAAAGACTCTTTATTTCCTCTTCCGAATTGCGGAGAGGAAGGCCAATAGGGGAGGTTTGAAAAGTGTCCGACAATTCCTGGTAAAAGCTGATTGAACAATTGATCGTACTCGCTGTCAATGGCGGCTACAGAGGCATTGGATAATCCATTCTTCCATCCCCAATTCGACCATGCTTCAGCATTCTCATTGTTGCCACACCAAAGTGCCAAACACGGATGGTAAGTAATTCTTCGAACGTTTTGTTCGGCTTCTTTTTGAACGCTCTCTAAAAATTTC
>Ga0315899_10007599_pt1 | contig 11646 bp, 8 predicted proteins | sample LakEriMetagenome_2_FD_203518 | JGI IMG/M metagenome (GOLD analysis project Ga0315899, IMG submission 203518) | Freshwater fungal communities from buoy surface, Lake Erie, Ohio, United States - Buoy 4 MA112 | ecosystem: Environmental > Aquatic > Freshwater > Lake | place: USA: Lake Erie, Ohio... | reverse complement strand
AGTGACCGTGTTCACAATGACCCAGCCACTACTATACTGGGCTGAGGTAAAGGTGGACGAGCCATCAGCCGCCATGGCAACCGCGAAGTTTTGTGCTACCTGAGCGCGGTTCGTCAAAGCCTGTTGCCGTGTGGCGGGGGAATACTGATTTAAAACGACCGGAAAATCAAGAATCGCCTGGGGGGAGGACAGAAGGTAGGTATCAGCCCAGTAGGTTAACTCTTCCGCATTAATGTCAGCCGCGGCAATCCCATAGAGATTTTGGAAAGCTTGGGTGACATAAGCACGACGAGCGGCTGCATCCTGAGACAGCACAGTAGGGGATGCTAACATCGGATAGGCTGTCTTGGCTGCACTAGAGGTAGAAAATGCCTGCACCGCTTGCTCCCAAGAAACTGCCTGACCTGCGGGACTCGCCCAATAGGTAAGGTCAGAAGCTGACGGGGGCAGCTTGGTGTACATCAAGGACAGAGCAATTATTGAAGATTGGGGAATAGCCATAATTTTGTTACCTAAAACTCCTCACACTAGGAAACGAGGTCAAAAATCAAAGAAGCTAAAAACATCTCTGAAGTACCACAACTAATCATAGGAGAGGCATTATCATTTTGTCAAGCAGAGCTAGAGCAATGGGAGCTAGAGTTAAATGGACTTTTCTTCGATTTCGATATCGTGATCGTGTCACCGAAGATACCAGTGCTAGAAATGCTTACTAACTCACTGAAAAACTACTACTAACATAGCGCACGGAATTCCAGATTTGAGAGATAGGCGGTCAAATTTAACATTATGTGACGATTTGCTTTAACCCTATTCGATTTGTTTGCACGAAAGAGACTAATAACTAGGGTTTGCTGAAAAAGTTTGTTGGTGGCGGCAGGGTGTAGGGTGTGGGGTGTAGGGTGTAGGGTTTTACCGATTTTGAGGTAGTCAGTTACCTAATTTTCAGGGAAAAAGTACCTGAATTCTACCCCCGATCCCTCCAATGGTCGGCACTTTTTGAGGGAAAAAAAGTCTAAAAGCCTTATCCAACAAGGTTTTTAGATTTATTCAGCAAGCCCTAACTAGGGTTTGCTGAAAAAGTTTTTTCTGGGGGCAGGGTGTGGGCTTCGGCCGTGAGCTCAGCGTTCGACCGAGCGTTCGACTGAGCTCACGCCGAAGTCTCACGCGGCTCGACTGAGCTCGCCGAACGTCCGAGGTCCGAACGGGTGTGGGGTGTGGGGTTTTATCAGTTTTGAGGTGGATAATTACCTAATTGTCAGGGAAAAAGTGCCTAAATTTCCCCCCGATCACTCCAATATCCAGTACTTTTTGATTGACAAAAAGACTAAAAGTCTTACCCAACAAGGTTTTTAGCTTTATTCAGCAAACCCTAACTAATAGTGCCAGGCGGGACAGATATCTGAGGCCACATTGAGAAAGAGACAGTCCACTGTCGCCAGTCCTCCTCTCTCGTCTCGGTACTCATCCCCTAGGTCCCAAAGACGAAAACCTAAGCCTAGCAGCCAATTGGCCAATTCCGTTAACAGAGGTGTCTGGGGGCCATAGCCTCGGTATAACCAACACTCCAACAATAAGACTGAAACCTGGGGGAGGATCTGGACTGCTCCCTTGAGAATAGACCACTCGTATCCCTGGGTATCTATCTTGATGATTTGGGGAATTGGTAACTCTCCCCGCTTCACTAAGCCATCTAACGTGAGGACTGGAACCGTCACGGGCGATAGTGCTAAACCTGACCCTTCCATCGGGAGAGCGGTGCTGGCCACCAGATTAGGAAAAACATTAAGGTTGACAGTTCCCTCCCGTTCTCCTAATGCCACCCCATAGAGGTGAAAATTGTCATGAAGCTTTAAACTTTCTGTCATAAACTGTTGATAAGCCGGTGCGTGATTCACTAACGGCTCAAATAGATAAAACTGAGACTGGGGAAACACCTCAACAATATCCCTAGACCAGGAACCATCCGAGGCCCCTACATCATAAATAACCTGGGGGGACAACCCTTTAGCTTGCAAATGTTGGAACATTTCTAAATCTAACTGAGCAAACTTTTCCCTCGTTTTATAGGTATCGGCAACGGACTTGTAGTCAGAATTCGTCATGGGTGGCTCTGGTAGTATCAGTTAGGGGTTAGTTCTAAACGAGTGTTGAGAAGAACACAGTCTAGGGTGCTAAGGGTAGCGTCGGGGTCACTTAAAATCTAAAGTACTACTGGCCACCAGATTGGGGAAGATATTCATGGTGACACGGATTTATAATCGGGATTTTCAACCATTGTTCTTTACCTTGACTAGGTTACTTAATGGCAATGTAGGTATGGGCAGCTGCTAAAAGCTCATCTTTTGTATAACCTTTCGCATTTAATTCCTCCAGAATTTCATCGGTTAATAAGTTCTCGCCGTCCTGCCAAATTTCATTTCTGATGATGTAGGAAACATCCAAAGGTTCAACAGCTTTTAGGTATTGAATTGATGACCGAAAATTAAAATAATCGGAAAACATAAAATTTACTAAATTTTCTGCGTAGCTATTTTGGTCGTCCTTAATTAAAGGTACAGAAAGCAAATTAAGTTTTTCCAGCAGTTCAACAAAGGGAACTATATCCTGAAGAGTTTTATGTTGGTTAAGATACTCTAATATTTGATTTTTTGCTAATCTTAAGTGAATCCAGGGATAATCTGAAAACAAGCCATACTGATGATGACCATAGTAAGAATTCCACAGAGACGCACCAACGCAGTAAATTAATCCTCCCGGTTTAGTCACACGAAACATTTCAGCAAAGGCGGCTTCAATGTTAAGAATATGCTCCATTGTTGCCGCCGAAAAGACTATATCATAATAGTTATCAGGTCGAGACATTGCTTCGGCTGACTCCTTAAAATAAGTGACCTTCTCGTGAACAAATCCCGTCCCAATTTCTGCACAGATATCAAGTCCGTGTACTGCGGCTGACTGAAGGAAAAGTTGACAGTCTCTACCATCATTGCAGCCGACAATTAGGACTTTTTTTTCGTGCAGTTTATGACTCGGCACATACTTGAGACAATCTCTAGCATAATAGTCTAAATATCCCATAAATATCCTGGCAATTAATAAGTGACTTAGGTGTAGTACCAATCGGGCATTAGGCCAGATTTAGTGTTGATAAAAAAGCAGTCCAATGTGGCTAAAACTCCCTCCTCATTGCGATAGGGATCTCCCAGATCCCAAAGTCGAAAGTTATAGGGCAACAACCAGTCAACAATTTCATTTAACAGGGGAGTGTTTGGTCCATAGCCTCGATAGAGCCAACATTCTAGAACTAAAATATCCACATGGGGCAGCGTTTTTTCCGCCCCTTTAAGTATCGATAATTCACTGCCTTGAGTATCGATTTTAATAACTTGTGGAATTGGTAGGTTCAACGTGGCAATGGCATCATCTAAGGTCATTTGTTGGACTTTAACAGGAGTCGTCCGTACACCAGTATTGGTCATATCTAACGCTGTACTACTGACCACGCTATCAGAAAAGACATTCATGGTGATTTCCCCAGTTTTTTCTCCCAAAGCAATTTTGTGTAATTTAAAGGAAGGATATATTTCCAGGGCTTTTTCAAGGAACTCTCGATAGTCAGAGCAGTGGTCTATGAGAGGTTCAAATAAATAGAATTCTGCCTCTGGTAAAATTCTTTTGATATAACAAGACCAACCACTATTAGAAGCTCCGACATCAAAGATAACTCTAGGTTCATGACCGAGTTTTTTAAGCCGTCTAAAAGTTTGTCGGACTTCCTGCAAAACTTGATCGTCCAAGTCATCCATCATTTTTTGGTAATCTTCATTAAATTGATTAGTTTTGTTAGTCATAATTGAAACAGTTAACAAGCAGTTATTTTTGAGAAACTAATTAGGGCTTGCTGAATAAATGTGAAATGTAGGTAAGGTAAGGGTTTTGTGGCTTTTCTGGCGAAACAGGTGCAAGATTTTGAGAGAATCGTGCTTCCAAACCTTGCGTCTTCATCGGCCTGCGTCCTGTAGGGGCGAAGCATTCGGGCAATAACCTATCGGTGAAACCGGAGATTTTCTATCCGAATGCTTCGCCCGTACTTTTTCAGCAGACCCTAATTAATCTACTATAGCAGTTATCTTAATGGTGAAGTAGGAAGTCTCTGGTTTTAGGGAACGCCAGAACTGCGGAACGCTGGAACAGTAGCTGGGGGTGCAGAGATGATGCCAAATGCCGTCATACTTCATCTTTATAAGCAAGGCTGTAAGTGCCCCTAGATTAGGATTTTGCTGCCATCTTCATCTAATCCTACAAAATCTTTCCCTTGATATTCCCGCAAACCAAAGCAGTTAAAATCTCCCGGCATAGAAGTTTTGTAGAGAGTGATTTTTTCTGAATAGTTTATCAGGGATAAATCATTATGAAAATTCTCCAATAAATAACGAAGATAGTTGTCGCAGTAGTAGGGGCGAGCTAAATAACCTTTATTAAAACCACACAGGAAAAGTTTCAGGGAAAAAGGAAATTGATAGAGAAAGTTAAAAACTGCGGCTGTCACTTGGGGATAACTGGGGTTAAAAAAGTCATCCATACAAATTATTCCCTCCTCACTCAAAAGCTGATTAGCAATCTGTAAATCATTAAAACAAGCAGAACCGGAATGGGCGCCATCTATGTGTATCCATCTACAGCTGGAAAAAAACTGGTGAAGATTAGCTTCATTTTGCCAAAAATTTTGAGATTTACATCGATAAAAATTACTGTTAGAGTGTAAATTTCTGAGAAGCTCTTGGGCTTCGTCAAACATAATCAAGTCAACTAATAGGCAGGTTTCTTCTGGGTTAGCATGAAGACAAGATAAAATAGCTGATTTTCCTTTCCACACTCCTATTTCTAAAAAATTACCTTTGATATAATGGCTGGTTTGATAATTTAGTAAGCAATCCCAGGTTATAGCGGCTTGCTCTAGAAAAAATCCCTCAACTAAAGCTGATTGACTGACATACTCTTGAAATTTACTTGCCATAATTTTACTCTTTATTGCTGTTTTATACTCTGATTTGTTAGCAGATTTTACCTAAAATCCTAGCAATTACAATTAAGCAGAAAAGTAGGTAGCTGGCATAACAGAAGCCGACCAAAGTAGGGCTTGATGGAAGACCTGATAATCTTGGAAAAAGAAAACATTGCCCCAGGAATTATCGAGGGAATAGGCAGAATTACAATAATAACTAACGTCGGAACTGCCCCAAATACGATAGATAACTAGATGCCAATGATAATCTCTTTCTTTCATGGCCTTGACTAAATCTGGTAATTGATTCATCGCTCCCGAACGACCAAAGGGGAAATTTTGATCCCAAAATTCCGCAACTACCACGGGATAACGATAGTTACCCATACCTTTGATTACTTCTAAATCAAAGCCTTCTGTGTCAATTTTAACTAAACCAATATCTTTAGGTAATTCCTCACCATCGTGGAGACTAGCTAGGGTTTTAACAGTAACGGTAATAGTATCGGTAAATACTAAACCTTCCGAAAGAGAATGCTTGGTTAAACTGCTATAAAAGCTGGCATCTTGATAGGTGTTATCTGGGGTTTCATCGGTGGCTATATGCAGTTCTTGGGTTTGATTTTCGGAACCGATAGCTAAGGGAAAAAGCTGGAAATTAGGATGATTACCGAGGCGATTTTTGAGCTTATCAATTACGGGAGGAAAAGGTTCAAAGGCATAAACTTGATAACCAGCTTGTAGGAGACGACTAGAAACATCGCCCCGATTAGCACCAATATCTACTGCACGTCGATGGGGAAGATAGGAATATAAATAAGTCATTAATTCGATGTCTAAATCCTGGAAATATTTTTGATCGATAATGACTTTGTATTTTTGCGTGTGGATATCTTCCAATATTTTCTGGTTAGCTTCTTGAATTTTTTGGAGAGCATCAAGAATTAAGCTGCTTTGCTGGTAAGCAGTTTTTTGGGAATCTTCGTGATTTTTTAGCAGGGTATTCAGAATCAAGTCCCCTTTTTGTTTCCAGTCTCCCGTTAATAATTGGAGATTTTTAACTATATCTACGGAAAACTTGAGCAAAAAAGCTTGATTTTGCAGTGATAAATCAGCCTTTCGCTTGGTTTCTGCATTTTCTTGTCGGATTTGCTCCGTGGAGTTATTGAGTTGCTCAACCTTAAAATCTAAGGGATCAAGCTGATTAAGTTTCTCAAGTTTTTGGATTTGTTCAAGTTGGACATGATTGAGTGAATCAAGTTTTTCTAGAAATAAATCTTTGACTGCTTTAACTCGCTGAACTATTTTATTTTTGGCTAATAATTGTTTGATCATTTTGGCTAGTAATTGGGTAAATTGTCTTAAGCTTGACTGGGAGAATTTTCAATTTTACGGCTAGTTTCAGGAACTAACAAATCTTGACGAATAAAGACCACTTCTTTTTGGAGGAGTGTGCCATCAATTGGGGATCTCCATTCGCCGGTTTCGTCATAATAACGGAAACCAAGCTGATCCAAAAGATTAAGCATTTCATTGAAAACGAGAGCGTCCTGATCATAGCGAATAAAGGATAGTTCCGCAACGACTAAATCCACCTGAGCGATAAATTCTTTGGCTCCTTCTAAGACGATATGCTCGGCACACTGCACGTCTAATTTTAATATTCCTCTGCCAGAAATTTCCTGATCGGTCGCCACCTGATCGAGGGTTTTTACTGCCACTGTAATCGTTTCATAGTTTCTAAAATCAGCGGGAGTGAGCAAGGAACTACCGTACAAATCGGGGGAAACTTGAAAACTTAACTGACCAGCTTGATTAGAAATGGCAATTTCTAGTAATTCCGCTTTAGGAATATTACAGATATAGTAATTTCTGGCCGATTGCTCGTATTTTGAGATTAGCGGATCGATGAGTATAAAGCGAGCTTCTGGGAATAATTGACTAGCGGTATGAGACCAAATACCGTGGGAAGCTCCCACATCAACCACAAAATCGGGCTGATATTTTTGCCCTCGTAAACGTCGCATGACTTGATAGACTTGAGCATAATCTTTATAAATGATTGCGGGAACGGGGGGTTCGATAAAGTGAACTAAATCGATTGGCGATCGAGGTAAAATCGCTTCAAATCTGTCATCGGCTGCTTGTTCTTTTTCTAGGGACTGCCACACCCATTGATCGATCCCTTGATCTGAGAATTTTGCCGCTACCTTAACGGCATTTTCTCGCATTCTTTGCTGATTTTCTGGTTTAAGAACGTAGTCCACGGCTGCTGCCAAACTTTCAGGTGTATAATCACAAACCACACCAATTTGAAAGCGATTAATAAAGTTAGCCGCCGAGGTTTTATTACTGCCTAAAAGAATTACTGGGGTGTTAGCGGTGGCGAGGTTAAAAATAATCCGGCCGGGTAAACTAAGGCGAGACAATTCTGTCCGATCATCTCTTTCGTCCATGGTTCCCGTGGGAACAATGACAAAGGGATATGCTTGTAGTTGTTGTGCTAGTTTTTCTTCGGGATAAAGTCCTTGGCCATAAAGTCCCCATTTTTCTAATTCTGCGGGAGATTCTTTGAGCCAATAATAGTTAGAATTGCCATACCAATCTAGTTTGATTCCTGCTCCTTGAATACTCTCTAAAAGAGATTGGAACCATTGGGGACTCCAAATGCTCCCTAATAAAGCTCCCCATTTTTCTTGACAGCGTTGGGGAGAAACTTCGGCAACTTCACTATTAATGAGACGGTGGGGAACGATCGCCGGTAGGAGCCAAAATTTGTAGCCGTACTTATTCTCGTAAGCGTCGCGGAGTTCGGGATGGGTGGCAAAACGAAGGGAACATTTGCCTAAAAACTCTTTCATCAAAGCATCGGGAATCTCCTGAACGCAGATATTCTGATCGTCCATGATGTAGGTGGCAAGGGGAACGTTAAATAATTCCTTAATAGCGATCGCTGTCAGAATGTCGCTGGCATAGTAGGGGACACAAAAAACGCTCTCAATCTGGTTATGTGCGAGGGTTTTTAGCACTGACTGAAACACTTGCGCTCGCGATAGCTCTCGGTGATCGAGAAGAAGACTGAAGGCCCCAAAATCCTGTTCCCCACCGTAGTGATCAGCGGAGCGTATGGAAATAATTTGACGATTATCGGCAAAGATTCTTTTTACTAGGGCCCCTGTACCGTGCTGTTGATTGACTTCACAGGGGGTAATGACGGCATTGCCGCAGATGTAGTGGTTCTGGAAGATAGCAAAGCGATCATCGATCGGTTTTCCTTGTTCTAACGATCGCCAGAGCCAATCGTCAAAATGATCGGCTTTTAAGCTTTTGGCTAATTGATGACTAGCCTGACGAAGTTTTAGTTGATAGTTATAGGTGCGGAGTTTGGCGATTTCTGTTAAGAAACTTGCAGACGCATAATCACAGACAGAACCGAGATTATACTCTTCCACAAATTTAGCTGCAGCACTATCCTTCTGACCGACCACCAGAATGGGGGTGTTAGCAGCAGCGACGATAAAAGGGATGCGGGAGGGTAAGCTCAAATAGGAGAATTCTGGCCGATCCTGTTCTTCTGGGGAACTGCCAGTGGGAACAAGAGCAAAAGGAGCTTGACGTAGGTGGTTAATTAGGTCAGCTTGGGGACAGTACCCTTGAAAGAAAATTCCATCCTGCGCTAATTCTTCCTCTTGGAATTGCAACCATTGACGATTGGGATTACCATACCAATCAATTTTTATTTGGGATTCCCGACATAACTGACGTAGTTTTTCTAACCAATTCTGAGACCAAATATTACCAATTAAAATGCCTCGCCCCATCAGATCGGGCATGACAATTTCAGGGGGAAACAGATAGCTTTCGACGAGGGGAGGGATAAACCAGATCTTCTGCCCATATTTTTTTTCATAGGCTTGGCCCAAGGGCAGAGAAATGCCTATAATTAGATCGCTGCTATCGAGTAATTTCTGAACTGCTTCATCGTCAACGCCATCAGCATAGACATTCTGATCATCCATCAGGTAGGTACAAACGGGGACTTGAAAGAGAGATTTAATCGCTGTGGCTACATAAAAATCTTCGATAAAGTAGGGAATTACTAAGACTCTTTTCGGTTTTAAATAAACAAATAAATTTTGAATTTTTACTAAAATTTCCCCGTAGGAACAACCGCGCACATCTAGACAGAAATTCTGGACTCCAAAGTCCTGCTCCCCTCCGTAGAGATTAGTGGTTCGTAGGGAGACTATCCCACCAGTATCAGGGAAAATTCTCTTTAAAAGAACCCCGACACCGTGATTCTCATTGATTTCGTTTGCAGACACTATAATATCATAACTTTCTTGGAATTTGTCGGCAAAACTATTTAAGTCTTGTAACGACAAACTAAGTTTTTTTTGTAGTTCCTGATAAGAGGTGAGCATAATGATTAATTTTAATAGGCTTTAGCTATAGACATTTCATTGATTTTGAAAGGGTTTCTCTGAAAAACAAGGTATAAACTCGTTTCGCCTACGGCCTCTTCATTAAGATAACTGCCGTATTTTTTCTTGGTTATCCCTCTAGAAATTTTATATTTTTCGATATACCCTGTCAAGTTTATTCTCATCCATCCGACAAAACCGAGATTGATCCTCGCAGGTCTTAATGTTTTAAGATTGTTCATCTCCTTTTTACTAACTTCGGCAACTGCTCTCACAATGACCTTTTTATAGCGCTTTTTGTTTCCCCATCGGAAATTATCATCTTACCTTGGCAGACTAGAACTGATGCACCACCCACAGAAACTTCCGTAATTTTACGGTTGTTTTTCTGAAACTTTAATTGTAAACTGCTGGGTCTGCCCATTTCCACTCCTTGGATTATCGTCCATTGATTCATCCCTTCCCTAGCCTGCATTATTCATGAAGACTTTGGAAAATCCTCGAAAGCCTTGGCAAGAAGTTCATCTAGCGATCTGGCTGAAAAACAGTCTGTTTTTTGAGATGTCCTCACAATCAGGTTTTTGCCAGTTGGTGAATAATGCAGGCTAGGCTAATATTATTTTTCAAAAGTAATGACAGACTTAGTTGATCATTTCAAAGCGCAATTGCTCTCTGAGAAGGGAATTGCGCTCTCAGATGTTAGTCACGATTATTGAAAATTGGTATAATCTCATCGAACCCTTCTGTCATTTTTTGCTACAAAAGGGAGAGATGAGCCAATAAAAGCCCATCTCTTGCTAATTTATCCCTATACTTTAGTGACAGCCAAGAAGACTTTACTTGTTACCATTACCCTGCATGGCTAAAACCGCATCGCGCAGTTTATCCGGCACTTCTTGCAGGTGATCCTCATCCCACTGGAAGAAACCGACACCCATAGTCAAAGAACGCAATTCAACGATCAAATCGTGCATTTCCGCTTGGGGGAGATAGGCCGTCACCTGATCCCAACCTTTCCACTCCTCAGAAGCTTCAAAACCCTGAATTTGACCGCGTTTGCCACTGATTAACTGTAAAACCTTGGCGGTGTATTCTGAGGGAGCGAGAACCGTCACCGATAGAATTGGTTCTAATAAGACCGGATGACATTTAGGCAGTCCCTCCGTCATCGCTAGACGGGCCGCTTGTTTAAAAGCTTGTTCGGAACTATCGACACTGTGATAGGAACCATCGGTGAGGGTGACATCAATATCCACCACGGGGAAACCCAAAGGACCATGACCGAGATATTCCCGCACTCCCGTTTCCACCCCGGGGATATACTGTTTGGGGACAACACCACCGACAATGCTTTCATGGAAGTGGAAACCTTCCCCCCGGGCCAAGGGTTTAATATCGAGATACACATCACCAAAAGCACCGTGGCCGCCGGTTTGGTGTTTATAGCGTCCGTGGGATTTAGTGCTGGTTTTAATCGTTTCCTTGTAGGGAACTTGGGGTAAATGGGTGGTCATCGGTAGATTATACTTGCGCGCTAGGCGATCGAGGGCCACTTGTAGATGAATTTCTCCCTGTCCCCAGAGAATCACTTCTTTAGTATCACCGTGTTGTTCCCAGTAGAGGGAAGGATCTTCTTCGATCAGTTTCGTCAAAGCTGAACTTAATTTAACTTCATCCTTGCGATTTGCGGCGGCAATGGCCAAGGCAAAGACGGGTTTGAGTTGTAAACCTTTGGGAAGATCGGGTTTTTGACTGCCGCTGCTCACCACGTCTCCGGTGGCGATTCCCTCCAAACGACCGAGAGCGACAATTTCCCCCGCTTGGGCCTGCTGTAGGGGTTGTTGTTGTTGTCCCATGAGACGATAGATACCACCAATCCGCACACCGTTCAAGGCCATGCCATCGTTAAGGGTTCCCTGCCAGATTCGCCCTAGGGACAGGCGACCGCCCTGGGGAGTAAAATAGGTTTTGAGGATTTGTACCACTGCATCTCCATCCGCACTGGGATCGAGACCGCGACGGTTGGCGGTAATTGTCGGGGCCGGTGTTTCTTCCACTAAAGCGGTGAGGAGATGACGCACACCATAATCCCGTTCCGCCATACCGAAGAACACGGGTACTATCTGATCGGCTCCCAGTTCTTGTTTTAAGTCTTGGAGAATTTCTTCCCGGGAGGGGTTAATATCTTCGAGGAGTTCTTCTAAAAGATGATCA
>Ga0315899_10007597_pt1 | contig 11649 bp, 14 predicted proteins | sample LakEriMetagenome_2_FD_203518 | JGI IMG/M metagenome (GOLD analysis project Ga0315899, IMG submission 203518) | Freshwater fungal communities from buoy surface, Lake Erie, Ohio, United States - Buoy 4 MA112 | ecosystem: Environmental > Aquatic > Freshwater > Lake | place: USA: Lake Erie, Ohio... | reverse complement strand
ACGCCCGCCGCTCTTCGCGCGTCTCCAGGCGCTCTTGCCCAATCTCTTGCAGCAGAATCTCGTAGTCGAGCTCGAGCAGCGCGGCCAGCAACTTGTCCCAGACCTCACGCACCTCCTTCCCTAGACGCGCCCGCTCCATTGCCAGCACCTCGCGCACTGCCGCTCGCTGCCGCCGCAGAAGAGGCGCATCAGCCTTCTCTAGCGCTATAGCCATCCAGAAGGGGGGGGAGTGCCGGGGCCATTCTTGCCTCAACACGTCGGCGGGTGTCGCTGCCAGGATCATCCATGCTGAGTGTCGAGCGTGCGCCTCCTGCTTCCTCACCTCCCTCCTCTCCTCCCTCGCCTCCCACGCCTGCCGCCTCTGCAGCACTGCACAACGAGCGTGATTCCGCGTGGTGTCCTGTGCGCCCCCTTGCCCCGCCCCTGCTAGATCACCGTCGTCATCGGAGAATTGCGAGATCTCCAAACCGCCTCCACCGTCAGCCAGCGAGTCCTCCCCCTCGGAATGGTCTGAGCCTGATTCCCACCCTTCATTTATCACCCGACCACGGTGCGGCTTCGTGAAATCATACGTGTCTTCTGAGATCACCATCACTTCCCCCTTTGGCAGCCTCACCACCACAAATTTGCCCCTACCTCCGAAGCTCTCCGCCCCCCCGCCATAAGCAGCGCCTTCCACCATGCCTCGGCTCGCCGAAGCAGGATCTTGGGGACACGGCAGGGGCGGCTCTGCTCGCGGACCTTCGTTTCCGTCACCATCTTGAGGGTGGCCTAGAGCAAAAAGTGGCGCAGGGGCCGTGCGTCGGGGCTGCGGACTATCCTCCACCCACTTGCCCCCGCCCCCTTCCGGCCCACAGCCAGCACTATCTGTCGCGTCCGCTCGCCGGGGCGTGCCCGAGAGGAAAAAGTGTCGAAGATGATCCTTGGCCCGTACCACCGGAGAGGGCACTGCAGAGCCATATCCATACCCCCCTGCCCCGGCACTGCTACATCTCGCCGCCGGTCCTGGAGCGGCAGCAGCGCCAGAAAGCCGGTTCACGTGTGGGCTGTAATGCGTGGGTATCGGAGGAGCCACCCGGGGACTCTCCCACTCACCTGGGGACTCTCCCACACCCTGACCCTCATCGCCCTCATTCGCCGCGTTGCCTTGATACTTCGCTTCCCACTCCCCCACAGGGGAGAGAGTACTAGGAGCTGCTGCTTTGGCAGAAGATGATGCCACCACCGCCGGCGTAAGCGAGGGAAGCGGCGGCGGCGCCTGCACCATGGTGGCGCCGGCGTTGCTCGAAAGAGTGATGGGCCTTGCGCGAACGCGGCTCAATCTGTCTAGCTCTAGCGAGACATTGCCCACAGCTACGCCGTAGCCACCACCGGCTGCAGCATTGTGGCACTCTGCATCGCAGCCGTTGCTCAACGTGTGAGGCTCCCTGTCGGCACGTCGCGTAGGCCTCAAGCTCCCGGGGAGCGCGAGGACTGTAGTCTGCACATTTGCGTGCTGCTGCAGCGTCTCCGAGCGGATAACGAAGGCTGCTATACAGCTGGCCTCCGTCGATGGGTGTGTGGGGGGGACCCACGAAGGCACTGGCACAGCACAGGTCTCATTTCCTTCACCTGCACCTTCACTTCGGCCGAGTTGGCTGTTGGCGGCTGGGCTCCTATGAGACGCAGATGGCGGGCGCCACTGCGAAATGGTGCGCACGGCCTCAGACACCGCATGTGCTGCCCCCTGGGCTCCTGCCCCGCGCGCCTTCGGCGGCCTGCTGTTGGGGGAAGCGCTGGCTGCACGGGGAGCCAGCGTGGGCGAGTGGGGCGAGGTGTTCACAGCATCATTTGCAGCAGAACGTTGTTTTGGGGGAGAGATGCACGCGAAGGGGCTGTGGCTTGTGTTGAACTGGTCACGCGCCTCCCGTCCTGCCGTCCCAGACCGTGTTTGCCAAGGACTTTTCAGCGGCGAACCTGAGGTATGCACCAGCGTCAAAAGAGACCTAAAAATAGACCTTAAACAGCGAAAGATGCTAATTGACACTGGCATACCTGAGGTCGATCGCCGCATACCCGACTGAGCTGCCGGCTCGTTCTCCACGTTGACCGGCCTTGACACAAATTCTCAAAGGTCAGCGCCCTAGTGTATCTACTACAAAAAGTCATTAGAGACTACTTTTGAGAATGTGTGCTGGAAAGGTCTCGCAGCCCCTCGCCGCGGACTTGCCTCCGACGTCCATGACCCTCTAGAGGAATCCTCCACCGGCACCTCCCACACGGGAGGCGCAAGGGGGTCAGCGCGTGCATCAGCAGCAGCCATGAGCTGATCGTCAGACAGCGAGCGAAGTGCTGCGGCTTCATGCGAGCTCCGTACCCAAGATACAGCATCTTGTACCTCCGCCACGATCGCTGCCAGCTGCGCACTGAAGCCCTCTCTGCACTCCGCCGTCCCTGCCCCTGCCCCTCGCCCTCCTTCACTGCCCGCCACATCTCCTGACGCACCGCGAGCCGCATGCACTCTTGCAGGTTGTGCAACACTCTGTGTGTCATCCCCCCGCGTGTACACTCCTTCTGTGGTACCATCACCAGGCGTCTCTCGGGGCTCTGGTCGAGCTCTCGCACGTGCCCACCCCTCCGACACCGACCCTTTCACGTCCTCAGCATGCTCCTCCACCAACTCGTCATCACGCACAGCGTGTGCAGATTGTGGCGTAATGCCACCTCCCACGCCACTGGCCACTCCTCCTCCTCCAACTTCCGTTTGTACGTGTGCTTGCTGTCTCTCTCGCCGATCCTCCAAGCGAGACAGTATCCGAGCCTCGAGACGACAATAATCATTGTCGTTACCACGCACACGGCCGGGAAGGGCCTGAGGAATCAAATCTTCGGGGGTAGAACCCAGTTTTGAGGGGTGGCAAGTTGCCTGTCATTAGCAACACATTAGCAACACATTAGCAACACATTGAGGGCTGGCAAGTTGCCTGTCATTAGCAACACGTTAGCAACACATTAGCAACACATTGAGGGCTGGCAAGTTGCCTGTCATTAGCAACACGTTAGCAACACATTAGCAACACATTGAGGGCTGGCAAGTTGCCTGTCTCTCTGCGAGAGGTGTCTCCTGAAAGAGAGAGAGAGAGCGAGAGAGAGAGAGAGTAGGGTGGGTGGGGTGGGGTAGGGGGGGGGGGGGGAGAGAGAGAGATAGATAGAGATCCGAGCCACAAATTCAGGCAATATATATATATATATATATACATACATATAGCTTCACACCTCGTTATCGCTGAGCCTCACCTCTTCTTCGCTCCTCAGCGCCCGGCCCTTACTGGGAGACCCACCAAACCTCTGGCTCCGGCTCGGAGAAAACATTTTGACCATGCGCAGTACAGGATGGGAGATGCTGAGGTCCGCAAGTGTGTCATATGTCATACTATACAAGCAACATAGCACATGTCATAAGAGGCTTACTATGCACAGAGACATACATAGAGACATACACAGAGACATCTATACGAGCAACAGAGACCTACTTCTCACATCAGGTACTTGAGGCACCTGAGGTAGCACTTTGGTCCAAAGAGACCTGCAACTAGACCTACCAAGCAGCCAAGAGACCTGTTGACACAGACACACCTCACAGCGGAGTGACAGGATGTGTGTAACTGCCGTTCCCGCAGCCTTCCCAAAATAGCCCCTCTTTCAAAGTCATCAGCCCCCCAAGCTGTGAGAGGCACCTCGAGGCTGAAGGAGGAGTCCTCCTCCTCATCCATCCCCAGCTCTGTGTCAGTGTTGACACCGTCTCCCCCGCCCTGAGCCTCGGCAGATACTCTCGTGTATGCCTCTGCCAAAAAAAAAAGTCAGGTAGGTAGTTAATAGGTATGTGCGGCCTTGTGTGTGTGTGTGTGTGTGTGTGTGTGTGTGTGTGGTGTGTATGTACTGTGTGTATGTATATGTACACACATGCACACACATACAACATGCACAACAGGAAGTCCCCAGGACGTTGATGTTTCAAATATTCAAGACACAAACAACGTACAACATGCACATTAAGAAGTCGGTGCAGGACAACACACACACACACACACACACACACACACACACACACACTTACACACACAGCAAATGTCTGCGCAATCTATACATACATACATACATATATATATCCAGAAATTCTTACCCAGAGCACGCGAGCCAGGAGAATCTGAACCCAAAATGCCGGCACTCGCGCCCGAATCACATCCCTGGTTTGCTGCCCCTCCGGAGGGCGGAGACGAAGCGTCCACTAGAGTGTCTCGTGTCTGTGTGGCTACCTGGGGGCCTCCATCATCTGTCATATATAATATATACATACATACGTATGCACACACACACACACACACATACACATACACACACACACACACACACACACACACACGTGTCTAGCTGGGGGCCTTCATCATCTGTCATATATAATATATACATATACATACGCTTACACACACACACACACCACACACACACACACACACACACACACACACAACTCCCTCCCTCTCTCTCACGTATGTATATATATATATGTATATATATATATATGTACGTGTGTGTGTGTATGTGTGTATACCATCAGTGGGACGTCTGTCCCCAAGACGGGAGAGCCCAGCACGCAGTGGCTGCTGGCGGCGTTGCGGGCTTTTCAGGTGAGGCTGCGGAGGAGGAGCCGGCAACGGGCTGGTCAGGGTTTGGGATTTGTCTGCCGGGCTTTCCTCTAGGCTGCCCCTGCCTGGTGGCCAGCCAAAACGGTTCGTCGAACGGTTGGTCGGCCGTTGAACAGTTGAGCCCTCTGAGGCACCGAGAATGCTCCTAGGCAGCGAATTTCTCAGTACCGATCCACCCTCTTCGCGTGGGGTCGACACCCCGGAATTACCACTGTGGTTGGAGTCAGTGTCCGGTGGAGAAGGCGAGATAGCAATGTGACCAGCAAGCCAATGCTCTGCATCGTGTGGCCAGGGCCCCTCATCTTGTGGCTGCAGAACCGCGGCAGGCGAGGCACTGTCACCGCCAACCGCGAGCTCCGCACTCGCTGCGGCTGCGGCTGACGTCTGCGTGCTAGGAGGTGTGAGGAGCCAGTCGCGGACAGCTGCTGTAACGGTTGTCGAAGATGCGTGTTTTGAGGGCGGGTGTGGTGCACCGTCATCGCCCGCCCTTGCCTCTGCTGCGGGGTGCCCTTGCAAGACATCCGGAGAAGGATCAACAGTGTTGAAAGCTGCGGCATATTCCTGCGGCGCGGCACTTCGGGGCGGCACTGTGAGCGCACGTGCAGCGGGCTCCTTGGCAAGGTAAACCTCCAACGAGGCGATGGCCTCTCCTGAAGCCCTCGGCTGCGTGCCGATGAAGTTTTGGAGTCTCTCCATGCTCTCGCGCAGCCCGTCCAAGGAGTCCGTTTCGACGTTGCACATGTCTTCATCAACAGACCGCCTTGCGGGGGACTGCCTGCTGCGGATGTGGCTACGAAGCTCGTGCGCGGTGTTTGGGGACCCAGGCGCGCGGGAGGCGGCACGTTCGGAGCATGCGATGGTGAGCAATTCCGCAATCTCTGACACGGCACCGGCAGCGCCCCTGTTCCCAACGAGTGCGGTCCACAGGTCGTCTGCATCCTCCCTCACTTCCGTCAATCCGGGCACCTTGCACTCGTCCCCGGCCACCAGGGCGCTCTGAAACTGGGCAAACGTGACGCGGCCGCCGGCTGCAAACTCGCCCAACAGGGCCGCCCAGCCGCTTGTCTCCGCCCCCTGCCGCGCGGCGGCGGTAGGCGCGGCATCCCCTGCCGCGTCAGCTACCCGCTGCCACGCCCCGAGCAGATTCGCGGTTGCAGTGATCATCTGCCCAGAGTGCGTGATGATCGCCCCGGGCGAGTCGGGTAGCTCCGAGTCATTCACGCCGCCGCCAGCGGCCGCTTCGGGAGCAGCGGGACGTCGACGTGGCCCGGGCGACGGCGAGAGGGACTGCGATGCGGGGCGCCGCGGTGGCCGCGCGTCGGGCGCGCTGGGCGCCGTCCCAGGCGGCAGCGAGTGGCGGATGAGGGACTTTTCCGGCAGCCGCGCAGGGTCATACGTCGACCGCACCAGTGGCGAGTACTTGTTGAGCGGGCTTGCAAACGCCAGGCGCCGGCGCTGTGCCTCACCGCCCTGCCGTGGGCCCTCCTTGCCCTTTGAGTGCATTGCCGCGAGTAACGGGCCCACCGTGACAGGGCCCGTCAGCTCTCACACGCGGCGGCGGCGGGACGTCAGCACTCGCGCCGCCACGGCGCCCGCACTCACACACACCCGTCGTAAGTCCATGTTTTGCCTATCAGCGCCGTACCACCTCATTGCACCATGGGCCCGTGGTTTGAACCACGGGCGCCACGAACACGGTCAGTAGACGTAGGTAATATTCAAATATATGCACGGGCGGCTGCACACAGCTGGCCGAAGGCCCCCGCGGGGAGGCCAGGAAGGGCTCGTTACCTTGGCAGTGCTGGTCTACTGCGCTGCGTGGGGCTCAGGCGCCGCGGCCTGGCAGCTGCCGCTGCTGGTGCAGCACTCGCGCGGGATGAATTGTTTTCGGGGCCAGTCGTGCATGAGCGTGACGGGCGGTGTAGACGAGAAGGACGGGGACCGGGGCCTGAAGAAGGCAAAGGAGGAGAGGTCGCAGATCGCGGCGCTACAGGGGCTCGGCGGCGTCAAGGCGGGCGTGAAACCGAGTAAGGAGAACGAGGACCTGATTGGCAAGTGGGTATGTACATGTGTGTGTGTGTGTGTGTGTGTGTGTGTGTGTGTGTGTGTGTATGAATGTGTGTGTGTACATATTACTAGCCCCAGTGCTACAATAGTTAGCGCTAGTAACTAGCGCTAGCTATTGTAGCGCTAGTAATATATGTATATGTATGCATGCATGTATGTATGTATGTATATATACATATATGTATTTATGCAGGCCCCTTCGAGCTGGCAGGAGGGGGAGGACTACATACGGCCCGCGGCGCGTCCCAGGCTTGCTCCAGGCACCCTCGTGGCCGTCGACTATGATGACGGCTACCGCCGGTATGCCGAGGTGGTTGGCGTCAGTGGCCTGCCATTCAAACGCACTTATAAGGTGCTGGAGAGCCTCTCTGGTAAGGTGCGGGCCTTGTCGCCTTCCGACGTTTTGCTGCCGACAGACGACGGCCTGGCAAAGTGCGTGTTGGGCCGCAGACGGGTGGGCGCCGCAAACGCGGGCGCACTGGTTCTGATACCGTCACCTGTGTACACGGGCACACGCGCGCCGGCTACACAAACGCTAGAAAGGCCAGTTGATAGCGCGGCCCCGACTCCCGGCAAACGCGCTCGTATGCGTGCTTTTCTGCGCAGTCGCGCTCAAAAGTTTGTCTCGTGGTTGAGCTCTCCCGCGCCTTTGCAACTCTTGTCTGTGGCTGAAACCACCAGCAGCAGCGAGACCAGCTTCACCGTTGCTGCGCCAGCAAGTGGCGCGGCGGTCACGCGGGGCGAGAAGGTTGAGCGGCGGCGCGAAGGAAGCATGGGGGATAAGCCGTCGGCAAAAATGGATTTTACGAAAGCAAAGCTGAACGCGGTGGAAGCCAACTGGAAGCAGTGGGGAATAAGAAACTCGATGTCCACGGCAAAACTGAATGCAATTTCAGCTAATAAGAAGCAGTGGGGCATCCAGGCGCCCTCTGCTTATGGTGAAAACGTCATCCAGCGTCGTATTGGCAACATTGACCCAGCAGGTATGTCTGTACATCATTTTGTGCCGAAGTGTGTATGTTAACACACATTCATACCCTTATACTTGGTGCGCATCAGGATCAAAAGCAAAGCAATCCGGTACGCGCGAGAATGATAATCAGCGCAAGCAACAAAGCGGGAAGGGTCGTACTGGCAGCAGTCGACCAGCAGGTATGTTTGTACATCATTTCGTGCCGGTGTGTGCGCGCGCACACACACATTCATGCCCTCACAAGTCATGCGCATTAGGATCGACGGCAAAGCAATCCAATACGCAAGTGGATAGGGGTAAACGCTTCTGGGCGAGGCTTCTCAGAGGACTTAGAGAACAGCAGCTCCAAATGGGCGACGCTGTTATGAGTGCTCAGAACAAGGTTCAAAGGAATGCAAAGGAGGAGCGGTCCCAGATCGTAGCTCCGAATGATGCTGCGGACGGGGTCCTCCGGCGCCGAATTGGCAGCATTCGCCCCGTAGGTGTGTGTGTCTGTGTCGGTCTGTCTGTGTCTGTAATTGCCTTTGTGTAAATATGCACGCGTGTGCGTGAGCGAGTGCACGCGTGTTTTTGTGTGCGTGTGTACCTGCTGCACCTCCTCAATCGATAGACCTGTAAACGCTTGCACGCGCTTGCACACACGTGTCCGCATCAGGCTGGATTGCGCAGGGGGTAGAAACGCGCAGAAAGGGCGGCAAACGCATCGGGAGCATCAATCCTGCAAGCGACAAAGGACGGAAAACGGACCTTTTCGAGTCCCCTCCTTCCGTCGAGCTCTACAATGCTGGAAGGCCACTCACATGTGATATAAGTTTGGTCCAAAAAGACCACGCGATCACCCGACGCAATGCATGCGCGCAGCTGTCCTTTCATTCTGCGTGCCCCCATCCTGAAGGCGTTGATAGTCTTCGCGTAATTGATTTGTGGTGCCTGTTGTTCATGTCGCCCGCAGCGCCCAAGAAAGAGGGCAAAATCAGTGCATCGGGAACAGGGGATGTCGACGCGCGATCAAAGATGGAAAACGCTATTGAGCTGCTGCAACGCGAGGCTGGGTTGACAGAGGTACTTTCTGACGAACTCTCTTCTCTCTTCGCGTGTTGGTGTGCGCGAGTTCGCATAGGCTCTCGTACCTGTAGGTATCTTTTGACGCTGTAGTAGGTCTTCTTTGACACTGTAGTACGTCTCCTTTGACACTGTAGTAGGTCTCCTTTGACGCTGTATTAGGTCTCTGTTCGCATAGGCTCTCGTTCCACCCCGCATCTTCTGTGACCTGGCACTCTCTTTGTCGGACGTTGCGTTTTCACCAATCATTGCCTTTTAGCGAGCATGTCCTCTTTCATTGTCAGTTTCAGTGTTGCCTCAGACTTCCGCTGAGTTCTACCCTTGGTCCCACTGCCGAGCAAATTTCAAAAACAAAAATTGCGCTGCAGGACACGGTCAAAATGCTGCGCAACCAAGTGGACGCCAGATTTGCCTCGGCAGAAGCGGCGGCGGCGGATGCGGGAGCGCGCGGGCGCGCGGGGGCGCTGGAGCGTGAGCTCGAGGAAGCGCCACGCGGCTCCGAGATCACGCTGGCAAAGACCAACGCGCTAGAGGAGAATCTGCGCCGGTGTGCGCGGAAGCCGTTTCTGAATCCTGGGCTTGGTCCTGAATGGGAAACATGGGAGGGACGAGACTAACTTGTAATCCATAACCCCTATCCCGGGCCCTTGAATCCCGAGGCCTTCTTCCCGGGCATACCTCTATTTTGGAAATTCTGACTTAACAAACACAAAAACAAATGTTACGTGTTTGTTTGGATGAGACGCACCCGGAACATTTGGAAATGGAGATCGTGACGTGATCCTGCGCACAGTGGCGCTGTTTCGACTTACAACACGCAATCCAGACAGAGAGAGAGAAAAGAGAGAAAGAGAGGGGAGAGAGAGTGAGAAAGAGATAGAGACAGAAAGAGAGAAAGGGAGAAAAAGAGAAAGAGGTGGAGGGAGGGAGAGAAAGCGAGAGCGAGCGAGCGAGCGAGAGAGGGAGGAAGGGAGGGAGGGAGGGAGGGAGGGAGGAAGGGGGGGTGAGAGATTGTTAGGAACGATACTCTCTAACGCGGGGTCCAGGGCGGTCGAAATTCGGGCGGCAGAACGGGGACACTTGAAACAGCGGGGGGCAGATGGCGCAGCTGGCGTGTCACGGACGAGCGGGCTGATGCCGGTGGCGGATCAAGACGCTCTCATGGGTATGCTCGGCGGCGACGCGCACGAGTACCACGAGGCCGCCACGCTCGTCAAACGCTAAACGCCTCCTCAAACGAGGGAAGCGGCCACGAAAAATGGCAGCGGAGCACGATTTTGCTGGGGGAGTTTGACCGTTAAAAAGAGGTGAATTGAAGTAGGAATTTCTGCATGTAATTAAATTAAATCCAGGTGTTTTAACTCTAGTGAAAATTTCCTCTTCCCAATCTTGCGCTCCTCCACGCGTTATAGAGAGACACGCTGACTGATCGTATTCAGCAATACTGTGGCCTGGAGTCGGGCGACACTGTTCCCGATACAGATCTCCTGGGAAGATCCCTCAAAAGTCAGAGCCCTAGTATATATACTATACAAAGCAACTATTGAGGACTTTTGAGAAGTAGCACCTCCCCTGCTGCGTGCAGAACCTCAGTTTCACGATCAAAGTAATGATAACCGTCTATACCTGTCATATGAGTAAAGTTAGTACACAAAGCTCTCTTTTTACCATTCTAATTTTTCTCAACTACTTACACTTGTCGGGGCGTCCACTTGTGGACACGTGGGTGTCGATGTAAGGGATGCCGACGCCAGCCATCACTTCTCTTGCCAGCGCATTCACGTGCTGGATGCGCGGATCCCGGAGCCCGCGTTCAACAATAGATCGGCCGCCCTAGGTACGAATTCTGAAAAGTCAGTGCCCATATACCATATAAAAGTCACTACATCGAGTACTTTTCAGAATATGTGCCGGCGGCATATGAAGGGCGTCGCCGCTTCGGAAAAAGACGCGGGCGTTGACTTGCGATAGGTAGAGGGCGAGACGATTTATGTGGGCTGGGTACTCCTCTAGAGATCCCAGATGGATGTCATGCACACTAGCCTGATATGTATGTGTATATATATATGTGTATGTATATATATATATACACACATTATAATACACGCACACGCACACACACCCACACCCACACCCACCCACCCATCCACACCCACCCATCCACACACACACACACACATACATATGTACTAGCCTGAACTATCAAGACATCAGCAGAGGAGCGAAGGTGTTCCCCTATCCAATCGTTGAGGTTTTCGAGCAGCAGGTGGTAGTCGAGCTCTCCTTCTATTGTGTACTCTGGTACCATCCTGTGTGCGTAGTTTTTTTTTTTAGTTTCAATGTTCAGTCTAGCTCTCCTGCTAATGTGCACTCTGATTTCATCCTGCATGTTTTTTTAAAAAAAAAAACGTTTCCATACCAGTGGAAAAAGAGCTCGGGGTTCGTGTCTCTAGCTGCTAAATTTGTCCAGTACTTGCGTGGTTGCACCTGCTGTGTACCTAAGGCCTGCGATACATCAAAAAACAGTGTACGCTGCTGCGAACTCCCTGTCGAAAATCACAAGTCAGTGCCCTCGTCTATTTACAAGATAAAGCCACCAAAGAGCAAGCACTTTTTGAGAACGTGGGACCGGCTATAAGAATGCGCGGGGGATTGCCTGAAGCATGAGAATCTGCCCATAGCCCCAGTCCCTCCACAGACCGCTTTAGGGAGGAGGAGGCAAGGTGGCAGAACCATGGAAACCAAACAAAAGAGTCATCCCCCTCCCCCTCCCCCACCCCACCACAGCCTCCCTCCCGCCCCCCTGCTCCCCCCCCACCCCCCCTCCCCTTCCCTTCCTCAGAAGAGCAACCCCCCTCCCAC
>Ga0315899_10007593_pt1 | contig 11652 bp, 10 predicted proteins | sample LakEriMetagenome_2_FD_203518 | JGI IMG/M metagenome (GOLD analysis project Ga0315899, IMG submission 203518) | Freshwater fungal communities from buoy surface, Lake Erie, Ohio, United States - Buoy 4 MA112 | ecosystem: Environmental > Aquatic > Freshwater > Lake | place: USA: Lake Erie, Ohio... | reverse complement strand
CCTGCTGCTCTCCGTCTCCTTACTGACGTCGGGGGTGCTCATGCTGTCGGTCGGCGTGCTGACGATCTACTCGTACCAGATCTTCAAGGAAGTGCTCGGGCGACCGCGCTACCACGTCGCCGCGCGACGCGGCTCCGGCCTTCCCTGATGCGGGTTTCGATCCTCCAGTCGAACTACGTCCCTTGGAAGGGCTGGTTCAACCTCGTCGCGCTGTCGGACGTCACCGTCATCTACGACTCGGTGCAATACACGAAGAACGATTGGCGGAATCGAAACCGGCTCCCCAGTCCGTCTGGCCTCGTCTGGTTGTCGATTCCCGTGAAAACCGCAGGCCTTCTTCACCAGCCCATCAACGAGACACAGATTTCCGACCGGTCATGGACGCGTCGACACTGGACCACGGTCCGACAACTGTTGAGAAAGCGTCCGCACTTCGGGGACTACGCCGCTGAGTGGGAGTCGTGGTACCTCGACTCGGCGGCCGACGACCTTCTCCACAACGTGAACATGCGGTTCATTCGCGGGCTAATGGGCCAATCGGGCATTCAGACCCGTCTGGTTGACGACCGCGAGTTCCAGTTGCGCGATGACGATCCGACTGGGCGGGTCGTGCAGATTTGCGCGACGTTGGGAGCGACGTCGTACCTCACCGGACCCGCGGGGCTCAACTACCTCGACGCACTGCGATTCGAGCAGGCAGGGGTCGCGCTCGAGGTAATCGACTACGGCACGTACGACACATACCCCCAGACCAGCGCGCCATTCGAGCACGGAGTGAGCATTCTGGACACCCTCGCTTCGCTCGGCCCAGGGACGAGGGCTGCGCTCAACGCCGGGGTGCGGCACGTATAGCCCCGCCGGCCGCGCCGATGGCGCGCTCACGTGGAGACGATGGGACTCGAACCCACGACCCCCTGCTTGCAAAGCAGGTGCTCTAGCCAACTGAGCTACGTCCCCGAATCGTCCGTCAGTCTACGGAATTGAGCACCGGTAGCCTTCGGCTCATGGCGGCCGAATTGATCTACGCCTTCCGCGTAATGCGGCTGCCGCTGCTGGATGCGGGCGGCGCACCGATCGGCCGCCTCGAGGATGTCGTGGTGGTGTCGGGCCACGGTGCGCAGGCCCCGACGGTGCTCGGCTTCGTCGCGAGCAGCCAGCGCCGCCGGATCTTCATCAGCGCCACGCGCATCGCCACGCTGGACGGTGCGGGCGCACGCCTCAAGTCGTGGGACGTCGACCTCAACCCGTTTCGGCTGCGCGCCGGCGAGCGCCTGCTGGGTCGCGACATCCTCAACCAGAAGGTCGGGGACGAGACCGTCAGCGACGTCGGACTCGGCTTCCACGGCGGCACCCGACCCGGCTGGCACGTCGCCAAAGTCCGGCTCGTGAAGCGAAGCCTGCTCAACCCGCGCCCCTCGTACCGGCTGGTCGACTGGGAGCAAGTCGCCTCGCTCTTTGCACCTGATACGCCGATGGCAGCCGAGGCCGCGCGCCTGCGGACCATGCACCCGAGCGACATCGCCCACGTCGTGCGGTCACTTCCGCTCGAGCAGCGCCGCTTGCTCGCCGAGGCGCTCGACGACGAACGGCTCGCCGATGTGCTCGAGGAGATGCCAGAAGACGAGCAGCTGCGCCTCATCGAGGGCCTCGACCTCGAACGGCTCTCGAACGTGCTCGACGAGATGGAGTACGACGACCTCGCCGACCTCCTCGCACAGATGCCGGGCGAGAAGCGCATGCAGGTGCTCGACGCCATGGACGACGAGGACGCCGAGACGTTGCGACGCCTACTCGAACACCCCGAGGGCACGGCAGGCTCGCTGATGACTCCAGACATCGTGGTCATGTCGCCCGATGCAACGGTGGCCGAGGCGCTTGCGCGTATCCGCGAGCCTGACTGGCTGGTGTCGATCGCCGCGCAGGTGTTCGTCGCGCACGCACCACATGTGGCGCCCACGGGCCGCTACCTCGGCGTCGTGCACTTCCAGCGGCTGCTGCGCGAGCCGCCGCACATGACGCTCGGCCGCTGCCTCGAGGACGAGCCGGTCATTGCACCGACGGCGACCGACCGGGAGGTCGCAGTGCTGCTCGCGTCGCACAATTTGCTCGCCGTCGGCGTCACCGACTCGTCGTCTCGCCTGCTCGGGGCGATCACCGTGGATGACGTGTTGGACGGCACACTGCCGTCCAATTGGCGCCGACAGGCGTCCCGTGGGGTGGCGCCGTGAGCCGCCGAGACCCCCTTGCCACGCCGCGCAGCCGCAAGCTTGCTCCCTTCTACGACCAGGACGCATTCGGCCGGTTCGCAGAGACCATCGCGCGGACGCTCGGCACCGCGCGCTTCCTCGTCATCCAGTCGGTGCTCGTCATCATCTGGGTGGCGGTGAACGTGGCGTTCTTCGCACTGCAGTGGGACCCGTATCCCTTCATCCTCCTGAACCTGATGTTCTCCGTGCAGGCCGCCTATGCGGCGCCGCTCATCTTGCTCGCGCAGAACCGGCAGGAGGAGCGCGACCGACGACAGGCGGAAAACGACCGCGCCGTAGCGGCCGCCACGCAGGCGAACGCCGAGTACCTCGCCCGCGAACTTGCCAGCGTGCGCCTCGCGCTGTCGAGCGTCGTCACCACCGACGAGCTGCGCGACCAACTTGACGAGATGGTCACCCGACTTGAGAAGCGGGTCGGGAACTAGCCCCGCCCAGTACCGCAGCGAGCGAGCAACCACCGCCAACTACGACTTGTTGGCCACGCAGTATTGGTCGCCCCTCCACTTCGCGTAGCGCCACCACTGCCGATCGTGGCCGAGCCATCGCCGGACACCTCCGCAACCACGGTCCGCATGGTTATGTCGATCCCACGAAGCGGTGAATGCGCAACCCGGAATGCACTGCGTCCGCGAGGATCGCGTCGTTGGGAACGCACGGTTCGCCGAGCACTTGGCCGCCGGGCGTGAATATGTCCGGGACAGCGACCATTTGGCGGGCCGTGCTCGCGGCAACGACGGCCGCAATCTGTGCGAGCCGCTCTGCCACACCCGCAACCACGACCTCGCGCGCGGCTCCTCGGTGTCCTCGCACCTCAATGCGCACCGCGCCCATGCCACCTTCTGCATTCGGGGGCGAGAGCATCGGCAGCCGTGCTGTGAGCCGGTCGCGACGGGTGGCCGACGTGCGCGCGCTGATGCGCTGCAACTGCGGATAGGCGCGACGCAGCACGATCGGATCAGCCATCTCCGATCGGTAGCAGTCGTAGGGACCCACCGGCTCGGGGAACCAGCACAACTCGCGGCCGCTGCCGGCCGGCCGGCGCAGCCACTCACCATCGTGCCAGCCCAGTGCCTCTCCGCTCAGCGCGCGGTGGTGCTGGCGCGCACAGTCGGGGCCACCGGTGCCGTGCACTGCGACGTGCACCTCATCAATCGAATCGAACGAGTCCGCAACTTGGCGGACGAGCAGCGAGGTAAGTCCCGGACTCGCCGCAGCTCCGACCACCATTGCGCGTCGCCGCGCCGCAGTTTCCCGCGACCGGTTGAGCATGGCGACAACATCAGAGAGATCGTCGCTCATTGACACCACGTGCGAACCTCCTTCGACGAGCGCCTTGGCGAGGTTTGCGTGCGGTGGTGCGCACGCCAACACGACGACGTTGCAACCAAGCACGTCGCCTCTCCGCACGCTCGTGACCGGATGGCTTATCGATCGATGAAGCGCTGCGAGGCGCGCGGCGCGCTCAGGGTTGCGGTCGTGGATGGCGAGCGGTGCGCTACCCGCGAGTTGTTCAACCAGCCGGGCGCCGGTGATACCGGCCCCGATGATGCCGATCATTCGTCGCGCGAGGTCAACGGCTGCCAGCCACCGTCCATAGAACGGCTGGTGGCCCGACCCTTCACGCGCAGCACAAGGGCGGCAAAGCCGGCGATAGCCAGCACCGTGACGACGCGTCGAAGAAATGCCATGACTGCCCGTAATGTAGCGATGGATTTCCTGCTACCCACGGTCGTGCGCGTCCCGGTACACATGTTGGGCGACGTCGGGACGGATGTCGGATCGGAGGCAATGGTGTCAGACCTCCTCGCGGCGATTGACCTACAGGCACGCGCGTGCCGACGGCTCGGGTCGGTGCAGTACGCCGATCTCCTCGACGCCATCGCGACCAACGTGGCCGAGGGGGGAGCGTTTGCGGATCTGCTCCACAGCCGGTCGGATCGTCCGGTGCACGACGCGCTGCTGCTCCGTCTGCTCGGGTCTCTACACGGGCTGGCATTGGCAGGTCACGCGCCGGAGCTCGCTGCGAGGTTCCCATCATGCGGCGGCGACGGCTCGCCCGTCCCGCTGGACGAGACGATGGTCGTGCTCGCTCGTGAACGCGCTGCGATCGAGGATGGCCTCTCGCGACACGTCCAGACCAACGAACCGGGTCGGAGCATCGCGCTGCTGATGCTGGCGAACTGGCTGCCGTCCGTCGGGATCGACGAGTTTGACCTACTCGAGGTGGGGTCGAGCGCGGGGCTCAACCTGTCGTTCGACGACTACGCGGCCGACACTGGCCACGGAGTACTCGGGCGACAGGGATCTTCGCTCGCCTTCCCATCGTCATGGTTCAACCGCGCGCCAAGCGTCGTCGCCGGTCAAGCGAGGTGCGTTGAGCGCCGCGGGTGCGATGTTGCGCCGCTGAATCTCGTCGACGACGCAGTTCGGCTGCAGTCGTTCGTATGGCCCGATCAGGGCGAACGGCTCGCGCGACTGCGTGCCGCGATCGGAATTGCGCAGCCGCATGGTGCGCGAGTCGAGCAGGCGTCGGCCGACGAGTGGGTTACTCGCCATCTGACAGGTCGCACGCCTCAGTCGCGTCCCGTCCTGGTCTTTCACTCGATCGTGTGGCAGTACCTCGGTACGCAGGTGCAGGAGCGGCTTCGCGCGGCCATCGTGCATGCAGGAGAAGCCGCAGCGTGCGGCCCCGTCGTCTGGGCCCGAATGGAGCCTGCGGGCGAACGCGCCGATCTGCGCGCGGACGCCTGGATCGACGGCATCCACTCGCAATACGTGCTCGCCGACATCGGCTACCACGGCGCTGACGTCACGTGGTGCGGGTCGTGACAGCTAGTTGCGCAGTACCGCACGGTCGGCGACAATCGACACCGTGACCACTGCAGACCGCGGACGAGCATCAATCGCCATGTACGGGTTCGCCCCCGTTCGGCCGCACCTTGAGCACGTGTGGAGCCTCGTGGTCCGGGCGCTCCCGTCGCTTCCGCCGTCACTGGAATGGGACGTTGACCTGCACGTGCAGTGGCGCGACCCGACGCTCGCCCTCAGCCAGACCTGTGGGTGGCCGGTCGTGACGGAACTGTCCGACCTCGTCGCATCGGGCGCGGTGCGCGTCGTCGGCACCTTCGTGCCAGCGATCGCCGACATCGAGGGCCACACCTACCGATCGGTCCTCGTGGCGCGTTCGCCACAGCCGGGACCGTTGGCGGGCATGCGCGCAGCCGTGAACTCGACGGCGAGCCTGTCGGGTTGGATCAGCCTGGTGCACGCGGTGCACGGACCGGGGGCGACATGGCAGGGCGACGTCGTCGTCACCGGCTCGCACGCCGACAGCATGGTTGCGGTGCGCAACGGCCTTGCCGACGTGGCGTCGATTGATGCGCTGACGTTCGCGCTCCAGTGCCGGTGGTTCCCCGACGTGGTGGCCGGACTGCACGTCGTCGGCCACGGACCGCGCGTGCCGTGCCTGCCGATCATCGCTGGTCCGGCGGCAGACGAGATTCCTACCGGGGCAATCCGAGACGCGCTTCGCAACTCGGTGCTCGACGGATCATCCGCCGCCGCGCGAGACGCGCTGCTGATCCGTGACTTCGTGCCGCTCGACGCCTCCGACTATGCGATGCTCACCGCACTTTCGCTTGCTGCGACCTAATCCGCGAGCTCCTCTATCCACACCTCTGCGTCGAGGTGGAGCGGCGTGATCTCCTAGCGGCGCGGTCCGCGGATCAACGCCCCCGGAAGCTCGCCGGTGAATGCGTCGTCCGCCACGATCTGCACGCCCGAGACGAACGTCGCCGCATAGCCATGCGCGGTCTGCACGAGCCTCCGGCCCGAGGCGGGTAGGTCGTACGCCATGCGCGGCATGTCGAAGCCCAGCGAGTCGAAGTCGATCACGTTGATATCGGCCTTCATTCCCGGCGCGATCAAACCTCGGTCATTCAGTCCGTGGAGCTCGGCGGTGTTACGCGTCTGACGGTAGACGACGTGCTCCAGGGACAACTTCGGTCCCCTCGTACGGTCGCGGGCCCAGTGGGTCAGCATGAACGTTGGCATCCCGCCGTCGCAGATCGCCCCACAGTGCGCCCCGGCATCACTCAGCCCATTGCGCGTCTGGGGATGCTGCATGAGCTCGTAGGTCATCGAAAGATCGCCGTACATGTAGTTGAAGAACGGCGAATAGATCATTCCCTTGCCGCCATTGCGCAGCATGTGATCGACGATCAATTTCATGGCCGGTACATCGCGCGACTGCGACAACGCAAGGACACTTTGCGACGGGTCTGGCTCGTAGTCGATATCGGCGTCGGTGACGAGGTACATACGCTTAAGGGCCTTCGTGACGAGACCTTCGTAGAACTTGTCCGTCGGCACCTCGTCGACGAATCGTGCGCGGCGCACCGGGTCGTGGAGTGCCGCGACACGTTCGGCGAACGGGAGGTGCATCACCTCGTGGTATGCAGGATGTGCGAGCAGGGGGTGCACGCTGCCCTCCAGACACATGATGATGCCGATGGACCGGCCGGCCACCTGTGCGACAATGCGTTCTCCATTGCGATGTGCGGCATCAAGCAGCGCAAACGTTTTGCGCCACACCTCACTACCGTCGTCGAGTTGGTTGACGTTCACGCTCACCGTCGCTCCAGAGCGTCGGGCCAGCTCCTGCATCCACGGCCACTCTTCGACAGGCACGCGGGCGTGCTCGGGGCTGAACTGAAAGATGCCATGCCCGACCCTGCGCATGGCGTCTGCGATGCCGTAGAGCTCGTCGGGTTCTGCGTTCGTGCCGGGCACGAGCTCCCCGCCCTTGCTGCGGTGGAGCGACGTCCGAGACGTGGAGAATCCAAGCGCGCCGGCACGCAATGCCTGCTCCGTGAGCCGGCTCATGGCGGCGATGTCGTCGGCAGTCGCCGCCTCGTTGGCCGCCCCTCGGTCGCCCATCACGAAGGCGCGGAGCGCGCCGTGGGCAATCTGGGTGCCGAAGTCGATGACGTGCGACCCCCGATCGAGCGCGTCAAGGTATTCGGGGAACGACTCCCACTCCCAAGTGATGCCTTCAACCATGGCCGAACCGGGGATGTCCTCGACGCCCTCCATCAACTCAATCAACCACTCGTGGCGGTCGGGCAGCGCCGGAGCGAACCCCACGCCGCAATTGCCCATGACCACCGTCGTCACGCCGTGCCAACTCGACGGGGTGAACCACGGGTCCCACGTGGCCTGCGCGTCGTAGTGCGTGTGCACGTCGACAAAGCCCGGCGTGACAAGTCGACCTTGCGCGTCGAGCACCTGATTGGCGCCAGCCGTCGACACGGTTCCACGTTCGCCGACCTCGGTGATCGTGTCACCAACGAAGGCGACGTCGGCATGGCGCATTGCCGATCCGGATCCGTCGACAAGCGCAGCGTTGGTGATGACGGTGCGACGGTCTGCGGCCATAGGGAGCGAAGTGACGAATTGTTCTGGTGGGGCTAATTGGAGTCGAACCAACGACCTCATCCTTATCAGGGATGCGCTCTAACCAACTGAGCTATAGCCCCATGCGCCGAAGCGCCCGACAAGCCTACTGCCGGTCGTCGGCAGCCTCAACCGAGCCCACCACCACTTCTTCCTCCAGCACCGACACGCGAATTCCGCCAACAAGGTCGGTGATGAGGTTGAAGATCGTGGCACCCAACACCCACACCGCGGTCAGCAGGATCGCAGCGAGCAGACCAAGCAGGGCGACGTTCACGAACAGGGTCCAACCGTTGAACTGGAACGACTCCCATCCGAACGACTCAAGGAACCGCTCGACATTGTCAATCGTGCCCGTCGACGACGCGACGCTCCACAACAGTGCCCCTGCCACCAATGCCGTCAGGTAGATGACGAGGTGGAACACCAGCCCGACCTTCAGCACCGACCACGGGTCGACGTCGCGCACTACGCGCGACACGCGCCGGACGCGAGGGGATTGACCTGCCGAGTTCACCGCCCGATCGTACGCCGCGGCTGCGCCCACGAATCGACGGCGGCCGCACTTCGAACCACGCGACCGACCTGCACCTGTACGACGAATTCTCCGCCGTTCCGTAAGTCGTCCGTCGCCGAGACCATCCGTGCCCCGTTGAGCGCTGCGACTCGCCGCGCTGTCTCGACGCCGCCGTACACGCCGGCGAGCGCCGCTGCGTCAGCCGCCACATCCGCCCTCGCCTCGTCCACCACGTGGGCCCCTACGCGAGCAGTCACCACCGACAGCGACGCGGCGACGCCCATCAGGGCGAGCACGACCACCGCGGCACTGCCGCGCTCGAACGTCATTCCTCGGTGTCGTGCGAGAAGATCAGCGCAGCTGACGCCACCAACTGGTCTCCGTCAAGACTCATCAGCCGCACACCAGTAGCGGCGCGACTCTGACTCGAGACCTCCTCGGCGCGGAGACGGATCGTCTGCCCGGTCGACGCCACCATCACGATGTGGTCTTCCTTACCGGCCATGAAGGCCGCGACCACGCTGCCCTTCTTGCCGGTGAGCTTGATGCCCGTGGTACCCATACTGCCGCGCCCCTTGCGCTTGAACTCCTTCAGCGGGGTGCGCTTGCCGTACCCGGCGCTCGTGATCATCAGCACCGCGCCATCGCGGCGACCGGCATCGATCGACACCAACTCGTCACCCGCGCGCAGCTTCATGCCCTTCACGCCCGCGGCCCCGCGACCCATGGGTCGCACGCCCTTCTCCGCGAAGCGGCTCACGAACCCCTGCTTCGACACCATGACCACGTCGTCAGATCCCGAGGTCTCGATGACTCGTACGAGTTCATCCTTCTCGCGCAGGCGCAGCGCAATGAGCCCGTCCTTGCGCGACGAGTCATATTCGGTGAACTTGGTCTTCTTCACCTGGCCTTGACGGGTCGCGAAGAAGAGGAACCGCTCGACGGCAAAGTCGCGCGTGTCGATGATGGCTTGGATCGTTTCGCCCTGCTTCAGCGGCAACAGGTTGACGATCGGGATGCCGCGAGCCGTGCGGTCGCGCTCCGGGATCTCCATGCCGCGGAGGCGGTAGACGCGCCCCTTGTTGGAGAAGAACAGCAGATACGAGTGCGCGGTCGTGAAGATCACGTGGCGGACGATGTCGTCGGCCTTCATCTTCGCGCCACTCACTCCTCGACCGCCACGGCTCTGCGTTCGGAATGCATCCGCGCTGACTGCCTTCACGTACTGGGCGCTGGTCATGACCACGACCAGTTCCTTATCCTCCACCAAATCCTCGACCCCGATGTCACCGGTATCGCGGCCGATTTCGCAAATTCTCGGCGTCGCAAACGCCTCACGCACTGCCTTGAGCTCTCCGGCGATGACACCGCGCAGCTTGGCGTCTGACTTGAGGATCGACTCAAGTTCCTTGATCGTCGCAATCAGGTCGGCCTGCTCGGTCTCAAGGTCGATGCGCGAGAGGCGTGTCAGCTGCCGAAGCTGCATGTCGAGGATGTCAATCGCCTGACGCTCGCTGAAGCCGTACTTCTTGCCCATGAGGGCTGTCTTGGCTGCGGGGGCGTCCTCGCTCGCGCGGATCAGGGCGATGATCTCATCGATCACGTTGAGCGCCTTGATGCGGCCCTCAATGATGTGGGCGCGATCCTGTGCCTTCTTCAGCCGGTACTTTGACCGCCGAGTGGTGACGTCGATCTGGTGGTCGACGTAGCCGTTGAGGACGTCACGAAGAGTGAGCGTGCGCGGCACGCCGTTGACCAGCGCCACCATGTTCACCGAAAACGTCGACTGCAGTTGGGTCTTGTTGAACAGGTTGTTCATCACGATGTTCGCATTTGCGTCGCGCTTCAGCGTGATGATCAAGTTGGTCTTGCCGCCAGCCGAGTTGTCGTTGACGTCCGCAATGCCGTCAAGGTCGCCACCATCCACCAGCTCCTGGATTCGAGCCGCGATGGACGAGCAGCTCGCCTGGTACGGCAACTCGGTGACGACGATCTGCATCTGGCCGCGCTTGCCCTCCTCGATCTCGACACGTGCGCGCAACTTGATGCTGCCCTTGCCGGTCTTGTACGCCGACTTGATGCCGTCCTTGCCAAGGATTAGGCCGCCCGTCGGGAAGTCGGGGCCCTTCACGATCTTCATCAACTCGTCGGGCGTCGCCTTCGGATTGTTCAGCAAATGGAGCGTCGCGTCGATGACCTCTCCGAGGTTGTGAGGCGGAATGCTCGTCGCCATGCCCACCGCGATGCCCTGGCTGCCATTGACCAGCAGGTTCGGGAACCTGGCCGGCAGCACGGTCGGCTCGACCGCGGTGCCGTCGTATGTGGGGATCAGGTCGACCGTGTCCTCGTCAATGTCCGCGAGCAGCTGCATCGCGAGCGGATCGAGTCGCGCCTCGGTGTAGCGGCTGGCGGCAGGGCCGAAATCTGGAGAGCCGTAGTTGCCGTGGAAGTCGATCAGCGTGTGGCGCAGCGAGAACGGCTGCGCCATGCGCACGAGCGCGTCGTAAATGGCGCCGTCACCGTGCGGGTGATAACGGGCCATCGTGTCACCGGTGACGCGAGCGCACTTCACAAACGGCCGGTCGGGTCGGAAACCCTGCTGGTCCATGTCCCAAATGATCCGGCGGTGCACCGGCTTGAGGCCGTCTCTCACGTCCGGCAGCGCGCGCGACATGATGACCGACATTGCGTAGTCGAGGAAGGATCGCTCCATCTCGTCGTTCAACTGCACGGGCTGGATCGAGTCGTCGTCCCCGTCGAGGAGCGTGGGCTGCGCAGGGGGGCCGCCGCGCGATCCACCCCGGCCAGCCGGTGCGGCCGCACCAGCGACACGCTTCGCCGGCGCGGCCTTCTTCGCTGGGACCTTCTTCGCCGGTTGAGCCTTGCGCGTTGCCTTTTTCTTGCTTGCCATCGTCGCCGCCTAGAAGTCGAGGTTGCGCACGTCGCGCGCGTTGGTTTGGATGAACTTCTTACGGCTCTCGACGTCGTCGCCCATGAGCACGCTCATGACGTCCTCTGCCACCGCCGCCTCCTCTACCGACACGCGCAGCAGGGTGCGCGAAGACGGGCCCATCGTCGTCTGCCGAAGTTCCTGCCAGTCCATCTCGCCGAGTCCCTTCAGCCGCTGGAACTCCTTCTTGTGGTTGGGGTGATCCGCGAGGAACTTCGCCTTTGCCGCATCGTCCTTCAGGTAGATCTTCTCCTTGCCCACCTCGGTGGAATACAGCGGCGGCTGCGCGATGTAGATGTACCCCGCATCCACCATCGGCCGCATCTGTCGGTAGAAGAACGTGAGCAGCAACGTGCGGATGTGACTGCCGTCGACATCGGCATCCGCGAGGATCACGATCTTGTGATAGCGCGCCTTGGTGGCGTCGAATTCTTCGTTGCCGATGCCGCCACCGATAGAAAGCG
>Ga0315899_10007592_pt1 | contig 11652 bp, 12 predicted proteins | sample LakEriMetagenome_2_FD_203518 | JGI IMG/M metagenome (GOLD analysis project Ga0315899, IMG submission 203518) | Freshwater fungal communities from buoy surface, Lake Erie, Ohio, United States - Buoy 4 MA112 | ecosystem: Environmental > Aquatic > Freshwater > Lake | place: USA: Lake Erie, Ohio... | reverse complement strand
CACTTCGACTTGTGCCCTCCCTACCAACCTGCCGCAGACGCTCCCGCGACTCGCGCGGGATCCTCCGCCTCTCCATCCTTAGCCCATCCTCCATCCATGAGACCTCCTCCTCCACCCTTCCACTTCTGACACTTTGGCTTTCTCTAAAGAGGGTTCACGGACAACCCAGGCCTGTCCGGCCCGGGGGTAGACTCTAACGTCAGTCACGCGGCCTGGTCGCCGCGGCGGCCGTCTGTTGTCGCAGTTGACGCGGCGGTTTCGCCTGGGTTTTGCACTCCTACGCGGAGGTTCCAGGATTGACCATCATGATCACAGGGCGGGAGTTTTGTCACTAGATAGGTCCACTGAGCATTCCGGTCTAGCTCAAACGGATGTGCCACCTTTTTTGTTGTGAGACCTTGCAGTGTCGAATGACGAAAGACTGGCAGGGCGTGTTGGCGCTAGATCACGAGGACGTGAGGTGTTAGAAAAAGCGGGTCGAGGACTCGCTGATGCTCAAGTGCCGCAGCTGCCGTGTAGCAAGGTTCTGCAGCACAGATCATCAGAAGATGGCCTCAAAAAAAGGCACGTTAGGCTCGTACGGTGGCAATCATCGTGATGAAACAGTATTCAGTAATGAAACCAAGCACCATAAGGCTATGAGTGCTTAAACGGTTTAATGGTGATTTCCACGAAATTACCTATCGTGAAGGGTTTAATTGAAATCATTATGCTTGTACAGATGTACCAGAACGATATGAAGATGGTTCTAGATAGGTACACCGCTTTACAAGAAGGATTCGGCGTAAAGCCGAGACACATGTAAAGCTCTTTGACACATGTAAAGCTCAAGGAGAAGATACGTAAAGAACCTCAGAAGACCTAAAGAATTCTTTAGACATCTAAGTAACTTTTGTTACGAGTCACGACCAGTTTAGTCCATGAAAAGCAATCAAGGTTTTCATAGCTTTTATCGGCCTTGATAGCTCGTCACCGACACGCTATCAATAAAGTCAACCTTACTACCATTTCGACCCTCGCGGGTACCCCACTCGGATCGCCCCCTACCGGCGCTCAAGTTCGCTTACCGCTTAACCCTGTACTCCGTGACACCGTGCGAGCAGCATCGCCACACGACGCTGTGTGTGTTTACAACTATCTAGGAATTGTTCAGCAGGGGACTTTGGCAAGGCGATCGATTACCACATGCAGTGTCTGGACATTGCAAAGGTGGTGGGCGACCGTGCGGGGGAGGGCCAGGCGTACAGGAACCTTGGGAACGCGTATGGGTCGCAGGGGGACTTGAGCAAGGCGATCGAGTACCACACACAGGACCTGGCGATTGCCAAGAAGGTGGGCGACCGGGCGGGGGAGGGGCGCAAACACAGCACACACACACACACACACACACACACACACACACACACACACACACACACACACACACAGTCGCTGCGGCAAGAGCTGCAGGAGGAAGACAGCATCTGAGCCGAAGCGCCCGAAATCTGCCGCAGTAAACTGGAGCGAGTGCTGGAGGACGAGGTGGATGCATGCAGGCAGCAGCTACAGCAGTCTCATGCCAGCATAACGAGCGCGAGATGCGCGACTGCGCTTCCATGTCATGCTTGGCATCAGACTGCTGTAGCTGCTGCTGCAGGCATGCTGTGCAAGGTGCGAAACGCGTGGTTGCTTTTCTCTAAACTAAACCAAGTCTAACCACTAAACTAAACCAAGAAACGCGTGGTGCCTTTTCTCTCTATATATACAGCAACACACACACACACACACACACACACACACACACAAACACACACAAACACACACACACACAGCAAGACCCGAAACTCGTGGCTTTTAAGAGCAAAAACCGATTCTTCTTGAGAAGCTTCCAGAGCCAGTGCTGGAGTAGTTTAGTGTAGTGGTTTAGTTTAGTGTAGTTGTCTTCTTGAGAAGCTTCCAGAGCCAGTGCTGGAGTACGGCTTCCGAGGCTTTACTGTAGCTTAAGAGCCGCTAAAAAAAAGCACCTCTCATGGCATGTTCAACGGGAACGGAAGAGATGTGAAGGGTGTGGGCAAACGCGGGGCAAGGACACGCCGGTGCTCACGTGCAGCGGCTGCCGTGTAGCGAGGTTTTGCCACGCAGATTATCAGAAGATGTCTTCTAAACAAGCCAAGCTGGGTGGGAATCTGATAGCAGGTCTGCACAAGGATATATGCGGATTGCTTGGTAAGTGGCGCAAGGTTGGTAAGGACGGCGTCTTGCCTGACTCGTGCACTGCGGACATGGTGGCGTTCTTGCGAAAGAAAATTTCGCTACTTTAGCCGCTACTGAAGAGGCGAGTGCACACACATGCACACACACACGCAAAACGCGCGGTGTGCGGGGGGGGCACGAGTGTCAGGATTAGGTACATCCCTTTGTCGACCGCAGGAGCCCTGGGTCCCCCTAGCGTACAGTATCCTTGAATGCGAATAAATCATCGCCACAGGGTGGGCTCCAGATCCCTGATTGGCAGGTGGTTCGTGGTGTTGGGTCTCAGGCTTGCACAGCAAGCTGGTCAGGGGGACAGATTCAGAAAGGGGTGCCTGTGCACGCGCCCAGAGCCTGCGGCCACCTAGTGGCGCTGGGAGGTATGCGTGATTTATTTGTTGCGATCGATGTGGCACGTTGCTAACAAACACAGGGGCTCCGTTCTCCCCTCCGGAGGCTCGAGGAAGACGCAGCCCTGCAGGTTGCTGTTGACAGCTTTGTAAGCGTCAGGGCCCGGTCCATCAACTGAGAGTGGTGGTGTCTAGAGGGGTCCCTTGGTGGAAGCCCCGGCGGGGAAAAGACTGGCGTGCCGCGAGGAGAAGCCCGCAGGCTTGTCCCCGTGGTTGATACGCTGTAGCTTGGCTGCGCGCTCCGCCTCCTTGGTGTACCTATTTTCAAGGTTGACCTGGTTGCGCACAAGATTTTTCAGCACGTCCTGCTCCTTGGCAAACTGCAGCTCACGCTCCTGCGCCGCGATCGCCGCCGCGCGCCCGTGCGACCGGTTCGCCACGTTGCTCCCTCGCTGACCTGACAGGACCTTAAAAGACACCTTGACGTCTTCCTCCCGCCGCTGCGCGTTATAACTGTCGTAGTCAATGGCCCGCGGCGACCCCGCACCTGCCTTGGTACCGTCGACGCGCGGGCCGCCTACATACGCGACATGCTGGCTCTTTTTGGGCTTGTAGGTGGCGCCAATGGGCGCCGGCACCTCCAATTCTCGTGACTCGCCGCGCGGCTCCTCCGGGTACTTCTCGAAGAGCTTGGAAGCTGGCGGGGGCGGCTTGGTGCGCTGGAACATGGCAGGCGGAACCTTGGACGTGCCTCTGATGGGTTTGAGGGACAAGTCTTTGGGCAGCTTCATCGGCGGCGGAACCCGCGTAGAGTCGGTGGGCTCAGAGGGCGAGTTGCTGCCCACGCGTCCACGGCGGTTCGCATTCGGCCAGTCCATGGACACGGCGTCCTCACGATATCCATTTTGGTGGCTGATGGGCAGGGTGGCGGCCGCGTGCGGCAGCAGGGTGCGCGCATCCTGGACGCGGGGCGACGCCGTGCCCATGCGCGTGCTCGAGGGCGGGCGCGCAGCTGTGAGCGTTTTCTGGTGCTCAAGCGCCAGCATTATCTGCGCGCGCATGCGGATGAGCTTCTCGACGCGTTCATTGAGCGCGGCCACCGCCTCCTCTTGGCCGTCCTCGCCTTCCTCAAAGCCGCTCCCGCCGCTCAGTTGGTCAAGCAGCTGCTGCTGCAGCTCCTGAACCTTGTCTTCTACCGCCTTGAGCTTGGTCTGCAGCCCCAGCGTAATGCGATCTCCGGCAACCGCAGAATGCACCGACGCAGCGGCGGGCGAGGGCAGAGCAGGCGTGCTGTCGCGATGTGCGGCGGCGCCCGACGCATCTGCGACCATCGCAGCCGGCGCCACCTGCTTCTCCTGAGGGGGGGGCGGCGCACGGTCCTCGGCCCCCACCTCTACGCCAGTGCGGTCGTCCGAAACGTCAGATTGCTCGTCTCCGTCTTGCTCCTCACCCTCTGCTTCCGTGTCCGCCTCCTCACCATCCATGGTCTCATCCGCGCAATCAGCCATCCAAACGTCAAGAGACTGCACGGGCTTGTTGCCAAACGTGACCTTTTCCTCGCCCACATACTCATCCTCCCCTCCATCTTCGCTATTGCTAACCGCCGGAGCTTCTTTCGACTCCGCGATTGCCTTGACCTTCTGCACAGGCGCTGCAAACGACAGTTTTGGTGGCGGATCCTCCTCCTCCTGAACTTCGTTGCGGGGTGCTGAAGCAGCAACATGGATCGGCGCCGCAAACGTCAATCGCGGGGCGGGCTCGTCTTCACCCGGATCCTCTTGCTCCCCTTGTACTCCACCAACGGGCTGGCCATCCGCGCCGCTCCACTTCTTCAGCTCCATGGGCTTCGCGAAGGAGAGGCGCGGACGCTCTTCCTCTTCTTCCTCCTCCGCGTCCTCTGCTTCCTCCGCTGCAGCGGTCGCTCCCACACTTTCCTCGTCGAGATCCTCCGTGCCTTCTCCAATTTTGCGAAAAGGCGCCTGCGCAGGAGCAACCGACACCGAAATAGTTGCCTCTCCAGACGCATTCAAATCATGCGCATCTTGCGGCTCCTCCCACCCTACTCCTCGCTCGTCCCGCAACTCGCGGACACGCTGCCTGTCACGCTTGCCTCGCGCGAGAGCTTGGATCTTTGTCACGGCTGCATCCTCTCCTTGCTGCGGATATATGCCAGTGCCAGCATCGGGGGCAGTTGCATCCTCTTTTCTTGGCACGGCTGGTGCCTCGTTGTCGTCTCCCTCGTCGCTCAAATGCCCGCCTTCTTCGTCGCTAGAGCGTGCACCCTCGTCTTCGCTGCTCTGCGAGCGCGCTCTGCTGCTCGGGCGCGCATTGGCGTCTTGCAAACCAGCGCTGCTTTCAACTCCTTCCGTACCATGCGCGTTGTCCCCGCGCATCTGTCCAGCGCGCCGCCTGTCTCTCCCACCCCGCGCTAGAGCCTGGATCTTCACAGCGGCTGCTTCCTGCGCAGCCGCATCGCCGGGAGATTCGTCCTCCTTCAACCCCCCAACCTTCCTGGGCTCACGCTCTTGTTGCTCTTCGCATGCCGAACCCGACTCCTGAGCCTCTGCACTGTTGAGCGTGTCGCGCTGCAGCTCGCCATCAACCTCTGGCTGCCTGGCGGCCAGAGCTGCGCTGCCCTCGTCGGCCTCATCTTCGTCCGCAACAAACGGCGGGTGCTTCGCGTGATGCGTCTCGAGCATGCCGTTGAGCATCGCTTCTAGCTGGCTCGGGAAGGTCTCGCGCTTCTCGACCGGTTCCTCAGCGTCGTCCTCCTCTTGCTCCTGCCCCCCTTCCGCGTGCTCCGCCTGAACATCGCTCCCCCCCTCGGGCTCTGGCAGCACTTCAGCACGCGGCGGCGTCTCTCCCTCCTCCCCGTTTTCTACCGTACTTCCGCCCGATGAACCTTCGCGCACCGGCTCGTCTGCTGCTACAAGCTCAGCGGCGTGGACGAACATCTCCTGCAAAAGCGAGTCATCGACGCACGATGACGCCCCGTTTTCGCTCTCCATGTTTTGTCTCGCTTCCGTTGTGGGACTTTTCGCTTCCGTTGTGGGACGTGCAAACTGCACGAACTGCTTGCAAATTAGCAATGCACTTGAGAATTCTTGGGCAGGTCGTGGCGACCGCGGTCGTGGGCAGCGGCGGCGCGTGGGCGCGCGGGCGGGCGCCCGGCAGCGCAGCGCGGGGCGCCTGCGCTGCGTGGGCGCGCTGCCTGAGCCTGAAGGGCGGTGCGGGACCAGGCGTGCCACACCGGCCCATCAAGTGTGTTATCTTCGACAAGGACGGCACGCTGATCTCCTTCCACCACACGTGGAGCCCGTGGGCAGATGGGCTTATCGGGCGAGTGGTGGACAGTTGTGCTGTACACGTGCAGGACCAAGTGCGAGACAAGCACTTCGATGCGGCGCAGGTGCAGCAGCTCATCGCCAAGAGCAGGGGGAACGCTCGTGAGCAGGTGGCAGCGACGCTGGGCTACAACCTGGAGTCGCGCCGCGTGTTCAGCGAAAAGTCGCTTCTCGCCTGGGCAGCCCAGCCGCTCATCCGCGAGGCCCTGGAGATCTGCCTCGCGAAGCGCTTAGGCTTAAGTCCACCGGTTGCCGCTGCCATCGCCAAGGAGTGTTGGCACGAATGTGACGGCAAGGAAGAGGTGGTGGCTCTGAGCACCAATACCCCGGCTCTATTCGCCCGTCTGCGGGAGCGGGGAATCAAAATTGCCGTGTGCACCTCAGATGCGCGTGCGCCAACGGAGTCGAACCTTGCAACCCTTGGGCTTTCGTCTCTCGTAGATAAGGTTGTGTGCGGCGATGACGCGACGAACGTGCCCAAGCCAGCGCCTGACAATATTCTCAACATCTGCAAGCACTTTCAATTGTCGCCAGAGGAGACCGTCATGGTAGGCGACACGAACGCGGACCTCAAGATGGCACTGGCTGCACATGCGGGCTTGAGCGTCGCAGTCTTGAGCGGGGTGGGCTCTCTCGAGGATCTCTCGCCCAACGCCCACGTGGTCTTGCAATCTATAGATGAGCTTGAATCTGTGCTCGGGGAGTGAGAGGGGTAGGGGTTTATTTAAATGAAAAGCAGTGAACTGTCACGACGCAGATCTGGAGATGTGGCATGGACCGTGGGAGGTCACGGGCCACCGGTCTCGTGCCGCGAAAGAAAGAAAGGATAGAGGCGGCTGGTTTGAAATACAGCTGAGTTTTGCGTTCTCTTTGATGACTTGGTGCCAGTTCCCGGTTCCCCAGCACACGGCCGCCATCGCGGATCCGCAGCTTCGGCACATGAGCGAGGTGGACGTGGAGCGCGAGCCTCCATTCAAGGGGAAGTTCTCGTATTTCTACGAGTCGACGAACTCGTATATCTACGAGTCGACGAGCTTCTCACCCAGGAGGAGGAAGAGGAGGACGGGCAACGCCAAGGAAGAGAGCACGGGATGGGAGTGTCAGGGGGTAGGTTGGTTGAGTAGTGTAATTACACTACTCGTGTCAGAGGGTTGGCTGGTTGAGGGGGGGGGGGAAGCGTGTCGATTAGATTAATCCGCCATAGTTACAGATCCCTAACCACCACGTCCTTATTATAAACCCTCCTTTCTTTTCTGGTAACACAACAATACCCAACAATATCCATAACAGATAACAAACAACCACTACATTTTATAAACCACGCCCAAAGGCGACCGTCATGACAGCTCTCAGGCCGCTCCATCTTCGCGAGACGCCGTCCGCACGCGATCATCTCGAAGGTGCACTGTCACGCCGTCCATTATCGCCGCGGTGCCCCCTGAAGTGTGTGTGTTTATTACTGCAGTACCTATTACAAAGCTGTTCGCTGAAGCATCTGTACTGCGCCCCCGGTCTGCCGGGCCTGCTCGAGCATCGATGCTCCCCTTGCACTTTGATAACCTCCCGAGCTTGCAAGAGCTGGTCCTGAAGCAGACTCTGGTTGTCCAGCTGCTGAATCATGGGCTCTTGTGCTTGAACTTGGCCCCGAAGCACGGCAAGTGACTCAGTCAGCTGGCCTAACACAGCAAGACCCATGCGCGGGTACACCCCATCCACAAACGTAGGTATCCCAGCATCCACCCCTCCTTCTTGGGCCCTCCTTGCATCCAGGCCTGGCTGAGCATACTGCTGCGCACGTGTCTGTGCCAACGGCAGAGACAGACTGGCGCTGCTCAGGACATTTGTTAGCAAAATGCCCCGTCTTCCTACAGTTGAAACACACAGTAGTCAACGACGCCAACATTCCACATTGATCCTCCACCCCCGTATCTGCAGTCTCCAAGAGCTCCTAGAGCCCCTCGCGAGTGGTCACGCCCTTTGCCTTGGCCTCGTAAAATCCAATCTCAATGTGTGCTTCGCATCCCCTTCAGTCCCGTTGGTTAACACCATCTCTTAGATGCCTCAGGGTTTTGAGTCTCTGCTGGTATAGCCCATGTTCCACACGCTCTTTCAGAACCTACCTAGCTATAGTTTAGATCTAGTCTCATTCACGCACCTACAGACACTGTTTTATCAGATCTATAGTTTAGATCTAATCTCACTCACTCACGCACCTACAGACACTGTTGTATCAGGACTGGAACACACGATGATCGTCTCTTTCTAAGCACCCGCCTGCTCTCTACTGCAGGCGACCTGGACCTGCGCCTGCATATCTCGCCTCGCGCACCTACAGACACTGTTTCAGGACAGTCACACGCAAATCCAGATCACAGTAGCTTTCACAGCTGCAAGATACCGTGATCGCAACGTAACTGAGTAGTTTTCACTGTACTCGACTACACCCAAGTACAGTAACTGCAACACACCTCACACATACTCGACCTTTAGACATACAGGCACACCTTGCATATCAGGGATACCTGGTGAACACTTACAGCAACTCTGATCTACGCAGAATTCCCTCGCTGACTCGAGTGGGACCTCATCGCGCTCTTGCCCTCACCAGAAACGACGCTGACGTTGACTTCCTAGGACTTCGCCTCAACAACATGCATTGTTCTGATCAGGAACAAGACACAGAGGACGTCAGCCCTGCTCCTCGTCGTTCGTTTGGCGTCCGTGCCCACTGTTCTGACGTCCTCCGTGATGATAGTGACTCTTGTTCACGTGCCTGTCTACGTGCGGAGTTTCCTGCTATCTCCCTGTTTATCAACTGTATGGTCAAGTTCCACGAAGATGTACCTGAGCACATCCGGGGCCTATTTCAGGCCCTTGGCATCCAGTATAGCTGGATTTTGACCCGTGGTGCCTCGGCTGCGCCCTTATCATACATAACAGCTGACCTCGTCATTGAAGATGTCCAAGAAGCTGTCTGGATGGTTTTGCACGAGCATGCACACGACCTGCTCGAGAACTTTTGGTCTACCTCGACACCCTCACCATTTATGATGTCTTGAAGTCTGTCCTTATGGCCACTCTGAAGTCCTCTGCCAAACTCACCCTTCTATAGCCACGACCTTGATGATGACAAGGAGCTCACGTTTGCACGCATGCAACAAGTCTGTTCTCGCCAATTTAGGCGGTGCAAGGACAGTGGACCGGACACTCCACGCATAGACCTCACTGAACGAGAAATGTGCAGGACTGCGTCTTCCTCGAGCCTCCGGAGAAGGGATCCCATGCGTTTGTTAGCAACGTGTCACATCGATCGCAATAAATTAAACACAGGAAACATGAATTGCTTCATGTATAGACTGTCACGGTATGCGCGCATTCTTGTGCGCCTGAGGTCTCGTCCTCGGCCGATCTATTGCGCTGCTTGTAACGGTATTCTCAGCGGCTGGCGAGGTCCGGGCGCGGCGCCGCGGGGCGCGTCTTCGGCTGTACTTTACGATTACGATTTGTTTATTCATTGTAACGTGGGCACCCGCAAGGCCCAGAGGCGCATACATGCAGTTGCGCGCCGCCTATGCCGGAGGTCCTCACCAAGGTTTCCCTTGTCCTTCCTACCCGGGTTTCTTTCGAATCGGGAACCTCAGCCGAAAAGCGCTAAAGCAGATTCTCTCTTGAACAACACTCTCTTCCTTAAACTCGTAATCAACAAACTCACCGACCCAATCAACGACGAGCGCTACACCGTTATCTACGACAAGATGATCACACTCAGGTCAAACAATGCTGCCATAGGCACGCAATTCGGGGAGTATCTCGCACAGTGGGGCGGCACTGCCCAAGGGTCAACAACGGGTACCGGCATTCTACAAGTCATCTGCACACAACTGTACCAGTCGCAGGTGGAGTCTGCGGCATTTCATCCTCCACCTGCGACTGATAAGTATTCCGGCGTGTTCCGTTCCTCACCTTGGGTAACATGAAACATTCACTTTTCGGCCTTGCAAAGCCGACAAATGAATGTTTCGAGCCAGCCTGCACAGGGCACCACGTGCTCTCGCTACTTTTCGGTAGGAACGATATAATTACCACTATGATTACTGCTCGAATGGGGCGTGGTAAATTACAGTGGGGGGTCATTACCAGTCGCAGGTGACACCCGCGAAATCACTTCTACCAGGGAGATAGTGGTTCTGTGTTTCCCTGGATTGATATCCAGTGGTTCTGTGTTTTATTTATTCCGCTTTCCTACGCTTTCTGGTTGGAATGCAGTACAGTAATCCTTTCACAACACCAATTAACCATAAGCAGGCCACGTCCACCCCCCCCTCCTAGACAAACAACACAAGATAATGCGTATGAGTATATTCACGAACCTGTGCCTCAAGGGTCTTGTCCTTTGGTTAACGCGTTGCGACGCGGCGTCCTAGGGTTTTCCCTGGCTCCTCTCGATTGGGAATCGAACCCAAAACTCCAGGCTGGTGCAGGACCGAATCACCAGGTGATTCGGTCCTGGTGATTCGGTCCTGCACCAGCCTGGACCAGCCTTGGGATCTGGAACCCAAAACTCCAGGCTGGTGCAGGACCGAATCACCAGGCTGGTGCAGGACCGAATCAATGCAGGACCGAATCACCAGCCCAACGGAGCGCGCGTGTGCATGTGTGTGCACGCGCCGCTTCAGTAGCGGCTAAGGTAGCGAAGTTTTCTTTCGCACAAACGCCACCATGTCAGGAGTGCACAAGTTAGGCAACACGCCGTCCTTAACAACCTTGCGCCACTTACCAAGCAATCCGCATAGATCCTTGTGCCGACCCGCTATCAGATTCCCACCCAACTCGGCCTTTTTAGAAGCCATCTTCTGATGATCTGCAATGCAAAATCGCCCTCCACAACGCTTGCATGCCATCGCTCGAAGCACTCCACCAGCGCCCGGCTCGTCCGCCGATGCACCACCTTGAGTGCCTTGGCCTTCATCAGCCTGTGCACAACCACGCTGTCCCGCCAGCGCTCGAAACACATCACTAGCCCCCGGCTCATCAGCCGCTGCACCACGTTGAGTGCCTTGGCCTTGATCTGCCTGTCCTGCACAGTGCTGTCCCGCCAGCGCTCAAAGCCCTCTACCAGCGCCCGGCTCATCAGCCGCTGCACCGCCTTCATCAGCCGTCGCACCTCCTTCCATGCCCTTGCCTCCTTCTGTATCCGGTCAACGACATGGCCTCGCCAGCGCTCGAAGCCGTCCACCAGCACCCGGCTCATCAGACGCTGCACCACCTTCAGTGCCTTGCCTTTCATCTGTCTGCCCTGCGCCTCCTGCGCTTGGATTTGCCTCTCCCTTGCTGCCTCCTCCATCTGCTGCTTGGCAAGCTCCTGCGCCTCCTGCGCTCGCTCACCGAGCATGATCTCAAGGTACTCGGTCCATGCCTCCCACGCCTTCTTCAGCCCTGGGGTCCTCCAGACCGCTATCCTCCTTGCCAAAGTCTTCCGCTGCGCCACCAGCATCTCGACCGCTCCAGCATAGCAGTCCAAGGCACCAGCCAGCTGACGGAGCTGCATGCGACTCAGCACCTTGCGCACCGTCTCGCGGTTGTGCTGCGTCACACGCACCGTGTCTACAAACATGTTCCAGGCCATCAGCAGCTGGTGTCTCAGCATCCGTTGCACCACCCGCTTGCACATCTCGATGCGACGCTCTGCCTCAACCTCCGCCATGCTCTGCTTCTCCCTCGCCGCCTCC
>Ga0315899_10007591_pt1 | contig 11653 bp, 6 predicted proteins | sample LakEriMetagenome_2_FD_203518 | JGI IMG/M metagenome (GOLD analysis project Ga0315899, IMG submission 203518) | Freshwater fungal communities from buoy surface, Lake Erie, Ohio, United States - Buoy 4 MA112 | ecosystem: Environmental > Aquatic > Freshwater > Lake | place: USA: Lake Erie, Ohio... | reverse complement strand
GTGTGTGTGTGTGTGTGTGTGTGTGTGTGTGTGTGTGTGTGTGTGTGTGTGTGTTTGCGCGCGCGTGTGTTTGTATATCGCAGGAGCCGTTTCTCAGCTGCTGGAGGAACGCGTTCACAGGGGTCTCAACCCTCAACGGGAATGGCCATTAGCGACCAAAAACAAAAAACGCTTATGTTTTTTCTGATATTTTTTCCTCGCTGATATTTTAAAATATCAGCGAGGAAACGCGAGTTTGAAGCCCAAGATCTGGTTCAGGGTTTAGGGTTTAGGGTTTAGGATTTAGGGTTAGGCTCAAGTTCAAACCCACGAACGAGCTTGACATTCACAACATTTTGCGTGTCGGTAGGCTCTGGAGCACTTCCCTGGTCCCTCGTCACTCAGGTTAGGGGGCTAAACCCTCTACCCTAAACCCTCAACCCTCCCTTTCGGAATTGCTCATAGGCGTCCTTACACGCCCTTGGGTTGTCCGTGTGGCCTTCTTCATTTATGCTCAGGGCTCAATAAAACAACATCGTTGCAGAGACTAACAAAGCATGCCGCTGCTGCCGACTGGTCGTAGCGTATACGTCGCTTGGAAGCTTTGGCAGGGCGATCGAGTAACCGCCGAGTACCACACGCAGTTCCTTGCGACGAGAGCGCTCAGGAGTGTGGATCTAGCATAATTAGATGATAATTGGTAAAACAAATAATAGCCCAAAGCAATTAGACATTCTTCTTCTCCTCGTCTTCGCGGGCCTCGATGCGGCGCGAGTAGACCTTGAGGCACTCGTCGAGAAGAATCACGGGGAAGGAGCAGCAAAAGACAATGATCCACTCGTCCGCATTGAGTGCCTTCACTTGGAAAATGCCCTGGAAGTAAGAGAAGGAAAGGATGAAGAAGTGCTGCAACATGGAGAAGCAAATGGCAATGAGGAGCCACGGGTTGACCCAGGGCGGCATCTGCAGCAGCGACTCGTTCTCCGAAATGGCGTTTAGGGCGTTGAACATCTCCACCAGCACGAGAATCGAGAGCGATATGGTCTTGGGCGTGAGATCCTCCATCACCTCGCACGTGTAGCCATTAGCAAACGTCTTATTTGCCGGGCAGCTGAGGTGGTTGGTCAGATCGCTGAACGACATCTTCGGGCCCTGCTCGAAGTAGAGCATCCAGTAGATGAAACCGCCAATACACGCCACGCCCACGTAGGCGCCGATGATGAAGTACCGCACCATGATCCAGCCCGAGAGCAGCTGCTCGTCGCGCTTGCGGGGCATCTTTGTCATGATATCCGTCTCGGGAGGATTGAACGAGAGCGCCGTCGCCGGCAGACCGTCCGTGACCAAATTCACCCAGAGCAACGTCACGGGCACCAGCACCTCGGGGATGCCGAGCAAGACCGCGAGGAAGATGCACACCACCTCGCCGATGTTGGAGGAGATGAGGTAGCGGATGAACGCCTTAGTGTTGTTGTAGATGCCGCGGCCCTCCTCCACCGCCGCCACAATCGTTGTGAAGTTGTCGTCGGCCAGCACCATCTTCGAGGCCGCCTGCGCCACGGCAGTGCCCGAGCCCATGGCCACGCCAATATCCGCCGCTTTGAGCGCGGGGGCGTCGTTGACACCGTCGCCCGTCATCGCACACACCTCGCCAGGGCCGCCATTCTCCTCTGTCACCTGCAAGCACTTGACGATCTCCTGCTTGTGGATGGGTTCTGTGCGCGAGAAGAGGCTGGCAGTGCGCACCGCCTCGATCCGCTTGCGCGCCGACATTTCGTGGAACTCTGCTCCCGTAAAGGACCTGCCTTTCAGCTTTTCCTTAGGTCCAAAAACGCCGATCATGCGGCAGATTGCCTCTGCCGTCTTCTGGTTGTCGCCTGTGATTACGACAACTCGGATGCCCGCAGACCGGCACTTTTCGATTGCTGCCTTGACCTCCACCCTGGGAGGGTCCAGGATACCAGCAACACCCACGAAGGTGAGGTCGCTTTCTATTTCTGCGAACTTTTTGGGATCACTGAGGCGCTTGTCGGACTTGTCAACCCCCTCCCTGAAGGCGTGCGCGAGGCACCTCAGCGCCTCCTGGTCGCTATTGTACTCGTTCTCAACCTTGTCCAGGATGGCCTTGCGCATGCTGTCGTCCATCTTGACGATGCTGCCGTCGCTCATCATAGCCTGCGTGCATCGCTCGATCACCGCCTCCGGCGCTCCCTTCACCAGCAGCGTGTATGTGTTGCCGGCAGCCTTGCCCTGCCCACGCACGGGCTTTCGGGTTAGTTAAAACTAAACCTAAAACCCTAAACAAGCAACGCGCACACCTGCACGCACACTCTGCAACCGCAATGCAACCGCCGACTAAACACTCTCCGGATGAAAACAGATTGAGATGAGAGACAAGGCACCAAGAGAAGGAAGGAGGGTTGGAAGGCGACAGCGCACAACGCGAGCGACGAGTTTGCGACAACTCAACGCACCTTGGAGGGGGTCTTCTTCCCGCCAGACCCAGTATTGCTCTGCACCATAACACTCATGGACTTGCGGTCACGCGAAAATTCAAGCGTCACTTCAGGCTTGCCAAACTCCGCCTCGAACTCGTCGCTTTCAGGGGTGAGGGAGTCCTTGCTGCTTTTCGGGGCCTTCCAGTCGCCGAGTTTCTCCACCAGAACCTTTAGCGCCGCCTCCGTTGCCTCGCCGATCTTCTCCCACTTGTTCTCCTGTGTCAGGCTGATGCTCGCGCCGTTACAGAGGGACATGACCTTGCTCAAATTGTACAAGACCTGGTAGTCGTTTTTGTAGACAACCTTCTTGCCAAGTTTCGCGCGCCCGGACGGCTCGAAGGAGTTGCCGTCGACGTCGAGCTCCATGAAACTCTTTTTGTCCTTCCCGTAGCAGAGCACCTTCTTCACCGACATCATGTTGGTGGTGAGCGTGCCAGTCTTGTCGGAGCAGATCACCGAGGTGCAGCCCAGAGTTTCCACTGCGGGGAGATGCCGGATGAGCGCATTCCTCTTCGCCATGCGGCGCGTGCCCAGAGCTAGGCACGTCGTCACGACAGCTGGCAGGCCCTCTGGGATGGCAGCGACGGCCAGCGCCACCGCCTCCTTAAAGTAGTAAAGCGCGCCAAACAGCCAGGCAGTCATATACGTCCCCAAGAAGTACGTCCCCTCGAGCTTCTTCTTGCCGTTGTCGGTCATCATTGCCTCACCCTTCCGATGGAAAGAAAAGATGTTGATAGCCCAGCACAGCACACAGATCACCGTGATGACCCACGTGAGCATTTCTCCGAATTCATCCAGCTTTTCCTTCAGGGGGGACGCCGCTTCTTCCCCCTTCCCAGTGAGCTCCTTTGCGATCTTCCCAATCTCCGTATTCGAACCTGTCTTCACGACTACGCCAGTGCACTTGCCGTACACCAGATCAGTGCCCGAGAACAGGATAGAGTCCTTTGCCTGCAGCTCCGCGTCCACCCCGCAGAGGTGGTTCGGGTTCTTGTTCACGCTGGCCGACTCGCCAGTCAGCGCGGCCTGCTCAACCTTGAGCACAGTCGACTGCATCGAGATGAGACGGATGTCTGCGGGCACCTTGTCGCCGACGTTGATGTGCACAATGTCCGAGGGGACGAGCTCGGACGAGTTCATCTCCAACACCTTTCCTTCGCGGAGCACCTTGCACTTTTCAGGGTTGTACGACTGCAGCGCCTCAATGGCATCCTCCGCGCGCTTCTCCTGGAAAACGCCAATGCATGCATTGAGGATGAGGATCACCATGATCACCGAAAACTCAATCAGCCCCTCGCTCTTCTGCTCAATCAGCCCGGACACCAGCGAGATCCCCGCGGCGAGCAGCAGGATTTTCACGAGGGGATCGTCGAACTGCTCGAGGAAGAGCTTCCAGAGCGGGTCGCCCTCCTCTTTAGGCAGCTCGTTCGGCCCGTACTTGTCCCGTAGCGCGGCCACGTCCCTCTCCCGCAGGCCCCTCGCAGGGTCCACGCCGATGGCCTCGAGGACCTCGTCGACCTCGAGCGCATGCGCTTGGCCGGCCACCGAGTCGAGGTCCAGGGGCCGTTTCCTCCCCTTCGAGGCCGAACGTGCGCGGGGGCCCTTGGAGGAGCTCCGCGCCGAGCGGGGAGCCGGCATCGTGCTCTTCTCAGTTCCACGTGGAGATCCTCTTCCTTGTCTTTTCCCGCGTTCACGCGCGAGTAGTAAGCATGAAACAGCTGGGTACAAAAGGACCCTTTTAAGTGCACCCTTACGGGAAACGAAACCACATGATTTTTTTGAATTTAGACTTCATGGGCGACGAGGTGAAGCCTCTCTGCTCTTCCGTGGCGCAGCTGCTGCTGCAGGCGGCGCAGGAGGGGGGCGCTTGGGGGGCACTTCGCCAGGACGCGCAGCCGCATCCTTCAGACCTGGCAGCGGTGCTGGCGTGCCCGCGGACTGACGCGGCGTTCCGGACGCTGCTTCGCGTCGTCAGGACGCCGGCCGAGTGCCACACGGTGCGAAAGACGCTGCGGGAGAAGGAGGTCGGAGGCGGATCGCCGCCGGCAGGGACGGGCGCGGGCGGTGCGGGGGGCGAGGTCAGCGCGACCCTCCTGGCGCAGCGGGCCCGCCAGATCGCGGAGCTCACGGCGCTGCGCCAGGAGCTCGCGGCGTGCCAGTCGGAGATCCGCGAGCGCCAGGCCAGCGCCGAGGCTCGGCTGCACGAGCGCGAGGAGCTCACGCGGGGCTGCGACCTCGCGCGCCGGCAGCAGATTCACCTCCAGGGCTACCGCTGCAAGATGAAGCGCGCGGCCCGCGTCCTCCGCGGCAGTGCGAGCCAGCTAGAGCTGCACGGCGAGCACGGCACGCCCGGCGACAGTGCCGTGCGCGACGCCGTGCGCCGGCACCTGCTGGAGCTCGTGCGCAGGACAATTGCGGCCGAGGGTACGCTGATCGACGAGTCGATCCGCTTCCTCCGCAGCAGTGGCGCAACTGTCCAGGGGCTGGCCGCCGCGCTGGGCGAGCTGCTCGCCGACAGCACCAGCCAGCTAAAGGGAAGAAGGGAGGGGCAAAATACGGGCGCAGCAGCGCCCGAGGAGAGGCGCGTGGGCGGCTCGGACGATCCGGCCGCTACGCGGAAAATGCGCGCCCTCCTGACGCTGGCGCACGGCCAGCACCTCGCTGCCTACGAGGAGGTGGAGGTCCTGCGGATCCAGGCGCATGAGTCGCGCGCGCGCGCAGAGGAGCTGTCGGCAGAGGTCGAGAAGCAGCTGTCGAAGCAGAGCATGAGCGACAGTGAGTGGCGCGTCACCACCATTTCCATGAAGCAGGATCGCGACCTCGCTGCTGCCCGTGCGTCCTTGCTAGCTGTGCAGGGCAGGCTAAACGACATGAAAATCAAGGTGCAGATGGGCAAAGAGACTTCTGATCGCCTCGAGGATCAGCGTTCTCGTCTGCGGGCACTGCAGGGCGACATCAGGGAGGCAAAGCAGCGCTCTGCAGGTCTCACCGCCGACATCCGGCGCTTGCTCAAGCTGGTCCATGAACGCAACGGCGGCATGGCGCGCTTCTGCGAAGCAGAGATTGTGCGCAGCGGCCCAGCTCTGCAGGAGGCGTCTGAGCTTACGCGGCGCGCCCTGCTGCAGCATTCCCTTCAGCATTCCCTGGCCATGCTTCCTGCCGTCAAGCGACGCGGCGACAAACCCGCAGACCTGCGCGGTCAACACTCTGGGTGGCCGATGGTGGCGCAGGCAGCAATTCTCGCGTTGAAGTTGCCCAATGCTACCTCCGAGCATGCTGTGCTGCAGAGCATTGCTGCCGCGGTGCAGCGGGAGGCACGCGTCGCCGCGCAGATTTCGTTTGGCACGGCAAAGAAAGAGGCGATGCTCGAGCGCGCTTCGACGAGCAGCTGGAATTCTGTAACTACTATGGCCAATCTGCGAGCCTCGCACGACGCAAACAACTCGGTGTCTGCCTCTCGTGCCCGCTCGCCTCCCCCCTTCCATTCCCTCTCTTTGACTTTCTTTTGCGCAAACCTCAATGTTTTGGAGTTTCCTGATGGCAAGCGAACCCACGTGTGGTGAACCTGACACATGGGAGCGCGCAGCGGTGGAAGAGAGTTGTGGAAGACGAAGTGCGGGTGGCGGTGCGGACGGGCATGGATGCAGTGGAGCGTGGTTCCAAGTTGGAGGATCTTGTGAAGGACTGCATCGAGCAGCCTGCGCAGTTTGCTACTCCTTGGATCAAGGTGCTCGGTCGTACCATGTACGAGTGGAGCCTTTATCTCCGCAGCTCGCAAGACCTATAAGCGGTGTCTTGACATGCCCGTCCTCCCTCCCTCCCCGTCCTTTGTTGCTCAAAGGTTGTTTATCGTAAACGTACGCTCTCAAGACGTCTGCGGTGTGTAGATCTAATCATGAACGCCCTCACTTTTCGTAGAAATCTGCACACAATAGAGGGCTAGCGCATGAGCGAGCGAGTGGGCGAGCGAGGACTGTTGTGCAAAAAGCGCTGTTTTCATTATTGCATGGCCGCACGATCAGCCACGCAGAAAAAAATGTTAATATGGTCCACGACCCTAAGCAATTGATGACTGACGGAAGGACACGCGTCAGTCCGTTGTGGAGTAAAACCAAGCAGAGAAACCCCTCTTAGGTCATCCCACAGAAGACTGGCAAAATTCACCTCCACAGTTAACAGGCAGTAGTCGCCCGGCACAGCACGCACCGTCGTGACAAGCGCCGGCCGTGCCGCCGCATGAGGCGTCTGCGGCGACAGGGCCGCAGGGAGAGGGCCGTCGGGACTTATGCGTATGCGGCCCTTGCTTTTGTGTTTACCTGGTGCGTTTGCGGCGCTACCGGAGAACGTCACGGAACCCTCGCGGATAGGTGACCATGCCTGAGAGCGTCACTGTACCCTCTCGCGGACAGGTGGGAAACTAACTACAGGTTGATGCCGTTTGCTGCCGCAGCGTCTTCTGGGCCGCTTCCATAGTCATCCAGGTAGTTGCCGAGGCTCTGGCGTAGGCTCGAACTTCGTTGCAGGCTGAAGACACGCGAGCGCGGGTTGTGGTGTGGAAGGTGAGGATGGTTGGAGGTGCAGTTCAGGACACTGTCAGTGCCTGTCCTCAGTGCCTGTCTGTCGTCTGTCACCTTTCGATTGCCTCCAGGCTTGGGGCCCGGCAATAAATTCTCGCTCTCAATAAACTCTCGCCCCCCCCCCAGAAGAGGGAGATCATCTCCCTCTGGGGTATCCGGGGCACACAGCGAGGGTGGGCAAGTGCTACAGTCTCTCCCACCGCACTCTCATCAAACAGGTGGCAGAAGGGGGAGGCCACGCGAGCGGCGCGTGACAGAAGGGGGAGGCGCCACGCGAGCGGTGCAGCACACAAACAAATACCTCCGTTTGAGCGCGAGCTGCTGCGGATGCTCCTCTCTCTTGAGAGTAAGGTACGCCTGCCGAGCCGTCAGCCGCGCAGATGCGTCGCCCCCATGCGCCGAGCTCAGGATGTGCGCAAGCGCCTTTTTGTTGTAGGCGTCGACCGCGTCCACCCCCGCCGAGAGCGTCGTCCGGGGCGGCGTCGGCGCGTGCTTCTCATACACGCCAAGCCACGAGTGTATACTGTGAGAGATTTCCCCTCCCCCCGCACCGCCCCCTGCCCCCGCACCGCCCTTGCCAGCCCCAGCAGCACCCTCCTGGGACGCGGGGGTTGACTGCAGGCTGGCTGTGGAGATTGCGCCATGTAGGCGCACCAGGCGGGCCTCTGCCGCTAGCTTGCGCGCAGCAACTTCGTTGACGTGCTCTTCCGCCAGCCGCGCTCTGACAGAGTCCAGGGAGTGCGGTGTGCTGCGGGCAACCTGCGCTTTGAGCTTGGCCTCTGCAATCGTGTTGACGCGCTCCTCCCCTGCTTGTGCCGACGACGAGAGCGGCCCTTGCGTCAGCTGCTGCAGGCGTGCGCCGCGCGAGGCGAGCTCAGTCCTGGAGGTGGCGGCGAGCTCCGAGTCGCGTGCGGCACGGCGCGACCAACGCCGCAGCAGTGCTGCCTCACGCTCATGACTGCGAGAGAGCGAGCGGCGCTGAAAGTCCTTCTCGTCCTCGCGCTCCCTGTTGCTGCGCTCTGCCATGTCATGCGCCCGCCGTTCCTCCTGGTAGTCACTGTCTGACCAGGCCCTGCTGCCCTCCGCCCTCCGCAAATCCCTGCTGTCATCCCTGCGCCTGTCGCTGTCACCGTCGGGCCACCGCAGCTCTTGCGTGCGACGGCGAGCCCTCTCGGCAATTCGCAACTCCGCAGCTCGTTTAGTGTCAGCTGCGAGGGCCGCCTCATGCGATGCCGCCTTGCCCGAGGGCATGTACATATGCTCGGTGGCGCCGTCGAATTCGCGGTTCCGGTGCTGTTCCCCCATGTCCTCATCATAGTCGGCCTTTGAGGCAGGACGCGAAGAGTCGAATTCGTCTGCATTGCCGTCGCCCCCGCGGGCCTCGCGTCTACGTCCTTCTTCATCACCAACGACATCAAACTGGTCCACGCGCAGAGTCGAGGACTCGCGCGAATCGTCAGCGTCATGGGGATCGTCGGGCCGCGGCTCATGGAAACCCCGGTTGCCAGCCTCGTATTCGTGGAAGCCCCTCTCATCGATGAGTCTGCGCGCACCTCCCTCCTCATTGCGGTTGACGGAGTCACGCACGTCACGTTCGCCAAACACCGAGGGGCGCGCCCACACGTCCGACGCCCAGTCCTTGTGTGAGATGACATTGTTGCCCGCCCCTGACCTGTCATCGTACGGCAGCAAGTCGCCATCCTCCCCACGCATCCCGCCGCGCATGTTGGGATAGCCCACCTTGACCAGCGACCCGTCGTAGGGCGCCCTCACCTTATACGGCAGCGCCGGCACAATTCGTGGGTCCCCACCTGGCCATTTACTGTCCTTGCCCTGCTCACCCGCCGACAGTTGCACACGCCCCGTGCGGCCCGCCTCTGTAGGAGCGGAGGGCGAGCCAGCCACGACTTGATCCTCGTGTCTCAGAATGCTGGCGTAGTTGCCAGTGCGAATGTACTTGTACGGGTCGCCGCTTGCCGGCGTCTGTCTGTACCCAGCTCGACGCTGCAGCTCCCCGAGCTCCCCCGCACGATCGCGAGACTCCTCTCGGGCCAGCGCACTTTGCGCCTTGGCCACAACGCCCACCCTCCTGCTGTCAACCCCTTCGCGCTCGTCGCTGCCATCGCCGTCATCCCAGCCCAGCGAGAAGTCATGCTCCTGCTCGGAGTGGCCGGTAGTGCCACAGAGACTCGACTCGGTCCCGTCCATGCAGTAGAAAGGGTCCTGGTTGGGGGCGTAGACATCGGTCACGGGCTTGCGCGCCCACTTGGGTGTCATGTCATGAGCCGTGACATCACCACTCTCGCGCCGAGGCGCATCCCCTCCCCGCGCAGTGGACTTAACATACGCCGCCGCTGCCACCCCCACTGCTGGCACGTCGCGGACGGAGGACGGCAGTGCCCAGGGCCCATGCGTCCCCCGTGCCGCCACCTTCCCTGACGCGCGGAATGGAAGGGGTTCCAAATCATCGCCTTCCGGCGCCCTCTCAGGAATGCCGTAGGCGGCACGGTCAACAGCCTGCCCGTTGAGTTGCGCGTCATTATCGCCAGCGCTCATCGCGCTCCTCGCCCTCTGCGCGCTCTGCACCGTAGCGTCCTCGCCGGGCAGGTCCCCGGGATCCGACACTGCGGGCCACTGCGGCGCGACCGTCTCGATTTTTTCGGCGTTTGAGGGGTCTCGCGCATCTTTCACCTGCACTACCGCCTCGTCCTTTGACTCTGACGACCCCGCTTTCGGGAGGGTGATTTCCCAACTTCCGGCGCCCTTGGGCTCGATCACGGCGGACATGGGCACGGCAATGCGCTTCACCTGGCCCCGCGCGTCGCGCTCGACCTTGATCGTGCGTTCCCTGGCGCTCTGACGAACAACCAACCACGACGGCTTGGTGTCATCCCCTGTCATCACCTCCTGCTCCCCACCCTTCACAAACTCGTTCTCCGAGTCCCTCTCCCTCTCCCTCTCCTCCGCCCCCAGGCTCTCCTGCCTCTCCTTCGCCTGCCCCTTTTCTTCCGCGCCTTTTCGCCCATCAAAGATGGGCCCATCAAAGACCTTGTATTGTTCGCCCATTTTGTCTGTTCGCCCATCTTTAGTCAACCAATGATAGTAGCGGTCTCGGGAGCCCGGCCCGCCCTCGCCGCCATCCCACGCCTCACCCATGTCTCTAGCTGCCCTCACGGGCATCTGGCTGTTGCCCTCGTTGAAACCCGCGCTGTCCATCTCCCGGTCAGCGTTGTCCCACGAGCCGTCGCTGCGCGAGCCCTCGTTTGCCCCCGCCTTGAAAAACTTGCGATGGAGCTGAATGGCTGCCCACTCTTCGGGGCTAAACTGCGAGCGGGTCAAACGCTTAGGCGCGCCTGATGCGAATCCTCTTGCGAGGCGCCGGTAGCCATCATCAGCTTCTCGCTCCCGAGTGGCGGGGATGTCAACCTCCCAGCCGTCCGACACCGCGCGGACATGCGCGTTGCCCGGCACGTCCAGGTGGTCCAGCGCCCCATCGCTGCAATCGGCACACGCTACCATCAGACACACCAAACGGGGCGAGGCCGTTTTCGAAGCAAACTCAGAGATGACTTGCAAGCGGCGCGCTGAGGCAAAGGCAGCAAAGCAAGCGCGGGCACTAGAACCTCGAGCGGGTGACGCGGAAGGCGCTGTCACCCATCCGGACCCAGCCGTCCTGGTCCCCGACAGGGTCATCCACGCGGTCGATCGGGCCCGGCGGGGGGGCGTACGCCTTCTGCTCGGTCGCAATGGGCGTGTCTGGGTCGCGGTCTCCCTTGCGCCAGTCGAGGGCATGCGGCCCCGCGACGGCCCGCTCAGAGAGCTCGCCCTGGCGGCGGCGGCCCTGCGCCGGGGGAGTGCGAAAGTTCCGAACGTCGGGTACGCGTCTCCCTCCCGGGAGTGCGAACGTCGGGTACGCGTCTCCCTCCCGCTTCAACCGCATAGACTCCGCCAGCATCTCCCTCACGCTCTGCGGCCGCGCCCGCTCCGCCAGCGCCGCCGCCTCCAGGCCGGCGCCCGTGTCACGCGTTGAGACGAGGGCTGCCGCCGCCGCAAGCGCGAGCAGCGCGGCCGCGGCCGTGAAGGCACGCGACTCTCCTGGCAGTCCTCGGCACATCGCCACGCCTTTACCGGGCACTGCCATCCGATCGGCGGTCCTGTATTTTGGGTTCCAAGAGCCAGGGGGGGGTCCTGAAAACTTTTTGAAGTAAAATGGACTTGCGAGAGTTGATAGACAAGCATGCGGCCGCCGAGAAGATTGGCTGTGCTCACGGCAATAATGGCGGGCCTCGTGGGCGCGCAGGCCCAGCTCGGCGGCATGGGCGCCTTTGGGCGCGGCGGTGGCCTCGGCGGTGGCCTCGGCGGCGGTATGGGCGCCGGCGCCGGGTGAGTACGCCGCCGTGGCCCCCGTGCGCGTTAAGCATTTGCTTTTTTGTGCGCATTCGTACACGCCATGTGTAAACTCCAAGACTCTCTCTCTCTCTCTCTCTCGCCCGCGGCCGCGGCCCGGGCCCGCCCGCCCCCCCCCCGCCGCCCCCGCCCGCGCCCCCGCCCCCCCCGGAGCCCCCCCGCCGCCGCCCACACCCCCCCGCCGCCCCCCCC
>Ga0315899_10007589_pt1 | contig 11654 bp, 6 predicted proteins | sample LakEriMetagenome_2_FD_203518 | JGI IMG/M metagenome (GOLD analysis project Ga0315899, IMG submission 203518) | Freshwater fungal communities from buoy surface, Lake Erie, Ohio, United States - Buoy 4 MA112 | ecosystem: Environmental > Aquatic > Freshwater > Lake | place: USA: Lake Erie, Ohio... | reverse complement strand
CCGCATCGCGGGACTGGGTTTCGACGTTCTTTATTTTCCGCCCATCCATCCCATCGGCCGCACGAACCGCAAGGGGCGCGACAATGCGCTCGTCGCGCGCGCGGACGATCCCGGCAGCGTCTACGCCATCGGCGACTTCAGCGGCGGACATGAATCGATCCATCCCGAGCTCGGCACGCTTGACGATTTCCGCGCGCTCGTCGCGGAGGCTGGCGCGCGCGGCCTTGAGATCGCGCTCGACTTCGCAATCCAATGTTCGCCCGATCATCCGTGGATCCGCGACCATCCGGACTGGTTTTCGTGGCGCCCCGACGGCTCGCTGCGCTTTGCGGAGAACCCGCCAAAAAAATACGAGGACATCGTCAATATCCGCTTCGACGGGCCCGCCCTGCCCGCCGCATGGCATGCGTGGCGCGACGTTCTCTCCTTCTGGATCGCGCAGGGCGTGCGCATTTTCCGCGTCGACAATCCCCACACCAAGCCGCTGCCCTTTTGGCGTTGGCTGATCGCGCAGATCAATCACGCCCATCCCGACGTCATCTTTCTGTCGGAGGCGTTTACGCGGCCGAAAATGATGAAGCGGCTCGCCAAGATCGGCTTTCAACAGAGCTACACTTATTTCACATGGCGCAACGGCAAACAGGAGATCATCGATTATCTGCAGGAATTGGGTGGGCCGATGCGCGATTATTTCCGCCCGAATTTTTTCGTGAACACGCCGGACATCAATCCCTATTATCTGCAGACCAGCGGCAGGCCCGGCTTTATCGTGCGCGCCACGCTGGCCGCGACGCTATCGCCCAATTGGGGCGTCTATAGCGGGTTTGAGCTTTGCGAGGCGGCGGCGACGCCCGGGCGAGAGGAATATCTCCACTCCGAGAAATACGAGATCAAGGCGCGCGATTTCGACACGCCCCTCAGCATCGCGCCCCATATCAGCAGGCTGAATGCGATCCGCCGCGCGCATGTCGCGCTTCAGGCGCCGGGCCCTGTGCTCTTTCTCAACGCATGGAGCGATCATGTGCTCGCTTATGCGCGGCTTGCGCCCGACCGTTCGGAGGCCATTGTCGTGATGGCCAATCTCGATCCCCATCAACGCCATTCCTGCGCTTATGAGGCGCCGTTATGGGAGTTCGGCCTGCCGGACAACGCCTTCGTGGAAGCGGAGGATCTTCTGTATGGCGGACGCTTTCGCCTGCATGGCAAGATCCATCAGATCGCGCTCGATCCCCCCCACAATCCCGTCGTCATCTGGCGCCTTATCAATCCGGCCGGGGAGCAGGCGCGATGATCGACGCGAAAGAAGCGGGCTGGTATCGCGACGCCGTCATTTATCAATTGCATGTGAAGTCGTTTTTCGATTCCAATCACGACGGGATCGGCGATTTCGCCGGCGTGAGCGAGAAGCTCGATTACATCCGCGATCTCGGCGCCAACGCCATCTGGCTCATGCCCTTCTATCCCTCGCCGCTGCGCGACGACGGATATGACATCGCCGATTATCGCGGCGTGAATCCCGCCTATGGGGCCATGCGCGCCTTTCGACGCCTGGTGCGCGAGGCGCATGCGCGCGGCATTCGCATCATCACCGAACTCGTCATCAATCATACGTCGGATCAGCATCCCTGGTTCCAGCGCGCGCGGCAATCGCGACCTGGCTCGCCGCTGCGCGACTTTTACGTCTGGTCGCAGCACGACCGCCTGTATGCCGACGCGCGCATCATTTTTCTGGATACGGAAAGTTCCAACTGGACATGGGATCCCCTCGCCAAGGCCTATTATTGGCACAGATTCTACAGCCACCAGCCTGATCTGAATTTCGACAATCCGCGCGTGCTGGACGCCGTGCTCGACACGATGCGCTATTGGCTGGATATGGGAGTCGACGGCTTGCGGCTGGATGCGATCCCCTACCTCATCGAGCGCGACGGCACGAATTGCGAGAACCTGCCCGAGACCCATGCGCTGATCCGCCGAATCCGCGCGACGGTGGATCGGCAATATCCCGGCCGCATGCTTCTGGCGGAAGCCAATCAATGGCCGGAAGAAACCGCCGCTTATTTCGGCGAGGGCGACGAATGCCATATGGCGTTTCATTTTCCCCTGATGCCGCGCATGTATATGGCGCTGGCGATGGAGGATCGCCACCCGATCACCGATATCATGCGCCAGACGCCGGAGATTCCCGCAGGCGCGCAATGGGCGATCTTTCTGCGCAATCATGACGAGCTGACGCTTGAAATGGTGACGGACAAGGAGCGCGATTATTTGTGGTCTCATTACGCCAGCGACAGCCGCGCGCGCATCAATCTGGGCATCAGGCGACGGCTTGCGCCGCTGCTGGGCAATGACCGACGCAAAATCGAGCTTTTGAATTTTCTGCTTCTGTCCATGCCCGGAACGCCCGTGGTCTATTACGGCGACGAAATCGGCATGGGCGACAATATCTATCTGGGCGACCGCGACGGCGTGCGCACGCCGATGCAATGGTCGCCGGACCGCAACGCGGGCTTCAGCCGCGCCGATCCCGCGCGATTGTTCCTGCCGACGATTCAGGATGCGGTCTATGGCTATACGAGCGTGAATGTGGAGGCGCAGCTGGCGAGCCCCGCGAGCCTGCTGAGCTGGATGCGCCGCATGATCGCCGTTCGCCGCAATTATCACGCGTTCGGGCGCGGCCGTCTGCGCTTCCTCTATCCCGACAATCGCAAGATCCTCGCTTATCTGCGCGAGTTCGACGACGAGCGGATTCTTTGCGTGGCGAATGTCTCAGGAGCCGCGCAAGCGGCGGAACTCGACCTGAGCGAATTTTCCGGCGCCGCGCCCATGGAATTGTCGGGCGGCTCGCGCTTTCCGCCCATCGGCGGCCTGCCCTACATGCTCACCCTGCCCGCCTATGGATTTCTGTGGCTGTCGCTGGATTCCAGCAAGCCCGCCGGCGAGCGGTTCGGCCCGCAGCCAGAGGCCGAATTGTTCACGCTCGTCCTCACGGGCGCGACGGCGGATCTGCTGACCGGCCGCGAGGCGCAGGCGTTCGAACATAATGTGGCGCCGCGCTATTTGCGGGCGCGCCGTTGGTTTGCGGCCAAAAGCGCGCGCATTCAAGGCGTGCGCGCCCATGCGCTCGCGCATCTGCCTTCGACGCGGCGGCATCGATCCTTTCTTCTGGCGCAGCTCGACGTGTCCTTGCGCGCACAGGAGGCGCAGACTTATTTCACGCCGCTGGCCATTAACGAAGAGGCCGAGGAGGACAACGTTCTGGCCTGGGCGGCCGCGCGCGTGCGGCGCGGGTCGCGCATGGGGCTGGCCTATGACGCGGACGCGGATCCCGATTTCGGCGCGACGCTGGCGCGCCTGATGCTGGAGGGGCGCGAGCTGATCTGTCCGGGCGGCGGATCGATCCGCTGTTTTGCGGATGAGGCTGCGCCGCAGCGCCTTGCGGAGCTGGAAAGCCGCCGGCTTGGCGGCGAACAAAGCAATTCGTCGCTGGCGCTGGGGGAGGACGCCATCATCAAAATCTATCGGCGTCTGCAAAGGGGCGGCAATCCCGAGGTGGATTGCGCGCGCTTTCTGACGGCTGCGGGCTTTGAGGCGATTCCCGCCTTTTACGGCGCCATGGTGCATGTGGGCGCGGACGGCGCGCAAACGCCGCTCGCCATCATGCAGCGCTTCGTGCGCAATCAGGGCGACGCATGGTCGCGCAGCGTGGACATGTTCCGCCGCGCGTTCGAATCCCTGCTCGCCGCCCCGGAGGAACGGGCGCCGGACATCGGCGAGGCGCTGGCAGATTTCGCGCCGCTCGCCGAGAGCCTGGGCGCGCGCACCGCCGACATGCATCGCGCCTTCGCAGGCCCCACCGCGGATCCCGCTTTCGCGCGCGAGGAACTGAGCGCCGACGATGTTGGGCGCATGATCGAGGAGGCGCAGGAGGATGCGCGCATGGCCTTCGCCGCGCTCGCGCGTCTGCGCGAGATCCCCGACGACGCCGCCGAGATGATCGCGCGCCTGCTCAAACGGCGCGAGGAGACGCAGGCCGCCATCGCGGCTTGCGCGGCCGCGCCGGCGCGCGGGCAAAAAGTCCGCGTGCCGAAAATCCGCGTGCATGGCGATTATCATCTCGGGCAAGTGCTGATCGCCCAGAGCGATTTGCGGATCGTGGATTTCGAGGGCGAGCCGACGCGCCCGCCGCAGGCGCGTTTCGCCAAGGACACGCCGCTGCGCGACGTGGCGGGCATGATGCGGTCCATCGCCTATGCGGCCGAATCGGCGATTCTGGGCATTGAGCGGCGCCTGCTCACCGATCCCCAACGCGCCCATGCGCTGGGGGAAGCCGGCGGCGATTATGTCGCGCGCCTTTTTCTCACAGCCTATGAGGCGGGCGTCGCCGCCTCCCCCGCCGATATCGCGCCGCGCGAGGCGCAACAGCGCTTGCTTGGGCTTAAGCTTTTGGCCAAAGCATTGTATGAGATCCATTACGAAGCCGAGTTCAGGCCGCAATGGATCGGCCTTCCCGTGCGTGGCGTTCTTCAGATCCTCGACAAGACAGGCCCGCGCGCATGAGCGACACACAGACCGAGCCACAGCACGAGAGCGAGCCCGCCCAGGACAGGGCGGATTCGCCGCAGGCCTTGATGGATCGCTGGCGCGTCGATCCCTTCGGCGTGCTCGGTCCCCATGAGATCGCGCCGCATATATGGGAGATCCGCGCCATGGCGCCGCAGGCGACGGCTGTGCGCGCGCAAGACGCGGTGACGGGCGAGGGGCTGGGCGCTTTGGCCCGCGCGCATGAGGAGGGGCTCTGGATCCTGCGTCTGGAAAGCGCGCGGCGACCCCATTACGCGCTGGAGATCGTCGAAGAGGAAGGCGCGCGGCGGCTGCGCGATCCCTATTCCTTCGGCGTGATCCTGCAGGATGAGGAGCTGGCCGGCGTGCGCGGCGAGGGCGGGAAGCCGGTCTATGAGATTCTCGGCGCGCATCCGCGCGATATAGGCGATGCGCAGGGCGTTCTCTTCGCCACATGGGCGCCTAATGCGACGCGCGTGAGCGTGGTCGGCGATTTCAACCATTGGGACGGGCGCGCGCACGCCATGCGGCGCCGGCATGCGCATGGCGTCTGGGAATTGTTCATTCCCGGCGTGCGCGCAGGCGCGCTTTATAAATTCGAGATCGCCGGGCCCGACGGCGCTCTCCTGCCGCTGAAGGCCGATCCCTTCGCCTTTCGCGCCGAGCGTCCGCCCGCCACCGCCTCCATCGTGCACGGCCTGCCTGCGCCCGCCTGTTCGCCTCTGGCCGCGCAAGTCGCGAAAGCGCAGACTGCGCGCGAACGGCCGATCTCGATCTATGAGTGCCATCTCGGCTCCTGGGCGCGCGTGGCGGAGGAGGCGAACCGCCCGCTGACATGGCGCGAGCTTTCGCAGCGCCTGCTTCCCTATGCGCAGGAGATGGGCTTCACCCATATCGAGCTTCTGCCCATCACCGAATTCCCCTTCGACGGCTCATGGGGCTACCAGCCCATTTCGCTTTACGCGCCGACGAGCCGGTTCGGCCCGCCGGAGGATTTCGCGCATTTCGTCGACGAGGCGCATGCGCGCGGACTCGGCGTGTTGCTGGATTGGGTGCCGGCGCATTTTCCCGGCGATGCGCATGGGCTGGCGGCTTTCGACGGCACGCATCTTTACGAACATGCCGATCCGCGCCAGGGCCTCCATCAGGATTGGGGCACGCTGATCTATAATTTCGGCCGCAAGGAAGTGGAGGCCTTTCTCGTGGACAACGCTCGCTTCTGGCTCGAACGCTATGGGCTGGACGGCTTGCGCGTGGATGCGGTCGCCTCGATGCTCTATCTCGATTATTCGCGCAAGGCGGGCGAATGGGTGCCCAATCGCTACGGCGGCAACGAGAATCTTGAGGCCATCGCCTTTTTGCGCCGCGCCAATGAAGCCGCTTATTCCGCATGCCCCGGCGCGGTGACGGTCGCGGAGGAATCCACCGCATGGCCCGGCGTGTCGCGTCCGGCCTGGACAGGCGGTCTGGGCTTCGGCTTCAAATGGAACATGGGCTGGATGCACGACACGCTGCGCTATATGTCGCGCGATCCCATCTATCGCCGCCATCACCATCACGACCTCACCTTCGGCCTGCTCTACGGCTTTTCGGAAAACTACATCCTGCCGCTCAGCCATGACGAGGTTGTGCATGGCAAGCGCAGCCTCATCGGCCGGATGCCCGGCGACCGCTGGCGGCGCTTCGCCAATCTGCGCGCCTTTTACGGATTCATGTGGGGCCATCCGGGCAAGAAGCTCCTCTTCATGGGCGGAGAATTCGCGCAGGAGAACGAATGGAACCACGATTCCAGCCTCGACTGGCATTTGCTGGCGGACCCGCCGCACAAGGGCGTTCAGGCGCTCGTGAAAGACCTCAACCACGTCTATCGCGCCCGTCCGGCGCTGCATGAAAGGGATTGCGAGGCGGACGGCTTTCAATGGATCGTGGGCGACGACCGCGACAATTGCGTGGTCGCCTTCGCGCGCTTCGACAAGGCGCGCAGCGCCATCGTCATCGTCGTGAGCAATTTCACGCCCGTGCCGCGCTATGATTATCGCATGGGCGCGCCGCGCGCGGGTTTCTGGCGCGAGATCGTCAATACGGATTCGCCGGCTTACGGAGGCTCAGGACTCGGCAATGGCGAAGGGCTGCGCACGCAGGCGGAAGAAAGCCACGGCTTTCCTCATTCCCTGACGCTGTTATGCCCGCCGCTCGCCACGATCATGCTGGAATGGACGCAGGCCTGACCGGCGCAGGGAACAAGCGCGCGCCACACGCATTGCCCGCCCATGAAGCGCGCGCAAGCCAAACCGGAACCCTCGCGCATCGCCGCGGATGCGCGAACGACGCTGCCGGAGACGCCGCTGGAGACGCCGCTGGAGATTTTGCGCGCGGGCGACACATGCGCGGTCGTGGCGCGCGCGTATCGCGCGGCCGCGCTGATCGACGGCGCGGATTATTTCCTGCGGCTCGAACAGGCGCTCAAACAGGCGCGCCGCAGCATCCTCATCCTCGGCTGGGATTTCGATCATCGCATCCGCCTGCGGCCTGACGATCCCAACGGGCGCCCGCTCGGCGCCTTCTTGCGCAGTCTCGCGGATGCGCGCCCCGAGCTTGAAATCCGCGTGCTGGTGTGGAGCGTCGCGGTTGTGCACGCGCCCAGCGAGCCGACGCAGCTTCTGCTGGGCGCACCATGGGAGAAACATCCGCGCATTCATCTGCGGCTGGATTCCTTCCACCCCATCTATGCGGCGCATCATCAGAAAATCATCTGCGTGGACGACTCCCTCGCCTTTGCAGGCGGAATGGATCTCACCGTGCGGCGCTGGGACCGAAGGCCGCATGCGCCCGACGATCCGCTGCGCACGAGCCCGGAGGGCGCGCCCTATCGCGCCATCCATGACATCCAGATGATCGTCGACGGGCCGGCGGCGCGCGCGGTGGCGCAGATCGCGCGCGCACGCTGGACGCGCGCGACGGGCGAAAGCCTCGCGCCCGCGCCCGAGCGCGCCCAGCCGGACCTCTGGCCGGACGATCTCGAACCCGATTTCGCCGACGTGGATGTCGGCGTCGCGCGCACCGCGCCCGCCGGGCCCGGCGAAGCGGAGATCCGCGAGGCGGAAGCCTTGACGCGCGCCTGCCTGCGCGCGGCGCGGCGCAGCGTCTATATCGAGGCGCAATATATGACATGCGCCTTCGTCGGCGCCTTGCTGGCGCAGGCCCTGCGGCGTCCCGACGGGCCGGACGTGATGGTGCTGATGACCCATGAATCCCGCGGCTTCGCGGAACGTCTGGTGATGGGGCGCAATCGCGATCGCCTGATGCGGCGCCTGAAACGCGCCGACCTGCATGACCGGCTGCGCATTTGCTATCGCGTGGTCGCCGGCGAACCCGTGATGGTGCATTCCAAGCTGATCATCGTGGACGATCGTTTCCTGCGCATCGGATCGTCGAATCTCAACAATCGCTCGATGGGCCTCGACACCGAATGCGATCTCGCCATCGAAGCGCGCGAGGCGCGCACGCGCGCGGCCATCGCCGATCTGCGGCTGCGCCTGATCGGCGAACATCTGGCGGTCTCGCCGCTGGACGTCGCCGCGCAAGAGGCCGCGACAGGCTCCATGACGCGCGGGATCGACGCGCTGAACGGCGCGGCTTATGCGCAAGGCGCGGGCTTGCGCTGCTTCGAGGCGCTGGCCTCGCCCGGGCCGGTGCGGCCGGTCTTCGGCACGGGGCTGCTCGATCCCGCCCGTCCCTTCGAGCCCTTGTGGTTCCTGAAGCGCAAACGCAAGCGCTAGCCGCGCGCGCGACGAATGCGCGCTTCGCTATAGGCGAAGAGAATAAGGCCCAAAGCGAGGGGGATGATGAAATAAGCGAAGCGAAACAGAATGAGCGCCGCCAGCACCCGCTCGCCGGGGATGAGCGCGCCCACCACCGTCTCGATGACTCCCAATCCGCCCGGCGCGTGGCTGATGAGCGTGGCGACATTGGCCGCCACATAAGCCGTCGCGACCGGGCCGTAATCGACGGGCGCGAAAGCCGACAGGGCTTGATGCAGACAGGCGGCCACGCAGGCGAAATTGAGCGGGCCGACCATCAATTGCGCCAAAGCCAGACGCGGCTCCGGCAAGGCCAGCGTCCAGCCTCGCACGCGCATGCGCCCGCGCAGCACGACGCAACAGGCGAGCCAGATTGCGCAGGCGAAGAGACAGCCGAGGCCCAGCGCGCGCGCCGCGCCGGCGGAAAGGCCGAGGCCTGCGACGGCCTGCGGCGCGAATGTCAGCGCCAGTCCGGCGAGACCGGCCAGACCAAGGCCGACGGTGAGCGCGCAAAAGGCGATCAGTTTCGCCACGTCTTCCGCGCGAAAGCCCCAGCGCGCGTAGAAGCGATAGCGAATGGCGCCGCTCGACAAGGCCGCAAAGCCGATATTATGGCCCAGCGACAGGCTGACGAAGGACGCGCGCGCCGCCTTGCGCCAGGGCAGCGGACGGCCCGCATAGCGCGCGCCAAGCCAGTCGAACAGCGTCAGGCACATATAGCTCGCCGCCGCGAAGGCCAGCGCGGCGGCGACGCGCCCGGGAGCCACGCTCGCCAGCGCGACGCGAAGCTCCGCCATCGAGGTTTGCGACAACGTGCGATAAAGCAGCGCGCCCGCCAGCGCAACGCCAAGCACGGCGAGGCCGAGGCGCAGAAAGCGGCGCCCTTTGCGCGCGCGCGGGCGCGCCGGGCCTGCCTGGGCTTTGGACGACATCAGCGCCTAACGCGCAAGCCGCAGGCCTGATCCCTCATCCATGCGCATGGCTGGCCGCGGACGCATGGCCGCCCGCAGGCGCATGGCGCAGGATGCCGGGGCGCAGCGTGAAATCCACCACAAGGGCCAGATGATCGGAGGCGATGCGCGCTTCCGGCGAGCGCAAGGTCTGCGCGCGCGACACGTCCACGCCGCGGCTCACGAACACATGGTCGAGCCGCAGGAACGGCAGGCGCGCGGGAAAGGTCGCCTGCGGCTTGCGACGCTGGCCCACGCATTGCGCATCGTGAAAGGCGGCGGAGAGGCGCGCATAAACGCGCGAGCGCGGAATGGCGTTGAAATCGCCGACCAGCATCACTGGCTCGCGGCAGGCGGGCCCGCCGATCCAGTCGGGCCCCAGCAGGGTCTCCACCTGCACGAGGCGTTCGCGCCCGCGCAGGCCAAGATGCGTGTTGACGACGTTCAGCTCCGCCCCGCCCACATGCACGCTCGCCCATACGGCGCCGCGCGGCTCAAGCCCCGCCAGCGGGCCCACGCCCGGCAAGGCGGCGCCCTTGATGAACCGCGAAGGTCGCGCGGTGAGAATGGCGTCGCCATAGGCCTCCTCCATCACGCGATAGGCGGGATGAAAATGATGGGTCATGCCCAAAGCCTCGGCGATGGCCTCGGCCTGATCCACCCGCCCCGTGCGGGAGCGGCGGATGTCCAGCTCCTGCAGGGCGATGATGTCGGCGTTGAGTTCAGCCAGCAGGCGGGCGATGCGCTCGGGCGCGCATCGGCCGTCGCGGCCCACGCAGCGATGGACGTTCCAGGTGACGAGGCGCGGCAAGTCTCTCTCCACGAGCGCTGGCGAGGCGGGAACGCAGGCACAGACTGGAAACGCGAAATGCGGAGCTTTCGTTCACGCGAAGACAAGCGGCGCTTGATGCGGGCGCGCCGGATCGGCGTCGGCGGCTCAGGCGTTCAGGCCGCCGCTGCGTTCGATGAAGGCGGCGATCACGTCGAGGCCCGTGCCGTCGCGCATGTTGGAGAAGACGAAGGGGCGCGCGCCGCGCTGGCGCCGCGCGTCAGCCTCCATCACCGAAAGGTCGGCGCCCACCATGGGCGCGAGGTCGATCTTGTTGATGACCAGTAGGTCGGAGCGCGTGACGCCCGGCCCGCCCTTGCGCGGAATTTTTTCGCCCTGCGCGACATCGATCACATAGATCGTGATGTCGGCCAGTTCCGGGCTAAAGGTGGCGGCGAGATTGTCGCCGCCCGATTCGATGAGGATGAGATCAAGCGCGGGAAACTTGCTGCGCATCTGCGCCACCGCATGCAGATTGATCGAACAATCCTCGCGAATGGCCGTATGCGGACAGCCGCCCGTCTCCACGCCCATGATGCGCTCCTCCGGCAAGGCGCCGGCGGCGGTGAGGATGCGCGCGTCCTCCTTGGTGAAAATATCGTTGGTGATGGCGCAGATGTCGTAGACGTCGCGAAATCTCTTGCACAGGGCTTCGAGCAAGGCCGTCTTGCCGGCGCCCACAGGCCCGCCCACGCCCACGCGCAATGGTCCGTTCTGGCTCATGATCGAAACAACCTCGAATATTGGGTTTCATGACGCAGGGAGGCGAGATCGGCGCGGAACGCGCAGCCGCCGAGATCGTCGAGATCGCCGGCTTCGCACTCTTGCGCCAGACGGGCGGCGAGCGGCGCAAGCCGGGCGAGCGCGCCTTGCCCGTCCGTCTGCCCCAGAACGCTCAACCGCACGGCGGCGGACACCAGATTGGCCGCGAAAGCGGCGATGAATCCGTCCAGCGCAGGGCGCAGCGCCAGGCCATGGGCGCCGGCCGCGGCGGCGAAACAGACGACGTAAGGCGCCTGCGCGCCCATCGCCTCGCAAGCGCGCGCGAAAGCGGGATGCGGCCAGGCCGCGCGCGTGACCGCGCAAAAGGCCGCGCCCTGCTGCAGGCTTTCAAGCCGACGCTCGCGCGAGGGCGCAAGCGCCGCCGCCAGTTCGGCGATCTCGCGCAGGCCCGCCATGTCGCCGCTCTGCGTCGCCCGCCAGGCGGCGGCGAAGAGAAGCGCGTCGTTGCGGCCCGAGCCATGCGCCAGAAGCGACTCGAGCCAGTCGAATAGGCTCGCGCCGTCGCGCACGTCGCCCGCCTCCACGGCCCATTCGAGCCCGTGCGAATAAGCGAAGGCGCCCACCGGATAGGCCGGCGAGAGCCATGCGAACAGCGCGAGCGGGGGATCACCCATGCTTGTGATCGTGCTTGTGATGGGCGTGATCGTGCGCGTGGTCGTGCTTGTGATCGTGCGCTTTGTGGTCATGCGCTTTGTGGTCGTGCGCGTGATCATCTTTGTGATCATGCTT
>Ga0315899_10007588_pt1 | contig 11656 bp, 13 predicted proteins | sample LakEriMetagenome_2_FD_203518 | JGI IMG/M metagenome (GOLD analysis project Ga0315899, IMG submission 203518) | Freshwater fungal communities from buoy surface, Lake Erie, Ohio, United States - Buoy 4 MA112 | ecosystem: Environmental > Aquatic > Freshwater > Lake | place: USA: Lake Erie, Ohio... | reverse complement strand
ATTGATGCATCTATTGATTCGCGCATAGAAGAGCAGGCGCTCGCACTTCGCCGTTTAGTTTTCCCTGAACCACCTGCAGTTCGCCCTGATGGCGCACACGTTCTTGATATCAATGGACTTCGTTATGTCTCTCCATGGTCAACAGCTACTCGCTGCTGGGCAGCACTGGATGATTTTAAAGAATCACTTCCATCATCAATTACGCCATTTTTTATTCCACCATCGCTGGAGGAAGTAATTACTACCGGCGTTGATTTATTGGAAGATCGCGTCCCCCACATCATCACCGAAAATTGGATTATTCCTCCGCGTTGGTTCTCCCTCTACACACCCGAAGAGAGAGTGCGTGGTGAAGATGATGATGGACCTTATTCTTTCGCTCGCACCACGATGGCAAAGGCGCGGGAGCGCGCCCTTTCATCCCATGAAATTGTTCTGGGTGCTTTTGGACAAGGACCTGTCGAGCAAGAGATTGAAAATATGATTGATTGGTTAGAACTCTTTCATCCGCAATCACTGGTCGAACTCGATTACGGCGGTTTAGCTGCTTATCTTGATGCAGCACTTCGCAGAGATGGCCTTGATGGGATCAATGAAGATTCATCGATTGAAGATGTGGCATTTAGCTTGTCTGGTCTTGCAGCAGGTGATGGATCAGTTGCTGGTCAGGGATATGAGCGGCTTGTGAGCCGCTGGCGCACCGTTCAAGCCTTCGAATCAGCCATCTAGCGCTCATTTATTCATCTCCAGCGGTATTGCCAGCAGCGGTATCTGTGGGGAATACTTCCCGTCATTACGGAGCAAAACGGACATTTCAGTCCGAGCTCTAGCTAGCACATAACTTTGGGAGAGCATATGAATCGTCTGCCTGATGCAGAAGTTTTGCTGACTCCTCGCGAAGTTGCAGATCTATTTGGCGTCGATCCCAAGACAGTTACTCGTTGGGCAAAGGCAGGAAAGCTCACCTCGATTCGCACATTGGGTGGACATCGTAGATATCGTAAATCTGAAGTTGATGAACTTCGCACAAACTATTTCAAGGCCCAGAACTAATCTCTTATTAGCACTATGAATTATTCCATCGAGCAATTTTTCTTACTGGGTTTTCTCACCCTGATTTTTGTTGGGCTGATTACTCCACCGATTCGCCAACTCGCACTTCGCATGGATGCAGTTGATGCACCAACTCTTGCACGCAAAGCTCAGAAAGAAGCCGTTCCCTATTTAGGGGGAGTGGCAATTGCTGTGGGAATTGTTGCAGCATCCTATGGCTCACTTCTTGCAGTTGATTTCTCTGCCGAAACTTTTAAGTTAGCAAGCTTTGTCTTAGTTCCTGCGATGGCAATCTCTGCGATGGGCCTCTGGGATGACCTCAAAGGTCTTGAGCCGTGGCCACGCCTTGTTGCACAGACCTTTACAGGAATTATCGTTGCAGTCATTCTGACTGTCACAGACACCATGGGCTTTGCCTTTAATAACCATCTCCTGAATTACTTCATCACAGTGTTATGGATTGTGGGAGTCTGTAACTCGATCAACTTCTTTGATAATCACGATGGAGGAGCGGCAGGCACTGTTGCCGTCATTACCTTCTTCCTCTTCTTTATCGCCTATGACCGCCAGCAGATCTTGGTCAGCGCACTTGCCATCGTGACAGCCGGTGCCACAGCAGGATTTCTCATCTGGAATCGCCATCCTGCAAAGATCTATATGGGCGATGCTGGTTCGCTCTTTCTCGGCATCATCATCTCTGTATTAACGATTCGCTTAAGCCCAGGAGTAATTCCTTCCTATAAATCACTTGCTATTCCACTCTTCTTGATGGCAACTCCCATCTTGGACACCACTGTCGCCGTTATTTCACGCCTCTATCGAGGCATCTCACCTTTCCAAGGTGGGCGCGATCACTTGTCTCATCGATTGATGCGAGTAGGACTTAATCGTCGAATCACAGCTTTTATTCTGTGGGGACTTGCAATTTTCTACGGCTTTATCGCACTTGCTATCTATACCTGGCCTGATACCTATGGATTGCCTCTCATCATCATTGGCGCAGCGCTCTGGCTGGCAAAACTGGTGTATTTCTTACGAATTCCATCTGAGGGGTAGACTCACACCATGGCCGATAAGAATGATGATGTAAAAGCAAGAATGCTTGCTGCCCTTGAAGCAAAGAAGAATAAGAAGGGCGCTCCAGGCACTCAAACACATTCTGAAGGTGGCTCAAAGATTCGCGGCGGACAACGCAGCGGTGGAGCTCCACAAGTTCAGCGCAAGGCAGGACCTTCAGGTTCTGGCTCTGCAGGCTAAGCCACTTCTCTTCACGCAGTAGTGCCTTTTCTTCTAGAAATTAGAGTTCGTCCTAACACTTCGCGAAATAAAGTTGGCGGAAGTGTCGGGCAGCCCCCACGGTTAGTCGTTGCAGTGCAAGCACCTGCAGTAGATGGCAAAGCCAATCAAGCAGTGATTAAAGAGTTAGCAAAGGCATTTGATCTTCGGGCTCGAGATTTCACAATTGTTTACGGTGAACTTGGCCGCGATAAAAGGCTCTTAGTTGAAGGAGATGAAGAAACTCTCCAAGGAAAGCTTGAAGAGCTGATGGGCGAGCCCACACTTCTATAGTGATTATTGTTTTCCAAGACTTGTGGCTCGGGACAGGATCGAACTGTCGACCTCACGATTTTCAGTCGCGCGCTCGTACCAACTGAGCTACCGAGCCAATATGTAGTTGTGATCCTGCTGTAGTTAAAAAAGAAGAGAGCGTGTGGACACTCTCTTCTTTCGCGACCCGGACGGGACTTGAACCCGCGACCTCCGCCGTGACAGGGCGGCGCGCTAACCAACTGCGCTACCGGGCCTTACACATTTACATGCGTTCGACCATTTTTCTCTTCTTTCGAAGCGTGCCCCCAACGGGATTCGAACCCGTGTTACCGCCGTGAAAGGGCGATGTCCTAGGCCCCTAGACGATGGGGACGTTTGAGGCTCGCAAATCGTACCTTCTTAAGCGTGCACGACCAAACTCGGTGAAAAAGCCCCTAAAAAGCAGGTGCTTTTAGAGCAGCGCCCACTGCACTGTCACAGAGATAGTGACATCTTGCTGACCTAAATCAATAACAGTCGCATCATTTTCTGCCTTAGCAACTCCCATCACAGGTGTGTAATTTGTTGGCGAAGAATTTTCAACAAGGTAATTCACTTTGCCAAGCTTTACTCCCATCAACTTCGCATAAGAAGTTGCCTTTGCTTTAGCGCTCTTTACAGCAGCAGCCCGAGCAGCTTCCAGTGACTTTGTTGAATCAAGGACAAAAGGAGTTGCTCCATTGATCTGTAGGTTATCGCCACCGGCTGCAACAAGTGCATCAACGAGTGATCCTGCAGTATCAGCTGCGCGCACAGTGATAGTAAATGACTGTGATGCGCGGTATCCGGTCAGAGTGGAGCCACCATCATTGGTGTATTTATACTCTGGATAAACACTGACGCTGGTAGTAGCAATATCTTTGGTATCAATCTTTGCTGTCTTTAGCGCAGCACGAACTGCAGTTGAAGTCTTGGCAGTAGCTGCAAGTGCTTCCTTACTCGTTGCAGCAACAGCTGTGGCAGTTGCATTGATTCGCACTGCATCGGGGACAACTTTGACCGCACCTTGTGCTGAGACTGTGATGTAGCGAGTAGCTGCAGCTTCTGCAGCTGGAGTGATTACGCCTGCAACAGCAATTGTCAGAAGGGCAATGAGGGAGATACGTTTACGAGTTGTCATACACGTATTATCTCTTACTTCCTGTGGCTACGGTTATAGATCTCTGTGTGATCTCGGAGCATTCGCTCCAGTGAGAAGAACTCGTGTGCATGGATTTTTCCAGCAGCACCAAGGCGATTTCGAAGCGCTTCATCCGTTGCAAGTGCGCTTAAAGCACTTGCCATGGCACCTGGTTGTGGTGAAGTCAGAAAGCCTGCCTTATCGTTTTCGACAATATCTGAAATAGAACCCACGGCAGGTGCAAGGATGGGAAGTCCTGCCTGGGCTGCTTGAATCAAGGTCAGTGGAATACCTTCGTTATCGCTGGAAAGAATTGCTATATCACTGGCTGCAAAGAGATCATCAATATCTTTGCGCCAGCCTAAGAATGTGACGGGCAATTTCTCTGCGGCAGCTCGCGCTTTAGAACTTTCAAAGAGTTCGCCTTCACCAGCAACAAGGAAGTGAATAGGAACTTCACGCTTGACCATAGCTGCTGCAACATCGAGCAAACGATCTGGTCGCTTAATCTGAGTCAGGCGTCCTACGAAGGTGCAGTAGATAGCGGTGGGATCTAGTTCAAGGTTCTTTCGAATCTCTGCCTTACTTGCTGTGTGAGGCTCAGGTAGTCCTGGGAAGAAGACGCTGTATTGGCTTGCATTACCAATGCCTGCAGCGATTAATTCGCGTTTTACTTCAGAGCCAATAGCTATGAGGTGATGTGTGCGTTTTGCAAAGAATTTTTCAATCAAGACAACAAGCTTCGTTTTCCACCCTACAAAATATCCATGAAGGAGATGGCCGTGGAATGTGTGAATGCGAATAGCGCCACGACCGGCGATGATGGACGCTAAACGTCCAAGCACGCCTGCTTTGGCTGTGTGGGTATGGATGACATCTGGCTTAAAAGTCTTGATGGTTTTAATAAGTCCTAGAAAGGCTGTGAAATCTGCAATGGGAGAGACAGAGCGTCCAAGACCTGCAATACGTGTTGCCTTGATATCGGTGGCAACTTCATCGAGGAAGTCAGCTTCTGTTTCATCGCAATAACCAGTGATCAGAATCTGTTCAAATCGAGAGGAATCAATTCCTCGCATTAATTCGGCAACGATGACGGCCGGTCCACCCACATTCATGCGGGCGATGATCTGCATTACTTTGATGCGCTCGGCCATGTGGTTATCTTCTCGCAAAAAGGCTGGATAATTGAACTTATGACCAGCGGGCAATTCGTATCCAACTGCACATCAGATGCGATGGCTCGCGCGGCACAGAGTTTGAAATCAGGCTCTCTCATCGCTTTCCCCACTGAAACTGTCTATGGACTCGGCGCAGATGCAACCAACCAGCAGGCTGTGGCACGAATATATGAAGTAAAGGGCCGTCCTGCCGATCATCCACTCATTGTGCATGTGGCAGATATGCAAGATATTGGCCAGTGGTCTGATGACATTCCCGATTACGCAATCGCACTTGCTCGCGCATTTTGGCCAGGACCTATGACGCTGATTCTCAAGCGTTCATCCCTTGCTCAAGATTTCATCACCGGGGGACAAGAGACTGTGGGGCTTCGTGTTCCTGATCATGTGATTGCACTGGCATTACTCAGTGAGTTTAAGAAAATTGGTGGCAAAGGTATTGCAGCCCCGAGCGCCAATCGTTTCGGCCACGTCTCACCCACAACCGCACAAGCTGTCAGTGATGAGCTCTCTCAATATTTAACACAGAATGATTTGATTCTCGATGGTGGGCCATCACAGGTGGGAGTTGAATCCACCATTATTGATTGCACAACTAAAAGCCCCAAGATTTTGCGTCCCGGTGCTATTACAGAGGAGATGATTGAAGAAGTGACCAAGCTTGATTTGTCATATGACGCAACTGAGATTCGTGTCAGTGGATCTCTGGAAAATCATTACTCACCATCTGCGCACGTGATTCTTGATGTTGCACCAGTTGCTGGAGATGGATTTATTGCACTCTCTGAAATCCCAACTCCCGATGGCGTTATTCGATTGGCATCTCCTACAAACAATGAAGATTTTGCACGAGTGCTCTATGCAGCGCTGCGAAGTGGCGATCAGCAATCTCTGACGCGCATTGTTGTGAAGCAGCCTTCCGGTGACGATATATCCGTTGCAATTCGGGACCGATTACTGCGTGCTAGCCGCGGGCGGTGAGGTAGTAGACTGCGCCAGTTCATTAGTTGGGGCCTATAGCTCAGTCGGTAGAGCAACGGACTTTTAATCCGTGGGTCGACAGTTCGAGCCTGTCTGGGCCCACACCTGTATCTTCACGATATGAAAAGTAAGTCTTGGCTACCTTCATATCTAGCCCTTGGTTGCGTGTGGGGTTGTTCATTTATCTTCATCAAATTAGGCCTTGAATTTCTTACTCCCTTTGGCGTCGCCTTTGGACGTTGCGCCTTAGGCGCACTCACCTTGGTTCTCTTTGCCAAGATCCAAGGCGCTCCGATGATTTCAGATAAGAAGTTACTTCTTCATTTGTGGGTCGTTGCAATGCTCCTCAATGTCATTCCTGGAGTTCTCTTTGCGCTGGCTCAGACAGAGGTGACATCAGTTCTTGCTGGAATTATTAATGCAGTCACACCACTGATGACGCTGATTGCAATTCTTATTGTGCATAGGGAAGAGAAACCAAAAAGCTTTCAATTCGTTGGGATCATCATCGGATTTACCGGAGTACTGATAGTTCTGGGAGCATGGCGTGGTCTTGGTGATAATCCGCTCTGGGCAATCTTGGTATTACTGGCGGCAGTTTCTTGCTACGGGATTTCATTTCCCTACACGCGAAAGTATGTGATTCCTTATAAAGCAAAACCAGAATCTATTGTTGCAACACAGCTGACGCTAGCTGCAGCAACTCTTCTGCCTTTCTATCTCATCGATGGCATTGCCAAAGATGAATATCTCCTTGTGCCTGTTCTGGGGATGATTGCACTTGGAGTATTTGGAAGCGGATTTGCCTACATCTGGAACTTCAAAGTGATGGAGTTAGCCGGTAGTGCGATTGCAAGTAGCGTGACGTATTTGACCCCGGTTGTGGCAGTCATTGTGGGAGTTATTTTCTTGAATGAAGAGGTAACGTGGCATGAACCAGTTGGCGCTGTGGTCGTTCTACTCGGTGCTGCGATTGCTCAAGAGCGAATCAGATTTAGTCGATCTTCCAGCCGTCCTTAATAGGACCTAAATCAATTCCAGCTGCTGCGTGATCTGTATTTTCACCACGAGCCATCTGCGCTGCATGTGCTGTGTTATGCCAACGTTCTTCAATTTTGCCATAGCGCCAGAGAAGTAGTGCGATTGACCAGACAACGACAAATGCACCAACAATGAAGTAACCAGCTGAATTCAAGTTAAATGCAAGGGCGTAATCCCAGAAGAATCCAGAAAGATTGAGTTGCTGAGCAATGACCTGGCAGATTTCAAGACCACCAACAAAGAGGGCAACTGCCACTGAAAGCCCAGTAATGATGATGTTGTAATACACCTTACGTACTGGCTTTGAGAATGCCCAACCATATGCAAAGTTCATAAATGAACCATCGATGGTGTCGAGCAAACTCATACCGCCGGCAAAGAAGAGTGGAAGTGAAATCACTGCCCACCAAGGCAATCCTGCGATAACTGAAGAGCCTGCAAGTACGAGGAGACCAATTTCAGTTGCAGTATCAAAACCAAGTCCGAAGAGAATTCCGAGTGGATACATCTTCCAGCTCTTATCAATCCGTCGTGCGATAGGACCAAAGAAGCGCATCAGCAGACCGCGTGAGTTCAAGTGCTTCTCAAGTTCTTCTTCGTTATAGAGACCTTTACGCATCTTTAAGAAGACGCCAACAATAGAGACAAGAATGACTAAGTTCAGGATTGCAATAATCATCAAGAATGTTCCAGAGACAGTGAGTCCGATGAGGCCTGTGTAATGGTGCAGAGCTGAATCTTCATCTTTGAGCTGGGATCCCACAGCTTTAATTCCAAAGTTCAATAAAATTGCAAGTGCGGCAACAACGGATGAGTGACCGAGAGAGAAGAAGAAGCCAACTGCAAGAGGGCGCTGTCCCTCAGACATCAATTTACGAGTTGTGTTATCGATGGCGCTGATGTGATCGGCATCGAATGCGTGGCGCATGCCCAGTGTGTAGGCAAGGACAGCTGTGCCCCAACCAAAGAGAGTGCCATCTGCTAATTCGTAATTTCCAGTTGTGGCTTTCCACATTAAAACGGCCCCAGCAATGTGGAGAAAGGCGATAAAGCCGAACATAGCTGCCATACGGCGCCATTCATCGGCGGTGAGGCGCTCACGCAAGGGGATGCGAGCGGTATCGCGCACGATGTCGTTCATATCCACCCCCTGGTAGCCACATGCAAACCATTTGCAAGAAGGGAAGATTAACCGAGAATTTACGCGCAAGCGAGTTGAAATGACCGCGCCAGCACCAGCCTTGGGTCTACAGTGCGTGAATCTGCTGAACATTCGGGAGGTCACATATGGGCGAAGATTACGGTCAAGAAGAGCTCGTCACCGAGGAGATGCTCTGGGATCGAATCCCTGAGGTCCAAGGCGAAGAACGTGCCAATACGTTCTATGAACTCTCTGCGCGAATCTTTGCTCGTGGCCAATACGACGAGGCTCTTGCCCTTGCCGAGACTGCCCGAGATATCTTCTCCGAACTTGGAACAGCTGCTCAGAGTGAAGGTTTAGCGCAGGCATATTCTGCAATTGGTTACAACCTCAATCAGTTAAAGCGCATGGATGAAGCTGCAACTGCAATGAGCCAAGCTGTATCTATTTTGCGTGAAAACAAATCTCCCATCGCACTTGAACTTGCTTGCACACTCGGTGAGTGGTGGTATGCATCAAAGAATTACGAAAAAGTTATTGAGACTATGTATGAATGTTCGCAGGAGCATTTAGTAGATGGCAACACAATCGGTGCAGCAAATGACATGCACCTGATTGGTTGCGCTCAGCGCGAGCTAAAGAATTTTTCTGAAGCGATTATCTGCTTCCAAGAAGCACGCAAGATGTTTAAAATGGAGAAGGAAGTTATCCATATTGCTCGATGTGATCAGAAAATCGCTTCTTGTTATAACGAACTTGGCGATGGTGAGAAAGCGCTCGATGCCGCACGGAAAGCTATCGATGTATTTGAAACTGCCCACGACCATGATCGTGAAACTTTTGCACTCTTCGAATTTGGAAAAGCTGAAATTCTTCTCGGAAAACTTGAAGATGGGCTTTCTACCCTCGATGGAGTCTTGCTAATCATTGCTGAGGATGAACCAAAAGACTTCGATTTCATTCTCGACATCGAGACCCGCATGGTTTCAGTCATGCGCCAGTTAGGTCGCATGGAAGAAGCAGATGAGGTTGAACGTCGATTGAAGTCAGTACGTGAAGCTCTCGCTGATGAACCTGCATCAGATGCAGATGTCACACTCAACGATTAGATTTTGTGCGGTAGGTGCTGCAAAGCCCAGTGATACATCGCGATAGCACCAGCAGCAGATGCATTCATTGAGCGCGTAGAGCCATATTGCTCAATGGCATAGAGAACGTGGCAGATCTCAATTCCTTCATCTGACATTCCAGCACCTTCTTGGCCAAAGAGAAGTACGCATTTCTCGGGAAGTTCTGCACCTTCTAAATGCTTTGATCCTGGAACGTTATCGATGCCGATTATCGGGGTCTGATTCTCAGCACACCACTGTGCAAATTCAGTGACGGTTGGGTGATGAAGGACGGTCAGATATCGATCTGTCACCATCGCACCGCGCTTATTCCAATCACGCTTTCCAATGATGTGAACATAGGAAGCATTGAATGCATTTGCTGTGCGCACGATGGAACCAATGTTTAAATCATGTTGCCAGTTTTCAATGGCAATCTGCAATTTGTGTCGCTTTGTATTGAGGTCGGCGACAATTGCTTCCACAGTCCAGTATCTGTAATGATCGAGGACATTTCTACGATCACCATTTTCTAGAAGCTCAGGATCATATTGAGGTCCTGTTGGCCATGGTTTTTCATGAGGGCCAACGCCTACTACTGGGAAAAATTCACCCGGTCCAATGACTGCAGGTGTATTGATTTCCATGGATGCACTCTAAACTTAAGCAGCCGGCAATACCAATAACTTTGAAGGAGTCACAATGGAGATTGTTTATCACATCGCTTTTGGCATCCATCTGCTCTGCGTGGTTGGGATTTTGGCTCTCTTACTCTTGCAGGCGAAAAAGAATCCCAAGAAGCTCAATCCTGGAATTGTCCATGCAACGCTCACGGCGCTCATCGCAGCTCTTGTGATGGTTGGTCTGTGGGATCAAGTTCATGATGAAGCGCTTAACCACACCAAGGTTGGTATCAAGACTCTGGTGCTTGCAGTGATTTTGACTCTCGGTTACACACACCTTAAGAAGCCAGTACTGAAGAATTCAATCTGGGCAGCGATGCTGGGATTGACTGTTCTCAATATCGTTATTGCATACGCCTGGTAATTATTTCTATGAAAAAATTTGGGATTGTGGCATGCCTGATTTTTGCCATCCCAAATGTTTTCCCAGTGCAGGCAAGCGCACTTGATCCCATAAACGTTGCTGCAACCTTTGAAAGACTTACCGCAGGATCTGCACTGGCCGATCCTTCGGTAGTGGTCATTGATCAACTCACAGGACAGGTTGTTTTTGAAAAGAGCGCCTACTCACAACGAAAGCCTGCCTCGGTTCTTAAAATCTATTCAGCAGCAGCAGCGCTGACATATATGCAGCCCACTCAAATTTTCACAACGTCAGCCTGGGTGGGAGTGAATCCAAAGAGTCTTGTCATCCAAGGTTCCCTGGATCCATGGATGAGCCTGAGTGATCCTGTTGCTAAGAAGATGGGGCGCACCTCTATCCCTCGAATTGAATACAACTCACTTTCAGCTCTCAAGGAAGCAAATCCGGGATCTATTCGGAATTCAACAATTTATTACTCTGATTTATATTCGCAAGATGTTGCCAACATCAAGCGCTTCTTTATTAAGCAAGGCGTGAGCCCAATTATGAAGAGAGTGAGCACGCAGGAAGCACAGATGCTTTCCTCTGAACAAATACTTTCATCCGATTCTCCAGAACTTCAAAAGATGTTGGCTTTTGCGCTCACGTGGAGCGATAACTTACTCACTGAACGCATCGCCCGTCTTGCATCACAAGCTGCTGGTTATCCCCTCAGTGATGAAGGCGTTTCCCGAACTTTCGAAGAAGTACTCGCAGGACTTGGCGTGAGCAGCCAAGGGCTATTCATTAAAGATGCCAGTGGGCTCTCGAAAGAGAATCGAGTAACTGCAATACAAGTCGGTCAGTTACTCGTGAAGATTCGTAGCGATTCTCGCTTTGCCTCACTCATTAGTGGTCTGCCAATCAGTGGATTAACGGGAACTCTGCGCAGCAGGTTTGTCGACACGGCACCGCAAGCAGTCGGCCTTGTTAAGGCTAAGACTGGGACCCTTAATGGAACTGCAAATCTTGCGGGTTATGTTGAGGCAGGAGATCGCGAATATGTTTTTGTCATCATCGCTGACAGATTAAAGACAAGTTCACGTGCGGAGAAATTTGCACGTTCAACGGTGGATAGAATTTTAGGAAAGATTGCAGCACCACTATTGCCGATTTTTCCTACACAACCAGCTGAGATAGTTGTTGAAGAGGTTACGACAACCGCTTAATCGTCGTCTTCATCTTCATCATCATGGTCACGATTGCCACGTTTACCTTTACCTTCACGACCTTCATCATCGTCGTCATCGCCACGTTGAGGAACATTTGTCACAGTGGGCATAGGTAATGAATTAGGGCTAGATGAGATCTTGGCAGTTGGCGCAGTCTGCATAGTTGGTGCAGGCGCTGAGTTCGC
>Ga0315899_10007587_pt1 | contig 11657 bp, 25 predicted proteins | sample LakEriMetagenome_2_FD_203518 | JGI IMG/M metagenome (GOLD analysis project Ga0315899, IMG submission 203518) | Freshwater fungal communities from buoy surface, Lake Erie, Ohio, United States - Buoy 4 MA112 | ecosystem: Environmental > Aquatic > Freshwater > Lake | place: USA: Lake Erie, Ohio... | reverse complement strand
GTAACTGTATCCAGCGCGTACAATTTGACCTGCGGCCAAGTTGGCGATGGTTGGGCGGACAGACTTTGTGGGTGAGGTCATTGGAGAGTGCCTTTCAACTCATTTAGTATACCGTTTCTGCCGAGCAGAAACAAGCCGGTAAACCGGTTCACAGGGGGCGGAAAGCCGCCCAACGTCACACAGCCAACAACTAAAATGTAAAGAAATAAAGAGTTAAAGGGTAAAGAATTAGTCCTTGGGGAGGCAACAGACGCGGAAACCGATGCTGAGGCTGCGGTCGACCGGGAGGGAGCTGAAGCGGCAAGCCGAGCGGCAGAGCCTGGGGCTGACGTACCACGACCCGCCGCGCAGCAGCCGACTTGTTCCTCCGCCTGCCGTCCAGGCACTGCCATCCGCCGGTGCCCCCTTATAAGTAGCGTGCCAAGAATCCAGACACCATTCCTGGACGTTGCCGTGCATGTCATGCAGGCCCCAGGCGTTAGCCGGAAAACTTGCTACGTCAGTGGTTTGCGCAGTGCTGCAATTGTCCAGCTCCGGCGTCAGCGTGGCCCCGAAATGGAACGGCGTGGTGCTGCCGGCGCGGCAGGCGTATTCCCACTGGGCTTCGCTGGGCAGGCCGTAACGCTGGCCCGTGCGCTGGCTCAGCCGGCAGCAGAACTCCAGCGCATCAAACCAGTTCACCTGCTCCACCGGGCGGTTTGCACCCTTGAAAAATGAAGGATCGGGATTCAGGTCGCGCTTCACCTTTTCCCAGCCCGCCACCTCGTGCCACTGGGCCTGGGTGATCGGTGTCTGGGCCATAAAGAAAGAGCCCAGGGTCACCTCGTGCTGGGGGCCTTCACGCTCCAAACGCTCCGGCTCGTCCTCAGGTGAGCCCATCAGAAAGCTGCCGGCCGGGATTTTCAGCATGGTGAGCTTGATTTCTTCGATTAAAAGGTTTTTCACAAGATTCAGGATGGGGTCGATTCACCGTAACTACTATAGCGTGGTTTAGCTGCGAGGGTAAGGCGGGAAACCGCCCCTGCCGTCTAGCTGATCCGGCGCCAATGGTTCGGGCGATTTGAGTAGCGCCAGGGCCCTGAAGGCACCATCAACGGCCTCGTTCAGGGCGTCGCGGTCAATGATGGCAATACGAATTGCCAGGGTGTCGGGGCTCTCGGGGGTGCTCATGGTTTTCTATATTCAGAGAGCGATCTGGTCAGTTCCATGGATGCACATGGCCAGGCAAGGATTGCAACCCAAGTAACTCCTTGTCTTTGTCGGATAGGTTTAACCGCTCCAGAAGCTCTTTCCTCTCGCTGTCTTGTCTGTCCAGCTCTATTTGCCTCAGCGAAGCTTCTCTTAAAAGGAGGCTTTCTGCCACCTGCTCAAAGGTTACCTCCCCTATGTTCTCACTAAAGAGATTCAGGGAGCATTTATCGACAGTGTAGCGATCCGGGAAGTAAAAGTTTACGTTGTAGCGTCCGAACTCCTCACGGGTATCAAACACTACCCGAACATCAAGCTCCTTGGCTTTACATAGTATTGAAAGTAGCAAGGAAGCAGAGACTGTCATTGTGGGGGTGCCCTTTAACTCACTTAGTATACCGTTTCTGCGCTGCAGAAACAAGGGGGAAACCGCCCCAAAGGTCTTCGTACGCTTGAATCATGTCGTACGGGTCGATTTGGAAGCGGCGTTTAAACGGTCACTAATTACACGAGCAATTTCGGGAGACGAGCAGTACCCGCCAGCCCACCAGATGGGGCCGAAAACTTGCACTTGAACGAAATGCCCTCGGGGGCGGTAGACCCGACCCTTAAATGGGATGATGAGGGATAGGAAGGGAACGTAGGGCAGGTGGATTTCCATATTAGTTCAAGACAGCGAACGTAGGGGGACAGTGGAATCGTCAATTTTCACTCTCATCGCCCAGTCCGGCTCGTTCGGGTCGTAGGCGTCTTCGAAAGCTCGCCGCAGTTCTTCCCGAGTGACCGTGACGGGACCATCATCCGTGAGCCAGGTGTGGTAACCGTGCCCGATGTCGGTGTAGTCGAGCAGGTCAGTGACGGCAGAGTTGGACAGTGCCTGCGATGCTGCCAAGGGCTGGGGCTCCTGTAGAGCTTTCAAGTGGTAGCGATTTGCGTAAATGACCCCTTGCCTCTCCGCATCGCTGCGCCAATCGGACGCGGCTGCGAGTGAAGAGAAAGGGCCAATGTACGGCAGTCGGCTACCGTCAGAGTTGTCTGAGACCAGTATGTACTTGGAACCGGATGGTGCCCAGTCTAAACTAGCTAGTGCTTCTTCAATCATTGTAGTTGGAAATGGGCTCTAACGAGTTAAAGCGGTTGTGTCAAGAATCAAGGGCAGGGTGACGGAGTGTGCCACCGGACCAACGAATGACGGAGTTGCTAAGCAACCACCCGTTGCGAGCGGTGTAGGTTGGGGTTGAGGCGTCGTCGGCGGGAAGAGCTGCGAGCATTTGGTTGCGGACATCATAGTTGTCGAGTGCGACGGTGAGCAGAGCCTTCTTTGTTTTCTTTGCCGAGTAGCCACCGAGAATTCGTTCGCCGTTGATAACCACCACGATTTCGTACTGGGTCGGACGGTTGTGAGTGTCGTCGTGGCTCAGATTTTGGAGGGTGGTCACTGCCGGGGTCGTTTCACTGTATTTATTATACCGTTTCTGCTGAGCAGAAACAAGCCGGTAAACCGTCATAGGGAGAACGGTAAACCGCCCCAAACAAAACTCAATTTCGGGGTGCGGTTCGAGCAGGCCCCGCGCCAAGTGGTTCCCACAGTGTTTTCATGTGTTCCCACCGGGGAGTGAGATAAGCGATAACAGCGGGCTCGTCAGCCCTACAAACTTCAATCTCAATCCGCTCGTATAAGCCTCTGCGTTGCTGCATAATGAAGAGGAACAGTTTACCGTTGCGGTAGTTGTCGTCGCCCACGTGCGGAAATGGCGCCCCTTCGGAGTCCTCCTCGTGATCCTCCACCCAGTCCCATCGAAATATGAGATTGTAGTCCATGTCGCTATCGCCTTCTTCAACCAGGAAGTCAGCTATGGACTTGTACTCTCGGCAACCTTTAGCGCCACCAGGGGCGTAGTAGTTTCCTAAGTTAAAGTGGTAAGGGTGACTGACTTCCCATAGGTGGGGAACTGGTGTTACCTGAGTGTCGTTGGCTGGCATGGTGTTTAATGGGGATGGGTGGAGGGGTGGATGGTTAAGTTCACATTACTTACTTTAGGGTGTTTCACGGGAAAGGTGAGACGGGGAGCCGCCTTAGATGAAACCTCCTTTCTCTAGGGCAGTTCGAATGGCGGTCGTTTCGGGGTCCCAGTTGTACATGCCATCCAAGGAGTCTAGTCTTGCGACCACTGCCTCAAATTGCTCCTTGAGCAGTTTTTGCTCATGGGTGCGGAGAGAAGCATTGGTACCAGTGATGTCAGTTAACATGGTTGTTGAAGGGGGCTAGGTGGAGTTTTCGAGCGTCAATGGGGCACGCGAGGGCTATTAGCTCAATTTCCTTGGGCCAGTAGGCGTTGTCGTCTACGCAGTAGCTTTCGATTGTTACTGTGTAGACAGAGCCAATGGGGAGGGCGTAGCTGTAGTTGTTGGGGGTGACCATGGCTGAGTGGTGGTGGTGTGAGTATTGCCGGGAAGCCCCAACGGGGGTTAGGAATCTGCCTTCCACCATGCGTCATGCGAACGCCACCACTCGCGGCAGTGCTGCTGGATCCTTTCGCAGCCATCTTGGCCAGGCCCCGGCTCAGTGGGGCGGTTGGGGTCGGCTGAGCTGAATGTGCGGCCCTTGAAAAGGGCAACTTCTGACCAGCGGTGATCTTCGGCCCTCTCACTGTCAAAAGCCACGGCTTCTTTTTCGTTAGCAAAAAGCCAAACGGCTTGCTCCTCCTCGACAGAGTAAATGGATTGGGCAGTTGAGGTGGCCATGGTTGGTGAAGTTCGCTGTAACTACTATACCGTTTCTGCCCTGCAGAAACAAGCCGGTAAACCGTCCCAGAGCGAGCTGGAAACCGCCCTTAGACCACGACCCACTAATCCCTGGCGTGGCACCGACGCTGGGGGTCAGCGGGCAATTTTCGCCTTTCATGATCCGTCATCTTCCAAGTGTTTGTCGTCAATCAGGACCGTGGTGTCAAACGGGATTTGGCAGCCATTGTAAATATTTGCGCCAAATTCGTGCATTAACTCCCACATTTGAAACTGAATGTACCCATTAGCGTCTGTTGGCCTGGGCTGGTAAGGGCACCGATTTTCACAGTTCCAGCGTCGCACTCTTTCTGCGAGTTGCATGTCCAAAATGGCTTTCCCCCTTTTCCGTGAGCTTCACCTTAACGTTGTCATTGACGTTGAACTTATTCATGGTTTAGGTCTTGTGATGGCAATGCGATAGCGGGGTGAGTTGCCGGGAAACCCCTGCGGGCTGGGGGATCAGGCGGCGGCCTCTTGTTCGGTTAGCCAAACTTGTACGGCAGCCAGCGCCGACAGGGGGAGCATGTGATGACCGACGGGCTGCCATGAGTGACTAGCCCATCCGCCGGGAGGTTGCGTGTGGTATTCAGTCAGCCTGCGGAACATATAGAAAACCGCTGTTTCATTAAGCGTCAGTGAATACTGACCCGTTACCCGAAAAAGGAGATACCAAGAACAATCGGATCTTGGCCAGGCTTGGACGGTCAAGCCGCTAGCGGGATTTGCGTAAACGGTTGTGACTAGAGTGTTTGCCACGAGTGTCAATGGGATGAAGGGTTAGGCAGGTACAATTCGTAGCAGTGGAATGAGTTGCCGGGAAGCTCTGGCGGGCTAAAGGTCAGGCGATGGCTTCGCAGCTGACGATTTTGATCTCAGCGATGCGAACTTTGAGCTGTTGGCGAAGGAAGCGACGGGCTTGAATCACGCTGTCGGCATAGACGCCGGTGACGATGGCCTTACGGCTGCGCTTGGTTGGCAGGTAGGCGATTTCGAAAAGGAACATGGCTGAGTTGGTTCGCTGTATTTACTATACCGTTTCTGCCGAGCATAAACAAGGGGTGAACCTCCCTAAGGCAAACGGTTAACCGCCCACCCAACCTTTTGACAAAGTTTCTACTAGATAAACTCGAAGAGGAAGTAATCAATGGAAATGCCGAGTCTTTCGCACTCTTGCGGAACATCGTCGGGGAGGGACTCCACCAAAGTTGAATAGGCGAATTTCTCCCACAGCAGGTAGAATTGTTCCTCAATCATTGGTCTCAAGTTGCAGTATAGCATCTATGCGGATGGGTTCTCAATCTTGGTTCTCAATGGGCAAGCACAGCCAGTAGCGATGCTGCTCGTTGTTGCGCTTCCACATCTCCTCAGGGTTAATTTCCCAAGTGGTTCGAGCTTCCATTATCGGATAGTCACTCCCAGGGAAGCCAAAACTGGTGAACATTTCCCCTTTGCTCGTGTTTCCGCCCAAGTAGTCCCCGTCTGGCGCACTATATGTGCTGAACGGCACAAGCTCAGGGTGGCGAGCACGAATGACCGCCCAGACTTCGGGGCTGGTTTCGACTGTTTTGTAGTCCGACATTGGGAGTGGCGTTTGTATGCTATTACTATACCGTTTATGCGTCGCAGAAACGAGGGGTGGAAACCGCCCGTTTGCGAGGGGGAATAAAATGCTTCGCACTCTTCGAAAAAACTTTTCAATGTTGAGGGGGGTGGGGGGGTACCCCCCCTAACATTGACTTTACCGGGTAAAAGTATAGTGGAGGAGTGCTGAGGGCTGTAACAACCCTGGGGCAGCACTTCCTCCACCCCTCCAAATTGTTACTTTCGTTATATGGCAACTTCATCCTTCACCTCTTCTGTAACGAAGGCACTATCCCAAATAGAAGATCAAATTCAGTCTTTATCGGACACACTGGCCGGAAGTGAGATAGACGTTCAGGGGTTGAACCTTCAGCAACTCATTCAAAAGGTGAACGCAGAGCTTCGTAGATTGAGACGCCAAGACCAAATTATCAAGGACTTAGGATACTCTTCCATACGTAACCTGGAGAAGGGGTTAAAAATGACCTCCCCGGAATCAAGGAGGAGGAAAACAAAGCAATATTACGAAGAAACCCTGCCAGCAGAGCTGCTAAGCTTACCCTTAAAGCTGAGAGTCACCAGTGATTTAAGAGAGGGTGCAAGAATAGAAAAGTTCTTAGTTGAAAGTCTCTACCCGACTTTTGAAGAATATCTTGGCTCTGCTTATTCGGATCCCGACAAACTACTGGATAAGTGGGCGGAGCTAGAAACGTCCGAGTGTCTCTTAGACTTGAAAAATTGGTGTGTTGAACGAATGTTCAATGTCAAAGAAAGGTTGCCGTCCGACAAGATTCGACTCGAAGACCTGGCAGTTGACAGTTGCGCTTTAAGTAGCTACACAAACGAAAGTATTCGTCGGGAACTAGCAACTTGGACAGCAAAGACGGGACTGTCTGTCACCAGGGAGGAATACGAAGCGTTTTGGGAAGATTGCTCCTACGATAGGGTTGTAAAAAAGTTGCTTTCCCGGTACGCAGGGTGTTCAATGAGTCAGTACGCGATTCAAGCTTTGAAAGACGAAGGTTACATTGTTGGGGAGGACACCTGGAAAGACGGCTTAGAGCTTGAGAGGGTAGCTGTAGCTATGGCAGCTGTAGGGGAGATGGAGGGTAAAGCAAAGTGGGACACTGACTTTGTTGATGCTGCGAGGGAGGCGATTTCTAAGTATCCCGAGGAAGTCGTAAGGCCCCGTCTAGCTTAGCCTTAAAATTTACCACCTTGTTGAACACACTACACTTTATTCAGTAAGTTACAAAACTTTCCGGAGACGACTATGGAACCCAAGAGAGAAGAAAACAATGAGAATTGGACAGTGACTCAAAACGGAGTTACGCTTACACGAAAGCAAATCTGTGTTCTACTCGACCGCACATTCCGCTGCGGTCACTCGACACAAGGCAGCCCATTGGAGTACTACGGGCCGATTCCTCGACTCGTTGACCCACCTAAGCGAAAGAAACCGAGACCCGTGGGGGACTAGCCGTAGTACGGCTCCGTAGGTACAAACACCATTGGGAACCTTGACCCTTTTACTCTTGCGACGAACCCTTGGTACTTTTCAACCCATATCGGATCAGCGTAGCAAAGCTCTCCGAGCCGACTTGTCGGGTTGCCTGAAGAAGTAGCATCGAGTTCTTCGTTGGTCCTTTCAAGGAGCTTGGCTTCGTCGCTGTTTTCTTCGATTTCTTTGTGCGGGAAGTAGCGAGCGTACCAACTTAGCCGGTCATACAGGAACCCTGTCTCAGCGATTTGATTGTCACACATGTCATAAACCTGGGCAGTCTCGTAGCTAACGTAGCGAGGATCACCCGAACCACCGATCTCCACGGTGACGAAACAATCGCGCTGCCAAAGCCAGTCTGAACTTCTCAATGGAGCGTAGACGGTGTACACGAAAAAATCAGACAGGTCGTTTTCGTGGTTGCAAGTGTTTTCTCGTACAACTTGTTCGTATTCGCAACCTTTTATCAACTTGAAAACCGAAACAAGGTCCGCATAGGCGTCCTCCGAAAAGTCGCTTTCTTCCACGCATTCTTGAATCGAAGGCGGAAGGAACATTGGCTTCCCTAGCGAGCTCTCAATGTGCTTTCTCGTGTCCAGCATGCACATGAACCAGTGCTTTTTGTCAAGTATCACATTCATTGTATGTGGTGTAGAGGGTGGACTGAAGGTGGAAAGCATTAACGGGGGGTGCGCTCTCGCGCCTCTTGTCGAGTGCGACTACGGCCAACGTGGTATCCGTCGCAAAATGCACATTTGTACGCACTGAAGGTGCCACCGAGTCTCTGTTGCATCGAGTCGGCTGCTTTCAATGCTGAGCTTTTGCTATTGTACATAACTTTGGGCATCCCACTCTTGAGTGAAATGTGGGAATTTCGAGAGAAAAGACCCCAGGCGAACCCGGTGACGAAAAAGTTTCGAAGTGCCCTTTGAAGGGGAAACTGGTCTTGAACTGCCCGAAATAAGTTGTACGGGTTCATTATCCGATTATAGCTGCGTTTCTGGCTGCGGCTAACGCCAAGGGGTCGGAGGAACTGTTGCGCTCTCCGTTAAACCACTTGCAGCATACAAGGTGAAAGTCTGTGTGGTTTAGTGGAGTATAGCCGCCGAAGCCCCCACTTCGCCATTTAGGTTGGCTCCTGCAAAAGGGGCAATTCTCGTGCTCTACGCCGGGAATATCAAGCACGTGGTTACCAAATCCTCGGGGCAAGGGCATACCAGCCGGGATTTCCGCCCACTCAATCAGCCCCTTGGGGAGAATCACACTGTAACCGTCCCAGTAGTCAAACTCGGGCGACAGCACGTCCTTAAACCCGGCACCACGCATACGCATCTCTGCTGTGAAAACTATTGTAAACTTTTTGCTCTTATGGGCCATCCTCCAGATGCACAACCCTTCCTCGGGCTTGCGCTCTGCGTAATTATGGAAGATTAGGCCCCGGACAAGTTCCTTTGTAGTAGGGGTTTGGGGCTGGGCGAGGGTCATTGGTTCGAGTGACTCATCTGAATTAAGTATACGTTACTGCCGAGCAGAAACAAGGGTGGAAAACCGCCTTAACCAAGTCCCCCTTCTCCCAGATCGGTTCGTGGGGTGATACCTTCTTGCCTTCTCCTCGACTCGATAACAGAATCAATTCGCTCTCTTTGGGCAGCAATTAAAACACTTGGAATACTCAGCGAATGAGAGAATGCGAGAATGCCAAGGAACAGGTATATTCGTTCCAACCAGATACTTTGAGTGGGAGCAGCTTTTGACACCAGCACGGATACAAAAATAAGCCCGAGCGTAGTAAGGTAAGAAAGGAAGAGCACCTGGTGGCGAGCCCATCGTCTAACGAGTCGCCCCCTATACACTTCAGCGACCCTCCAGTTTCCCGGTGGGATTAGAACAGGGTCTCCGACCACCACAATCAGGATGGCAACAGAGTAGGCTAGAACGGAAAATGCTGTAAATAGCATATTCAGTGCGGCGTCATTGCCGTGTAGGAGTGGTTGAAGGTAGTATGCGACAACCCCGGACGTTACCACCTTAGGGCGTGTCAGACCTAAAACTAGTTTGCTGAACGAAAACTTTCCAGACATTTGATTAAGAGGTGTTTAACCTGAGACGTGTGTGATAATTTCGCTTAAGAGCTGCAGGGGGCCACCCAACAAGAGTCAGTCAGAGCCTTGCCTTAGAAAAGATTCGCGTTCCAGCGCCAGAGTGTCCAGCTCAGGCGCGATCAGGTTTAGGGCCTCACGTACAGGGCAACTATACTCAATAGAAGAACCGTACAGTAAACCATACTCAACCGGTGAAGCTTCCTGGGCTGCAACGCGTATGGCCTCAGAGAGGGCACTACTTTTGTGTTGCGGCCCTAACCTCTTGCAAAGAACGAAGGTTACCGTAGGGGTAAATCGTCATTTTCTCCTTGTTAAACCTTGAAGGACATTGTACAGGATTAGTGTTGCCACCACACCTGCAACGGCAACGGCGGACACGATAATCACCAACAAAATTGGAACTTCCGTGGTAATCTCGGGGGTTTAGATGGGCGGAGTCACTCGGGTAGTTCTCTATGGAAATAACCAGCCAGCTCGTTATGAACGGAACACTCTTCCCAGAGCAAGGTGCCGTAGTCGTCGAAGCCCTTTTCGCAGGCACGCTCGCTCTCATTTTCGAGTCGGTGCGCCTCGTTGCGAAGAGCTTGTGCAACTCTGCGTGCGTCTTCGGGGGTGATCTCGTACTTTATCGTAGATTTGGTCATAAGTGAAAAGTTGTCAGGACTTTCCCTCTAAGTCATTGGCCAAACTCAAAATGTCTTCGACAAGAATGGCATCCTCACTGAAATAAAAGGTTCCCTCGTACTCATATGTTTTTTCCACCTTAACCTCTTGAGACTTAAGCTTCGCTAAAGCCCGGAGTGCAGCGGCCAACCCTAGGCGAAGGCCAAGCTCAGGAAAATCGTACTGCTCAAATACGTCGTTTGCAGAACTGTACAACTCTTTTGCTGTCGGTGGCAATTTAGAAGTTTTCATGGCTGATGGTTTAAGGGCTGCTGATACTACTATACCGCTTTCTGCCCAAGAAAGCAAGGGCGGGAAACCGCCCCAGCTCTCCAACTATATACAATTTTACGGTAGGCGCACCATAGCTTAAAGCTTAACCTCAAACGTAGTGTACTCACACCCCTGAAACCCTTTACAGGTGCAAAGTTAGGGCGATCGTAGTAGTTCACTTCCGGGAAGCTTAAGTCCGAATCCACACTTATGCTGTACCCTCTCATGAAGGACTTTTGTGTTTGTGCTTCAAATAGTTTCACTGCTTTGTCGATTCCTTCGCAGTAGCACTCGAACAACGGTTGAGGATTGGACCGGTAGTAAGCTTCTGACCCATCACCGTATCTGGATCCATACCAAAATTGGTAAGTTCTCTTGCTCACTTCTTCTCAAACAACTGGTTCGCCAGAGCAGCTGCGGCATCGTCTGCCCTCTTGGCTAGGTTGCTTAGCTCATAATCCGAGAGTGGAAAACGTGCGTCGCACTCTTTGATTAAGTGGAGGTAAACCTCTGTGGCCAGATTCATGTAGCGTTCGGATGTGAATGCCATTGTTTAGGGGGTTGATTGGTGAAGACCTTTACGAGGCTATTGTAAGAAAGTCAGCGCCTTTCGGTTTCTAAAATCGGGCAAAAAACGCTACAAGCTACCCCACTAACAATAACGAGAAGTGGAGTATTTGGAAAAATAGAGGCGAAAAGAGCCCCAATGCAGCCAGTGGCTATAAGGTTGAAGTAGTTGAGTTTCATGACTGTGGGGTCAACGCCGAAAAGGTGAAGACCAGAAAGCTCTTGATACCAACACGTAAATAACGAGAGTGGAGGTAACACCGATGAAACCTAAAAGGGTCACAACGTTTCCGGTAAAGTCGAGAGTGTCGGGCATTGCAGGAGGGTTGGTTGATGGTGTGTGTTTGGTGTTTTAACGTTGCGAAGCAGCCTAGAAACGATCGAGAACGAACTTAACTTCTTGAAGACAAGAGGTGTTGGGGTCCACAAACTCAGCGTAGACATAGTCTACAGGCAATTCCATCTCAGATGCAAACTCTTCGCAGAGTGCAAATTTAAGCTCGTCTTCCATCTTTGCCTTTTCATCGAAGAGGTCGAGGGTGGACTTTTTCACGGTTGCTTGCGTGGACTGAAGTAACTATACCGTTTCTGCGCTGCAGAAACAAGCCGGGAAACCGTCCCCGAGCGAGGGGGGAATCCACCCCTTGCCCCCAGGTTGCAGGAGCCAAGGGCTAGAGATCAGAGATCGTCGCAGCGGTTTCTCGATGCTTCACGAAGAGAAATCTCAATCTCACGTTCGCAAAGCCTTAGCAGAACGTCTGTGTTCAACTTAGCTATCAGAGTTATTGACTGACATTCCAGCGCTGTCGGGCTCAATCTTTCGGAAAATGATCCGTCCAGCGAACACCTCGATTCCGAGCGTGTCTCCGTCTGACCAACCAATTGCTTGAAGGATCTCTTCAGGGAAGTCAAGAACGAGGTCACCATTGTCATCGGAGGAAAGTTTCGTTGTAAGGTTATCATTATTATGCTCAAGCATTGTTTTCGATAATTTG
>Ga0315899_10007586_pt1 | contig 11657 bp, 12 predicted proteins | sample LakEriMetagenome_2_FD_203518 | JGI IMG/M metagenome (GOLD analysis project Ga0315899, IMG submission 203518) | Freshwater fungal communities from buoy surface, Lake Erie, Ohio, United States - Buoy 4 MA112 | ecosystem: Environmental > Aquatic > Freshwater > Lake | place: USA: Lake Erie, Ohio... | reverse complement strand
GATGCTGGACCGTCTCCGTCCAGGATCTGTTGTGGTGGACCTGGCCGTTGCCCAAGGAGGCAACTGTGCGGGGACGGTGCCCGGGGAGACGGTGATCCGCGGCGGCGTCCGATTGATCGGTGCAGAGGCGCTTCCCAGCTCAGTGCCGAACCATGCCAGTGCGCTTTACGCACGGAACGTGGCTGCACTCCTCGAACATCTGGTTCACAACGAGACCGGTCTTCATCTCGATCTGGATGACCCCATTGTGGAGGCTTGCCTGCTCACCCATGCAGGTGTTTGTCGCCGCGATGATGTGGTGATGACCGGGGCTCCTCTTCTCGCAACAGGAACAGCTTCATGACTTCTTTAACGCAATCCCTGTGGGTGCTCTTGCTGGGCAGCCTGCTTGGCTTTGAACTGATTGGCAAAGTGCCCCCGACTTTGCACACACCGTTGATGTCTGGTGCCAATGCCATCAGTGGCATCACCATGTTGGCTTCACTCACCTTGATTCAACAAGCCGGAGGCAACACCGCGCTTCAGGTGATCGGAGCCATTTCCCTTGGATTCGCCCTCTTTAATGTGATCGGAGGCTTCCTCGTTACCGATCGCATGCTCGCCATGTTTCGCCGCAAAGGCAACTCCTGATGAACCTCACATTTGACCATTTGCCACAGGTCATGGACCTGGTGGCGGTGCTTCTTCTCTCCTTGGGAATCAAGGGATTGTCCAAGGTGCGCTCCGCCCGAGCCGCCAACGGTTTGGCCGCGCTCGCCATGGGACTGGCCGTGGTGGGACTGTTGGTTCAGGCCCAACCCTCCCCAGCAGCTTGGTTGTGGATTGCCATTGGGTTGGCCCTTGGCGGCCTGGCAGGGGTGGTGACGGCCATGAAGGTACCGATGACGGCCATGCCTGAAACCGTCGCCCTGTTCAACGGTTGCGGGGGACTTGCCTCCCTGTTGGTCGCCCTGGGTGTGGCTCTGTTTCAAGGGGGCGCAGCGGGGGGAGTGGAGCGGATTTCGATCGCCATTTCCCTCTTCGTTGGCGCCATCACCTTCAGTGGCTCGATTGTGGCGATGGCCAAACTTCAGGGTTGGCTCGAAACGCCTGCCTGGACTCAGAGTTCCCTGCGCCACGCTGTGAATCTTGCCCTGGCCCTCCTCTGCCTCGGCGCGGCTGTGGTTTTGTGCAGCCATCCTGATGGCCCAGCTCTCTGGGTTGAGGTTGGGGCTGCGACCCTGCTCGGCATCGGGGTGACTCTTCCCATCGGCGGAGCAGACATGCCCGTGGTGATCTCCCTGCTCAACTCTTACTCCGGCGTCGCCGCTGCGGCGGCGGGATTTGTGGTTGGCAGCCAGCTCTTGATCGTGGCTGGAGCCATGGTGGGAGCTGCTGGATTGATTCTCACTCAGGTGATGTGCACCGCCATGAATCGATCCCTGGTGTCTGTCCTCTTTGGAGGCGCCCTTGGCGGAGCGACGACCGCGGTGGGCGGAGGAGGAAGTGAGGCGGGATACACCCGCATCACCAGTTGCAGCCCTGAGGAGTGCGCGATGGCTCTCGAACAAGCCGAAAGAGTGGTGTTTGTGCCGGGCTACGGCCTTGCGGTGGCGCAAGCGCAGCATTCTCTCCGCGAGCTCGCCAAGCTTTTAGAGGCCCACGGTGTGGAAGTGAGCTATGCGATCCATCCGGTGGCTGGCCGTATGCCTGGACACATGAACGTGCTTTTGGCTGAGGCCGATGTTCCCTATGAGCAATTGGTCGAGATGGATGCCATCAACCCTGAGTTCCCACGCACCGATGTGGTGATTGTCTTGGGGGCCAATGATGTGGTGAACCCACAGGCGAAGAATGATCCCAGCAGCCCTCTCTATGGAATGCCCGTCTTGGAAGTGGATCAAGCACGGCAGATTTTTGTGGTGAAACGATCTCTTGGAGCTGGCTACGCAGGCATTGCCAATGCCCTGTTTGAGTTGCCGCAAACAGCCATGGTCTTTGGGGATGCCAAAGCTGTGCTGAACGGCTTGCTTTCTGAGCTGCGCTCGATTGGTGTTGGCAAGGAAAAGGTCGCGGCCTAAACCTCGCCCCCTGAGATGCTTGCTTTTGTTGCAGCCGTCTGGTGAGTCATCTCCTGGAAACGCTGGGACTGCCTCCCTTCCAACAGCGCTTTCCTTGGCTTGGTCCCGACCTGCAGACGCTACGGAATACCCTCCGGGCCTCCAACAAGACGCCGCTGGAAACGGGCCAGACCCTGGAGTTTGCCCTCCCTGGTGGGGATCGCTTGCTCGCCAGGCTTGATCCCCCAGGGTTGGCTCCGCCAAAGGGACTTGTGGTTGTGGTTCACGGGCTGGGTGGAAACAGCGACGATGAAGGCCAGCGCAGGCTTGGACGTGCCCTCAGACACAGCAACTTGGCTGCGTTGCGGCTCAACTTGCGTGGCGCTGGGCCAGGGCGAGTCGTGGCAAAAGGCACCTATGCCGCCAGCTGCACCGCCGACCTGCTTCCAGCTCTGCGGGAGTGCAGAACCCTGGCGGCGCAGTTGACGCCGGGAGGTGGTGCCCTTCCTTTGGCGGCAGTCGGCCTTTCTCTTGGTGGCACGGTGCTTCTCAATGCCCTGCTGGCGACAGACCCCCAGGCCCCCCCGCTTCTGGATGCCTTGGTCTGCGTCAGCAGTCCTCTGGATCTGTCGAGCTGCGCCGATCGTTTTGAGCGCCCTCGCAATTGGATCTACCAGAGTTGGTTGGTGCGCAGGCTGATCAAGCAAACCCTGGCAGATCCCTATGGCCTGCTGGAGCGAGAACGCCAAGGGCTGAGGGGACCAAGCCGGCCCTTCACCATTCGTGGCTTTGATGCGTTGATCACCGCGCCCCGATGGGGGTTCCCTGGAGTGATGGCTTATTACGACGCTTGCAGCCCGTTGAGGCGTTTGCAGCAAGTGCTCCATCGCTTGCCACCGCTGTTGCTGGTGCATGCCAAGGATGACCCATGGGTGCCTGTGGATGCTGCGCTCTCATTGGCAGAGACCATTCGGGTGATGGAAAGAAAGGGTGGGGTGAGCGCAGGGCTGTTGCCGGAGGTGGCCATAACGGCTCGGGGAGGACACAACGGATTCCATGCCCCAGGGGACTCTCCTGATGGCTGTTGGAGTGATCGGCTAGCCGCACGTTGGTTGGCCAGCCGACTTTCAACGTGGTTCTAGTGTGGATGTTCCGTTAGCCGATTTTCCATGGCGCTTCTGGACAACCTGATCGATGCCGTTGTGAGCAAGGTGGCAGGAGATCAGGCCAACGTTATTTCCCAGTTTCTTAAGGACAACGGAGGCGTCAGCGGCCTGGCAGAAAAGTTTCAGAATGGTGGAGCTGGAGAGGTGTTTTCCAGCTGGGTTGGCACCGGTGACAACAAAGCGATCGCTGCCGACGCGATGAGTCGCATTTTGGGTTCTGCCCAGGTGCAGAAAATTGCTCAGAGCCTTGGTTTGGATACCAACCAGGCTGCTGATTTAATGGCCCAATTCTTGCCACAGGTGATCGATAAGCTCACTCCTGATGCCAAAGTCGAGCCCAATCCAGAGGCCCAGCTCCCCATTGCTTAAGGCTGTAAGGATCAAGCCGTGATGCGTGGCCCCTTCATGGGTCACGCACATAAATTAATTGCTCAAAGATTTTGGCAAAAGGTTGGCGGCCTAGGAGCCTGGCAGCTGGCTTGGGAGCTGATCGATGCGCCCATCGCGCTTGAGCTTGGCTTGCACCTTCAACCAACCCAAGCCCACTGGCACGCCAAGAAGCAGTGGAACCGAGCTCAGTGCTGGTTGGCTGCTCGACGCGAGCAGGGAGGCCGAGACGGCAAGCGCTCCAAGCAAAAAGGATTGCCCCGTGTTTTGCTGCGCCAGAGCCAGGCGTCTGAGCAGACGATCTGTCTCCCCAGCCCGAATTTGCACCTGTAAGTCCCCCTGTTCGATGCGGGAGAGGCTCTCATCCAATCGACGGGGGATGCCCAGGGCTCGGGAGCCCACATCTGCGGCTTGACGGGTCAGTTCCCCGAAGAGGGCGTTGGTGCCAGGACCGCTGGAGGTCATCAGAGGCAGGAGGTAGGGACGGGCGATGGCCATCAGACTAAAGCCAGGATCCAGGCTGCGCCCTACCCCTTCAAAGGTGGAGAGGGCGCGCATGACAAAAATCAGCTCCGCAGGCAAGCGGAAGGGCTGTCCATAGACGAGGTCGTAGAGGTCTCCCGACAGCTTGTCGATCATGTTGCTGCTGAAGGGCGGTGTCAGGGCTTCGTTGAGCATCAGGCGCACGAGTCGTCTCACCGGGCCTGGATCAATCCCCGTCGCAATCACTCCCGCCTCTTGCAGTTCCTCCACAAGGCTCGCCGCATCGCGGGTGGCGGCGGCCCTCACCATCCGACCCAAGCGGCTGCGCAGCCGTTCAGAGAGCTGCCCCATCATCCCGAAGTCGTAGTAGATCAAGGCGCCATCGGGGGCGACAGCCAGGTTGCCAGGGTGGGGATCGGCATGAAAAAAACCGAATCGCACCAACTGCTGCAGGTAGCTGGCTGCTCCTTTCTCGGCCACTCTTGCAGGCTCAACCCCAGCATTGACCAGGGCCTGGCGATCGGTGATTTTGATGCCAGGCACAAAATCAAGACAGAGCACCCGGCGGGAACTCAGCTCCCAGACCACGGCGGGGATCCGAATCGAGGGATCATCGAGGAATTGCTGCCGAAAGCGGGCTGCGTGTTGGGCTTCGAGGCGGAAATCCAGCTCTCGAAGCAGCACCCTTCGGCATTCCTTGGCGATCCCGATCCAATCGCGTCCCTGCCCCCAACGCGGGTGACGCTGAACGGCGGCCGCCACCTGCTGCAAGACCTCCAGGTCGAGCCGAAAGAGTTGCTCGAGGCCCGGTCGCTGCACCTTGAACACCACCTGGCGCCCACTTCTCAGACTGGCGCGGTGCACCTGGGCCAGGCTGGCTGAGCCAAGGGGATCCACCTCCAAATCAATGATTTCCAGGCGTCGCTGGCCCAATTCCTGCTCGAGGATGGATTCCACCACTGCAAAAGGGAACGCGGGCACGCGGTCCTGCAGGCTGGCGAGCTCCTCCACTACTTCTGCGGGAAGCACATCTGGCCGTGCGGAGAGGAGTTGGCCCACCTTGATGAAGGCTGAACCCAATTCCAGAAATTGCCCGGTGAGCCAGCGAGCGAGGCGGCGTTGGCGAAAGGCTTGGCGCTCCACCGTCATGCCGCCGGGGTAACTCCAGCGGCGGCCGTTCCACCAGAGCGTGAAGAGGAGCCTCAGAGCGAGCCACCAGATCCGTAACGGGCGAGTCCAGGCGCCCCAGCGCTGAGCGGATGCCCCGAGCCTGGCTGCCCCCATCAAACCGACCTCGCCTGGCCGCCCCCGCGGATGGGTTGCTCGAGCTTGCGGGCCAAAGTGGCGACCTGAGCTCGCAGGGCATCAATCTGATCCTGAGGATCCGCCGACCCCCGCGCTCCTGGATCGGTCGAGCTGGGGGATTCCACCTTCTCCAGACGCCGGGCTTCCAACTCCACCTCCTCCCAGAAGAGATTCCATTCCTGCTGGAGGCGCTGGGGGGCATCCTGAGCCAAAACGGCAAGCTCCGCCGCCCGATCCACCAGCTGGCTGCCCAAGCGGGCGGTGAGCCGATTGAGTGTGGCCTGTAGCAGCGATTGCGGAGTGCTCATCAACGGATCGGGCTCCATGGAGGCACTGTGGCAGATCAGGGCGTGGTTGCGGGAGCTTCGGTGCGGGGCTGGGTGGTCGGAGCTGCTGGCTCTTCTGGTGGCAATGGTTCCGGCGGGGGCAGGGGAGCAGCAGCAGGGGGGGGTAACGGCAGCTCTGGGCTGGTTGGCTGCTCTGAACCGCTGAGTTCTTCCAGGCGACGCCTGTCGCTCTCCAGGCGTTCTTTCTCCGCTTCGCGGGCAGCGTTTTGGCGCTCGGCCTCCTCCCGTTTCGCTCCCGCTTCTTTCTCCTTCTCTTTTTGCTGCTGGCGGGAAAGCTCTTCGAGATCGGCCGCCAATGGTTTGGGTTGGCTTCCCTCCCGCCGGCGCAACTCCTCGAGAGTGGTGCCCTCGGGGGGCGACTTTGGCTTGAAGGAGGGGGCTTTGGTGGAGCCTTCCCCCCAGCGCACATCTAGGAGCCGCTGGGTGAGCCCATAGCCCAGACCGAAGCAGAGACCGAGTAGCAGCCAACGGCGCCAGCGCGGGGGGGAGACGATGGCCGCCTGGCGGACCTGCCGTGGGCGGGTGTGGGGAGGAGGAGCCGTGGCCATGCGGCATAACCCGGTGGGCTGGGCCCATCTTGCCCTGGCTGCCAGAGGCGCGCCCGCTCCGAGCAGAGAGAATCGTGTGGACAGAGGGAAGATGGTGAAAGGTTTCTCTGACGTGGTGTCCCACCCCTGGTCCCTTCTCCCCGGCGGCATCACCGCACCACACGGTTTTCAGGCCGCCGGCATCACGGCTGGCCTCAAGGCCTCAGGCCGGCCTGATCTGGCCCTCCTGTTGGCTCCAGAAGGGGCCGCGTGTGCCGGCACCTTCACCACCACGGTGGTGCGTGCAGCCTGTGTGGATTTGTGTGCCGATCGCCTTCGGGCTTCGGGTGGCCGGGCCCGGGCTGTGCTCACGAATTCGGGACAGGCCAATGCCTGCACCGGGACGCGGGGACTGGCCGACAGCCTGACGGCCACCGCCGCACTGGCCCAACGGCTCGCGCTTGCCCCCGAGGAGATCCTGATCTGCTCCACAGGTGTGATCGGTGTGCCAATTCCCATGCAGATTCTTTTGGCGGGCTTGGATCCGCTGGTGGCAGCTCTGAGCCCGGAAGGGGGCGCTTCAGCAGCGCAGGCGATCTTGACGACCGATCTGGTGGACAAGCAGATCGCTATGGAGGCCTCCTTGAACGGTCGGTGGGTCCGCATTGGCGGGATGGCGAAGGGGTCCGGGATGATCCACCCCGATATGGCGACGATGTTGGCCGCCCTGACCTGTGATGCCTGGGTGCCGCCCGAGGTGTGGCAAGGGATGGTGCAGCGGGCGGTGGAGCGCTCCTTCAATGCGATCACGGTGGATGGCGACACCAGCACCAATGACACGTTTTTGGCTTTTGCCGCCGGGGATCCCCTGGCCAGCGAGCACTTTGACGCCTTGGAGGCCGGAGTGACCGCTGTGGCCCAGCACCTGGCCCGGGCCATCGCCCGTGACGGAGAGGGGGCCACCTGTTTGATTGAGGTGGAGGTGGAAGGGGCCATCGACGGTGAGGCGGCTCGCGCCATCGCCCGAACCGTGTGCGGTTCCTCGCTGGTGAAGTGCGCCATTCATGGACGCGACCCCAACTGGGGGCGAATCGTGGCCGCTGCCGGCCGGGCAGGGGTGCCCTTTGATCCAGAGGCTGTGGCCCTCTGGTTGGGAGACCATCAACTGATGGCTGCGGGCCAGCCCTTGGCCTTTGATCGGGCTGCCGCCTCCAGCTACATGCGGCAGCGGGCCGCCGGGGCTTACTTGCAGGATGACTGCGTGGTGATCCGGTTGGTGGTGGGAACAGGCCCTGGTGAGGGGAGGGCCTGGGGTTGCGATCTTTCCGATCAATACGTGCGCATCAACGCCGATTACACCACCTGAAGGCTGGCGTCTTGGCCTAGGGGGAGCCCGTTTTCACAAGCATTTGCCCGCTGCAGTGTGGTGGGCAATGGCCGACAAGGTCGTTTGGAACTCCCTGCTGCCGTTAGGGTTTTCCAAAAATTTTTCCTTGTATGGGCTGTCGCTTTCCGCTTGTTGCGCTCTTTGGCTTCGTCATTGCTCTGCCTGTTGCGGCTTTGGCCCAGGCCCCAAACAGCAAACCTCTGCCCGCTCTCTACGCCACCAAAGCTGAGGCTGAGAGGGCCGCCAAGCTCTTCCAGTGCAGCGGAGCCCATCCGATGGGCGACAAGTGGATGCCCTGTGCGTCTCCAGGCCACGGCCACGGCGGATCGACTGGTTCCCACTAACTCCCCATGCCCTTCAGCCCAAGCCAATCTGAGCAAGCCGATCCGGCGCAACGCGCCTGCGGTGGGCGACCTAAGCGACTAGCGATCGGCATTGCCCCCTTGGGTTTGGTGAGCATTGGCATCGTGCCGATGGGTGTGGTGAGCATCGGGGTGGTGCCGATGGGCGTGTTGAGCATTGGTGCCGTGGGGATGGGCTTGGTCAACCTCTGTGTGGTGGGGATGGGGGTGGTGGTGGCCGGCGTGAGCGTGATGGGGGTGTGGTGGGCCGGCGTGGAGGGAATGGGGATCAAGCGTTTAGCGGGCGGGACCTCCCCGGTGGAGCCGCACTCCGCCGGCCACCTCCACCGCTCTGGCTCGGATCGGCCGGCCGCGGCTCTTTTTGCCTACCCGACCCAGGCGGAGGCTCTTCGCAAGGCCGAGGAGCTCGGTTGCATTGGTGTGCATGCCATGGGGTCGCTCTGGATGCCCTGCGCAGCGCATCCCTCCACACCACCCGTCACTGAACGTCCAGCCACTCCCCCATAGTGGAACCACGGGCCTCCCGCTTGGTGGAGGCAAGAGGAAAGTGCGGTGCGGGTTGCCCCAAGTCCGCCGCTGTCCCGCAACTGTGATGGGTGCCCCGATCTGTGCGCCCTCAGCCAGAACACTCCCCCGTCCCGTCCCGTCCCTTCTCCTCTCGGCGAGGACCGAGACCACCCCATGAAACACTCATTTCTTCCGATTGCCCTGGCGGCCTCCCTTGCGGTTGTGGCACTGGGCGCCCTGCCCAGCCAAGCCCATGGCACCGCCGCTGAAGGCGCCATGGCGGGCCTGACCCATCCCCTGTTGGGGGTGGACCATGTGTTGATGCTGTTGGCCTTGGGCACGGCCGCCTCCCAGCTCTCCTTCCAGCTCTTGCCCTGGGCCCTCGGCGGAGGCCTGATCGGCGCCCTTTGTGGCTGGAGCGGTTGGTCGGTGCCTCTGGTGGAGAGCCTGGCGGCGCTGGCCGTGATGGCCGTCGCTGGGCTCACTTTGGCGGGGAGCCGCTGGGGATCGACGCCCCGTGCCCTTCAACTGCTCGCCAGCCTGGTGGTGGGCGCGGGCATGGGGATCCACGCCTTGCTGCACGGGCTGGAGGCTCCTGCCGGTGGCTCTGGCCTGCTCTGGTGGGGAGGGGCGCTGCTCAGCTCTGTAGTGGTGTGTGGGGTCACGGCCATACTGTTGCGACGGGTGCCCCAAGGTTGGGGAAGGGTTGTGGCGCTGGGGGTGCTGATGGCTGGAGGTGTGCTTGCGGTAGGGTCTTGAACGGCAACCTTCCGGCACAGGCCCGATCCACCGCTTGCAGATAGGCCTGAGGCGGAAGCTGGGCCATCACCCTGGCTTCGGCCTCCCTGGGGCGACGTTCGGGGGAGACGAGCAGCTCGAGTTCGCGACGGTCACCTCGGCTGAGGCGGGCCTCCACGGTTTGCGGTGCCAGCCAGGTGCTCCCCACCAGACAGAGGTGTTGCACCAAATGCCAGCCCTCGTGCCGCAGGGTGGTGCTCGGCTCCCCCCGCGGACAGATCACCACCTCTGTGCGGCCCCGCACATACAAACCCACGAGATCTGGCTCTCGGCAGCGTGGATGGGTTGTGACCACCGCCACGCCACGCTCGCGGAATCCCGCCAGCAGTTCCCTCCAGGCTCGGCCATCCGGCCGGGGACTCGTCTGCGGGAAGGGCAGGGGGATCAGGAAGGCGACCATGAGACCAGCCACACCGCGGCAGGGAACGCCGAGGCTGCATGAATGGGGTGTGGCCTTGCTCGGGCCATCCGGATGATTTCGCTTCAACGCTGGCCCTGTGCGGCGGCCCATCGCCAAGTCATCTTTGGCAGGCTGGCGAGCACCAGGGCTAGGGCCAGGGCGGCGGCCAGCAATCCCAGTTCAGTGGCTGCCAGGGGTCCCAGCTCCAGCAGGTGGCGCAGGGGGGGGACGCCTTGAAGGAGCACCCAAAGCCCCACGCCAAGCCCAAGCCCTGTGGCTCCATGTCGACTTTGCCGGGGGCCATTGAGCCAAATCAGCCCGCCCCCGGCCAGCAACAGCAGGCCAAACACCAGGCTGCGACGGGTCTCCAGGGGCAGACCGGGCCAGAAGGTGAGCAGAAGGACGGCCATCACCAGGGCGCTGCCCTGTCCCATCGCCTGCTTCCAGGCAGAGGGGCTCAGGAGCGGCGCCTCAGGCGCTCGGGGAGGTTGGCGCAGCAGCTCCTCGCCCCCAGGCATGGCCTCGAACACCACCGTGCAGGCGGGATCGATCACCAGATGGAGCAGGGCAATGTGCACCGGCAGCAGGAGCAGGGGCTGGCTGGACACCAGCAGCGGAATCAGGCTCAAGGTGACGATCGGCAGGTGGATGGCCAGGGTGTAACCGAGAGCCCGGTAGAGGTTGGCCTCCACCCGCCGAGCGATCCCGAGGGCTCCCACCAGGGGCGCAAAGCTGTCGTCGACCAGCACCAGATCGGCGGACTCCCTGGCCACCGCCGACCCTCGCCGGCCCATGGCCACGCCAATGTCCGCCGCCTTGAGGGCGGCGGCATCATTCACGCCATCTCCCGTCATCGCCACGACCTCACCGGCGGCCTGCAGGGCGCGCACCAGCTCCAATTTCTGTTGCGGCATCACCCTGGCGAACACTGGCACCTCCTTGACTTTCCGGCCCAGCGCTTCCGGTGAGAGGCGTTCCAGATCGCTGCCCGTGAGCACGGGCCCCGGCGGCAGCCCGGCCTGATCGGCCACGGAGCGGGCCGTGGTGGGGCCATCGCCGGTGATCATCAACACCCGCACCCCTGCTTGGCGGGCGGCGGCGATGGCGGCGGGCACCTCTGGCCGGATCGGATCCGCCAGGCCGATCAGGCCGATGGGGTGAAACTGAAAAGCGTGCAGTTGCTCTGGCGGGGGCCCAAGCCCCAGGCCCGTGGACTGGCCATGCAGGGGTGCCCCCTCCAACCCGCAGGCCACGGCGAGCACCCGCATCCCCTCCCGGGCCAGGCCATCGGCTGCGGCCAGAAACGCTCCAGACGCTTGAGCCTCCAGGTGGCAGAGTTCGGCCACCGCCTCAGGAGCCCCTTTGGCGGCCAGCTGCCATTGGCCAGAGGGATCGCGCCAGAGGCGCGACATCACCAGCAGATCGGGCTGGAGGGGATATTCCCGCTCCAGGGGCCAATCGGGGTGGCGGTGCTCCTCAGCCAACAAGGCCTCATCCGCGAGCCGTCGCAGGGCCAGTTCCATCGCATCCACCGGATCGCCTCTGCTGGCCAGGAGGGCGTTTTCCAGCAAGCGGTGCCAGGGTTCGTCCAAGGGGGTGCCCCCCCGCCAGAGACTGCCCTGCGGCCAACGCATCAGCGCTTGCACCGCCATCCGATTTTCCGTGAGGGTGCCGGTTTTATCGACCGCCAAAACGGTGGCGCTGCCCAGGCTTTCCACGGCTGCCGGCCAGCGGGCCAAGACGCCGATTTTCGAGAGGCGCAGGGCTCCGAGGGCCAGAAACAGGGCGAGCACCACCGGGATTTCGTTGGGCAACACCGCCAGGGCAAAGGCGAGGGCCCGCAGCAGGGCGCCGGCCCAGTTGCCGCTCTGGCTGCCCTGGAACAGAGCGAGGGCCGTGCAGAGCCCGAGGGCTCCCACGGTGAGACGGCGGGTGCGGCGCTGCAGCCG